>JAABUQ010012618.1_pt1 | contig 10451 bp, 9 predicted proteins | sample 5560001 | NCBI WGS metagenome assembly JAABUQ01 (sample SAMN10711888, study PRJNA513371) | rock metagenome | isolation source: Antarctica rocks | place: Antarctica: Victoria Land, Finger Mt nord | collected 2015-12-18 | reverse complement strand
CCAGCGCCTCGTGTTCGTGCTCGGAAAAACGAAGCACCGTTCCGCGACGTTACACCTCCTGGCGCAACATCTCTGCCTGACCACGCGTCGCCTTGCACACGTACTTGACACAACACGAATTCCGTGCTTCTCATTCCTCGCTACAGGATTTGCTCGGTCGCGGCAACGTTTAGCGTGCACGACACGTGCCCGTTAGACTCTTTTGTGCACTTGCGCCGGCAATCCTTTTTCCGGATTTCTGCCGCGGTCAGCCGACGTGTCTTCTTAAGGCAGCTGAGCCTCGGTTTCATGGGTGCGGCCGCTCTCGGGGCACCCGCCCGGGCGCTGGCCGCGCCGAACACTCCCACTCCGAGCCCCACAACCGCTGCCACTCGGACGCCGTCGCCGTCCCCAACGTCGCAGCCCACCCAGCCCACGCCAACGTCGAGTCCGACACGCCCGGCGTCACCCACGCCGCAACCAGCCCCGCCGACACCAACCCTGACACCGACGGCGGTGCCAACCGCTGTTCCCATGGCGCCTGCCTGGGTTCAGGCGTTGCGGCCCCTGCCGCTGTGGAGTGGTCCAGACGACAATGCCGTGCAACTCGGCACCGCGGCGCGCTGGGACTTTTTCCTGATTGCCCAACCCCAGGCGGGTCAACGGCTGTTCGTCCTGGTCGCGCGATCCAGAGACTACGCCTGGGTTGACGCGCTCTCGGTCGGACCGTCCGGTCCACCTCCCGCTGGCTGGCCGCCGTCGAACCTTGCGCCTCCGCCAGACGATTTGAGCGTTGGCTGGGTCGCCACGGCCTCCGACGCGGCACTGTGGTCCGACCGCGACGGCACTTTGCTTCTCGGTCTGGCTCCGACATTCACTCCGTTCAAGCAACTGGAGCCGCAGGATGGAGCGCGGCTGCACGTGCAGGATCCCTACTCGGGCAGCGAGTCGTGGCTGGATGCTCTCAGCGTTGGGCCTATTGATCCGCCTCAGCATCTCGATCCTCCAAGCCGATGGTTCGGCCTGACCTATGTGGACGGCGCGAACCTGCGCTCAGGGCCATCCACGCGCACGCCCTCACTTGGCGAGCTGCCAAGTGGTCGCCCGATCGTCGTTTCAGGCTGGGTCGAGGGCGAGGAAGTCATCAAGGACAATCCGACGTGGGCCGTGCTGAGCGACACCAGGTTTGTGTACAGCTCGGTGTTGCGGGCGGTCTCGCTGCCCTCGGCTCCAGCACCGCCAGATGCAGCCAGCAGCCAGACGGGTCGGTGGATCGACCTGAACCTGTTGCACCAGGTCGTCGTGGCATACGAAAGTGCCAACGTGGTGCGTCTGGCTCGCACCTCGACCGGTCGGCCGGGCTGGGAGACGACGCCGGGCAGGTACGCCGTCCAGCGACGGGTCGAGAAAGAAACCATGGCCTCGACGAGCTTGATTGGACTGGACGCTCAGCGAGCCGACTACAAAGTCGAAAACGTGCGCTGGACGCAGTACTTCAGCGCCGACGGCAAGGCGTTACACGAAAACTACTGGAAGCCGCGCGACGAGTTTGGCATCCCGTCCAGTCACGGTTGTGCAGGGCTGGTGGCCGAAGACGCCCGGTTCTTCTGGGACTGGGCCGACGTCGGCGTGCCCATCTTCGCGCACTTCTAAGCCTTACTGCGCGGCGCTGACCAGGCGCGAGAACAGCCAACCTTCGAGCCCGTCCGGCGTTCTTACCTTGAGCCACTCCGTGCCATCAGCAACCTGCCGATGTTCGAGCACTTGTAGCAGCGCTCCGTCTCGAAGGGTGCCTACCTGGCGGCCCTTCGGGGGGTCCGCACGCAGAATCGCACCCACACCGCCGGTGTTGGCAACTTTGACCTGCTCGACAACCGGTACGTCAACTGCTGCCTGGTCGGCCGCGGCGGGAGCGGGTGGTCCAGCGTTCGAGACGGCTGGAATCGCCGCCACCGGTGACGGCAGGAAATGGGGCGTGCTGTCCGAGAACATGCTGCGCGGGTTGAAGTTCGTGAGGTCGACCGCTGGCTGAGACGGCCCGGCTCCGACCAGGTTGCTGATGACAAACCAGGCACCAATCGGCAGCAAGATCAGCAACACGGCGACGATACGTGCGATCGGCAGGTCAGCACCTGCGGCGACCGCGTAGCGCGGGCTCCGAGTAGTCGCGTCGTCGGCAGGCGCTACCATGAAGCTAGGTTCCGCATTTCGCATGCCCGGCGGGTGTCAGCTCGCGTGGGCGAGTGTCCAGATGAGCCCGGGGAACAGTCCCAGGCCAACCACGGCTAGCGTGGCCACGAGCAAGCCTGGGAGCACGACCCCGCGCTCGGGCCCGCCATCGCCGCGCAGCGCCGCGAACACGTCCGGCACCGGGCGCAGGTAATACAGCACGCTGAACACTCCGCCCGCAACCGCGATCAAGGTTGGCAAGGGCCCAGCAGCTTGCCAGGCAATCACCAGCACCGCCAGCTTGGCCCAGAAGCCAGGCGTTGGCGGGACGCCGCCGAGCGACAACAGGCCCAGCGCCAGCGCTACGGCTCGCCCGCGACCAAGCGCGCGAAGGTCCGTCTGGGTGGTGCCGGCCAGCGCGGCAAAGACGAGCATGGCCATGCTGCCGTAGAGGGCAGCATAAAACGCCGCCGTCTGGGGGCCGTTCGGCCCCGAGCCCAGGGCCAGCCCGATGAAGCCGGCGTGTGTGATAGCCGAATAGGCCAGCATGCGCCGGAAGTTGCGCGCCTGAGCCAGAGCGCCGAACGTGCCCCAGAGGATGGTGAGCGAGCCCACCCAGACCAGTAGCTGGCCGAGCTCCACTCCCGCGGCCTGCACCAACCGACCCAGAGCGAACGCGGCTGCCAGTTTGCTGGCACTCATGACGAAGCCTGCGAGTGAGGCATCGGCGGCGGTGTAAGCGTCCAGGGCGCCCCAGTGGAAGGGGAACAGGGCCAGCTCGAAGGCGAAGCCCATGCCTACCAGGACCACACCTGCCAGAACCAGCGGACTCGCGGCAATCTGAGCCATGCTGGGGAAGCCGAAGGATCCCGTGCCGAGGAAGACCAGGCCCAGGCCGTAGAGCAAACCTGCCAGCGACACCGCCCCGAGAACAAAGTACTTGAAGGCAGCTTCCAGCGAGCGTTCGCCTGCACCCAGGGCGACCAGAATGACTGCGCTGAGCGCCAGCGTTTCAAGGCCGACAACGGCCTGCAGCAGGTCAGTCGCTCCGGCCAGCGCGATGCCGCCGGCCGTGCCGAGCAGCAACAACGCGGCCGCCTCGGCGACGTGGCCTGGCACTTCGGTCGCGAGCAGCGGCAGGAGCAACATGGCCAGGCCGGCCACCCCACACAGAGCCAGAACCGCGAGCCCGATGGGCGGCGGCGACTGGGCGCCGACGAGGGCTGCCACGACTGCAAATAGCAGACCGATCAGCGATGCAAGCATGGGCCGCCGCGAAATCGACGTCACCAGCAACAGGATGAGCACGGCCCCCAGCACGAGGATGCCCACTGCTACGAGCGACGCAAGCAGCGCCCCGGAGCTCGTCACGGTCATCGGGTCGCTACTCGTGCCAGGACAATAATCGCCAGGCCTACCAGCGAGACAAGTGCGTACCGCGGCAGGACACCCGATTGAAAGCCCGAAAGGCCGAGTGCAGCGCCGTAGCCCGCGCCGGCAATTCCCCGCACCCACCCATCGGGTTCATAGGCGGGCTCGACCTCCGCTTGCGGCTCGGCTGGCCGTGTGAAGTACCAGCACGCGACTCCGAAACCGATCGCGCCGAGGGCAAATGCGGCCAGGCCCACTACGGTGATCGGGCCGGGCAGCGCCTCAGTCCCGCCCAGCAGCGACGCAAGTCGACCTTGCAACCAGTTGCCGGAATAGCCGAGGACGACGGCGCCGAGCATGAGCGGAACCAGCGACCAGTTCATCGGGCGCTCCGCGTCGGCATCGTGATGCACGGCGTGCGGGTCGCTTGCGGGCGCCAGGTAGACGATCGCGAATAGACGTCCGATATATACGCCCGTCAGCACGACACCTGCCAGGAGTAGCCAGCCGACAAGAGGCTGCCGCGACGCGAGCGCCGCGTCGATGATGGCGTCTTTGCTGAAGGAGCCCGCGGTCACGAGCGGCGTGCCGATGAGCGCCAGCGCGCCAATGAGAAAGCCGATTCGGCTGAAGGGAAAGAAGCGGCCAAGCCCGCGCAGCGCTGACAGCGACTCGCGACCACCGGCGCCATGGATGACGATGCCCGCGGCTAAAAAGAGCAGGGCTTTGAAGGACGCGTGGGTGGTCAGGTGGAACAGACCCGCGAATGGCGCCCCAACTCCCGCTCCGGCGAACATGTACCCGAGCTGAGCGACCGTCGAGTAGGCGATGCCCTTCTTGAAGTTGGACTGAGCGATGCTGGCCAGGCTGGCGCCGAGCGCGGTTAGCGTACCGACGACGGCGATGGCCAGGCTCACGTTCGGTGCGAGCCCCAGCAGCGCATGCGTGCGCGCCAACAGGTAGACGCCCGCGGCGACCATGGTGGCCGCGTGGATCAAAGCGCTGATCGGTGTGGGACCAGCCATGGCGTTCGGCAGCCAGAAATATAGAGGGCCCTGGGCTGACTTGGCCGCGGCTGCCACGAACAACAACAGTGCCAGGAACTCGGCGCCGCCTGGACCGCTCGTGCATTGCTGGGTGCCCAGGCCGATCAGTGCGCCGCAGCCGGTTGGCACGATTGAGGCGGCTACCAGGAGGGCGCCGTCGCCGACGGCATTCGCTGCGAGCGCCTGAAGACCAGCCCCGAGCGTCCCGGGCCTGTCGCGCCAGAAGGAGATGAGCAGAAAACTGGAGATACCGACGCCGGTCCAGCCGATCAGCAGCACCGCCAGGTTGCCTGCCAGCACCAACAAGGCCATAGCCGCCACGAACACGTCGAGGTAGACGAAGAAGCGTCGCCGGCCGGGATCGTCGGCCATGTAGCCGATCGAGTAGACGTAGACCAGCGTGGCCACGAAGCCGAGGATCGCCAGCATCAGCGCGCTCAGCTCGTCCGCCAGCGCGCGGAAGGCTCCGTCGGGCAGGAATGGCAGCCAATTGTCGAACTGGACTGATGTGGATCCCCCTCCGACCAGAGCTGCTACGGCCACCACGAACAGGACCGGTGGTCCGAGCAGGCTGGCGTAGCCGGCCGATCGGCGATTGCCTGGCACGCCAAAGGCGGTCAGAACGAGGCCGGGCAGCGTGAACAGCCAGGCCCAGGCGAGCAGGCCTATCATCCCCGCACCTCGGCCGCCTCCTCGACGTCCGGCGCTGACTTGCGACGGAAGAAGGCCAGCGCCAGACCGAGTCCGATGACTGCCTCGGCCGCCGCGAGGACCAGGACGATCAACGCCGCCGACTCCGCATCCACGCCGCCTCGCACACGCGCAGCCAGCACGATCAACAGATTGGCAGCGTTCAACATCACCTCGACAGCCATCAGCATTGCCACCGGATGGCGGTGGATGAGCACCCCGGCCGCGCCAACGCCGAACAGCGCCGCGCTCGTGGCCAGCACGAGGGCCTCTGAGGTCATTGATGCATGACCAGGCGGCGGGGCGCCGTTTCCGGGACACGCTGGGCGGTCGCGACCGACCGGGGCTCGTGGCGACGCCAGATGACGACCGCTCCGATGATGGCCACCAGAAGCAGAGGCGCGGTGAGCTCGAAGGCCACTACCAGCGGGCCGAACAGAGACCGACCCACGGCTGCGACGCCCAGGTCGAAAGCAGGCGCCGTGGGTGGCAGGGCACCGCTCGCCAGCGCCGCGGCCAGCGCTACCAGCATGCCGCCGCCGGCTACGCCAGCCGCCGCCACGCGGCTGCCAGTTGCGGCCAGCTCGCGCCCGCCGCTTGGCAGCAGGGTGACCACAAATAGAAACAGGACCACGATCGCGCCCGAGTAGATGATGATCTGCCCAACGGCCACCATCGATGCCGACAGGAGCCCGAACAGCGCGGCGAGGCTCAGGCTGTGCACGAGCAGCGCTATAGCCGCATAGATCGGCTGCCGCGCCACGACCACCCCGACCGCCGAAAGCAGCGCGACCGCGCACCCGAGCAACAGCGGAACGAACACGGGTTCCATGGGTCAGCTCAGAGGGTGGTGCCGCTCTTCGGGCGGCGACGTTATCGGGGCCCCGAACGGGGTGTGGCCTCGATACACCTCACCCAGGTCTTCGTCCTCGGGTATCTCGCGGCGCAGCTCGGGATCGGTCCGATCGACGTCGGCGTGGTACTGACGGGCTGGCGCGAATTTCTCGGGGTCGAGCAGCATGTCCTTGGTGTACACGAAGTCCTTTCGATCGAAGTCGGCCAGCTCGTACTCCGGCCCGAGGCGGATCGCGTCGACCGGACAGGCCTCTTCGCAGAACCCGCAGAAGATGCACCGCAGCATGTTGATCTCGTAGATTTTGGCGAACCGCTCGCCGGTCGAAGTGGGTTGTGCGGGGTCGTTGTCCGCCGCCTGGACGTAAATCGCCCCTGACGGGCAAGCCGCGGCGCACAGCTCGCAGCCGATGCAGCGCTCGAGGCCGTCGTCGTGGCGGTACAGGCGGTGCCGACCGCGGAAGGCCGTTGGCAAGCGGCGTTTGACCTCCGGGTACGCGACGGTGGTGGGCGGCTGAGCCACGTGGCGGAGGGTGGTCAAGAAGCCCTTGGCCAGCCCGCGAGCCCCATCAAGCATGAGAGCCTCCTGAGAAAGCGACGATCAAGATCGCGGTCACGAGCACGTTCAGCAGCCCCAGTGGCAGCAACAGGCCCCACGACAGCCGCATCAACTGGTCGTAGCGCAGCCGCGGCAACGTTGCGCGTATCCAGACGAACACGAACGCGAACCCGGTCATTTTGATGAGCAGCCACCAGGGTCCACCCAGCTGATTGAAGGGCCCGGTCCAGCCGCCGAAGAACAGGGTCGCGGCGATAGCCGACACGGTCAGGACGTTCACGTACTCGGCGATGTAGTACATCCCGAATCGAAAGCCGCTGTATTCGGTCGAATAGCCAGCCACCAGCTCCTGCTCGGCTTCCGGCAGGTCGAAGGGTACGCGATTGGTCTCTGCGATGGCCGCGGTGAAGTACAGCAAGAAGCCAAGCGGCTGCAGGATGATGAACGGTACCGAGCGCGCTTGCTGGGCCACGATGTCGCTGATGGACAAACTCCCGCTGACCAGCACCACGCCGACCAGCGCCAGCCCGAGCACGAGCTCGTACGAGACGACCTGCGCGCCGCCGCGCAGTGCCCCGAGCAGCGAGTACTTCGAGCCCGACGACCAGCCACCCAGGACAATGCCGTAGACACCGAGCGAGCTCGCGCCGATCAGGTACAGCAGCGCCACGGGCATGTCCTGCACGATCAGGTCGATCGAGCGTCCGCCAATATTCAGGAGCGGGCCGATAGGAATGACGGCAAACGCGGCCAGGGCCGCGACCAGGGAGATACCGGGCGCCAGAGGGTACAGGAAGCGATCGGCCATGCCGGGCTGTACGTCTTCCTTGAAGAACAACTTCAACGCGTCAGCGACTGGTTGCATCAGGCCCGCCGGCCCGACCCGATTCGGCCCGATGCGCACCTGCATCCGACTGATCGCCCGCCGCTCGAACCAGGTCATGTAGGCCATGCCAGTCAGCAGGGCGAAGATGATGACCAGCGAGCGGACCACGTCGATCAGGACGCTAAGCACGTGCCGCCAGGACCTCCTGGCGCAGGGCCTCAGCGTGAGACGGATGCTGCTCGGCCATCAGGGAGCGAATCGCCTCGAGACTCTCCAGAGCTGGGGCGCGCCCCAGCCGCTGAGCCAGCCCGGCGACGATGCCCCAATCCGCCCGAGCGTGCGGCAACGGCGCGGCCCCACCCTCCTGATGCTGGATGCGTCCTTCCAGATTGGTCAGCGTCGCCTGACGCTCGTACGCATGCGCCATCGGCAGCACCACTTCGATGCGCGGATCCTCTGGCACGGGCTCGGCGGTGGCCAGGACAAGGCGCGCCGCGCCTGTTTGGACGGTCGTCCAGCGCGGATCACCGATAACCAGCAGGCCGCTGGAGCCAAGCACCTGAGGCAGCTCGCCGCGGACGAGGTCGGGTGCAAACTCCTGGGCCCCACGAGCATTGGCGCCGAGCAAGGGAGCGCCGAGCATGCCTGTTTCGCCAGAGGCGCCGAGGGCCTGAGCGAGCGCTTCGAGGAGCGCGCGTCCGCCCGGTAGCAGGGCAGGATGCGCCAGCAGGGCGGCAGGCGCGCCGCCTCCGAGTGCCTCGGCCGCCGCGGTGATCTCGGGCGGAGTGCCTTTCGAAAGAGCGCTCTGGACTGCGTCCAGCAACGGCTTGACCAACCCGAGCGGCGTGCCCTTCGAGTCCTGGGTTCGCAGAGCGTCCAGCAAAGGCTCGATCAATGCCAGCGGCTCGCCCTTGAGCCAATGCGCCGTATTGCGCCACAGTCCGTTGTTGGGCCCGAGGACGACCAGTTTGGCCCCGGCCTGGACAGCCTTCCGTATCCACAGCGCCAGGACCGGCAGCTCGTTCCAGACGTCCAAGCCGACCAGGACGATGCTCTTGCAGCGCGGCAGGTTGGCTATGGCTCCCTCAACCGGCCAGGTGCCAGCTGGCGCAGCTGGCAGAAGCGCGCCGGATATCCCCGGCGTCAGGTGCTGGAGCAGCCAGAACGCCTCATTCGAAAGGTCGGCCGACGCGACTATGCCCCCGCCGACGCCAAGCACGTCGGCGGCCTTCAGCAGGGCCTGGTCCCATGAAACCGGTGCGAGCAGCCCGTTGCTCTGGCGCAGCATGGGGCGGGTGGGTCTGCCAGCGTGAGGCGTGGGGATGGTCCCGAAGCGGCCCACGTCGCACAACCAACCGTCGTCGACGGCCGGATTGTCGCGCGAGACCAGGCGCAGCACGGTCTCCGTGCGGCTGTGCACCTCGATATTGCAGCCCACGGCGCAGCCATTGCAGACAGACGGGGTGCGGACGAGATCCCACGGACGCGCCTTAAACCGGTACTGACGGCTGGTCAGCGCGCCCACCGGGCACAGCTCGATGGTGTTGCCGGCGAAGATCGAGTTGTACGGTTCGCCGTTCAACGTGGCGATTTCGCTGTCGGCCCCACGCTCGACCGCCGCCAGGGCTTCGTCGCCGGGAATCTCCTGGTGAAATCGGACGCAGCGGTAGCACATGATGCAGCGCTCACGATCCAGGACGATCCTTTCACCCAGGGGGAACGCTTTTTCTTTGTGTCGCTTTTCTTCCGTGAAGCGGGAGGCGCCAGGGCCGTAGGCAAAGGTGTTGTCCTGGAGCGGACATTCGCCACCTTTGTCGCAGATCGGGCAGTCCAGCGGGTGGTTGGCCAGCATCAGCTCGAGCACGCCGTTCTGCGCCCCGACGACCTCGGGCGTGTTGGTGTGGACGATCATGTCTGCAGCGACCGGCGTGGTGCAGGCCGTTTGCAGGCGGGGCAATTTTTCGACCTGTACCAGACACATGCGGCAAGCGCCGACGGGCTTCAATTTGGGGTGGTAGCAGAAGATCGGGATCTCGAGTCCGACGAGCTTGGCTGCCTCCACCAGGAGCATCCCCTTCGGTGCCGCGAGCGGCTTTCCGTTGATGGTGAGGTTGACCGTGTCTGCGCCTTGCGTCATGCGTTCACCAGGGTTCGAAGGGACACCGCTGTTCCTTGATGTGTTGTTCGTACTCGTCTCGGTACTGCTTGACGGTGGCGACCACTGGACTGGTGGCGAAGTCGCCCAGCGCGCACAGGACCTTGCCGCTGATCTCGCCAGACAGCGACAGGAGCAGGTCCAGATCGCCAGGCGCGCCGCGGCCCTGCTCTATCCGCCTCAAGATTTTGAAGAGCCACGATGTCCCTTCACGACACGGCGTGCACTTGCCGCACGATTCATGGCGGAAGAAATCCTCCATCAGCGCCGCCGCGCGGACGATGCACGTGTCTTCATCCAGCACGATCAAAGAGGCCGAGCCGAGCATAGAGCCGGCTGCCTGGACAGAGTCGTAGTCGAGTTTGGTGTCGAGCTTGTCTGGCAGCAGGATCGGCGCCGAAACGCCGGCGGTCAGCACGCCCTTGACGGCTTTGCCGCCGATGACACCTTGTCCGTACTCGTCGATCAACTCGCGCAGAGTCACCGCGCCGAGCGGCAGCTCATAGTTTCCAGGTCGATTGACGCGCCCAGATAGACAGAAGATCTTGGGGCCGGTGTTGCGCGGCGGCGTGCCGATGGTGTTGTACCAGCTGCTGCCGCGCTCGACGATGGCAGGCACGTTGGCCAGCGTTTCGACGTTGTTGATCACGGTCGGGCGTCGGTACAGGCCCTCGACGGCTGGAAAAGGCGGCCGCGAACGGGGCATGGGCCGACGGCCTTCGAGCGATTCGAGCAGCGCGGTTTCCTCGCCGCAGATATAGGCGCCGGCGCCGCGGAAGACGTGGATCTTCACGTTCACCGCGG
>JAABUQ010012617.1_pt1 | contig 10451 bp, 12 predicted proteins | sample 5560001 | NCBI WGS metagenome assembly JAABUQ01 (sample SAMN10711888, study PRJNA513371) | rock metagenome | isolation source: Antarctica rocks | place: Antarctica: Victoria Land, Finger Mt nord | collected 2015-12-18 | reverse complement strand
ATTCCGATAACGTGCGGTTTTCTTCCTCGGTCAAAACGATCTGGATAGGTGCAGGCATCAGGGGGATTGATTCAGAGCCGGAACATGTTTCTTATCTATCTTACATTTATTTCCAGCCGCCTACTTACGCTAACCCAAAGTGAGACAGCGTTGGTGTTAGAAACGGGAATCACGATTGGCGGAAAAACCCTACGCGAACACTTAGAAGTCATTGGTCACAAAGATGCAATTGACTATATTGAAACATTAACGCAATCAGAAACTGAAGTTGGAGAATGGGAGATTAAGCAGATTCATAATCTGATTTTGCGCTCCATTGCTCCACAAGAAGCAGGACGCTATCGACAGTTAGATGTCAAAGCTGCTGGCACCGAGTACATCTATCCAGCGCATTACCTGCTCAGCGATCTAATGGGTCAATTTATCCTATGGCTTAATTCGGCAGAAGCTAAGGCACTCCATCCCCTAGAGTATGCAGCTCAAGCTCATCTTCGCTTCGTTTCGATTCATCCATTTCGCAATGGTAATGGACGAACAGGACGGCTCCTGATGAATCTTCTCCTGTTGCGAGCTGGATACCCAATCATTGTTATTTCTAACCAAGTTCGCCAAGCTTACATTGATGCAATCATCGAGGCACAGCAGGGTTCCAATCTCAGTCAACTGCTCAATCTTATTATCGATTCATCCCAAAGCTCCCTAATTGAGACGTTGCAGATTTTAGCAACCGCTAGTGATAGCCGAGGACGGGGGGCACCTTTCTATGACGAGATGCTAGCGTTTTTGCAATATAATCGCGACGAGTTTCAGTGACTGTCAAAACGTAGTGTACTTAACTGAAACCCGCTATAGATACCGTTCAGCTACTTTCCAGTAGCGTGAAAATCGCTTGAGGTCAATATAACCGTCGTACTCAAACAACGGTTCCACCGCCAAGACTTCCACGGGCACAAAGCGCTCAATCTCTTTACAGATAGCGTCAAACCGAGGGCTAGGACTTTCTGTCGTCACGACTTTATCTGTATTGTTTTCCTTAGCAAAGGTAACAACCTCAGTCGCCACATCCCCGCGTCTGATGATAACGGGCAACTCTAGCAGGCATTCATAGATAAAGGTGAGGCGTTTGAGGCTTAGCTGCCATTCCTCGATTAGCGCTTCGTCCCAAACCCATATAGGTGGGGCATCTGGATACTCTTTCAGTGCAGGGCTATCAGGACTCAGACAATCTCCATGCACCCAAACGATAGGTTGATTCATCAGCTTAGTTTACTTTCGGTGCTTTTTTGTTCGCTGCCAACTTTGGCTATTTCCGCGTTGATTTAACGATTCAGCTTGAGGAAATAGCCTTTGCTCTAATTCTTCATAGCTGCCTTCAAAATCGCAATGCCCATAGAGGGGACATTGGCGACAATACACCCCCTTTGTGTAGCGCTCTAAATTCTCACGGTTGAAAAAATAGGGTTTATGACTAAATGTGCTGGCAACCCACTGCCATGACATATTGTTGCTAGCTGGATCACCATCTAACAAATGCTTTAAAAACCACATAGCACCTGTTTGCCAACGAACCCGTCGCCAATGCACGATGTAGGCTGCCATCCACATCCGCCCATGATTGTGCAGGTAGCCTGTTGAGCGCAATTGATGGCTGAAGCTATCAATGCAGACTCGCCCTGATGTCCCAGATTCAATATCATCCGGCAAAACATCTGCATAATCTTTAAAGGTATAACCTGTTTTGTAAGGCTCTTGGTCTTGCCAAATGCCGTTACCCAACTTGGCATATAGTCGCTGCCAATAGTCTCGCCAACTCAACTCGTTGATTAGCTTAGTGGCTTCATCTGGGCGCTGTACCCGAGCTATGACGTAATCCCGAATTTCTGCTAAGCTTAAGACACCGTAGCGGATATAAGGCGACAGCCGCGTTACTGCGCCTGTAAGAAAATTGCGTGATTTAGCATAATCTGCCGGATCTACCTTTTGCAGCGCCACATCAGCTGCTTTGCGTCCACCCACGGTTTCGCTAATGTGGTCATCGCGGCTAGCGGCATCTGGAAATTGTTCCCGGAGGTAGGCAACTAGCTCATTGCGGCTGGTAAATTCACGCTGCATATCTTTACTCATAGTCTCTATCTTAGCATTTTTAGACAGCCTAATGTTCTTGCTTGAAACCTCGATAAAGTTTGTGTTGTAGTTAACAACTCAATACCTCAGAAGTAACTGTAATTAAATTTAACATTTTTTAAAACAACTACTTTCCCTTTATTGGGGAGATCTCCTACTGTAATTTTTTTGCCTGCTTTTTATAGTGTGAGAGTATAAACATAAGCTCGTCTGGATCTTAAGAGATTAAACCCATGGCTAATTGCCCTTGCTGCGACCATCAAATGCTGCGGCATATTCACAGGGGAAACGTTTACTGGTTCTGCCGAAGCTGCTGGCAAGAAATGCCATATTTGTCTTTGGAAAACTACAACAACTTTATTGGGCCTGAGCTGATTAGAGTATCTAAACGAGGACGTTAACTCACAATTTTCTCAAGTTTTAGATCCAGTTTAGACGTCTCAATTTAATTGTTCAAGGGAACATCCTATGAAACCGGATTACCTCATTGTCGGCAGTGGGTTGTCGGCATTGGTCTTTGGGGCTTTGATGGCAAACTCCGGCAAGAGCGTACAAATCCTTGAAGCTCATGAATACTCTGGGGGCTTTGGTCACACGTTTACGATGGCCAAAAAATATACATTTAATGCCCAACTCCACTATGTTTGGGACTGCGGTGAAGGCCACACTGTCAATCAGGTTCTCAAAAAACTTAGTTTGGATCAGGATGTGACCTTTGAGCGATATGACCCAAACGGCTTCGACCATATGCGGATGCCGGGGTATGAGCTGAAGATTCCCTCGGAACCGGAAGAACTAATCCGGCGATTGTCAGAGCTGTTTCCTAAAGATGCCGCTCAGATTTGCAAATTCGTAAACGAAGTCCAGAAGACTGGCGAGGGATTGAAGAGACTTTCTCCTCCGGTCAAACTAGCTGAATTACTCAAACATTCTAGTGAAGTGTTTTGTGCTGTCAAACATCTCAACAGCACGCTTCAGGATGTGTTCGACAAGTTCAAGCTACCTCAAGCAGCACAAACCCTTTTAGCACTACAATGGCCTGATTTTTTGTTACCCCCCAATCTGCTCTCGTTTTATGCCTGGGTCATTTTGTTCAGAGGCTATCAAGAAGGTGCATTTTACCCGACTCAGCATTTTGAGCATGTGATCAATTCTTTAGTCAAAGTCATTGAATTGCAAGGGGGGCAAATTCTGCTAAACCATGAAGTCAAGAATTTCAGAGTCACCAATGGAACTGTAACTGGAGTCCAAGCGATGGATCTGACCAGCAATCAAATCCATGAATTCACAGGCAATACAGTGATTTGCAACATCGACCCCAAAAAAGCCGCCGAGATGATCGGGGAAGAACAGTTTTCCAAAACAGTGCGACGGAAACTCAGCTATGAGTATTCTCCGTCAAACTATATGGTCTATTGCGTCATCAAAGACCTCGATCTGCGAGATTATGGATTTGGCAAGTGGAATACCTTTCATTCAGGGCATCAGGATCTGAATGAAGCATTTGCTCAAATGTATGAGCAAAATGATTTTTCCAATCCTAGCTTTGCGATCACAACGCCCACTTTACTAACTCAAGCGCGTCGGGACTGCCCAGAAGACTGTCAAATTGTCGAATTTCTAACCGTTGCGAATTATGACTACTTCAAGCAACTGCAGGAAAGTGATCGCAAAGCCTACATCCAGAAAAAGCAGGAAATCTTGGACTCTATCCTAAATGTAGTTGGAAAACACTATGTTCCGAATTTTAGAAAACATATAGTTTTCAAGATTACTGGTAGTCCTACCACCAATGAACGCTTCTGCTGGTGTCCCAAAGGGAATTCCTACGGCTCTAGCCTCACGCCGCGCAACATGGGTCTAGATCGGCTGAATCACGAAACCTCACTCAACAATTTCTATTTCTGCAATGCCTCATCCGGCTACCCAGGCTTTGCACCAACATTTTGGACAGGAGCGTTGCTGTATCAACGATTATCCGGCGACAAGATCTTAGGCAACTAAATAGAAAGTCACAAACATCCATCGCGTAAATTTGGTGGTGAGCTATGAGAATTGCAGTGATTGGGGGCGGAGCCAGTGGTATGGTCACAGCCTACCTGCTTGATCAGCAGAGGCATCACGTCACCGTGTTTGAAAGGCAGCCTATTTTAGGTGGACATATTCGGACCCTTAACAAAAACGTTACGCCAAACCAATCCGATTGCGACGAGATTTTAGAAAACGGGGTGCTCGAATTTCCCGCGGCATTTCATAACTTCATTGCCCTGATGCAAGAGCTAGGGGTTGAACTAGAACCCGTCCATATTGGTTCAGCTCTGTTTTTAGAGGATGGTCGCCACTTTCTATCGGGGCTCATGATCAAGAAGAACTTTACTGGAATTCAACGCTTAATCGAACATTTACGGCTCGATACCCTATATGCCCGTTCCGCTGGACTCTGGATGAAAACTCGATTTTCTAAACAGCAGGATTTGTATGACCAGCGGATGTCTCAGTATCTGCAACGCCTGTGTATCGCCAATAGCTGGCTAAAGTTGCTGACGATGTATAGTTACTCTATGCCCTTTGAACTCATCGACGACTTTCCGGCAGAACTAGCGATTCCGGCACTGCGAGACTATGTCTTCGTTAACTGGGTCAGGATAAAAGGCGGCGTGTATTCCTATATTGAGAAAATCTTAGAGCGCTTTAAGGGTAGGATCTTGCTTAATGTAAAGATTACCGCTCTGTTTAGAAGCCCTAATGCTGTAGAAATTGAGCTATCAGATAGTAACCTTCAGGAGTTCGACAAAGTTGTTTTTGCAACGCCACCTGACCAAGTAATGATGCTGTTGTCTGACCCAACTGATGTGGAACGCAAACGGTTTTTAGCCTGGAAAGCAAACTATGCGACCACCTTGCTCCATACAGATACATCCATATACGCCCGGTATGGTATTCAGCAGCTATCAGAATTTGATTTTTTCCAGACAAACAGCAGATGGGGCTATAATGCTTGCCTGAACAGACTTTGTGGCATCTCATCACGAGTGCAATATAGTCTAGCGTTTCAACTGAATGAGTTGATTGCGAAAGATCACATCATTCACACCCAGAAACATCACACTCCGTTATATACAGTCGAGTCCTTCCGATACCGAGATGAAGTTGTTGCAATCAATGGGGAGAACAACACATATCATGTGGGAGCCTACCTTGGGGATGGCTTGCATGAAGGAGCCATCACGTCTGCTTTTCGAGTAGCTCAACTAATCGGCTAAGCAAGCCGTTGATGCCCCAACCCCAGCATCTGCTGCTATTCACAACATCTATCGCTGAAGCGATAGCCTTTGGGTATGGCAGCGACAACATTACAGGCGTTGCTCGACTTTTCATCTAAGTACCTCAGGCAAGAGAAAACAATATAACAAATCGACCCCAGTCGGTAGACAATACTCTTGACGACATGATTCTAGGAGAAATTATGACGATTTCCATGTATCAAGCCTCGGTACCATCGCTCATTCGTTCGCTGAATAATCTTGCGGCTATTCTGGAAAAGAGTGCTGCCCATGCTGAAGCCAGAAAAATCGATCCGGCTGTACTGATCAATAGCCGACTGTATCCCGACATGTTCCCTTTAGGGCGACAAGTCCAAATTGCCTCAGATATTGCTAGAAGAGGAGCGGCAAGACTGGCAGGATTAGAAGCCCCCAAGTTTGAAGATAATGAAACTACTTTTCCTGAACTTATCGTTCGTCTTCAGAAAACCACCGCTTACCTAGAAACATTAACATCCGAGCAAATTGATGGCTCGGAGTCAAAGTCGATTACCCTTCCAGTGGGTAAAGACACCATGGTCTTTGAGGGATTGCCATACCTCCTTTACTTTGTTCTGCCTAACGTCTATTTTCATGTCACAACTGCTTATGACATTCTCCGACATTGTGGAGTAGAACTGGGTAAGCTAGATTATCTGGGAAAACCTTAGGTCTGCGATCGCTTCTGTGTCCCTGTGGAGCTATGTCACTGCACGCTGATGTTAGGGTTGTGATTTGGGACGGTAATGCTATCAGACACACATCAGCTAAAAATTCTCATCAACGGCTGGACGTAAATCTAGTTCCTGCGTCCATGCAGTTACATCTTGCTGATGCAATTGCCAATAGAGTGAGACGCAGACTGAAGAAGTATGCCAAGGCATACTCTTAACAAGTATTGCTGGGATTTCTGGTAAAGGCTGAAATGTTGCTTCATTTAGACGCGCTACGTCTAGCGCGTCTAAATGAAGCAATATCATAAACGACTTAAACACACTCAATCAAACCCAATATCCGCTATTAGGGAGGATACATGAGTGAGTATCCTGATTAGGTATTTCTTGTAGGCAGTCAGGATCTACATAATGACAAGTGGCTTGATCTCGACAAATCAAAGCCCAGCCAGATTGGTCAATTTCTATCAGCTTGTAAACAGTATTCTGAACAAAAGAGCCTTTGTGGTTGCGAGTTCCGGAGATAACCTCAAGGTTGTAGATGTCAGTGGTAGTCATATTATCCTCCTGGATAAAATGTGAAGTGTCAAAATGAATCAACACCGATAAATAAGAACAAATAATTCAAAGTCTTTTTCGGTTAATTTAATCTTATCATTTAAATTATGAGTGAGTCGTTAAGTTATGTAACTGGTCCAACATCTAACCGGATCGCACTTGTCCTTATCTCGGCTCAACCCCTATATACGGGGTGTAAACCCAAATTTCTGCTAAGCTTAAGATGCCGTAGCAGATGTAAAGCGACAGCCGCGTTACTGAAAACTCCATCAAATTAGTACCAACGGAATCTGCTGCCGACGCCACAGAATTAGCAGAGGCAGGTTCTAGTTACCTATAACACCGGAACTGGTGATTGAGATCATCTCTCCAGGGCAGACCTTTGGAGAATTGACCGAAAAGGGCACAGACTACCTGCACGCGTCAGTAGATCGGGTATGGGTGGTGGACACCAAAGCTCAGTTAGTAACAATCTTCCACCGCGATGACTTGCCACGGAGTGTTAAAGCCGATGGGTCTATCAGCGATTCCCTGCTGCCAGGATTGGAGTTGCCCGTATCCCGTATGTTTAAAAAGGCAATTCAGGGAAAATGATGGTCCATGCCTCGTCAAAACAAATTATGCTTGCACCTATCTACCTTCCAACGCACCAGTTAAAAATTTCTCGAACTACACCACTCTTGCCCCGGCAAGGAAGCAGCACTACTTCACCAACTAAAGCATTATCTTTTTTCAAATCGAACACAATCTTGCTTAAGTCATGGCCCATATAACCTGTAATTACCGCTATTAATTTGCACTCACTTATTTTTGCCCGTACACTGCTGCGATCTACATGCGCCTCATTAGAAGGTGCGACTTCAACAATATTCTTTAGGCTATAGCATTCCTTTAGTTCACGGCTTACTTCTCTTCGGGTAGCTTCGTGTCCACCGACTAGCGCCAAACTTAGCGAAGATAAATCAATTGTTTCTGCTGTAGCATTATTCTCTAAGAAAGGCTGTACTCCCAAGGATGTGGCTTGAGCATAGCGCTGTTGGCGATATTCATTAACCTCCGTTGCTAGGCGGGAATCGAGGAATAGTAAAGCACGTAGCAAATCTTTAAAAAGGGCTTCCTCAGACATCTCATAGCGCAGTGCTTCATCAACGAGAGCAAAAGCAATGCTCTGATAATCATTGATTAGGCTTGATCGTAGTTGGGGAAAAGTGCTGACGAAGGGTTCAACAATTTCAATCAGCTCAAACTGCTGCCTAAAGCTGATTTGTCTCTCTTGAACTTGATTTCTTAGTTTAGTCAGTACATTCTCAAGTTCCGCAATATGGCCCTGATTAACCAGCCATTCGAGCCAATCACCATAGGCATTGATTAATTTATCTATATTACAAAGTTGTATCCAAAGTAAGCAACGGCGTTTCAGTAATTCTGCTTGTTTTTCATTAGGTAGATTACGAAGATTGTTCCAGCCATAATCTAAACAGCGCTCGTAATAGCTAACAATTCCTTCATCAGAAATATCTCCGAAACCACCACCATCCGCAATTTCTGCTACATTTACATAATCTTCTACTGTGAAAGCTTCAACAGAAGTCTCTAACAAATCTCGATAAGCAACAGCCGCCTGCTCCAGGTTTTGCCTAGATGCCCATAAACGGGCTAACGGTAGCAGGATCTCGATACTACGGTTGTTTGCCTGCCATGCTTTTTCTTAAGAAGGGGAGTGCCTGAGACGCCTGTCCTACCTGATAAAGTGCTGCTCCCCGTAATCCTGCTAAGGCGGGCGAAATATCTTCTGAACCTGGAATTAAGTCAATCACCTCTTGAGGGCGATTGCTATTCAATAGCAGTATTGCATAGCGTCTTTTGACTTCTTCTGTCTCAATTGAAATAGATTGATAAAGCTCTAGAAATTGTTCGGTTTTGCCAGTTAATGCATAGGATTCAGCTAAGGCGAGTATTACATTGACGGCTTTAGGATATTTATTGCTGAGGTCTGCCAGCTTAGGAATTCGCTCAACTGGTTCAATTTCTAATAGTTGCATCAATTGTTCACTTAATGTTGCTCCTTCTACTGTTTGTAAGGGGTCTTGAGGTGTGAGAGCTTGATGTAATAGTTTCCGCACACCATTTGCCTGGTGTAGACGTTCTAGTTCTGAGAGAAACTCCTGAGCAATTAAAGTTGCAGCACGCAGAGATTCTTGATTATTGGTTTGTTGATAATATTGAATGTGAGCAGATACCAACTGTTCTACTAAATACCCAGAAGGTGGTAAAGATAGAATCTCACTCCATCTATCTTTGCCAAGCTCAACTATCTCTTCAACTTTATCGGTCTTAGCATAGAGAGCAATCAGTGCTCGGAGAGCATTGCTATCATTGGCATTAGATGGTTGGAGTAATCTTTCCTCAATTTCTGTAGTCTTTCCAGCAGAAATTTGTCTTCGGAGACGAGTTTGATCAATCTCTTGAACTGAACTAGTTGGACGTGGAGAATCACTATTGAGTCGTTTAACAACTTGACGGAATTGATTTTGCCAAGATTTAAAGTTGTATCCACTGTTTATCCTTACTTCGGCATCATTTACACTATTTTCTGCTCGGAAACTAGCTTCAAGTTTGGTCATAATATTACCCAGGTTAGTTGCTGTTGCCCTAACATAAACAAAATGAATATAATCTGAATGATTTGAGGGCATCAGACGACTAACTTCAAAACCTTCCTGCCGCAGTAATCGCTGAATTTCCTCTGCTTGGCCGGGCTTGTCACATTTGAGGCGCAATCCCACTTGGCCATCTCCTCCCAATTTGCTGACAATTTCATACTGCATCAGAGAGGCTTTCCTTGTTCAAAGTGTTGTTTGCATATCTGTCGTAGCTGAGCAATGTTCCGTTCATCATGGTTATATGTGAATAACTCAAAGTTTTGGTTAACTCCCCCATCAGTCAAATTCAATGAACCGTCGAGGGCACCATAACGACCGACATATGCCTTTGTATGCAATTTGGAAAGCGTTCGTATCAGGATGTGATCGTTGCGCTGACTGAGTTGTTTAAATGATGAATAGTACTTCGGATCTGGACTAACTGTGACGTACACATTGCCACCGTTAGCAGCAATTTGATGAAATATGTCGAACAGGTGGAGTTTTTCTTGCTTTGTTTCAACAATTTCTTGAAATGATACATGGTAGGGGTCGGGTGGCAGGAGATTTGTTACCCAAGGAGCAACCACCCAAAACTCGTAGTCATTAACTCCTTGAGAAGCTAAAACTTCATTCAATAGGAAGTTATAAATTGTTGCTTTACCACTATCTTGTATAGTTGAGCGTTTGACCATAGGATAAACCTCACTTAATTGGACGAATGGTCACTTCCACTATTGGTGATTCGGTTAGTTTTAAGTCATTAGGATATACCGTTTGAATATCGGTAATCATGGGGTAGACCATGCCGATGTCAGTATCGATCCCTGCATCTGTCAAGTAACTGATAGTGACACATAGTTTAGTTAGGCGATCGCTTTTTACCCGCAGGTAGATCGCTTGACAACCATCTTCGAGTAACAACCGCATATGGTCGCATACAGAAACGGCATCAGCAGAATCATCCACCTCTAAGGTTTGACGGGTGCGAATCTGGTTTAACCATTCTGTCAGCAGGGGTCGGTTAACTCAGATCTTGCACCTGGAAAAATAGATGTCAAAACCACGACTACGTGCGAGGGGAATCAGTCGCTCAATATCAAGTAAAAGAAGAGACAGGACTATTTGAGGAAAAAAAGATTCCAAGGCGG
>JAABUQ010012616.1_pt1 | contig 10452 bp, 8 predicted proteins | sample 5560001 | NCBI WGS metagenome assembly JAABUQ01 (sample SAMN10711888, study PRJNA513371) | rock metagenome | isolation source: Antarctica rocks | place: Antarctica: Victoria Land, Finger Mt nord | collected 2015-12-18 | reverse complement strand
CGTCCCTGGGCATGGTGACCAACTGGCATGGGCTCTTCTACGAGGGGCGCGCCCTCACCAGCGACCGGCGGCGCGGCCGCGCGGCGCCGGGGGTTGACGCGCGGGGCGTGGCCCGCTCCCTGCGGGCGCGGCTGGAGCAGGCCCGGGACGCCGACGACGTGGTTGCCGCGGCGTGTGCGGCGATTGGGACGCTGGCCATGGGCGAGTGGCCGCTCTTCGCCGCGCACGCCGCTGCCTATGGCATCCCGGCGGAGCGCGTCCACACCAAGGAGCAGTATCGTCTGGCCATCCGCCGCGCGCTGGCGGCGCCGGGTCCGTACCTGGTGCACGTGGCGTTGGCGGCGCGAAACCAGGTGTACCCGTTGATGGAGCCTGGGACGACGCCCCAGGACATCATCTGGCGCGAGACGACACCGGGCTCGGGAGTACCGATCCACGCCCACGAGCGCTTCGACTACACCGCCCGTCGTCTGCGGCCGCTGGTGGCGGGTGAGATGAGCGTCGAGCGAGACAGGTGCTAGCGGAAGGCGAGTTGTTCGTCATACCAAAAGCCGACACTTACGGCTCGACCTCGACCACCAGCGGCGCCATCGCCCTGACCGTGACCGCCAGCGGGCCGCGCCCTGGCAGCGGGACGGTCACGACGGTGCGCGTGCGTACCCGGCGCGCCACGCGGCGACCCTGGCGATCGCGGCCAACCACGCGCCGGGCGCCGACGCGCGCTATCCTCCGCGCGCCCACGTTCAGGCGCGCCAAGCCGCCTGCAGCCAGGCGCAGCCGCGCGGTGTATCCGGCTTACTTCCCGCCAGAAAAGGCGATCCCTTGCAACATGTATTTCTGTGCGTAAATAAACAATCCGATGATCGGCAGAATGGCCAAGACCGATCCTGCCATGAGTGGCCCGTAGTCTGTGCTGTGCTGGTAGGAAAACGACTGCAGCCCCATCTGGACCGTACTCATCGCGGGATCGTTCAGGACGATGAGGGGCCACAGGAAAGCGTTCCACCCTGCCTGGAAGGTGAGAATGGCGAGAGTAGCAAGCGCGGGTTTACTGAGTGGGAGATAAATGCCCCAGAATATTCGGAACTCGCCGCAGCCGTCGATCCGCGCCGCCTCCCCGAGTTCGCTCGGCAGCGTGAGGAAGAACTGTCGCATCAAGAAGATAGCAAACGCTCCAACTGCCCCTGGCAGGATGATTGCCCAGTACGAATTGAGCAACCCGAAGCCGCCGTGACCGGTCACATCATTGCCCCCGACAAGCGGAAGGGACCGTAGGATCACGAATTCAGGGATCATAATCACAACGGCAGGCGCCATCATTGAACCCAGCAATAACCTGAACAGTGCTTGACGCGCGCGAAACCGCATCCGCGCAAAGGCGTAACCGGCGAGTGAGCCGAAAAACAGGTTGGTGAGCACACCAGCCCCGGCAAGGACGAACGAATTGAGGAAATAGCGAGCAAAGGGGACGGCCGTGAACGTAGTGACGTAGTGCTCGAATGTGACCTGGGTTGGAAACCAGGTGATCGATGCCGAGGCGATGTCCCGGTCCGATTTGAACGATGTCGTGAGCGACCAGTAGAAAGGCATAATCATGATCACGCCGACAAGGCTTAACGCACTGTAAAAGACAAAACCCGCCGCGAGGCGCCGCAGCGATAGAACGCGTCGCATCATTACCTTCCTATGGATCGTCGTGGGCTTGTGGCTGAAAGTCGTGGGTCTGTGACCCACCACCGCCAACGACTATGCCCATGTACACTTGTTAGACCAGAGTGTAGCTCCGGTTGATGCGCGTGTTGATCAGAGAGATCGCGAGGATAAGCGCGAATAGGATCACGGCTTGCGAACACGCGTACCCCATCTGTAGCTGATTGAAGCCGGTGTCGTAGATGTAATACACCGGGGTGAGCGTCGCGTACCCTGGGCCTCCTTGTGTCATAACGTAGGCCTGGTCGAAGAGTTGGAAAGCGCCGATCAACGACACTGTGCTGACGAGGAACGTTGTTGGCCTCAACGAGGGCCATGTAATGTGCCGCAGCAACTGCCACTTGCCGGCGCCGTCCAGCTTCGCCGCCTCATAGAGATAGGTCGGGATGCCCTGCAGACCGGCAAGATAAATAATCATGTTGACCCCGATTCCTTGCCAGAGAGTGACGATCACAATCGCATAGAGCGCCGTGCTTGAATCATACAGCCAGGCCGGACCTGTGACACCGACATAACCTAAGAGCTGGTTGACAAGGCCATGGTCCTTGCTAAAGATCAAAGTCCACACCGTCGCGGCGGCAACAGCAGAGGTGACGACTGGAAAGTAGTAGATTGTGCGGAAAATTGTCATGCCCCGCCGTTTACTGTTGAGGGCAATTGCCAGTCCCAGGGACAGCACAATTATGGCTGGAACATACATAATGGCGTACGTGAGTACGTTTTTCAGCGCCACAAAGAACAGGTTGTCACCCTGCAGGAACTGATAATTGGCCAGTCCAGCCCATGTTGGCGCGTTGACGATGTCATAGCGCGTGAAGCTCAACACGAGCGCGGTCAAGCCAGGAAGCAGCGTGAAGAGAAAGAACAGGACCATGGCCGGGCAAATAAAAACGTAGGCCATAAGCGCCTCGCGCCGGTGCAATCGTGATCGGCGCTTCAGCGGCCGGTCAGGCACGGTTCCGTCCGCGTTTCGCGCCGCGGTACCTGATCGCGTTCGTGTCCAACGCACTGAGGCCACTTACTTTCCCCCTGCCGCGATCACATCCTGCCGCGATCACATCCTGCCGCACAGTCGATGCCCAGGACGAATGTGCGGCGAAATCTCCGTCGCGTGGTACTAGGCGGGAGTGCGTACCCGAGGCAGGTAGGGAATACCCTACCTGCCTCAATCGACCTAGCGCGGGCTGTTGTCTCGTTGAAGCACTTGATCACCTTGCGTTGCCGCGGCGCTGAGCGTCTGGGCCGCCGACTGTTTACCTTCCAGGAAGAGTTGGAGGTTGGGAACCAGTGCTTGCGCCTCCATCGTAGCATAACCGGCAAAGGTCGGACGCACCTTGGCGTAGGCAAGGGTATCGAGGATAGGCTTCCAGAAGGGGTCCTTTTGATAGAACGCGTCCTGGTTTGCCTTGAGATTGCCCGTAATGTTGTAGCTCTCCTCACCCCAGCTCAACGCATTCTTGGGATCAGTCATCCACCACTTGATGAAGGTCCAGGCCGCCTGCTTGTGCTGCGAGGCGGCGGGTATTGCCAGCCCCAAGCCGCCCATAATGCTGGCCTTTAGGCCTGAGGGACCGGCGGGCGGCTGCGCTATGCCGTAATCGATGCCAAGTTTCTTGTAGGTGCTGATCTGCCAGGGTCCAGAGTATACCATGGCGTCTTTACCAATGGCGAAGCCATCGACACTCTGACCAAGGCCCTGGTCAAACCCAACCTGGTAAACCTTGTCTACGTTGATCAAGCGGTTCCAAAAGTTCAGAACTGCCAGACCGGCCGCGGAGTTGAAGGTGGTGTGTGACCCATCGGCGGATACCATCTGCCCGCCGGCCTGCTGTAGATACATGTTGAATAGACCTGGATCCGCGATTGAAAACCCCGCACGGACCAGTTTGTTGCCGTTCCATTGCGTCAGCGTACGAGCATCCCGTTCCAACTCAGACCATGTCATGGGTGGTTTGAGCCCGGCCTGGGCCAGTAGCTTCTTGTTGTAGAAGAGATCGCGGCAATCAACCGTTGCCGGTAGTCCGTACAGATTCCCGTTCCAACTCAACTCATGTAAGGCTTGTTGATAGAACAGGGATTGGCTGACGCCATCTTGCTTCATGAACCCATTGATGGGGTAAAGCAAGCCCTTTGGCGCGTACAGGGCCGTCTGCACGCGATCCCACCACAAGACGTCGGGAGCCTGACCGGACGTCGATGCGGTCACGAACTTGGTGATGGTGTTCTGGACCAACTCGTCTTTGACCTGAATGCTGGGATGAGACTTGTTGAAGGCGTCGATCATAACCCTGAATTGCTTATCGCCCTGCACACCCCCGTCGTTCATGAACGTGATGGTGGTAACTCCGGACTGTGCAGTGCCGGCAGCATTGGTCCGCGGTGCGCCGTAGCTGACCAGGCCCAGGATAGGCGCCGCAATGAGCATGCACGAGAGGATGCGTTGGTACCGTTTCATCACTTTTCTACTCCCCGCTGATCGATTTTCGCGTCGCACGCTCACCATCGTTGACGTGCTATCCGCGCGGTTGAGGACAATATACCATCCCAAGATAAGTCCTGTCAACATGTTGTCTTAGGGATTTGGAGGGCAACATATATACGCGGTCTCCGATGTCATTGGCGCGTGTGAACGGCAGTCACGGCTTGCTCATCGCGTGCGGTTGACACGCGCCTGGTCGATTGTCCTTCGACGAGGCGGAACCCAATAACCGTTCGTGCCGCGATGTTCTCTCCCGCTAACCGCGCAACCAGGAGATCCACCGCCTTACGTCCCATTGCTGTTTCATCTTGTTGAATATGGGTGAACGGCGGCGTCCCAAAAGGAGACTCTGGAGAATCGAAGCAGACGATAGCGTAGTCCTCGGGCACATGCTTGCCCATCGCCGCCAGTACATCGACGAGGAGAAGCGCCAGGTTGTATTCACAGGCAACAAAGGCGGTCAACAGTGGGTTCCGCGCAATGAAGTCCCGCACCGTGTTTTCATCGACGCCAATCTCGGCGCTATGAAAAGCTTCGGGCAACGTACTAAGTAGACCGGTCAGGCACAACTCCGGGCTGGGATTGAGGCCGTGTTGTGACAGGGCGGCGACGAAACCCTGAAACCTTTCCTCGATACTGGATGTGTCTTCAAGGGGGGGCGAGACAAAGGCAATGTGGGTGTGTCCATGCTCAAGCAAGTAATTGGTTATCTCGCGTGCCGCTGCATTGTTGTCGGTGTAAACCGCACTGGCAGTAATGCCTTTCAGGTAACGGTCGATCATGACGAGCGGAAAGTCGTCGAGCGCAAGGCGGAGTAGATCGGCATTATAGTATTCGCCGTGGACGGGGAAAACAATGAGCCCGTCAATACCAAGGCGCACAAACGAGCGAATGGCTTGCTCCTCTTCCTCACGCCGGCCGTATGTCCGTTTTAGCAAAAGAGCATAGTGATGATCAGAACAGCGTTCCTCAATGGCGTGGAGCAGCTTCAAACCATAGGCCTCACTGAAATCGGGAACAATGAGTCCAATAATGCGACGCCCGTTTGTCCTGCGGGGGGCGTCGGCCGCGGAGGATTTTGAGCGATGAGAGAGATCAATGTGTGCCAGATCAGGCAGTTTGTTGGCGACAAACGATCCTCGCCCACGGACGCGTTCAATAACTCCAGCTAGCACAAGCCGTTCGAGCGCCTTCTTTGAGGTGATCCGGCTGACGTTGAACTGCTCCGCTAGTTCCTTCTCCGACGGAACGCGATCTCCAGGTTTCAGACGCCCGCTGCCAACTTGATCAAGGACATACGCGGACAACTGCTCGTATAACGGGGTCTTCATGACCACCACCCCACATAGTATGCGTACATGACGTGTAGATTGCACCGAGTATACCAGGCTGCGACCGTTCAACAGGCAAGAACCGGCGTCCCTTGGTAGCATACACGACGATTGCGACGTCATTCACCACGCGGTGCTGCTTGCCGCCTCTCTCGGCAACGATCCGCGACTCACCAGCGGATATGCATTGGTTAAGGGTAGCGACGTCACTAACCGGCATGTGGATATACCGCTCTTACATACAACATGTTGACATGCGGCACGGAAAGATGGTATAGTCGCAGGCATTAGTATGCGGTCGCCTGGGCCGCGTGCGTAGACCTGTTAGGAGCTACCTATGATTGCTGGAGCAAGGAACGCAGCGAGACCGGTACGCTGCATGGGCGGGAAGCGCCGTCCTTTATTGAAGCATCGTCTTCCACGAGACCATCCGTCGTCTTGTTTGCTGTATGTTATAAGACTCGGCGCGTTAGAAGGAGTGAACGGACATGTTTAAGAACAAGAGAATGCATAAAATCATGATTAGGCTCTTTATATCATGCGCATTTATTTCTTGTGGTTTGATGCCAGAAAACAAGATCTATGCGTTCACATCGAGCAGCGCAAGCGCCGCCATGACAAACTTTGTAAACAAGTATTGGGATTCCACCGCGAATTACTTCTTTCGTAATAGCGACCACCAGGCGCACGGCACGGATCCAAGTGACGGTACCTTCTATTATCAACCGGACAACGGAGTGTACACGGATTTCTGGTGGGAAGCGCAGCTATGGGAAACCGTCATGGACGCATATCAACGTACGGGAAGCTCGACATACCGCACCATGATTGATAATGTTTATAGCGGATGGATCGCGGATTATCCCAACTGGCAAAGCGACATGTTTAACGACGATATTGGTTGGTGGGCTTTGGCAAGTATCCGTGCCTATAATATTACTGGAGAAACAAAGTACGAAACCCAAGCGAAAGCCATGTTTGATTACATTTATCAAAGCGATGATAGTACATTCGGAGGCGGGATCTGGTGGAACCGCAAGAGTTATCTGTCACAGAAGAATGTTGCGACAAACGGGGTCGCAGCTATTGTCGCCATCGATCTGTACAAAGCACTGGGCGATAGTTCATACCTGACAAAGGGAGAGAACCTTTATAACTGGATAAACAACAATCTTTTTACTGGCAGTTCCAACGGCAAGGTCGATGACGATATGCACTATGCGAATTACGGGAGTTCCGGCACTATCGTAACGGAAACATGGGAGTATTCGTACAATCAGGGCATCTATATGTACGCTTCCTATCTGATGTATGCCGAAACGGGAACCTCCTCATACTTGACGAATGCGCAAGCGGCGGCCAATTGGTATATCAACAAAATGTCTTATGATGGCACGATGAACTACGAAGGCGAAGGCGATGATCCCGCTTTTAAAATGATCTTCTGCCGGTTTCTAAGCGAATATGAAGCGGCATCCGGTGATACCACGTACGTGTCATTTCTACAGAACAATGCGACACAGGCATGGAACCACGAAAGGCAATCGGACGGCATCAATGGCTCTGATTGGACTGAGACACCCAACGGTTCCGTGATCACCAGCATAGCCGCGGCGGCAGGCGCGGATATCCTTCAGCTGTCGTCGCCCGACACTTACTCCGGTATCGTCGTCGGCAAGGGCGTTTTTGAGGCGGAAGACGCACACGAAAACGGCGTGAGCAATGATAATACTGATCTCGGCTACAGCGGGCGCGGCTACACGGCCGGATGGAATACCAACAGTACATCTATCGATTTCCCCGTCAATGAACTCAGTGCCGGCACATACATGCTCGTATTCAGACATTCCGCTGCGGCGGGCACGGCATCACGCCAGCTCTCGGTGAACGGTAGCGTGGTCGTCCCCAATCTTGCTTTTGCAAGTACGAGCGATTGGAACACGTGGCTTTCCTCGACGCAGTCCTATGTATCGCTCCAGGCGGGCACAAACATCATTAACCTCGCCTATAACAGCGGTAACTCAAACACGAACTATCTCAACCTCGATAATATGACCGTCGTTCCGGTGTACGAGGCCGAGTCAGGCATGCTGCACGGCCTTTCAGCGGAGTCTATCTACAGTGGCTATACGGGCACAGGTTATATCGCGGGATGGGATGCAAACGGTGAATGGGTAGATTTCTCTGTGAATGTTCCTTCGACTGGCAGCTATACGCTGACCTTCCGTTATGCGGCAGGCGCCGGTACTGCGTCACGCTATCTGTACATCAACGGGGCGGGAGTTGTGAATAACCTCTCATTTCCAAGTGGAGGCTCATGGACTAATTACGTGACTGTCAGGACGACAGCTAATCTTCACGCTGGCAGCAACACCATCTCATTGATATACGACAGTAGCAAAGGCAGCGCAAACTATCTCAACCTCGATAATCTAGCCGTATCGCAATGACGAACATATGGGATATGCGCTCCGACCTGGCGCAGGAATCGCTGTACAACAACTTCTGGGACCCTGACCGACAACTTATGAATCAAGGAGTGCCCGCGGATAATCAGCACAATAGGTTGCCTATTTACTGGTGGCACGCTCATGTCATAGATGTACTGGTCGATGCTTTAAACCGCGGAAAGGACAGAGTCTATGAAAACCGTATCTGGGACATGCTTAACGCCATAAGAGCATATAACGGCAACACCCTGCATCACAATTTTTATGACGACATGGAGTGGATGGCACTGGCCCTTCTGAGGGCGTGGGATAGTACCGGCAAAGATGAATACAGGCAGGGCGCCCTCGAGCTTTGGGAGGATATCAAAACAGCGTGGAATGCGCACTGTGGTGGAGGCATGGCGTGGAAAAAGGATCAACTAGACTATAAGAACACTCCTGCAAACGCCCCTGCCGCCATCCTGTCATGCAGGCTATATCAACGCTTCCATAACAACGACGATCTTGCCTGGTCAAGGCGCATCTATGAATGGAACAGGGTGTATCTTGTGGATCCTGAATCCGGCTTTGTCTGGGATGGGATGAATCGACGAGGCGACGGCAAGATTGATAAGAATTGGCGGTTTACGTATTGTCAGGGCGTCTTTATCGGCGCGGCAGTCGAGTTATACAAGGCCACGCATCAACAATGCTATCGCGACGCAGCCGTAAAGACGGCGTTGTCCGCAATAAAAGAGCTTGCCGATCCTGTAACAAGAGTGCTCCCAGATGAAGGAGATGGCGACTGTGGCTTATTCAAAGGGATATTTGTCCGTTATATCCTGGAATTACTAAGGATTGAGCCGGAATTGAACGAGGTCTCTTCTATACTGAAACTGAATGCCGAATCACTTTGGGATACGGGCAGGGATCCTAAAACAGGACTTTTCAGCCAATCGTGGAAGGCTATGCCTGAACCTGTGGTCGATCTCAGCATACAGCTTAGCGGGATCATGCTGACCGAGGCAATGTCATCGCTGTATAGTGGGGCAGGTCCATAGAACCGCGCTGGCGTGCCTTGTCTACTATGGCACGGCGCTGCTCCGCCTGGTGCCGTGCCATGACCGGCCACGTCTCTCTGGACGCTGCCCTCGGCGATGCCCAGATCGGCGCGCTGCCAGTGGATCTCATCCGCCAGCTTCACGGAAGGCCGGCGTAAGAGACGAGTCTGAATGTCAGACTACTCGAAGGGTGGCCGGTCGATGCGCGCTCGGGGCCACGGCGCCTAGTCTACGGCTCGACCTCGACGACCACCGGCGCCGTCGCCCGGACCGTCACCGCCAACGGGCCGCGCCCCGGCAGCGGGACGGTCACGACGGTGGGCGTGCGTACCAGTCGCGCCACGCGGCGACCCTGGCGATCACGGCCGACCACGCGCCGGGTAACGATCCGCGCTATCCTCCTCGCGCCCACGTTCAGGCGCGCCAAGCCGCCTGCAGCCAGGCGCAGCCGCGTCGTGGACGATGGTCGCGCGCCTCCGCTGGTCCGCTGAGTGACCAGCGTAACGGCGACGGGCCGCGCGCTCGGGTTGTACAGGTCGAGCACCGTCCGCCCCGACGCCAGCCGCAAGCGGTAGGCTTGACGCGGGGCGTCCATGCCGCCGGTGCGTCCTATCTCCCGCGTGCGCGTGACCATGCGGTGACCATGGCCTGTCCGCACGACCGTCGTGGTGTCGGCGTAGCGGACCCGCTGGCTGTAGAGCGGCAGGTCGCCGCGCACCTCGACGCCGACCAGCGGATAGCCGGGCGCCGCCGTCCGCGCCAGGACATCCAGGCGCTCCGTGACCGTCGTACCGGCGGCGATAGGTAGACGCAGCGTCCGCTCCACCGTGCCGAGCGGCGCGGCGAACCGCAGCGTCACGCGCGCCTGCGCCGTGGCCGGCAAGGGGTTGCGCAGCACGAGATCCTCATGGACGACCGGCCCGCCACGATGTGCGGCGGGGAGGCCGGACACGGCGGCGAAGTAGCGCCGGGTCGCCGCGCCCCGCGGCGTCGGACCCAGGTAGAGGCTGGCGGCGGCCACGAACGCGTCGGCGATAATGACCGGGCGCGCCCGGCACGTAGACGGCCCACTACAACGATTCGCTCCAAAATGGGCTATATCGCGTCAACAGGTCAGGTACCTGTCGTTGGCTGCATTTTAGCTACGGACTCACCAGGGAACTACGCCGGTAATCAGTCTTATCGGCGCAGTTCCCATGCAAAGGCCGGTGTTACCGGCTCAGTTAGCGATGCTATCCCTCCGAAAACTGGTCCAGTAATACAACTGAGCCGGTAACAAGCCAAATGGCCCATTTTTACATCAATCGTTGTAGTGGGCCAACCTGATCACGGGCCTCGCCGACGCGCTGCGCGACAGCCGCCCCGTCGTCGCGCTCACCGGCAACGTGGCGACCACCGCCGAGGCCGAAGCCTTCCAGGCCCTCGACATCGTCGGCATCACG
>JAABUQ010012615.1_pt1 | contig 10453 bp, 12 predicted proteins | sample 5560001 | NCBI WGS metagenome assembly JAABUQ01 (sample SAMN10711888, study PRJNA513371) | rock metagenome | isolation source: Antarctica rocks | place: Antarctica: Victoria Land, Finger Mt nord | collected 2015-12-18 | reverse complement strand
GTTTCTCGAACTTTAAGGCTGGTTACTCCTGCCATTGCTGCTTTCCTCAATACGCCATAACCCAGTATCCCATCTGTCACTCCATTTTTTCAATTTGGTATGAACATCGCCAAAAACATGAGGGTGACGGCGAATTAGCTTTTGGGTAATGCCTTGGGCAACTTCTTGGAGGCTAAAAGTACCCTCCTCGGCAGCAATTTGAGCTTGCAGTACAACTTGTAGTAGTAAGTCACCCAGTTCTTCCGCGATCGCACTTGTCTCGCCCGAAGCAATCGCATCTACCACTTCATAAGCTTCTTCAATTACGTAAGGTGTAAGTGTCTGAGGCGTTTGAGCCAAGTCCCAGGGACAACCACCATCAGGCGATCGCAGTTTAGCTACCACATCTATTAGTTCTTGTAGTGCTGCTAGCGTTGCGGTATTAGCCTGGGGAGTAGATGCCCCTTTGTTACCCTGCTGGTTTGATTCTTGAAGATTAAACATGTTAAGGACTGCGGTGCTGTTGAGATCGCTGCTTTTGACGACTTTTAGTTGCTCGGCTAGAGCGATTGACGCGGGGTGCCGCTTTACGCTTCTTTATTTTGCCACGAGGTGACCAAACACTCCATCCCTGTTTTTTGCTGCGTTTGTAGGTAGAACTGCCCCAATCACTAACTGCATGGCTCATTGCTCCTAGCTCCAACCCGACAAAAAGAGCCAGCCACTCGTTGCGGTGGAGAGTGAGCGATCGTTGCGATTGAACTAAGAGATGCCAATTCCATTCAACACCGCCGACGAGAGTTGTGATACTGAGGGCAAGAATTCCTAGTATTCCTAACCAGGTGGCTAAATATAGTAGCCGCACTATTGTACCAACGATCAGTCCGTGAGATAGTAGCGAACGATGGCGTAGCAGCTTTTGGTATGGTATCCAAATCCACCGCAGCCAACCCCAGCGCTTGTACTGAATAGAGTATAAGTCCAAGTCGGGACCAAACATTAGCCCACTAAATAGGAAAGCTCCAGAAACGAGTAAAGTTAATTTTCCGCTCTGAGTCTGCTCAAACGCAATGCCAGTAACAAAAGGCAAGCTCCATAAAGTAATGCGATCGTGTGTTCGACCAGAGGGCATTAAGTTCAGTTTTGTACTATTGTTGGATTGTTTGCCTAAGATATTAGCTTTATTCGCAGCAATTCGCTATGTCTTTGCTGTGTTCAGACCAAGTAAATGCAATAAGCTGATATTCCTTCAAGAACTACACTAAGAAAGCTGGAATTAGACTCGGAAATTAACTGGGGACGCTTGGGTTTAAATGACACTGCGGCTCTGGCTCATGCTGATGTCTCTGTCTCGTTTGCTAGTAGATGCAATATAGGTCGAGGAGGAAAGGTTTGTAACAGTTCAATATAAGATCGCAGATGTGACAGACGATTTCCTATTAACGTCCGAGGCTAATACCATAGAATAATTGATTAGGAGAGCAGACGAAATTATGCAAGAACTATATCATCGTTTGCAAAAGCTTGCAGATGAGTATTCATCTCTGAAGTTTCAATGCGAAGCTGGGGTGACGATATGGAAATGGGCAACGTTCTGCCGATACGATCCACGCCCGTTCTATTACGAACGTCAACGATGGAGACCTGGTCGTCTGCTCAAAACAGCACCTTCTAATCTTGATGGAAAATACGAGTATGGATACGATGCTTCAGGGCGAATATTAGTTGAGCGCCAGTATGTAGGAGCAATGGGCAAGTCCCAATTTCAATATGCCGAAACTTTTTATACTTATAAAGAAAACTCAGTGGAATCGGCACACTTTAGCTATCATGACAGCAAAGAGCCGATTAATTGCGAACGCAGCACATATTTTGATGGGAGAATTGTTCTATGTGAATCATATGCACAGCGTGGTAGTTCAAGAGAACGCTATCACTGGGAAGATAGTAAAATAACTCTAATTGAGATTGAATGTAGTGAATTTGAAAATCTCAGCGAATTTTTTGATTTAAAATCCCATCAGCGAATTGAACCGAAGTATAACCGTACTGGATTACTTGAAGAACTGATTTCATATCAGAATTTATCGTCGGATAAACAACCAAAAAGTTACACTTTGTATAGCCGATTGGACTCTAAAATAACGTTTAAAATGCTACTCACTCTGGCTCAGGAAAAACTCATTGAAAATATTATCCAGAAAGTATCAATACTCAATATAGAGGAATCGGTTTATTGTCTGGCAATCTCGTGGGAACCTGGACAATTCAGCAGTCTTCCACCTTACATAGGGCTTGGCTTGAACCAAGAGAGGGAAAGGTGGCTCAAGGAACAGGGCGATGAGGCTAAGTGGTACCTTTGGAACCCAGAAGAATTTTCTATCTACTCCAATCTCGAAGACAATGAACTTGTGCGAATATGCGAACTTCTAAACCAAGAGTGCGGTCGTCGTGAACGTTGGAATAATGCGACAAAACTGCTTAATGAAGTGGCAAAACACCTTGCTGCAATTGACTGGAGCGATCGTCTACAAACCACTTCAGATTTCGTTGTATATGCAACTGATTCCGAACAATCAGATTTCCGCAAAAACTTTAAGTTCAGCGTTCCGTCAAATTTATTAGCTAAATTCAAGAAAGCAGGCTGGTTGCCTTAAAATATGCACGCTCTGGGTTGACGAGGCAAGTTTGATTGTTTTCGAGTCAGATTCTGCATGTATCCTTTGAATATCTATACAAACGCTAGGAGCTTCATCATGCCACCTTGCCTGTACTACTTGCTGATAGAAAAAGCGGTAGTGTTAATCCGGCGATCGCATAAACGCCATAACACTTCTTCATAAGTTGCTCTAATCAAACTTTTTACACTACATTCTTACCAAGGTGCTATACCATTTTCCTGTCCCAATTTTATTTGTTAACAGAGCTAGTGCCTATTTAGAAGCAGCGAAACTCAAGCGAAATAACGGATGTGTAATGATGAAAATATCAAAATCATTTTTAACAAAGCCATGAAGGAGTTAGAAGATTCATTGGCAGAACATTACCACCACTGGTACGGGATTGACCTGGAAATGGCTCAGAAGGTTGTTCAAGTGCAAGGGTTAGAACCTTGGGAGCGCTCTGAAGCTGACTGGCAAGTACTGGAAGATTATCAAATGGTGATGTCCAAAGTAATGACTAAACTGGGAGTCATTTCAGACCCTGAGATTTTAGGAGGAGAGCCGGTGATTGCTGGCACTCGGGTTCCAGTAGAACTGATTTTAAGTGAGTTGGCTACAGGGCGGACTCGGTTAGAAATTTTACATTCCTATCCGTCCTTACCTTTTGATGCTATCGATACAGCAATTATCTATGTTCAGCATCTACCTGCCGAATATCCACTAACACAACAGCTCTTGAAAGTCGGTGAAATTAGTAGTTGATGAAAACCTGGGTCGAGAATTAGTGGAGGAACTAAAGCAGCAGGGGCATCAAGTTTGGTTTGTGGGCGATGTTCAGCCAGGACTGAAAAATGGTGCGGTTCTTGCATATGCCACCCAGCAGCAAGCTTTGTTAGTGACAGCAGACAAAACAGATTTTGGTAGGTTAATCTTCCAGCAGCGCCAATTCTGTCTTGGTCTTTTGGTGGTTCGCCTCCCAGTCCAGATGCCACTAAATCAAAAAATTGTAACTATCTTAGAGGTAACTGCTGCTTACAAGGAAGATCTACTGGGGAAAGTTACTGTAATTACTGAGCGAGAGGTTAGGATGCGCCAGCTTCCAATAATGACTCAGCTACCTCCTGAGCAATAGCGACTAATCTTTTCTCACCCATCCCCAGTTCATCTGTTATCGACAGTGCGATCGCGCTTACTCACCGTTGGGGTCAGTTTCAGGTCAAATTGCTGCCGATTCGTTCCACTGAGAGATACATCATCATCATTAGATTTATCGGCGAGTGTACTAGACGATTTTGAACACTGCTTCATCCAAGTGACAGAAGCTTTGAAAAAGCGTTACGCTGGGAACATCTGAGTCACAGATACTAAAAACTTGTCATAAGTTAAAGGCAATATTTAGTTAATGAGCGTCAGGGAGGATTAGATATGGCTACTGCTAAGGTACTACTTTTAACTGGAGAAATAGTAACAGTTCCTGAAGAAGAGATGATCGCCTTCCTAGAGCAGAACCGTACTCTGGTTCAAATGCGTAAGTTCAAGGCACGTCGTCCGCGAATGGTAGAAGAGGCAGCAGTTACCAATAAACAATGAGAATGTCTTCCTCAGAGTCGTAGGCGTAGTCTTCATTATCAATCTGTTCTTCAGTCTCTGCATAATAAACAGTGCAATTTCTAAACAATTTACGCCTGGTAGACTGTTCTTCTCTCTCACTTTCTCTGTACTCGCCCTGCGCTCCCAACTCAACATAAACGTAAAGCTTCAACCACCTACCAAAGACACAACCATTTGAGGCGGCTAACTCAAACTCTACCAGACTTGAGGCTCTAACTCGTTTCACCATTACCGCCAGTTCTGTCACATCATATGCTAAATCAGGGTAAGAGCAGCCAAGCTGACTGACGTTTACCGCCACATAATGGCTAAAAACTCTGGCGCAACCAAAGTTTTAACAATTTGCACTTGGTTCAACTTAAACTCTGATGAGATTGAGCGAGATGAAACTCAAAAGTGATGAGTAGGTAAATATTGTATAAGTTCTGTGATGTAAGATAAAGCATGAACCTGTTATTCTGGCAACAACGGCTTCAGGTTTCCTACTTGTAAAATTATCTGCTCAGATACAACATCATCTGTATATCTAGACTTCTAGAAAATCATTCAGTGTCAAATTTTAGACCTGAATCCCTTACGTCAACTAGTCCGCTTAGTGCTAACCATACTTCCTTCTACAACTCTTGAGGACCTGTGTTTAACTATCTTCCACCGCTAAATGAGCATAACCTGCCCTACCCAGACACGATTCACCCGATCGTGGTTCATTTCGTCATCGCAATGGTACTGTTTGCCGTTTTTTGCGATCTGGTTGGATATTTCACTAAGAATTTGCGGCTGTATGAGGTGAGCTGGTGGAATTTGGCTTTTGCGACAGTTTCAATCTTCATTGCCGTCATCTTTGGTCAAATTGAAGCGGGGCTATCAGAACCATACAATACATCAGTTTCTACACTCAACCTGCACACCTTACTAGGTTGGTCGTTGTCAGCAATTCTGGCGGGTGTGACTGGGTGGCGTTACGTCATTCGTTCCCAGAGCAGACCGCAGTTGCCGATTCCTTACCTGAGCGTTAGTGTACTACTCGTTGTGTTAGTACTCTTTCAAACCTATCTGGGCGACTTATTAGTATGGGTCTATGGATTGCATACCACCCCTGTAGTAGAAGCGACTAGAGGAGGTGGGCTGTCATGAATTCCGATCTAGTTAACCAGTTGGGGGATCGACTAGGTGCCAATGGTCTGCCTTACGTTGTTCCCATCCATCCCAATTTGGTGCATCTAACGTTGGGATTGTTTATTGCCGCGATCGCGTTCGATATTGTCGGCGCTCTGTTTCCAGTTGAAAAGGCTGTCTTCAAGTATCTGGCGATTCCAGCCACCCGTTCTAGTCTATTTGATGTCGGCTGGTACAACATGTTAGGTGCAGCACTTATTACATTTTTTACCGTTGCTACTGGCTTTTACGAGATCTTACTAGCAGAACCTCTGACTGGTGTCAAGAGTGCCTGGGGATTGCAGGCAATGGAAACAATGCTCTGGCACGGAGTTGGTGGAGTTGCCCTGTTATTTCTGATTGTCTGTATGACAGTTTGGCGAGGCTTTCAACGCTACTTTTGGCGTAAAGATATGTCAAGGCAGGTGCAGTGGAGTTATGTAGCTGCGGGACTGGCAATCTTTGCTTTGATGTTTTTTCAAGGTACGCTGGGGGCGCATCTTGGCGGTGAGTTCGGTATCCATAACACAGCCGATCAACTGCTGCGCTTAGGCAGAAATCCTAATCAGCAACTGTAGTCGGTATCTGTCAATTTCCTCTGTTCTTTCTGATTCTGACTATGAAACTCCGTGCGATTTTGACGCTTTCTGTTACAGCAGTTCTCCTAGTGTTCTTCAGCTTATGGATGGCAAAACAGTCTTACTCCTGGTTCCCGCCCCAAGCTGCTGCCGAGTCAGAGCTTTATGACAACTTGTTTAGCATTTTTGTGGGGCTAGGTACATTTGTCTTTTTGGGAGTCGCGATCCCGATACTTTACTCCCTTGTTTTCCATCGGGCGGGTAAGTACGATTTTAGCGACGGTCCACCAATTGAAGGGAACACAACCCTGGAAATAATTTGGACGTTAGTACCGATTTTGCTAGTGACAGGGCTTGCCACTGCCAGTTATCAAACTTACACCCGCATGGCAACTCAAGGTCCGACGCAGTTGGTGCATCTGCACATGCCCTCAATCATGGAATCTGCTTATGCCGCTCCTGTAGAAAATGGTTCAGAGCCGCTAATGGAGCAAATCGACGTTACCGCTAAGCAGTGGGCGTGGGTATTCCACTACCCCAATCAAGATGTCACAAGTACCGAATTACACCTGCCCGTCGATCGCCGAGTTCACCTGCGGCTGCGCTCGGAAGATGTCTTGCATGGATTTTACGTACCTGCCTTCCGGCTGAAGCAAGATATAGTTCCGAATCACACAATCGATTTTGAGTTTACCCCCATTCGCACTGGTACATATCGTTTGCGAGATTCGATGTACAGTGGCACTTACTTTGCGGCAAACCAAGCAGATGTTGTAGTTCAGTCTCCAGAGGAATACCAGCAATGGCTAGCAAGTGCTGCTGCCCAAACTCCCACGCCTGCTTATAACCAAGCTGCTTTTGAATATAACCGAAGCCAAAAGGCGATCGTTCGTGGCTGGAAATCAGTGGCACCTGCTGCACCTCCAGTCGTGAACTATGCTCCAAAACATCAGCTCAAAAGCCCACCGGCTTGATATCTGTATTATGCTCCCTTAAAAAATCTGTATGACTAACATCCCCGTTGAGGCAATTGGTGTAGTCCGCGAACAGCCGTATCCCGGCGCACCGGATAACTGGAAACGGTTCTTCACCTTCAGCACCGATCACAAAGTAATTGGAATTCAATACATCATCACGGCATTTTTATTTTTCCTCATTGGTGGAATTTTTTCTATGATTATGCGGGGGGAACTAATTAGTCCGGAGGCAGATTTGGTCGATCGCACCATTTACAACGCCCTTTTCACGATGCACGGCTCGATCATGCTGTTTCTGTGGACATTTCCAGTACTAGTCGGTTTAGGAAACTACTTAGTACCGTTGATGATTGGGGCGCGAGACATGGCATTCCCTCGACTAAATGCGATTTCCTTCTGGATGATTCCAGTAGTGGGGATACTGATGCTCTCCAGCTTTTTTGTGCCTGGAGGTCCATCGCAGTCTGGTTGGTGGGCTTATCCGCCTGTCAGCTTGCAAAATCCTACGGGTAACTTGATTAATGGTCAGTTCCTCTGGATTTTAGCTGTGGCGATTTCAGGCGTGTCGTCCATCATGGGTGCTGTGAATTTTGTTACTACCATCTTTAGAATGCGGGCACCAGGGATGACATGGTTTAGAATGCCTGCATTTGTTTGGTCAGTACTAGCGGCTCAACTAATTCAGCTTTACGGACTGCCTGCCCTGACTGCTGGAGCTGTAATGCTCCTGCTGGATTTGACAATTGGCACCAGTTTCTTTGCTCCCGAACGCGGCGGTAATCCAGTTTTGTACCAGCACTTCTTCTGGTTCTATTCTCACCCTGCGGTTTATGTCATGGTGCTGCCTGTATTCGGCATCTTCTCAGAAGTGTTTCCCGTTCATGCCCGTAAGCCGTTGTTTGGTTATCGAGTGATTGCCGTTTCGTCAATTCTAATCACTGTAATTAGCGGTTTAGTCTGGGTTCACCATATGTTCGCTAGTGCCACACCTAGTTGGATGCGGATACTATTTATGGGAACGACGATGCTAGTTTCAGTACCCACTGGCATCAAGGTATTTGGCTGGGTAGCAACGATTTGGGGCGGGAAACTGCGACTGACAACACCGATGCTGTTTGCGTTGGGCGGACTTGTCAACTTCGTATTTGCAGGTGTAACTGGCATTATGCTGGGATCGGTACCTTTGGATATTCACGTCAACAATACCTACTTTGTTGTGGGTCATTTTCATTACGTGATTTATGGAACGATTGTGTTCGGCATTTATGCTGCACTCTATCACTGGTTCCCAAAAATGACGGGACGGCTGTATTACGAAGGCTTGGGTAAGCTTCATTTTGCTCTAACTTTTCTCGGGACTACGCTCTGCTTCGTACCGATGCACGCTGCTGGATTGATGGGGATGCCGCGACGAGTTGCTTCTTACGATCCTGAGTTTGCCTTTTGGAATGTATTGGCAAGTCTAGGCGGCTTTTTGTTGGGGATTTCAACCCTACCGTTTATTCTCAACATCGTTAGTTCTTGGATTCAGGGAGAGAAAGCAGGCAACAATCCTTGGCGAGCAATTGGGCTAGAGTGGCTGACAACATCGCCGCCTCCGGTGGAGAACTTTGAAGAAATTCCTACAGTCATTGCTCCCCCGTATGGTTACGGTAAAAATGAACCGTTGGTACTGACTAAATCTCCTTGATCCCCTTACGTGCTAAAAAACGATTATGACTGCAGAGAGTTCGGTTGCAAAAGGCATTGAAGGTAAGGTTCGGCAGACGCAGGAGCATGATGAAGCGGGTAATAGTAAGTTTGGCTTCATTGTGTTTCTCTTGTCAGAGAGTGTAATCTTTCTCAGCTTCTTTGTGGGATATATCGTCTATAAAACGACTGTATCTGATTGGTATCCAGTCGGGGTAACTAGTTTAGAAACTAAAGCCCCTGCGATTAACACAATTGTGCTGGTATCTAGTAGTTTTGTCATCTACGTGGCTGAACGATATCTGCACGACAAGAAGCTTTGGGGGTTTCGTCTATTTCTTTTGGCAACAATAGCAATGGGCGGCTATTTTCTGTTTGGTCAAGCAGTGGAGTGGCGCAGTTTATCCTTTAGTATTACGTCTGGATTGTTCGGCGGCACGTTCTATTTACTAACTGGATTTCATGGGCTTCACGTACTCACAGGCATTTTACTTCAGATGCTGATGCTGGTGCGATCGTTTATTCCTGGTAACTATGACAATGGCTTTTTTGGCGTTGAAGCAACTTCGTTGTTCTGGCACTTTGTCGATGTCATCTGGATTATTCTGTTTGTTCTAATTTATGTTTGGCAGTGAGCCGCTATAGTCATCATTTCTCAAGACGCTTAGGAGTTAGTGCATGATTGTTGACGATCAATACTACGACGTGATTATTATCGGCACAGGTGCGGGTGGCGGCACATTGGCACGGAAGTTGGCACCGAGCGGCAAGAAAATTTTGGTGTTGGAGCGGGGAGACTTTCAAGCAAAAGAAAGTTCAGAGTTAGTCGGTGTAGAAATCTTCAAAAAAGAGCAATATCACGCACCGGAGCAGTGGTTCGACAATGTAGGAGAGCCATTTTATCCGCAGACAAATTATGCTGTTGGCGGCAATACGAAGATTTATAGTGGCGTTTTAATGCGGATGCGGGAGCGGGATTTTGAGGAAGTCCAACATCAAGATGGGCTTGCTCCCAGATGGGGATTGAAGTACCAGGATTTTGAACCCTATTACACTGAAGCGGAGAAACTATATCAGGTTCACGGCAAATCTGGAGACGATCCGACTGAGCCGCCCCGCAGCGATGCCTATTCTTTTCCCGAAGTCGCTCATGAATCCCACATTCAAATCATTTGTGACACGCTCTCCAAGCAAGGGTTACATCCCGCTTATTTGCCTCTTGGTTTAGGAAATCAAGGTAGAACTGACTCGGAAGATACTGGTATAACTCCAGCTCTTGAATTCGCAAATGTGACGCTAAAAACCTCTGCCCAAGTAGTTTGTCTACATACAAATCCATCTGGTTCGGAAGTTAAAGCTGTTCAGGCAAAAATTGGTCAGCAGTCCTACTTGTTCTTGGGTAGTATTGTGGTGCTTGCTTGTGGTGCCGTTAACTCAGCAGCGTTGCTATTGCGTTCTGCCAATGAGAAGCATCCTAATGGCATTGCTAATCGCTCCGATTTAGTAGGACGTAACTTGATGAAGCAACAGTTATCAGTTGTAGTACAGTTAACCACCTCGGCTAACTCTGGCTTGTTTCCCAGAACAGTTGGGTTCAATGATTTCTATTGGGGAGATGGTGACTTTCCTTATCCGATGGGGCATGTCCAAAACTCCGGCGGAATTTTACAAGATATCATTTTTACTGAAGCACCACCGATTTTATCCGCTTTGGCAAGAATTATGCCAGGCTTTGGATTAAAGCAGTTAGCAACTCGTTCGCTTGGTTGGTGGTTACAAACTGAAGACTTACCCAACCCGA
>JAABUQ010012614.1_pt1 | contig 10453 bp, 8 predicted proteins | sample 5560001 | NCBI WGS metagenome assembly JAABUQ01 (sample SAMN10711888, study PRJNA513371) | rock metagenome | isolation source: Antarctica rocks | place: Antarctica: Victoria Land, Finger Mt nord | collected 2015-12-18 | reverse complement strand
GATCAGCCGTTCGAGCATCAGCAGGACCTGGGGCCGGCCGCTGACGTCCGGATGGATCGTGAAGCAGAAGGCCGCGTAGTCCATCTCGCGATAGACCCAGTCGAACTGCTGGCGCCACAGGTCCTCGATGTCGCGCGGGTTGACGAAGCCGTGGCTGTTCGGCGCCTTCTTGATGAACATCATGGGCGGCAGATCGTCGACGTACCAGTTGGCGCCGATCTCGACGAGGTCGATCTCCTTGCCATGCTTGAGCGGCTTCATCCAGTCTTCGGCGCGCTTCGAATAGTCGATCAGCGTCCAATCGTCCCCGACGCGCGAATAGAAGGGCTGGAAGTCGCGGTAACCCTGGCTGTGGTCGTACTGGAACCCATGCTTCTGCAGCAGGGCGGCGGTGGAGGCCGACATCTCCCACCACGGCGCCACGTAGCCGCGCGGGCGCACGCCGCTCAGCTTCTCGATCACGTCGATGGACTTGAGGAGGACCGCTTCCTCCTGGGTCGGCGTCATCGCGATCGGGTTCTCGTGCGAATAGCCGTGCGCGCCGATCTCGTGCCCCTCGTCCACGATCCTGCGGCATTCGTTCGGAAACGACTCGACAGAATGGCCGGGGATGAAGAAGGTGGTCTTCAGGTTGTACTTCTTGAACAGCCGAAGCAGGCGCGGGATGCCGACTTCGCTCGCGAACACGCCGCGCTGGATGTCGGAGGGCGAGTCGCCTCCGCCGTAGGACCCGATCCAGCCGGCCACGGAGTCGATGTCCGTCCCGAAGCCGCAAATGATTTCTTTCTGGGCCATGTGGTCTCCTGACTGGTTGCCGCCTCCCGGTCGAAGGTCCGGGCAAGCGGGGCGCCGGAGCGGCTTCGGCTCCGACGGGCGTGGCTCCGGCCTTAAAAGGTCAAGCCGGTTCAACGAGGTGAAACCACGCACGCGAGTCCACCCGATCCGATGTCGCTCAGAGTTTCGGGTCAGACGGACTCGCTTTGCGATTCCACCGCGATGAAACTGCTCGTCTTTGCAATCTGGAGCGAATTCGCCTAAGGTGAAAGCGCTCTGATGTCCCGCTCCTGAAATTCGCTCACGAACCTCAGATTCGGAATGTTAGTTCGGCACCGGGATGGACTTCACCCGGTTCGGCTCGAGCCAGTCGGCCGGCGCCTTGCAATCGATGCAGTTCACGCCGGGCAGGTCGTCCGCGTAGTTGACGGCGGGCAGTGGCTGGATCTTGGCCCCGGCGACCGGGTTGCCGGTCTGGACCGCGTCGATGCTGAGTTCCGGCAGAAGGTCGCCGTTGAGCGCCGTGTCGAGGAACAGGGGCGCGACCTTGTTGGCCGGGAAGGTGTTGCAGGCGTCCGCGAAGACGTCGCCCGCGCACACCTTGACGTCCTTCGGCTCGACCCAGGGCAGCGGATATTCGACGTTCTGCCTGTCGAGCTTCTTCTGCCCCGTCAGCACCTCCATCATCAGCTTGAACGCGTAGGGGCCGACTGCGGGCCCGGCGCTCGACGAGAGGCCCTTGAGGCCCTTCGCCTGCATGGCGGGGTCCGCGATCATCAGGCGATAGCCGTTGTTGGATTGGCCCGCGATGGTCACGAGCCGGTTCGGCCGCCCGTTGACCACGGCCTGCAGCGCGCCGTAGCTGCCGTCGACGTTCCAGATGCCGTCGATGTTGGGTTGGGCGGCGAGGATCTTGGCCATCTCCTCCTGCGAGGTGGCGTCGTTCCAGTTGCCGTAGAAGTCGCCGACGATCTTGATGCCGGGATATTTCTTGAACACGCCATAGGCCTGCTCGTCGTAGGTCTTGGTCACCGTGGTGCCGGCGACCCCATGGTTGATCACGACCTCGCCCTTGCCGCCCATCTGGTTGGCCATCCATTGCGCGGTGTTGGCGCCGTAGCGGGCCGTAATGTTGCTGACGTTGTGGGCGCAGGGTTCGGTGACGGTGGAATCGTAGGTGAAGACGATGACCTTCTTGGCGCAGGCCTGCTTGATGACGCGGTTGAGCGCGGTGGGCGAGAGCGGGTACATCACGATGGCGTTGGCGCCCGCCGCCACCATGCTCTGCAGGTCGGAGATCTGGTGCTGGACGTCCGTGCCGGAGATGACGGTCTTGAAATCCACCAACTTGTCGTAGGGAGGCGTGCCGGCCAGGGCCTTGATGCCATTGGCGGCCGCGGCCTGCCAAGAATTGCCGCTGTAGCTCATGTCGAGGAACACCTTGTAGTGTTCGGCGGCGCCGCCGGGCGTGGCCGACAAGGCGAGCGCCGCGGCCGCGGCGGCCGCCATGGCGACCGCGCCTCGTCCCAGATTATTTCGACCCCTCATGCTGTTCTCCCTGTTGATGCCGATCGGCCCCGAGGTGGAGGCGGTCACGTCCGGCGTTGGCCGGACCGCCGACTTTGCATGAGCAGCGCCGTGATGATCACGCCGCCCTGGATGATGCTGCGGAGCCCCTGCGACAGGCTCAGCACCGTGATCGCCGTGGACAGCGTGCTGAGGAACAGCGCGCCCGCCAGCGTTCCGACGTAGAGGCCCGCCCCGCCCGTGACCCGGGCGCCCCCGATCACCACGGCCGCGATGGTGGGCATTAGCAGGGCGTTGCCCATGTCGAGAGTGGCGCTCGACGAATAGCCGGCGAGCAGGACGCCCGCGATCCCCGCGCAGAGGCCGCTGATCGCGTAGGCCGCGATCGTCAGGGCCGCGACCGGCAGGCCGAGGATCGTGGCGGCCTTGGGGCTGCCGCCGAGGGCGTAGAGCTGGCGGCCGGTCGCGCTGCGGTTCTGGAAGAGGCCCGCCACGATGGCGAACAGCACGATGAAGACGATGGGCAGCGGAATGCCCAACCAGCGGCCCGACATGAAGCGCTGGAGCGCGGGGGCGACGCTCTGCTGGGAGCTGCCGGCCGTGAGGCCCAGCGCCACGCCGAAGAAGGTGGTCGCGGAGGCCAGCGTCATGATGAACGGCGGCAGCCTCGCGAGCGCGACCCCGATGCCGTTGATGGCGCCGATCCCGGTGCAGCACAGGAGCGCGACCGGCAGCGCATAGGCGAGCGCGTCGTCGCTGCCGCGCGTGAGATTGGCCACGATCATGCCGCCGATCCCCATTACGGCGCCGATCGAGAGGTCGATGCCGCCGAGCAGGATGACGAGCCCCTGCCCGAACGAGGCGACTACGAGGAAGACGGCCGTGACCAGGATCGCGGTCAGCTGGCCGAGCGAGCCGAAGTTCGGATCGTAGAGCTTCAGCCCGGCGATCAGCACGGCGGTCGCGGCCAGCACCAGCGCGGCGGGCGCGAAGCTCGGGCGCCAGAGGGCGGGACGCCCCCCGCCCGGCTCGGCGGCCATCGGCGTCACGGGCGCCGGGCGGTCCGCGCCCATCAGGCGACCCTTCGGCGCTGGAGGCGCGACAGCACGGGCGCGAGCTGTCCGAAGAAGATCGCGGCGATCATGATCAGCCCATTGAAGATGTTGGTGTAGAACTCCGCCACCCCGAGCGCGAACAGCATCTTCTGCATCACGGTGAGGATTCCGGCGCCGATCAGCGAACCCAGCACCCCGCCGCGCCCGCCCATCAGCGAGGTGCCGCCGATCGCGACCGAGGCGAACATGTAGAGCAGGAAGGAATCGCTCACGCGCGGATCCCCCGAGCCGATCTCGGCGCTGTAGAGGTAGCCGGCGAGCGCATAGAGCAGGCCGGCCGCCACGAAGGCGAAGAGCCGGGTCGCGCGCACGTTCAGGCCGGACAGCCGGGCCGCGGGCTCGTCGTCGCCCACCGCATAGAGTGCGATGCCGCGCCGCGTGTTCCTGAGCGCAAGCCAGGCCGCCGCCACGCCCAGCGCGATCAGCGCCGCGATGGGCACGCCGCCGACGTCGCCCGTCACGCCCGACGCGATCACGTCGGCGACCTCGCCTCCGGGCGCCGGCAGCAGGATGAGCGCGATGCCCTGGCAGACGATCAGCGAGCCGATCGTCACCGCGAGCGACTGCAGGCCGAACAGCGTCACGAGGCAGCCGTTGACGGCGCCGACCACGAGGCCGATGGCGAGGACTACCGCAAGGCTCCCCAGGCTGCCCAGGCCCCCTGCGCTGGTGGTCGCCACCACCACGTTGGCGATGGCGATCACCCCCGAGCCCGACAGGTCGAACTCGCCCGCCAGCACCACGAGCGTCAGCCCCGCCGCCGCCACGGCCAGCACGATGGCGTTGTTGACGAGGTTGCCGAAGCCGAAGGCGGTCAAGGCCGAGGGGTCGCGGCCCGCGTAGATCGCGAACATGACGACGAGCAGCGCCAGGGCGGGCGCCGCCGGGCTGGCGAGCGCGGCCCGGACGAAGGCCGTGGGGCGCGCCATCAATGCGCGGCCCGCGACGACGGCGCCCCGAGCCTGCCGCCCGAGGCGAGGGACAGGATGGCCGCCTGGGACAGGTCCGCGCCCCGGACCTCGCCCGCGAGCGTCCCGCGGTAGAGCACGAGGGCCCGGTCGCAGAGGTGCACGAGCTCGTCAAGCTCGGTCGAGTAGAACAGGATGGCGCCGCCGCCCCGCACGAATTCGGCCATCATGGCGTAGATGCTCTGCTTCGCGCCCACGTCGACCCCGCGCGTGGGGTCGAACAGCAGCAGGCACCGGGCGCCGGTGATGAGGGCGCGAGCCAGGATGGCCTTCTGCTGGTTGCCGCCCGACAGCGCGCTGAAGGGGCGCGGCAGGTAGCGCGCGGGCAGGTCGACGGCCGGCGTGACCGCCGCGACTGCCCGGTGTTCGGCGCGCCGGTCGACGAGCCCCCCGCGGCTCACCGCGCCGATCACCGGCAGCGAAATGTTGGCGACCGTGGACAGGTCCCCGAAGACGCCCTCGGACTTGCGGTCCTCGGGGACGAGCAGCATACCCCGGCTGCGGGCGTCGCGCGGCGAGCGGATGGGCGCCAAGGCGCCGTCGATTGCGACCGAGCCGGCGTTCACGGGGGACAGGCCGACCAGCGTCCTGAACAGGGCGGACTGGCCGTGGCCCTCCAGCCCCGCGACCCCGAGGCATTCGCCCGGCGCCAGGTAGAAGCTCACGCCGCTGAGGCCCGGGCCCGCGAGGCCGTCGACCCGCAGGCGCGGCTCGGCGTCGCTCCTGGCCGCCGAGGCGCGGCGCGTGAAGGTCTCGACCACCGAACGGCCCGCCATGCTGGTGAAGATGTCGCCGTCGCTCATCTCGGCCACGTCGTTGTCGAGCACCTTGCGGCCGTTGCGCAAGATGGTGCAGCGCCGGCACAGGCGGCGGATCTCGTCCAGCTTGTGGCTGATGTAGAGGATCGAGACGCCCTCCCGCAGCACCCGCTCGATCAGGCCGAACAGCCATTCCCGGTCCGACAGGGCCGAGGTCGGCTCGTCAAGCAGCAGCACGGAGGGCTTGCGCGCCAGCGCGCGCACGATCTCGACGCGTTGGCGCATGCCGAGCGGCAGTTGCCCCACGATGTCGGCCGGCCGGATGTCATCTATGCCGTAGGTCTGCAGGATCGCCTCGGCGCGGCGCTTGAGCTCGCGCCCGGACACGAGGCCGAGGGCGTTGCGGCGCGGGTGGGGGAGCGCCAGGTTCATGGCGACCGACAGGCTCGGAACCAGGCTGAGCTCCTGGAAGGCGGTCGAGATCCCGAGGCGATTGGCCTCCACGATCGAGGCCGGGCTGTAGCCTTGTCCGTTCAGCTGGATCGCGCCCGTGTCGGGCGTCACGACGCCGCTCAGGGCCTTGACGAGGGTCGACTTGCCGGCGCCGTTCTCGCCGAGCAGACCGCAGACCTCGCCGGCGTTCAACGCAAAGGAGACACCGTCGAGGGCGACCGTCGCCCCGTAGCGCTTGCCAAGGTCGCTTACCTGGAGAACAGCAGCCTTCACTGAGCGCGCTCCGAAGCCGGCCAAGCCAACGCGTTTATCGGATTTGGTCCGACCAATCGCGACGGTAGCATCGCGCCTTCCGACCGGTCAAGGCATTCACGATGGCCGTTTTCCCATGACTGCCAGTGTCGGGCCAAGGGCCGCAACCATGGCGTCCCGAGCCGGCCGATTGGTCTAACCAATTTGAAGGCGCCTTGCCCATCTTCGCATCATTGGACGAGCGTCCGCAGAAGGGCGTGAAGCTCCGCCTTGGCCTCGAAGCCCACTCCCGGGCAATCGGGCAGGGTCACGCGGCCGTCGACCACGGCCGTCGCGTCCGCGAAGCCGCCGAAGGGCCGGAACACGTCCGGATAGGATTCGTTGCCGCCGAGGTGCAGGCCCGCCGCGATGTTGAGCGACATCTGGTGGCCGCCGTGGGGCACCACCCTGCGGCTCGACCAGCCATTTTGCGCCAAAACCTCGAGCGTGCGCAAATATTCCACGAGGCCGTAGGACAGGGCGCAATCGAATTGCAACCAGTCCCTTTGCGGGTCCATGCCGCCGTAGCGCAGGAGGTTGCGCGCGTCCTGGTGGGAGAAGAGGTTCTCGCCGGTCGCCGTGGCGCCGCCGTAGCGGCGGCTCAGCTCGGCCTGCAGGGCGTAGTCCAGCGGGTCGCCCGCCTCCTCGTACCAGAACAGGCGGTAGGGTTCGAGCGCCGCCGCATAGGCCAAAGCGGTGTCGAGGTCGAAGCGGCCGTTGGCGTCGACCGCGAGCCGGCTGCCATTGCTCACCACGGCGAGCACGGCCTCGATCCGCCGGAGGTCCTCGGCCAGCGGGGCGCCGCCAATCTTCATCTTCACGACCCGGTAGCCGCGGTCGAGGTAGCCGCGCATCTCGTCCTGCAGCTTGGTCAGGTCCTTGCCCGGATAGTAATAGCCGCCGGCCGCGTAGACCCAGACCGACTCGTCGGGCGGCCCGCCTCCGAACCGTTCCGCGAGGAGGCGATGAAGCGGCTTGCGCTCGATCTTCGCCACCGCGTCCCACACCGCAATGTCCAGCGTGCCCACCGCGACCGACCGCTCGCCATGGCCGCCGGGCTTTTCGTTGCGCATCATGGCGGACCAGATCCGGAACGGGTCGAGGTTCGAGCCGGACTCGTCCAGCAGCGACTTGGGGTCGGCTTCGGCGAGCCTGGGCAAGCCGCTCGCGCATGAGCGCGCCCTGGCCGTAGCGGCCGTTCGAATGGAAGCCATAGCCCACGACCGGCGCGCCGTCGCGCACCACGTCGGTCACGACCGCGACGGTGGAGCAGGTCATCTTCGAGAAGTCGATGTAGGCGTTGGCGATCGGCGAGGCGATCGAAACGGTCCGTTCCCGTATGTCGACGATGCGCATGCCACGGCCCTCCCAGATTGCGATCGCGGCATGCGACTTGATCCCACCTTCCATCTGCGGTCCAATGCCGATCCCTCATCGCCCCATGCCGATCATGAATAGGATTGACCTCACCTGGCTGGCGGACTTCCTCGCCCTGAACGAGAGCCGCAGCTTTTCGCGCGCCGCCGACCGGCGCCACTTCACGCAGCCGGCGTTCAGCCGCCGCATCCAGGCCCTGGAGCAATGGGCCGGCGCCTCCCTGTTCGAGCGGGGCGGGCGCGACGTCACGCTGACCGAGCCCGGCCGCCGCTTCTTGCCCTGGGCGGAAACGCTGCTGCAGCAGGTCGACGAGGCGCGCGCCGACGTGCGGGCGGGGCTGCCGGAGGCGGTCGACCCGCTGCGCATCGCCGCCACCCATTCCCTGTCGCTGACCTTCTTCTCCCGTTGGATCGGGGCGGTTGGGAGGGCGCAGGCTCCTGGCGCGGTGCAGCTCGCCTCCGAAAGCCTCGAGGGCTGCGAGCGGCTCCTGGCCGAGGGCAAGGCGCAATTCCTGCTGGCCTACAGCCATCCGGGCGTTCCGCTCCGGCTCGACCGCGCGAGGTTCACATCCGTGTCGGTGGGGGGCGACGCCCTGGTGCCGGTGGCCTCGCCGGCGCTCGCCGCCAAGCTCGGCGGGCTGGGCGCGGGAATCCACGCGGCCCCCGTCATCGGCTACAGCGAGCAGTCGGGCCTGGGGCGGATCCTGCGGCACGCCCTGGAGGGGCTGATCGGCGCGGCGGCCGCGGCGCCGGGCTTCACCTCTCACCATGCCGGCGTGCTGAAGGCGATGGCCTGCGAGGGGCGGGGCCTGGCGTGGCTGCCGCGCGTGATCGTCCATGACGAGCTCGCGCGGCGCGACCTCGTCGAGGTGGGGGCGGCCGAATGGGCGATCCCGCTCGACATCCGACTGTTCCGTCCGAACCTGCGGCTGTGCGGCAAGGCCGAGGCGTTCTGGGCCTCGGTCCTGGCGGCCGGGGAGGCCAGCCGGGGTGCCGACGGCTGAGCGGGGCGCCGCGGCGGCGGGGCAGGCGGCCTTGGATGCGTTCTTCGATCCGTGGCATGGAGGACGAGGTTGATTTCCACGCGGAAATGAACGCACCTGGGGCGATATGACGATTGCGGAAGGCAAGACCTTGGACAGGAACAGGGAGGCGGTCCCTGCCGCCGCGTCCGAGCGGTCCTCCGCGCTTCGCGACGGGGGCGCCAACGTCACGCAGGCGATCGTCGCGACCTTGAAGACCATGATCCGCGACGGGCGCTTCAAGCCCGACGAGGCGCTGCCGCCGCAGCGCGACCTGGCCCAGCAGCTCGGCGTGAGCCGGGCCTCCCTGCGCGAGGCGGTCTCGATCCTCGGGACGCTCGGCCTGCTGTCGATCGAGCAGGGGCGGGGCACGTTCGTGGTCAGCAACGCCGAAGGGGCCAATCCCGGCCAGGCGATCGGCTCCTGGCGCTTCGCGGCGCGCTACTCGCCTGAAGAAGTCTACCAGTTCCGGCTCATCGCCGAGAGCCAGGCGGTCCAGCTCGCGGCCATGAACCACACGGACGAGGAACTGGCGGAACTCTACCAGAACCTCGAACTCTTCCGCCAGGCCACTCGGCAGGTCGACCTCGGCGCCTATGCGCAGGCCGACTTCGACTTCCACCGGCTGATCATCCGCTTCTCGCGCAACCGGCTTCTGGTCGACATGCACGGGAACTTCGCGGGCGTGCTGCTGGAGAGCCAGCGCCTGCCCCTGTTTCAGCGCGACACGCTGTGGGAGCCGGTGCTCGAACACGAGCGGATCGTGGAAGCCCTGAAGCGGAACGATCCGGAAGGGGCGCGCTACTACATGCGCCAGCACCTCAGCCGGGCCTGCAGCCGCGCCGGCATCAGGATCGTCGAGGTGATCTGAGCTCGCCTCTCCGCCTCGTCGGTCGCGACGCCTCGCCCTGAGCGAAGCCGACTCGAGGCGCCGGCCGGCGCAGCCCGTCGGAGACGTCGACGGAGGGTTGTCGAAGGACGGGCCGCGGGCCCGGCTTCAGCCGCCGAGCGCGGTGAACTCCTCCCGCATCGCCTCTTGGCCGAGGCCCGCCCCAAGCAGCACGGCGGCGAGGACCCGCGCCTTCGGACCCGCGAGGTCGCCGGCGAAGATGGCGCCCGCGCGTTCGAGGTCGCGTCCGCCGCCATTGCCGTAGATCCCGCGCACGCGGCCCCGGGTGCAGCGCGACGTCACGATGATGGGCGTCCCGGCCGCGACCAGGTCCGCCACGGCCTTCGCGACCGCGGGGGTGGCGTTGCCCCGGCCGAACCCTTCGAGCACGATCGCCTTCGCGCCGCTCTCGGCCGAAAACCGCAGGAACCGGTCGTCGGCGCCCATGACGAGCTTGATCAGGTCGACCCGCGGCTCGACCCGCTCGGCCGCGAAGGTCTTGCGCAGGACCGGGCGGCGGAACAGCACCACCTTCTCGTCGTCGACCTCCCCGAGCTTGCCGTGCTCCCCCGACGCGAACGTGTCTACCCGCGAGGCGTGCGTCTTGGTGACGTCGCGCGCCGCGTGGAACTCCTGCTCGAAGGAGATGATGGCGCCGAGCCCGCGGGCAGCGTCGGACGCCGCGACCCGGACCGCCTCGGCGATGTTGCGTGGGCCGTCGGTGTCGGGCATGTCGGCGGCCCGCTGGGCGCCCGTGAACACGACGGGCTTGTCGGAACGGACCAGGAGGTCGGCCATGTAGGCGCTCTCCTCCATCGTGTCGGTGCCGTGGGTCACCACGACCCCCCCGTTCGCCGGGTCCGTCAAATGATGTTCGATCCGCTTCGCGAGGTCGAAGGCGAGCGGCAGGTCGATGGCGAAGGACCCGATGTTGCAGAAGTCGTCGACGACGAGGTCCAGGCCGTCGAGCTTGTCGTGCAGCGTCCGGCGCAGGTCGTCGCCGCCCACGGCCGCAACCGTGTGTCCGCTGTCGCGATCGTGCCGCGACGCGATCGTGCCGCCCGTTGTCACCAGAACGATCCTGCTCATGCCGCTATCCCCGTGGAACGGCCCCGAAAGGCCGCAAGTCCACAATTGGTCAGACCTATCCGAAGACGCCAGGTTACGAAAGAGAGCAGAACGACAAATTCGTGAGCATCACTGCAAAAAATTCGGTGTTGCCGGCTGAGTACAATCTCTGTCCATTTTGTCCGGCGTCATTGGTCCGACCATTTCTTACG
>JAABUQ010012613.1_pt1 | contig 10453 bp, 4 predicted proteins | sample 5560001 | NCBI WGS metagenome assembly JAABUQ01 (sample SAMN10711888, study PRJNA513371) | rock metagenome | isolation source: Antarctica rocks | place: Antarctica: Victoria Land, Finger Mt nord | collected 2015-12-18 | reverse complement strand
GAGAGCAAGCTGGAACAGGGCGCTGGTGGGGTCTTCCAAGTCGAGGCCTCCTGGGGATGGATGATCCCGCAAGGTTGCCTCAACCCACTCAATTCAGCGAGGAGCCTGTATTCGGGAGCGATTGGTGCAAGACGATCCAACTGAGCCTTCCCGAGAGACCGCACGGGCGGAGGCGGGCTCGGCCTCGGCGCCTCGAAGCATCGCCGGGTTCGAGGTCGTGCGCGAGCTCGGGCGTGGCGGCATGGGAGTCGTGTATCTGGCCCGCCAGCCGTCGCTCAACCGGCTGGTGGCGCTCAAGGTGCTCCGGCGGCACGGCGACCTGGATGACGAGCTCGTGGCTCGGTTTCTGCGAGAGGCACAGGCGGGTGCGGTGACCGACGCCGCGATCGTGCCCCTGCACGACTTCGGCCAGGTCGACGGCACCTACTACCTGGTCATGACCTACATGGCCGGAGGCAGTCTGAAGGACCTGCTCGCGGCTCGCCGCCTTGGACCGGGAGAGACGGTAACAGTGGGCAGGCAGATCGCGGGAGCGCTCGCCAGTGCCCACGAAGCCGGCGTTCTCCACCGCGACGTCAAGCCTTCCAACATCCTGCTCGACGCGAGGGGCAACCCCTTCCTGGCCGACTTCGGAGTAGCGCAGCTGGCCGGGAAGACGCGCCTCACGAACGCGGGGATGCCCGTGGGGACCGCCGAGTACATGGCCCCTGAGCTCAGCTCGGGAGTTGAGCCGAGTCCTGCCAGCGACATCTACGCCCTGGGCGCCACGCTCTACGAGTGTTTGGCCGGGCGTCCACCGTTCACCGGCCCTGACTTTCAGGTGGTCGCCTACCAGCACCAGACCCAGCCGCTGACCGCCCTGCCTCCCGAAGTGCCCGAGGAGCTTGCCGAGGTCGTTCGGAAGGCGCTGGCCAAGGAACCCGAGCAGCGCTTCAGCGACGCCGCCAGCCTGCAGGAGGCTCTAGGGGCCGCCTCGCCGGCCGAGCGAATCGTCCTACCCGATGCCCGAACGACACGCCAGAAGTTCACCCAAGCCGGCCAGGCCGCGACGATGGCGCCCAAGCGAGCTCATCACCTCCAGCCGCCTCGGGAGGCCCCACCCGCTGGCTGGCTGAGCCGCTTGCGCAGCTCCAGGGTCGCGATGGGCGCGATGGCCGGGGTCTGCCTCTTGGTGCTGGGCGCTGGAGCCGTCGCAGTCGTGTCAAGCCCCGGCGTGCGCCAGGTCGCGGGCGCGATGGTGGGCGCGACTTCCTCCCCGATCCCGGTCCCGCGACCAAGCGCGACACCAAGCAACGCCGGCGGACCCGGAGGGGCCGGCGCCCCCAAGAGTCCAACGGGCAACGGTGCTCAGCCGACGCATCGAGCCACGCCGCCGCCGAGTCCTTCTCCCCGCACTCATCCCAGCAGCACGCCCGGCCGGCAGCCGACAGGCTCGCCTTCGAACTGCGGTTGGAGTGGACATCCTCAGCCTTGCAATTCGCCCTCCCCCAGTGCGCCGTCACAGGGACCACCCCACTGGTAAGGGCTCACCGCGATGGCCGACTCCATCGCTGACCATCACGAGGGGAGATAGCGCGCGCGGTGCAGTTCATCTTCCAAGCTGAGGGTCGGTCGTACGACCTGGAGCTGCGGCTCAATAGCCCGTCGGCAACAGTTGCCGATCTGGTGGCGGCGCTGCCGGAATCACTGGCGGAGGTGCCCGGGCTCCTGATCGACGGTGTCTACTCACCGGGCCGCCAGCTGCTCTCGCAGGCCGCTCTCTATGGCGGGGCGGTGGTCCGCCTGGCCCGAGGGCCGACCAGAGGAACGGTTCCTGTCCGGCCAGCCCTCGAGGTACGTGTGCTCTCAGGCTTCGAAGCGGGGCAGGCACACCCGCTCGGACCCCGACCACTGATCGTGGGTCGGGCCCGCGACTGCGATGTGATCGTCGATCATCCGTCGGTCTCCCGCCATCACTGCCGGCTCAGCGCAACGACCCAAGGAGGGCAGGTGGTCGAGGATCTGGGATCCACGAACGGGACCTGGATCGCAGGCTCGAGAGTGACTGGGAGGACGCCGATTCCGAGCGGGGAGGCCGTGATCGAGGTGGCCGACGTGCAGGTGGCGATCGGCGCACCGAAGACGGACGATCGTCACCTGGGCAGCGACGCCCGACGACACGGCGCCTCCGGCGAGGGCATCCCATTCAACCGTCCGCCGCGATCGGTGGACTCGACGCCGATCGCCCCCATCCCGATTCCGACGCCTCCCGACCCGCCTTCCAAGCCGACCTTCAACCTGGCCGCGCTGGTGGCGCCGCTGATCTTCGCGCTGGTGTTCTGGAAGCTGTCCGGCGGCAACCCGAGCTACGTGCTCTTCTCGCTTCTGAGCCTGGTGATGATCCTGGCCAACTGGTACGAGGAGCGCAGTCGGAGCAGGCGATCGACCCGTCCCGCCGCGCGTGCCTACCAGGCGGAGCTGGCCGGGCTTCGTGAAGCACTGGCCGCCCAGATGCGGAGTGAGGTCGAGCGCCGTCGCCAGGCCTACCCCGACCTGTCGGAGGTTATGCGGCGGAGCACGCTACCCAGCGTTCGCCTCTGGGAGCGCCGTTCGGGTGATCCAGACTTCCTCCAGCTCACCGCGGGCGAGGGCGACCTGCCCTGGCAGCCACAGCTCGCCGCGCCTGAGGGCAGCACGCGGCCGTCGTCTCCGGACGTCGCTGCGGCCCTCGCCGAGCTTGGGAACCTGCCGCTCGTACCGGTTCCGGTGGATCTGTCCGAGGGCGGCGTCGTCGGCCTTATCGGCGATCGTGCGGCTGCGCTGGCTATGGCTCGGAGCCTGCTCTGCCAGGCCGCGTGCCACCACGGTCCGGGCGACCTCGCCATTGCGATCCTGACCGATGCCACAGAGGTGAGTTCGTGGGACTGGACGAAGTGGCTGCCCCACACCGAAGACCCGGATGGCGGCAGTGGCGCCAGACTCCTGGCCGCGACGAGGGAAGAGAGCCTGGCGCTGGTCGCCGGTGTAGTCGAATCCATCTCCTCTCGCGGCCAGGGGTCGGAGCCGGCGCCCAAGGGCGGGGCGAACGGGAGGACGCTCCTCATGGTGATCGACGACCCGAAGCTGATCGAGGGCCGCAATGCCCCCGCTCGGGCCCTATTGGGCGGCCAGGCGGGACCGATCGCCGGGATCGTTATAGCCTCGACCGAGGATCAGCTGCCTGCGGTCTGCAGCCTGGTCATTGACGCCCGCGCCTCCGGCCTGGCGACTCTGCGCTATCTCCGCTCGGGCGAGACGGTGGACGATTGCACGATTGCCGGTGTGGGGAAGGCGGCGGCGCGCGAGTTTGCCCGTGGCCTGGCCCGCTACCAGGATCCCGAGCTCACGGGAGGGGGCGCACGCCTGCCTGGCGCCGTGAGCCTCCTACCTTTGCTGGGCATCGACGAGCCCTGCGCCGAGGACATCCGGGCGCTCTGGCGCAGGGGAGGGCCAGATCCCGGTGCGGCGACTCCGATCGGCATCGGCGAGGACGGCCCGTTCGAGCTCGATCTCGTCCGGCACGGTCCCCACGGCCTGGCTGGCGGCACGACAGGATCCGGCAAGAGTGAGTTCCTTCGCTCGCTCGTGGCGGGCCTGGCGGCTAACGTCGATCCCGACCACCTGACCTTCGTGCTTGTCGACTTCAAGGGTGGCAGCGCATTTGACGAGTGTGCCCAGCTGCCCCACACCGTGGGCATGCTGAGCGACCTGGACGGTCAGCTGGTCGATCGCGCCCTGACCTGCCTCAACGCCGAGCTGGCGTATCGCGAGCGCGTCCTGCGAGAAGCGGGAGCGGTGGATCTGCCCGCCTATCTGAGCCTGAGCCGGACCGCCGCCCGCGAGGGCACTCCCCTGGCCCCGTTGCCGAGGTTGGTGCTGGTCATCGATGAGTTCGCCACCCTCGCCAACGAGTACCCGGACCAGATGGCCACGCTGGTCGGCGTGGCCCAGCGCGGCCGGAGCATGGGCGTTCACATGATCCTCGCGACCCAGAAGCCATCCAACTGCGTCAACGACAACATCCGGACCAACTCGCGACTGCGAATCGCCCTGCGCTTTGAGGACAGCGCTGACTCAATAGACATCATCGAGACCAAGGAGGCGGTCAGCATCATCGAGCCGGGCCGGGCCTACCTGCGCCTGCGCGCGGGCGAAACGACGCCCATCCAGACTGCGCGCGTCACGGGAACGTCCGGAGCGTCGGGAGCACCTGTCGAGATCGTCGAGTTCCGGTTCGCTCGCATCTCCGCCCAGCCGAAACCAGGACCGAAGAATTTCGCCGAGCCTGAGGGGCCGACCGATTTGGCGCGGTTGATCGAGGCCATTCAGGGGGCCTATGCGATGGACGGCCTCTCGGCGCCCCGCAGACCCTGGCCCGAACCCCTGCCCGCCGAATTGGACCTGGACCGCGTCTGTCCGCCGCCGGCCGAGCCGCTGACTCGGCGGCCAGGACCGCCCAGCTTGGCCTTCGCGCTCGCCGACGATCCTGCGGCCCAGGCGCAGTACCCGACCGGCTGGGATCTGGGAAGGGGCAATCTGGTTTTGATCGGGATCGTGGGGAGCGGCACCACGACCACCCTCTTCAGCATCGCGTTGGCCCTTGCCCGAACCCATCAACCGGACGACCTGCACATCTACAGCCTTGATTTCGGAGCCGGTCAGCTGTCCTCGCTGGCCGACCTGCCTCACACCGGCGCCGGCATCGGAGCCGCCGAACACGAGCGCCAGGCGCGTTTGGTGACATTCCTGCTCGCGGAGCTGGCTCGACGCAAGAAGTTGGGCGCGGCCGCGCGCCAGTCCGAGCCAGACATCGTGCTGCTGCTGGACAACTTCGAGGGCTTCGCCGATGCGTTCGACACCACACAGGGCACGGACATCTTCGAGGGGTTCAAGCGCATCTACGCTGACGGACCCGACGTGGGCATCCATACCTGCGTCGCCGCATACCGGTTTGGTGCGATCCCCGGTCAGCTCATGACCGTAACGCGGCAGAAGCTGCTGTTCAGGCTGGCCGACGTTCAGGACTACGGCTTCTTCGGCATCGCCAAGCGGCATGTCCCCTCCTTCACGCCGGGCCGAGCGGTGACTGCCGAAACCTCTCAAGTGATCCAGGTCGCCCGCTCGGCGCACCCGGCGCTGGCAGTGACCGAGATCGCCGGGCAGCGTCCAGTTGGAGCCCGTGCTCCTCACCGGATCGAGGTCCTGCCCGAGCATGTCGATGTGACTCGAGTTGCCGAGTCGACGCGTCTCGGCTCCAGCCCGATCTTCATCCCCATCGGGATCAGCGACAGGACGCTCGCGGCCGCCGGCCTGCAGCTGTTTGACGGTGAGTCAGCGCTCGTCGCGGGACCGCCCCGCTCTGGCAAGACGGCCACGCTCTGGACGGTCGCGCACCTGGCAAGGCAGGCGGATGCCGGCTTCATAATCATCGGCGTCGCGCTCGGTCGCTCCACCCTCGGCGACCACCCGGCACTCGACCGGGCGGCCCGGCAGACACCGGAGCTGGCCGGGGTGCTGGCTTCAGTCGCCGGCGACGAGCGCCCGCACCTGATCCTGGTCGATGACGCGGACGCGATCGAGGATGCCGACGGGGTGATCGGCGGGGTGCTGGAGCTCGGGCGGCCCAATGTCCACCTGATCGCGGCGGCGCGGGCGGATGGGCTGCGTTCTCTCTACGGTCATTTCACCCAGACGATTCGCCGTTCCAGGCTGGGCCTTCTGCTCAACCCGAGTTCGGACATGGACGGCGATCTCCTCGGCGCGGCCCTCCCTCGGCGGCAGCGGATCGAGATGAAGGCTGGTCGCGGCTATCTGGTCTCCGCCGGTGAGGCGGACCTGGTGCAGGTGGCGATGACGGAGCAGCCACAGCTGGCCTCGCGGTTGTGAGCTATTGGCCCTGCCAAGACTGACTAGCGCCACGGCTGCGATGGCTACCTGACCGAAGCCGTCCACGAACCGGGAATCGGAGTCCTCTTGCACCGACCGACCGTCTCCGAACGAAACATTGCATCGGCCTGGCAGCACTTCCAGAGGGATTTCTTATCCTGATGCTCGATTTGGGTGGCTCCTTGTGCCCCACGCAATTTTCCATATTCGCCAATGCCGCCCTTCCGGTCGGGTTTGTTGGCGACAGTGCCGTCGGCCACCGAGGAGCTGACGAACTCCTGGCCGCGGGGGGTCCTCCCGGGTGTCGTACCGGCGGGCTATGGCATTTCTCGGAGCGCCCGGAGGCCCTGGAGGGTTGACCAACCGCTCTTCGGCTGCGAGGTCCACGTCAGAGGAAAGCCGCGGGGCGCGGATGCTGGCCAGTCCACCGGTAGGCGTTCGGGCGGAAGCAATCGCCGAGTGGTCAAGCGCCATCGAGTACCGGGTCCTCGGCCCGATCGAGGTTCGCAAGGAAGGCTGCATCGTGGCGCTGGGTGGCCCACACCTACGCAACCTCCTCGCCATGTTGTTGGTAGACGCCGGCCGGGTGGTTGCAGTTGACCGGCTGATCGACGGGCTATGGGGAGAGACTCCCCCCAAGACGGCCTTGACCGCTCTCCACGGGCTGGTCTCCCGACTGCGCCGAGCCCTGACCTCCGGTGACGGACAACCCTCGCCGCTGGTCTCCCGCCCGCCGGGCTACGTGCTGGAGGTCGCGCCAGCCCATCTAGACCTGCACGAGTTCGAGCGGCTTGTGGAAGCTGGACGCCGGGCCATGGCCAGAGGCGATGCAGCCGAGTCGGTGGCGCACCTCGGAGCCGCACAGAGCCTATGGTCGGGTCCGGCGCTGGGCGGGGTCACCGCCGACGTCCTGACCTGGACTGAGGTGCCTCGATTGGAGGAACTGCGCGTGGCGGTCCTGGAAGACCGCATCGACGCCGAGCTCGCCCTCGGTCGCCACGCCGAGGTCGTGGCCGAACTCCACGCTCTGGTAGCGGCCCATCCCCGCCGCGAGCGTCTGCGAGCGGCCCACATGCTCGCTCTGTACCGCGGGGGTCGTCAGGCCGAGGCGCTGGCGAGCTACCAGGACATCCGGCGCAGGCTGCGCGAGGAGGTGGGCCTCGATCCTGGGCAAGTCCTGCGCAGCGTGGAGCAGGCCATCCTCTCCCGGGATCCGGGGCTCCAGCTCCGAGCATCACGCCCCGCACCTCCCCAACCTGCCCAGCTCCCTCCCGATGTGGCCGATTTCACCGGACGTGAGGGCCTCGTGGCCCATCTTGAGCGAGTGGTGGGCGTGGCCGGTGGCCAGTCGTCCACCGGCGCCATGGTCGCTGCCGTGTCGGGCAAGCCAGGCGTGGGTAAGACTGCCTTGGTCGGGCGGGTCGCCCACCGGTTGCGTGACCGCTTCCCAGACGGCCAGCTCTATGCCCACCTGCGCGGTATCCAGACCAGGCCCTTGGAGCCGGCCGGGGTTCTGGGCGACTGGCTCCGGGTCCTCGGCGTCGAGCCGAACGCCGTCCCGAACGGGATCGACGCCCGCTCGGCGCTGTTCCGCGGCCACCTCGCGGACAGGCGGATGCTGGTGGTGCTCGACGACGCCGGCTCGGAGGCACAGGTCCGCCCCCTGCTCCCCGCCGGCCCCGGCTGCGCCGTGCTGGTGACCAGCCGCCGGCGCCTGGTCGGACTGGAGGCCGCCCGCTTCGTCGAGCTCGATGTCCTCGGCGAAGAGGAGAGCCTGGAACTCCTCGCGAGAGTGGGAGGATCCAAGCGGGTGGCAGACGAGCCGGAGGCGGCCCGGGCCATCGCCACCCACTGCGGACATCTCCCCCTTGCCATTCGGATCGCCGGCTCCCGCCTGGTCACGCGTGGTCACTTGTCCCTCGGTCAGCTGGCCACGCGGCTGTCCCACGAACGCGGACGTCTGGACGAGCTGGCCGCCGGCGACCTCGAGGTCCGGGCCAGCCTGTCTCTCAGCTACGACCGGCTCGATGAGCACGGGCGCCGGGCGCTGCGCCTGCTCGGCTCGCTCCCTGGATCCGACTTCGCCCCCTGGCTGGCCGCCGCCGTCCTCGACGCGTCCGTGTCCCATGCGACCGACACTTTGGAGACCCTGGTCGACCGCCAGCTGCTCGATGTCTGGGGACACGACGAGGCGGGCCAAGTCCGCTACCGCTTCCACGACCTGCTGCGGGCCTACGCCCGCGAGCGCTTGGAGGCCGACGAGGCACCAGCCAGCCGCCAGGCAGCGCTGGGGCGGGCTCAAGGAGCCTGCCTGACCCTCGCCGAGCAGGCAGCCGGCCGGCTGTCGAGTAGCGTGACGAGCGGGTTTCTTCCGCCTCCCAGAGGCAAGACGCCGCGCTGGCAAATTCCCGAGCCCGGGGTCTCGGAGGCCCTGGTATCAGATCCTCTGGCCCGGTTCGCTGCCGAGCGCGCTGTCCTGGTGGCGAACATTGAGGCGGCTGCGTCGGAACCGGGCGATGCCGCCTGGGAGCTGACCTCCTACTTGGCCGGCTTCTTCGAGGCCGGGGCTCACGCCGACGACTGGAGACGCGCCCTGGACGCCGCCCTCGCCGCGGCCAGGCGAGACGGTGACCATCATGGTGAGAGAGTGACCCTCGTCGGGCTCGGTAACCTGCACGTCTACGAGGGACGCTATGACGAGGCCATCGCGTGCCTCGCGGCCAGCTTGCCCGAGCTGCCCCGGGCCGGTTGCCGCGCGGGCGAGGCCCTTGCTTTGCGCGGTCTCGGGCACGCGTACTGGGCCCAGGGTCGGGCGGCCGCTGCCGTCCGCTGTCAATCGCATTGCCTGACGCTCGTACGGGCCCTGGGCGAGGAGCGAGCCGAAAGCTCTGCCCTTCACGGTCTCGCCGTGGCCGAGGCCAACCTGGGCCGGTTGCGCGAGGCCGAAGCTCACTTCGTTTCCTCCCTCCACATTCGCCGGGCCGTCGGCGACCGCCGGGGTGAGGCGGGCACCCTGCACGGGCTCGGCATCGTTCACCGCGAAATGGGGGACCCAGATCGGGCTGCGCAGGACTTCGAGGCCAGCCTCGCCATCGGTTCCGAGATCGGTGACCGCTTCAAGAAAGCCTACGGCGTGAACGGTCTCGGGACTGCCCGACGCGACCAGGGCCGGCTGGATGAGGCTGCCTCACTCTTTGAGCAGGCCCTCGAGCTGTTCGCTGATTTGAGCTATCGCCGCGGCGAGGCTCATGCCCGCCACAACCTGGGGACGGTCGCCCACGGTCAAGGCCGGCTCACCGAGGCCCATGCCCGCCTCCAGCACGGGCTCGACTCGTACCAAGCTCTCGGTGACCGTCGGGGCGCCGCGATGGCGGAGCAGGCCCTGGGGGAGGTGTGTCTCGACTTGGGGCGCATCGGAGAAGCCATCATCCGCCTGAGAGCAGCGGTGGACGTCATGGCCGAGCTCGAGCTCCGTCTTGTCGAAGCCAGGGCCAGGGACAGCCTGGCATTGGCTCTCGCTGCCACTGGGGCAGACGATCAGGCGAGGGCCGAGCGTCAGCGGGCCAAGGCACTCGCCGCCGAGCTGGCCCTGCCAGATGCGGCTCTCCGCCTGAGGAGCAGCGCCGCCGGCGCCCCTCGCCAGGCAGTCCCAGCCGAGAGTCATTGGGCCAAGCGATAGGCACCCTTGGGCTCCAGGGCACCCGATGACGAACCGGGCTCATCCGTGGCCGTGGAGTCCTCCAGAGACCGACGGATCGCAACCAACCCGCGGTGGATCAGCAGCTTGGCGGCTCCCTCCGATCGGCCCAGGTAGGCTGCAATTTCCGCCGTAGGCATATCCTGGCCTAGGCTCAGGATCAGGGCCGTTCGCTGAGCATCGCCGAGCCGCTCGATGGCGGTTCGAGCCCGATCCAACTCCGTTCGCGCTACCACGCGCTCCTCGACTCCCACCCCCGGCGCCGACCGCTCCAAAACCGAGTCGAGTGCCACGGTCGGGCGGTGCTGCCGCAAGTGGTCTCGTACCGCATTGAGAGCAATCCGGTACAGCCAGGGGCGGAACGGGCGCTCGGGATCGAACCGATCGATCGCCCTCAGTGCCTTGAAGAAGACGTCGGCGGTCACATCTTCGGCCGCCTCACGCTGCCGTAGGTGGCTGTACACGAATCGGTAGATCGACGGCGCATAGCGCTCGTACAGCTGACCGAACGCCTCGCCATCGTGAAGAGCACGATGGACAAGTGGGCGCTCATCATGAGGCGCCTCGAACGTGCCCCAGCCGTCTTTTCCAACAGTCCCCGCGAGCAACCCACACAACCATGGAGGGCCGCGCTAAGAATCCCCTAACGGTCCGCTAACAACCACTTCGCTAGCGGGCTAAGCCAAGCCGACCAGGCGACTCGACTGCCCGCATGACCGCGCAGTCTCCCTCTCGGGGACAGGAAGACTAGTTTGTCCGGCCATCGAGTACTGTGCACAGGTGACGGCTTTGGATGGGGTCCTGTTGGGCTCCAGAGATAGCAATGGTGCATCCTCCGAGGTGAATCTCACA
>JAABUQ010012612.1_pt1 | contig 10454 bp, 16 predicted proteins | sample 5560001 | NCBI WGS metagenome assembly JAABUQ01 (sample SAMN10711888, study PRJNA513371) | rock metagenome | isolation source: Antarctica rocks | place: Antarctica: Victoria Land, Finger Mt nord | collected 2015-12-18 | reverse complement strand
CCTTGCTTTCGCCGCGCGGCCAGAGCCGTTCGGCGAGCACGCGATAACCGTCGCTTTTGGCCGCAGGCTCATACACCCGTTTCATCGCGATCATGAGGTTTTCTCCGCTGTTCCCGCCCGCACAATGAGGATTGGGCACGGTGATTGATCGAGCGCCTCTTCCGCCGTACTGCCGAGCGCCCAGCGCAGCACGCCACCACGTCCGTGGCTCGCCATCACCGCGATCCCCGCTGGCTGCTTCGCCAGGGCTGCCGCGATCATCTCCGCAGCACGGCTTGTCACACTGTGCTCCCAGCGGGCATGCACATCCAAGCCCGATACGCGCACGCGTGCCGCGATTGCTTCGAGGTATTCCTTAACCCCTTGGTCTTCGTCGGCCTCCATCCCCTCACTGACGGGAAAGTAGGCAGCGTACCCGTCGCCCCATCCCGTACTCGCGAGAGCGGCAAGGCTTGGGATGATCCGCAGCAGCGTCAGCGGGATCGAGAGCGCGGTGGCGATCCGCGTCGCGACCGGCAGCGCTTCCTCCGCTAACGCCGAGCCGTCGAGCGTCACGGTGATCGCCGCGATCGCCGCCGCGCCTTCCGTGGGGGCGTCTTTACCCGGTCGCACCACCAGGGTGGGAATGATGGCGTGACGCAGCACATGTTGTGCGACGCTCCCGATACGTACGCGTTCCAGTCCCGTTCGACCATGGGTACTGATGACAATCAGCGAGCACTCCTCATCTTCGCTCGCGGCGAGGATCTCGCTCGCGGGGTTGCCGTGACGGACGACCGTTGTCACCGTGAGGCCATACGCGCGCATGGCGACGGCGACGGACTCCAGATAGGCGGTACTCTCGGTGACATGGCGTTCGTCGCCTTCCTGCGCGGCGGCGCTCGGCAATCCGGCGTGCTCGGGTGGAGATGCGACGACCGCGAGGAGGCTGATGCGTGCATCGGAGGCGCGGGCAAGAGTGAGGGCATAGGGAACGGCGGTGGCTGCGAGTCGCGAGCCGTCGAGGGGGACAAGGATGTGGCGGGACATCGTGACTCTCTTTCTCCAGGCACACACACGCGGGCAGACAGCGACAGGCGTAGCGAAGAGGCGACAACGCTTCTGGATACCGTCGCATCCTCGTGGTCATCCAGGCAGAAGCGAATCTCCCTGGCAGGGAAAGAATGCCCGCATGATTTATACCGCCATGCCCTCGTACGCATCCCTGGTCAGCGTGAGGACGATCTGCTCCGCGTCCGCCGAGTGGATCTGCATGATCGGGATCGCGCGATGGTCGAGATGTAGCAGCCCAGTCGCCACGATAATCCCCGTCGGCTTGCCCTCCGCATCGATCTCCACCGTATGCAGGATGCCGATGGCGTGATCGTCCCGCGTGACCACCTTCGTACCCGTGCCCACGCGGTAATCCCACACCCCAAGGCTGCTCTCCGTCATAACGGTCTCATCGGTCGGGTCTTCGACCCCAAACAAACCATCGCCTCCGGGATCGTACACCCGTTCCCCACCAGCGGACGCGGCGCCCTGCGTCGGGAGAACCATCCCGCCACCGCCCGTCTGCCCGGCGGGGATCAGGTAGCGCCACTCCGTCTGCTCGGTGTTCTCGGCGACGACGAAGTTCTGCTGCTCGAACTCGGGCATCGTGCGCACCTGCGCGGCGGTGAATGCGAGATGGAGGGTGTTGTCTTCATCCTCCCGTGCGATCGTCTCGATGGGTACTACATAGTCATGATTGTGGAATCGGCCGGTCCGCAGGACGAACGACTCAATCGTTTGGGTATGCGCATCAACGACGAGTTGGTCAATCTTTCCAACTTCTTCGCCATCCGCACTCCATACCGTCGCGCCCAGTTCGATACTATGCACCGTCGCACCCAGTCTCATCCGCATTTTCGGACGGATCATGTGTTGCTCCACTTCTGCGCGGTACGGTCGAAATTAGTCGACCCCGACCGCGCGATTTGATCCATGACGACCGCGTATTCAGGACGGTACGGCCGCCCTTCGGAGTCGGCGGGGAAGGATGTCACCGTCGGTTGTCGGGGGGCGTCGAGGATCGTCGCAATCGCCGTCAGCAGGTCCTGCAGATCGAACGGCTTCTGTACGACCGGGCAGTGCTTCGCGCGCAGCGCAGTGGCGTGCTCCGGCAGCAACACCGGCTCCCCCGTGACGATCAGCGCCGGGATGTACGTCGTCTCCCTGTCGCCCCACAGATGCGTGAGGAATGCCCAGCCATCCTCGCGCTTCGCTACCCAGAGGTCGAGGATCACGAGGGCGGGGCGTACACGCTTCACTAGCGCGTGGGCAGAGACTACGTCGTCCGGGCGACAGCGCAGGATGCGATAGCCTTCATCGGTGAGCAGCTCGTGCATCAGGGAGAGGAAGGAGGGGTCATTGTCCAGAACCGCGATCACCGGGGCCGTCATCGGGCCCTCTTCCCGTAACACTGGATGAGACAACATGGGCGAGGAGCGGCTGTGGACCACCTTCCCATGGGACGCCTGATCGTCATCAGCGTTGCCCGAACAGCGTAACACATTACGAACGGGTTCACGTCATATCCGACGGAATCTAGAGAAATCTACACATTCAACACTGTTTGAGCATTTTGAGCGCCAAATGACACATTGTGGAGGGAATCGGTGGTATCCTGATCATGTCAAGTTCTTGACCCCCGCTCGACACTCCCCACATTGTGATCCGCGCCGCAGGGCGCCGGCAATGCGAGACTCCCCCCTGGGTCGCAAGTCCGGTGTCCATCCCTGCGATGTCATCGGACGCATGGAGGCTTTCATGACACCCACGACACAAGTGCAACACGACCGACTGGTCAAACTCGGAGACACTGACCTGACCGTCCGTGACCCCGCCGAGGACATCCGCGGGCGCACCGTGAAGGATCGCGACGACAAGAAGATCGGCAAAGTCGACGGCCTAATGATCGACCGCGACGAGCAGAAGGTGCGCTATCTCCAGGTCGAGGCGGGCGGCTTCCTCGGCATCGGCGAGCAGCACTTCCTCATCCCCGTCGACGCGATCACCCGCATCTCCGGCGACGATGTGCACATCAACGAGACGCAGGAGCGCGTCGTCGGGGCGCCCGGATACGATCCGAAGCTCGGCCCCGAGCCCGCATACTGGGGTACGCTGGGCAGCTACTATGGGTACATGCCATTCTGGGGAATGGGGTACGGTGGCTACCCGATGTATCCCTACTATGGCGCCGCGAGTGACGAGCACGGCCATGCTGAAGGGGACGACAAATGGCCCGATCAGGGCAGTGAAGCGTAATCGCCGCCCTTGTTTCGGTGGGGAAGCGGAGTCGCCCCCCACCGAATGACTGCCCGGAACCCAAGCCGCGCGGGCGCATGGTCATTCCCCTGACGATCACGGTAATCCAACGCGCAACACGCCGGGCTTGAATTGCTGACCGTGAGTACGGAAGCCTTGGTCCTCGCCGCCTCGCCGTAGGCCACGCCCCGCTTCCCGATGGCGATACGGCGATGGGGCAGATCGGTGTATCCCGCAGTACCCCGATCAGGGGAAGAATTATTTCACGTTTGAGAAGCGCAGCGCGACCCGCTGCGAAGGAGCGAGCAATGGTCGATATCGCAGAGCGGATTCGCGACGAAGAGACCACCGGTCAGCGGAAGAGCGCCACGCAGTGGATCGAACTCTTCGCTCACTACTTCGTTACCCAGCAGCACATCATGGTGAGGACCAGGGGTGTGACGGTCAAAGAAGCGACCGTGACACAGGTCAATCCCGATTCGGTGCATCTGGTCGGCATCCACGGCACGGGCTACCAAATCCCGTTCCGCAGGATCGGGGAACTGACGCCGGTTGGCGACGTGGAGACGCCGCTTGGCCCGATGGTGAGCCAGCATATCTACCAATTCGCCGGGTACATGGCGCGAGGGGAGCATCTGCGCATCGAGGCGGTGGACGACGTGATCGAAGACGCCGAGGTGCGCCAGATCAGCCTGGCGGGCATCGCGGTCGCCGACACGTTCGACGGCGTCGGAGTGACCGTCCCCTTCAAGAGCATCACCCATATCGTGGCCGGTGGCAGCGAGTAGTTGTCCCACCCCGCGGACCCACGTCGCATATCCAGCGTAGGAGCGCGGACCGGACGCCCCGGACCGCACCATGCATGGATGTGGATTGCCGACTACGCCGATGATCGTGACGCGCATGCCGTGCGCAAGGAGGATTGAATGAACATGACTGCCGATGCGAAGGACAGTGTAGAAGAAAATGAGAAAGCGGGCCGACTGCCGAGCCTGGAGGAGCAGACGCCCGGACTCGATACCGAGCAGGATGCGCGGACGCTCCGGGATGCCAAGGCGTATTACGGGGATGCGGGCGAACTGGGTGATTTCCCCATGTCCGCAGCGGAACCAGACAAGAAGCAGCCACGGCGCGACTCGCAATCGCCCCGATAAGGCCCAGGCCATACCAACGGATGACGAATGCGTGCCGCGTGAGAAAGCGCAGATAACTGAAATCTATGCGATCGCCTCCCTGGCGGGCAGGAGGCGCGTGCGCAAGACGCGGCACGGTCGCATCGTTCGTAGACAGGCGCTCCCGGAATGTCTTGCGCGGACAGCGGGCGTAGCGGCAGAACACTTTACGAACGGGTTCACGCCAATCCGAGAGAAATCTACACATTCAACGCTGTTTGAGCATTTTCACCAGCAAATGACACCGTACGGAGGAGATCGGTGGTATCATGATCATATCAAGTTCTTGACCCTCGCTCGACACTCTCGACATTGTGGTCCGCGCCGCAGGGCGTAGGCGATGCGAAAACCTCTTGGGTCGCAGACCGACATGCACCGCTTGGTGGATGCGCGACGCGAGGAGACATCACATGACCACGACACAGGACGGTCGATCCCCACCCAAGCGCCGCCCGGGACCCAAGCCATGGGGGCGCACGGTCGTCTCCCTGACGATCACCGTCACCCACGCGCAACGCGCCGGGCTGGAGGCGCGCGCGGACAGTGAGAAGAGCAGCATCAGTACGGTGGTGCGCCGCTTCGTCGCGGCGGGGCTTGCCGCCGGTATCCTCGTCTGCCTCTTTGTCCTTACGGCACTGATCGAGACCATTATCACGCGCCGCAGCGGTGCGGACGCCCTCGGGGCAAAGGAGTCATGAGTATGGATGCGAACACTCTCAAGGGCATGGCAATCGTCTCGATGCAGGAGGGCACGAAACTCGGACAGGTCGAGCAACCGCTCTTCGACCTGACGGCACGGCGAATCGCCGCGTTGCGCGTCAAGGGTGACGACGGGACCTTCATCGTCCGCTTCGATGCGGTGGCGTCCGTCGGCGCCGATGCGATCACGATCGCGAGCAGCGCGGTGACACAGACCCCGAGCGGCGGCGCCACAGCGGATGAGCTGCGCGATCTCGACGCGCTCGGCAAACTGAAGGTCGTGGACCACGCTGGCACATTCCTCGGCACGGTGAGCCATGTCGAGATTGATCCCGTGAGTGGGGAGATCACCCGGCTCGACGCACACAAGGGCGGGATGCTCGGCATGGGCGGAACAACCACGCCGATTGACGCCCACACGATCGTCAATGTCGGGCCGGACCTGTTGACAGTGAATACGGAAGCCTCGGGCCTCGCCACCGCGCCATAGGCCACGCAGCGCAGGATGGGTCTACTACCGCGCGGAAGCGCGCGACGTCGAGAGGTGGCAGCACATGAATGGGAGGGCCGATTCGATGGACGGCGACTCGGGCATCAAGCCGAGACCCGGCGGTGCGGCGGGACGCGGCGCCGTCGCCACGGCGGATGGCGCCGATCACGGCCCAACACCGGGGCGGGAAGGTGGCCGCCCGGCGGCGCGACCGCCGGACACCGGGCGCCACGGCATGGCGCGGCATCGCTCCCCCGCACATGGCGAACCAGGCGCGCTGCCCGTCACAACGCCCGCGAGGAAAGAGCATGGCGAGGGAATCATGCCGACGGACGCCACACTCCTCCTCGCCAGCGGCGAGGAGACCGTCTTCTATCCATCGTGGCGCAGCCGCCGCGTCGTCGTCTTCTGGTCCAGCACGTTCCTTGTCACCACACTCGTCTGGTGGACATTCACGGGTATCCACCTCCGGTCATTACCGGCGGTAACCACCCTGACCGGCACGCTCCTCTATCCGCTCTTCTGGGCAGCGATGTTGACATGGAGCCGTGTCCTGCGGGGCACCTCACTCACGATCAGCGCCACCCGACTGATCTACACCACGCGGAGTGGCAACACAGCGGTGCGCTGGCGTGACGTCGAGCGAGTCGGCCGGGGCGCGGGGCCGGGTCGGTGGCTGCGCGGCGTGGGGTTGATCCTCTCCGCGCTGCCGGATGAGCCGCCGGAGTGGCGCTGGCGGCTGCTCTCGTGGCGGGCGTTCCCCGTCCGGTTCATCCCCCTGGAGCAGTTCGGCACGGACTGGCGGGAAGGGCGGATCGGTCGGGCTATCCGGCAGTATGCGCCAGCGGCGCTCGCTACGGACGGCGGGGAATGAGGGGGCTGCATGAAGGATCAGGAGACGCAACGGTGAGAAGAGTGGTACGGATACTGCGTTACGAAAAGGACGGATTCGCATTGAATAGCGCGGTAACCGGGAGGATGAGATGAATGACCAGACTGCTTATACGCGGGAGCAAATCGCCCTCGCTGACGCGCGCTTCCTGCTGCACGCGGACCGGCTGACCTTCGCGGTCGTGCAGACGCGCTTGCGCGAGGCAGCGTTCGAAGAGGCGGAGGATCAAGTCGCGCACCTCGAGGAGCGGTTGGATGCCCTCGCGCCGCTCGATAGCGCGAACGCGCGCCGCGTGGCAATGCTGACAGCGGAAGTGGATCAATTGCACGCGCTAGCGGTGGCCGGTGAACTGGATCAGGTGCTCGCGACGCTCATCCCGGCGATGGAGACGATTGGCGCGCGGGTGCATGCACTCGCGGACGACCTCGCCGCAGCCGCAACGCTGGCGGAACGCGCGCAACAGTGCGCGAACATGCTGCCCCGCGAGACGATCCGACAACGCGTCGCCGCGAACGAGATCGCCGAGCGCGTGCGGGGGATGCAGGAACTGACCCGCCTGCTCGGTCATTTTCTGGGCGAGAAACCCGCCGATTGACCGCCGACGCAATCGGGATCACGATGTGCGGTACGAGCGACTTGCATACCCATTGACAGTCACGGAGGGACACATGGCAACCGACTATCCATCCCCGTTGCATCCCCTGTCCAAGTCACATCCGCCCGGTGAGACGACCGGCACCAGCGAGCGCCCGCCCCAGCGGATGGACAGCCCCGTGCTCGCCTTTGACCTCGCGCGCGAAGTGACGCAGTTGCTGCACGAAGAAGTGGGGTGGCATCAGGGCGACCGCAACGCGAAAACGCTGGTCAAGGAGCCAGATTTCCGCGTTGTGCTGATTGCGCTGCGGGCCGGTGGCCGGATGGCGGAACACCGGGCGGCGGGACGGATAAGTGTGCAGACTTTAGTGGGGCATGTGCGACTACAGACCGCCGGAACCAATGTGGACCTGCCGGTCGGGCGGCTGGTGAGCCTGGAGCGGGATGTGCCGCACACGGTGGAGGCGCTGGAAGAGAGCGCCTTCCTGTTGACGATTGCCTGGCTGGGGGTACACGATGATACGACAGACTGATCCGCCGGTGGAACCGAACGAACCGACCACCATCGTGGCCCGGTGGCTCACCACCGATCACGAGAACGCCCGCCATCTGCGAGAGAGCGCCGACGAAGGCGGGCTATCCGCCCTCCGGGCGGAGGCGGAGGAATATCTGCAGATCAACGCCAGCACGGATCTGACGGCCATCGCACTCCTCCAATGGGGGCGCACGCACGGTCCATCCCACACGACGCGCTTTCTCCTGCTGACGTGGACGCTCGACCGGGTGGACTGGCCATCCGTGGCCGTCCGTCTGGGTTGCGTCTCAAAGCCGATTGGTCATTCGTCGCGGTTCCCACGGTGGTAATGCAGGCTTTCCAGCCTGCGAGCGAAACGCATCCGTCCGTCTGCCAGACTGGCGGGTTGCTCGCCCAGAAAGTGACCGAGCCAACCGAGGGGCGTACGCACTGACTGCGGCACGCACAACCAACAGGAGCAGAGCGCATGACAGCCACCACAGCCGAGGCGACACAAGAGCGGATGCGACAGCGCGAGCGGGTCGGCGAGAAGGCGCGCGTGCTGCGCGATATTGACAAGGCATGGCGTGCCTTCATGGACAGCAGCACCTTCCTCCCCGAATCACTGATGGATGCGCCGGGCGTCTCCGGCCAATGGTCCGTCAAGGATATTCTCGCGCATGTCGCGGCGTGGGATCGGGAGACAACGCGCGTCGTTATGCAGATTCTGCGCGGCGATGAGCCTGAGTGGCCGATCCACGACCAGAAATTCAACGACCTCAACCACATGGCGGACACGCACCTCACCGTCAATGAGGCGCGCAATCGGGCGCTCTCCGCGCACAAGGCGCTCGTGGAGATGCTCGATGGGAAAGCGGAAGTGCGCGCCGACTGGGTGCGCGGCACGACATACGAGCACTATCCCGAACACACCGAGGACATCGTGCGCTGGCGGGCAGCGAACCCGCGCGTGCCGGATCTGACCCGATCGCGTTCCTCTGGGGCGACCGCCCAGTTGGACATGCCGGACCCGGAATCCGGGCAGGAGAACGTCCCAACACCGGAAGCCTCCTGGTCGCGCCGCACGCCGCTCCGATAACCTACTGACCGCACCAAACATGGGCACGAGCCATGCGATGCAATGCCCGCGTGCATGTTGCGCGTGAGCGACTGAATGAGAAGGGAAACACCCATGCCACACCGACGCGGCTCCGTACCCGGCCCGACGATCAAAGGCGGCGAACGAACCGCAGGCAGCGCGCTACCCGGCGAGCATGCCGCCGCATTGCAGGCATCCCCGCCCGCGCCGCTCGGCTATGACGAAGGGGCGAGTGAATCGCTCCACACGACGATGACCGTGACCCCGCCGACCGCCGCATCTGAGCAATGGTACGACCCGAGCGAGGGCGAATCCGCCACCGGGACGAACATGCCGCCGCGCGGCGGTGGTCATTTCTCCCTTCCGGGCGAGGACTCCTGATCGCCCTGTATGCGGCGCGACACGGCATGTGCCAACACCGGGCTGCGGTTACCCGATGCACGCAGAGATGTTTCGTGATCATTCATACTACGAGAAGAGCACGAAAAACTCGGGGGTAATGCCTGAGGGCAGGCGCTACGTGGGTTGCGGTACTGGCCGGTGCTCTTTCGGCTCATTCGCGTGCCGCTTTGGGGGCATCGGCTGGATGTTCGCACGCGTGTACTTATAATAGGTATTGCGTGCGATCCCCACAATCTCGCAGATCTCGCGGACGCTGTGCGCGCCCTCCTTCTTCAACGCCAGCGCCGCTTTCTGCTTCTTCAGGTCCACGCCTTTCGGCCGTCCCCCCTTCCGCCCTCGCGCCCGTGCTGCCGACAACCCGGCATTCGTTCGCTCGCGGATGAGATCGCGTTCGAACTCGGCGAGGGAGGCAAAGATGTGGAAGATCAGTTTGCCGCCGGCGGTCGTGGTATCAATCTGCTCCTGTACACTCTTGAAGCCGACTCCGCGAGCGATGAGATCACGCACGGTCTCCACCAGATGTGGGAGTGAGCGGCCCAAGCGATCGAGCTTCCAAACCACGAGGGTGTCGCCGGGCCGACAGGTGTTCAGGGCGGCGATCAGTCCCGGCCGGTCCACTTTGGCGCCGCTGACTGTGTCGGTATAGAGGCGCTCGCATCCTGCGGCCTGCAGCGCATCCGTCTGAAGATCGAGGTTCTGGTCGGTCGTTGAGACTCTGGCATAGCCAACAAGCATGGACGTGGCCCTTTCGTTTGCATCTGTCAGAGCCGTTGTACCACGAAACTCACTGATTGTCGCTGTCTTTGGTACAGAGATTTCGCAGACCAGTTTTATGGTACGTTTGCGGGCGTTGATGCGGTCGAAATCGGGGTACATGCGACGCGATCGGGCAGTACCAGGCAATCGTCCGTTTTCTTGCACACCGCCAACCCACCGCCCACCGGTCGGAGCGCGAGAGTCCATGAGTACCGCCACGAAGCAGGGTCTCGCATATGGACAGAACCCAGCGATGGCGACGGCGGGTGCCCTTTGGACAGGACCGATTCTTACCCTAAAGAGGGTGATCCCGAAAACGCAACGGACTCAGGTGGGATGGAGAATGGTTCGTGACGATCTCATCACTCACGCGCACGAGGAGCAGGGCACGTTTTTCCCCGCATCGCCTGATTGGAAGCCGGAAATCTATTCACCCTCTTTGAACAAGTGCCATCATGCTCCACAAATACCGGCAGTGAGACCTGACAAGATTTCGCGCTGTCATCTCGACGGAGCAGTGTTGGATTTTATCGCCACGGTGAGAAACG
>JAABUQ010012611.1_pt1 | contig 10455 bp, 16 predicted proteins | sample 5560001 | NCBI WGS metagenome assembly JAABUQ01 (sample SAMN10711888, study PRJNA513371) | rock metagenome | isolation source: Antarctica rocks | place: Antarctica: Victoria Land, Finger Mt nord | collected 2015-12-18 | reverse complement strand
GGCCGTTCGGCATTGTAACCATGCCGCTCGATGCAGCCCTCGACTACATCGCAGCAGAACCGCACTTCTGGACCAACGCATGACCGAAAATGGCCAAAGTCGAGCTCAGGCCCGATGGGGAAAAGCTGCTCAGCCGAAGAGCTGGTTGATGCTTCTTCTATCCTTCATTACCCGCACGCTCAGGGCCTCGCCACTCATCTTACTCTCCTCGCGCAAGGTCAGGACCGGTCGTTCCTGGTTGGTCGTCACCAATGATCCAGGGGCGGACGTCAACCTACGATCTGAAGGCTCTACAACGTCAGGTGCGGCCAGTTTCCTGAACCGTGCTCTACGCGGCGTGCAGCAAGGCACCCAGCTCCGCCCGCCTCTGCACGAGGTCGGCCACGCTGTAGCGGTCGAGCACCGCCAGGAACGCCTGCCGTGCCTCGTAGAGCGCACCGCGCAGGCCACAGGCCGGCACGATCGGGCAGCGGGCGTGCACCGGCTCGAAGCAGGGCACGAGCGCCATGTCCGGCTCGGTGTGCCTGACGACGTCGCCCAAGCCGATCTCTCCGGCAGGCCGGGCCAGACGCAACCCGCCGCTTCTGCCGCGCACGGTTTCGACGTATCCGGCCAGGCCGAGCTGGTGCGCGACCTTGGTCAGGTGCGCTTTGGAAATGCCGTAGGCACCGGCGACCCCGGCGATGGTGGCGAGGCCGTCGCCGTTCACGGCCAAATACATCAGCATGCGCAGCGAGTAGTCGGTGTAAACGGTCAGGCGCATGGCGGCTCCGCTCCCCGGGGTGACGCTGTCTTCTCGCCAAACATATACATGGGATGTTGCTTTCAGCCACACGCTTGATAATATATATGGAAGATAGATGTTATGGCGCTTCGGCGCCGGAGGGTGGGCGATGATCGGCACTATGGCGCTTCGGATGTTCCTGCTGCCCGGTAACCTGGTGTGCGACGCGCTCGGCGCGCGCGAGGACGACGACCGCGCCATGATCCGCTCGCTGGTCAACATGCTGGTCTGGAACCTGGTGATCGTGCTCGTCGTGGTGCTGTGGTAGGCGCAGCGACGGCAGGTCCCGCCATCGGCGAGGGCTGCATCACCGAGGAGGCTATCCACCGCTTGGTGGGCCGCTTCTATGCCCGCGCCCGCCGCGACGAACTGCTCGGGCCGGTGTTCGCCCACGCTATCGGCACAGCGGACGCGGACTGGGCGCCGCACCTCGCGCGCGTCTCGGACTTCTGGTCCTCGGTGATGCTGCGCAGCGGCCGCTACCACGGCGACCCGTTCTCGGCGCACCTGAGCCTGCCGGACCTGCAGCCGGCGATGTTCGATCGCTGGCTCGCGCTGTTCGGCGAGACCTGCGCCGAGCTGTTCGAGTTAGATGTGGCCGATGCCTTCCGCGAGCGGGCCGAGCGTATCGCGAGCAGCCTGCGCATGGGCCTGTTCGAGCGGCTGCCCGCGCGCAGGCGGGCCATCGGCCCGGCGGAGACGCGCCCGTGACCTACGTCGTCACCGAGAACTGCATCAAGTGCAAGTACATGGACTGCGTGGAGGTGTGTCCGGTGGACTGCTTCTACGTCGGCGAGAACATGCTCGTGATCCATCCGGACGAGTGCATCGATTGCGGCGTGTGCGAGCCGGAGTGCCCAGCCGAGGCCATCGTGCCGGACAGCGACGACCGCGCGGGCGCCTGGCTGGAGCGCAACACCATCTACGCCAAGGAGTGGCCCAACATCACCCGCAAGGGCGAGGCGCCGGCCGATGCCGACGAGTGGAAGGACAAGCCCGGCAAGGAGGCGCTGTTCTCGCCCGAGCCGGGCACGTGACCTGATCCGAGGTTGGATCGAAGACGGGAGGAACCCATGACAGACGCGATGTATCCACCGGCCACGCGCGAGATCGCGCAGCAACGGCGCGATCTCGCGCCCGAGACGCAGGCCGCCTTCGACGCGTTCAGCCGCAAGGTGTTCGCCGAGGGCGCGCTCTCCGCGAAGATGAAGCAGGTCATCGCGGTGGCCGTGGCGCACGCGACGCAGTGCCCCTACTGCATCAAGGGGCACACCAAGGCGGCTCTCAGGTCCGGCGCCACACGTGAGGAGCTGATGGAGGCGATCTGGGTCGCGGCCGAGATGCGGGCGGGCGGCGCCTACGCGCATTCCTTGCTGGCGATCGCTACCTTCGAGGAGGAGCAAGCGCGGAAGGAGCAGCCCGGCGGGTAAGCCGCCCGGCGTGGCCAGGCAACACAGGCAGGTGATGCTGCTGTTCGGGGCGCGGGCAGGAAGCGTGAAATGCGATCGGGCTGCCGGATTTTTGCAAGCGAGGTTGAGCCATGAGTGACGCCGACGACGGGCAGGCTGCCCCTGCCGCACTGCCGCCGGGCTGCGAGCCTTATCGCAGCACGCCCCTGTTCACCGAGGCGACGGTCCCGCCCGGGCTGCTGCGCTCACACCGCACGGCACCCGGCACCTGGGGGCTGATCCGCGTGCTGGAGGGCCGGCTGCTCTACCGGGTGCTCGATCCGGCATCGGAGCGCGTCCTTGATCCTGCGGGCGCACCGGGCCTGGTTGAGCCCGGCGTGCCGCACGAGGTCGCCCCGCTCGGGCCGGTGCGCTTCCAGGTCGAGTTCCATCGCATGAGGGCCGCGCCGGCCTGACCAGGAGACAGGAGGGCCTTTGTCGATCCAGCACCGGAGAAGTAGGCTATGCACGCCCAATTCGCGCGCCAACCTTCCATGACGAAGCACGGCCGCGCCCTATCCAACGCCATAATTGCCGTTTCCGCTGCATGCATGAGCCTCTGGCCGCTCTCGGCCGAAGCCCACGTCAAGTGGTTCGCCCCCTACATCGTGGGCGCGCCGCCGGCGCCCGTCAGCGCGACGTTGACGGATGGCTGGTTCTGGTTCGCCATCGTCCTGGTGCTCGCCTTCTTCGTTGCGACCCGGGCGCTGGAGCGGTCCAGCTACGGCGAGACCGTCCTCAGGGGCATGGATCGAGTTTCGGACCCGCTCTGGCGGCGTCTGGACGACTTCGTCCGCGTCGTCATCGCCGCGTTCTTCGTCGCCATCTTCGCGGTGGGCGGAGTGTACCTGACCCCGGACCTGAAGACGCCGGCCGAGTGGGTGTCCTGGGCTCAGTTGCTGATCGCCGCGGGCATCTTCTCGCGCAGGACGATGCCGCTCTCGGCTGCCGGCATCATCGGCCTCTGGGCGCTGGCTCTGCGCGACTACGACCTGTTCCACCTGCTCGACTACCTGGCGCTGGGCGTGGGCGTCGCCGCTTACCTGGTGCTCGAAGCCTCGAACAGGCCGGAGTGGCGCAAGCACCGCTTCGAGGCGCTCCGCTGGGGCGTGGCCATCGCGCTCATGTGGTCGAGCCTCGAGAAGTTCGCCTACCCCGACTGGTTCAGCCCGCTCGTCGTCGAGAAGCCGTTTCTGACCTTCGGCATGCCGGAGCACGTGTTCGTCCCGATGGCTGGGGTGGCCGAGTTCACCATGGGCTTCGGGCTGATCTGGACGCCGTTGGTGCGCCGGCTGTCGGCCATCGCCCTGTTCGTCATCTTCAACGCGGCCGTCTATCCCTTCGGGCGGATCGACATGATCGGGCATGCCCTGATCATGGCCATCATCGTGGCGATCGCCGCCGACCACACCCGCGAGGTCCATTTCCTCCCCGCGCTCAAGCGTTCGCTGGCCGGCGTGCCGGCCGGGCTGGCGGGAGCGCTCGTCGTGTTCGTGACCGGCTACTGGGGCCTGCACCTTGCCTTCTACGGACCTGCAGGCCGCGTCGGTCCACCGTTGGCCGAGATGGCAACCCATTCGCATAATCCCGAACGCCCGCATGGTCCGCAGGCTCCTAGAGGCATTGGCGCGCCGCCTGACCGCGGCCCGGGGCTTCGGCAGTAATTGCCCAAGTCGCGGTCGCGGAGAGGAGGCATCCATGAAGGACGGTCGCGACGCGATGATGTTGGCGCGCAGAAGCGACGGCAAGCTGGTTGCCCGGCCGTTATCGCCCCATCTGCAGAACTACCGCTGGCCGGTCAGCATGGCGCTGTCGATCAGCCACCGGGTCACCGGAGTCGGGTTGTCGGCCGGCGCGCTGCTCATGACCTGGTGGCTGGTCGCCGCAGCGGTTTCCGAGAGCGCCTTCGCGACGGTGCAGGGCTTCCTCGGGTCGGGCTTCGGCGTCTTCCTGCTGATGGGCTAGGCGGCGGCGCTGCTGCTGCACCTGTTCCTGGGCATCCGCCACTTGGCGTGGGACGCGGGCTGGGGGTTCGGCGCCCTGGCCCAGCAGGAACCCGTGCGGCCCGGGCACGAGAAACGGATCTACCGCATCAGCGGCTGGGGGGTCATCGGCGTGACCGTGGTCGCCACGCTGATCCTGTGGGCCGTCGGCTTCGTGGCGTGGTGACGGCGGGCAACCCCGGCCTTCCGGACAAGACGCCCCACGTCGCTGTCCTGCGCTCCCAGCTCAAGCGCGTGCGCGGCCTCGGCTCGGCCCGCTCCGGGTCCGGGGCGTGGTGGGCCGAGCGTCTGACCTCGATCGGGCTGGTGCCGCTGACGCTGTGGTTCATCGTCTCGGTCATCAGCCTCGAAGGCACGACCCGGGCCGGCATGATCGTCTGGCTACACGCGCCGGTGCCGCTGGTCCTGATCCTGTGCCTGGTCGTCGCCACCTTCTGGCACATGGAGCAGGGGCTGCGCGTGGTCATGGACGACTATGTCCGCAACGACGCGATCCGCATCGCGATGCTGTTGCTCAGCCGCGGCGTCTGCATCGTCGCCGCCTTGCTCTGCGTCGTCTCGGCGCTGCGCCTGGGGCTTTGAGAAGGCAAGGGTTAAGAACATGGTCGCTTTCAGGCTTCCCGCGAACAGCCGCATAGAGCAGGGCAGGACCTTTGCCGCGCCCACCGGCACGAAGCGCGTGCGCGCGTTCCGCATCTATCGCTGGAACCCGGACGACGCGCTGAACCCGCGCTTCGACACCTACGAACTCGACACGGACAAGCTCGGGCCGATGGTGCTCGACGCGCTGATCTACATCAAGAACGAGGTCGACACGACGCTCACCTTCCGCAGCTCCTGCCGCGAAGGCATCTGCGGGTCATGCGCCATGAGCATCGACGGGGTGAACACGCTCGCCTGCCTCAAGCCGATCGAGGAGGTGAGGGGCGCGGTGCGGATCACGCCCTTGCCGCACATGGCGGTGGTGAAGGACCTCGTTCCCGACCTGACGCAGGCTTTCGCGCAGTACCGCTCCATCGAGCCCTGGCTGCAGGCCGACACCCCCGCGCCGCCCGACGGGGAGCGGCTGCAATCCAAGGAGGAGCGCGCCCAGATTGACGGCCTGTGGGAGTGCATCCTGTGCTTCTGCTGCACGGCGGGCTGCCCCAGCTACTGGTGGAACGGCGACCGGTTCCTCGGCCCCGCCATCCTGTTGCAGGCGTATCGCTGGATCGTGGAATCCCGCGACAAGGCGACCGGGGAGCGGCTGGATGCGCTGGAGGACCCGTTCAAGCTGTATCGCTGCCACACGATCATGAACTGCACCGATACCTGCCCGAAGGGGCTGAACCCCGCCAAGGCGATCGGCGCGATCAAGCAGTTGATCGTGGAGCGTCAGGTCTGAGCGGGCGGGCGGAAGCGAGCGGCTCGCTCGACCAGATCCAGCATGTGGGCCGCCGCATGCGTCGTCAGCGGGTGAGGTGTGAAGCCCGGCCTCGGAGATATGTAGGCTGCCATCTCGCGGGCCTGTTCGAGCTGCCGATCCGAGGATGCGGCCAGCAACGCGATCACCAGGTTTTCCAACGCGATGACGCGGATGTGTAGCGCCCCTACCTCGGCGGCGTTGTTCTCCGGCATCGGAACTCGGTCCTCGGCCGCTGCCGGCTCCATCTGCGGACCGCTTGACCCGGCGCCCCCCTCGTTGTCCCACCTGGACAACGCTCGCTGACGCAGCAACGCGGCGTTGGGGGGATCGGAGCCTTGGTCGGACATGCGGTCGTCTCCTTCGACGGACGTTCGGATTGGCTCGAACGCTGTCACGCGTTCACTGATACCCGACGTTCATCACGTAATCACGCAGGAGAGCTTCGTCGTTCTCCACTGCACCGAGCAAGGTCTGCAGGGCATCCCGCGCGTAGATGATGCCGATCGGCGTCCCACCCTGATCGACGATCGGGATGCGTTGCAGGCCGCGTTCTTTCATCACCGACCAGACGTCATGCAGCGCATCGCTGGGCCGGCAAAAGACGACGTCCTGCGTCATGATCGTGTCCACCCTGGCCACGCAGCCGCCTCCGACACACTGCCTGATCTGCCCGACGATGTCGGTCTTCGTGAGGACGCCGACCATGCCTCCGTCGCGGCCGCACACGACGACGAGATCGGTGTGGGGCTTGGACATGAGGTCGGCCGCATCCTTGACGGGGGCTGCGGCGTCGATCGTAGCCAAGCGCTCGCGCGCCCTGGGCAGCATCTGTTCGGCGAGCATCCCTGCGCCTTCCTTGCTGTAGCATGTCCGTTGCGCCTGATCCGAGCGGGACGGCGCGGCTCAGTCGTTCATCCGTTTCAGCGCGGTGCCCTTGTGCATCGCGATGTGGTCGGTCTTGTCGCTCTTGATTTCATACTGCGGATCATCCTCGGTCGCATGGTGCGTATATCCTTTGTAGTCGGCATTCCTCGTATGCACCTCGATGATCCTGCCGCTGACGTGCCCGGCCTCCGAGTTCCAGGTCACATGATCGCCGATCTTGAATCGCCCTGTCATACTGGTGCGCTCCTATAGCAGACGGTCAGATCGGCATGCGGTAGCCGTAGAACTCGTGGTCCTCGTTGTAGCCGCCCTGCCCGGCGCCGAGGTCGGCGAAGTCATGCACGAACTCGATCGCCGCGACCCACTTGACCATCTTGAAGCCCAGCTCGTTCTCGCAGCGCAGCCGCAGCGGCGCCCCGTGCAGCACGCTGACCGGCGCCCCGTTCATCTCGTAGGCCAGGATGGTCAGCCCATGACGCATGTTGAGCATCCTGTGCACGTCGTAATAGCGGCCGCCATCGGCTTCGTCGGCCAGCGAGTAGAACACGGCGTAGCTGGCGCCGGGCAGCGGCTTCACCAGGTCTAGGACATGGCGCATGGGGACGCCGCCCCACTTGGCGACGCCGGACCACCCCTGGATGCAGAAATGCGTGGTGATCTGCTCCTGCTTCGGCATCGTCTTGAGGTCGGCGAGCGAGAACTCCTGCGGCTGCTCCACCAGCCCGCCGACCCGCAGCCGGTACTGCGCGAAGCCGTCGGCCACCAGGGCGTCGAACTCGGCGGAGTGCGGCATCGTGCCGTTCGGCCAGAAATACGGCGAGATGTCCGTCTCGGTGAGCTGGGAGATCGGGTCCCACCATTCGGCCAGGCCCTTGATCCAGCCGATCATGAACGTGCCGGTTCGCTGCACCAGCCGCGCGTGCCGGATCGTGAAGGGCGAGACGCGCCACCAGGCCAGCCCGACCACCGCCATGGCCAGCACGAAGGGCAGGAACCCGGCCCAGGAGGCGCTCTCCACGCCGGCGAACATGTGGTTCGTGTTCTGCCGCAGCCCGGTGACGAACACCATGATCCCGTGCGCCAGGATGAACAGCACGAACCAGGAGAACGAGAGGAAGTGGATGGACCGGGCCACCTGCCGGTTCAGCACCCTGCCGCCCCAGCCCAGCCGGTTGGAGATCGCCGGGCTCTGCAGCAGCCCGGTGGCAATGGAAATGGGGGCGGCGACGAACACCGTGATGAAGTAGCTGAGCTGCTGCAGGCTGTTGTAGCGGGTCCAGCTCTCATCCACCGGGAAGTTCAGCGACGCGTACTGGATCGCGGTCGAGAGCGCGTTGGGGAACACGTCCCAGGTGATCGGCACCAGCCGGCGCCACTGGTCGGTCCAGAACAGCAGCGCGTAGAAGGCGATGCCGTTGAGCGTCCACAGCAGGTTGACCGAAAGGTGCCACCAGCGGGCGAGGCCGATGGTGTGGCGCAGGCCGGGGATGCCCAGCCATGTCGGCAGCGTCACCGAGTCGTCCTTGGCGGTCCAGACGCGGCCCGCCGGCACCGGGCGCTGGAAGCGGAACCAGTCCGTGCCGGGCGTGCAGTCCCGCTTCCAGTACAGCCGCGGGTGGTCGGCCAGGATCTGGATGCCGGCGCGGATGATGAACAGCATGAAGAACATGTTCAGGAAGTGCTGTAGCCGCAGCCACCACGGGAAGCCGGAATCGACCGAGGGTGCTGCCTGGGCGATGCCGGGGTAGTGCTCGATGAGGGCGCGGACCTCGGGGTATTCCCGCAAGCTCTGCGCCGCGGCGATGGCGAGGATGAGCGCCACGAACCCGAGCGGCAGCGCCCACAGCACGCTGACCCAGCGCTTGCCCACACGGATGCGGGGCACGATGCCCTCGCTCGGAGGCAGCCAATGGCTCAGCAGGATACGATCATCCGCGGCGCTGAGGGTTGCTGCCAGAGGATCGTGCGGCGGCGTGACCTTGGACGGGTTCGTCATGGACCTTGCCCTTCCTGACCCGGCGCGAACGCCATGTCCTGTTTGAGCTACGTCCTGGCCCCGGGCAAGCGCCAGGACCGCAGGCCGCCCGCGATCAGCCCGGAGCGGGTGAGGCAGATCGTCGCAGCATTGGAGGAGGGTGTCAGCAAGGCCAGCATGTGCCGCAGCCTCAAAGTGCCGTGCTCGACGTTGTTGGACACGCCCGCGGGTCGGAGAACAAAGGGCAGGCTCCCGCGCGATCATAGGCTGGGCGACCCGGTAGCAGCGCGGGACAGAAATGGGGCCGTAGAAAGGCGGCGTGAACTACTGAAGAGGCCTTTTGGTTACCACTGCAGTCGTCTTCTGAAACCGACACAGGTGGACTCTACCAAACGGCTGTAGTTCACGACAAACAACTCTTTGTCGTGAGCCTCCGGACTGCGCGCCGAGCCGGGCACTTTCCCTCACGACAACTCCATAACAATCAGTTGACGAATAATCCATCCTGATCGAGGTTGTTGTGAATAGGTTGGGGTCTGAAACGTGACGGAGCTGGTCGGCTACGCCAGAGTGTCCACCCGCGAAGAGCGGCAGGTGTTCGACCGCCAGGTGGACGCACTCAAGGCGGCCGGGTGCGGGCGCGTCTTCGAGGACCGCGGCAGTGGCGCCAGCACGGAACGGGCAGGCTTGAAGGAGTGCTTGGGCTACCTGCGAAAGGGAGATGTGTTGGTCGTGCTCGACCTTGACCGCCTGGGCCGCCTGGCTGGCGAACTGATCCGCCTCGTGGACGAACTGGAGGCCAAGGGCGTGGGCTTCCGAGCGCTGAACGCCTCGTTCGACACTGCGACGCCCATGGGCCGCGCCTTCCTGCAAATCCAGGCGGCCTTTGCCGAGATGGAGCGCAACGTCATCCGCCAGCGGGTGAAGGAAGGCATCGCTGCCGCGCGCGCTCGCGGACGCAAGGGCGGCAGGCCGCGCCTGATGACGTCCGAGCGGCTGCGCTACGCCCAGCATCTCATGGCGGACAGCAACCGCAGCATCCCCTCGATCTGCCGCGAGCTGGGCGGCGTGCCCGCGAGCACGCTTTACCACTACCTGCACGCGGACGGGACACTGAAGGCACCGGGGACCAAACTACTCGGCGCCGAGCAGCTGCCCGGGGCGGCTCCGCCTCTGAACATTCAGGCGAGCTTGGGCTGATGATCAGACGCACTGAGGCGACCATCCACCCCCGGACCTCCTGCCCATGCGGTGTTACCCTTGATCGGTATAGGCTGGCGCTCGGGCAAAAGCGCCTGCTTGCAGGCGACGCGCGTTCACCCTGGCAGCAAGCAAGGCGTCACGTTACAGGTCCACGGACTGCGGATCGCCGGCGGAAGACACGTGCATGCAGGCGACGAGCATGTGCGGGAAACCCCCGATCCGAGGTTGCCGCACGCTGGCGCGATCCAACAGGGTTTGTCGTGTAGGGAAGGCCGAGCTTGCGGGGGTAGGCGAGGGCCAACTGCACACGTGTCGGCGACCAAGTGTTTGCCGACAGGTCTGGTAATCGGCCGCTATTAGGAAAGTATTCTACACTCCCTGGGAACAAGCGCAACGTGACCCCGCTCGCGCTTCCGTGTACTCTGGACAGATGATGCCGCATAACGACGCTGTCCCCGTTTCCGCCTTGGACCACGTCGAGCTGCGCCTGCGCCAGCAGGAGTTGGCGGGGCGCTTCGGCTTGTTCGCCCTGGGGCGGGACGAGCTGCAGCCGGTGCTGGACGAAGCCTGCCGGGTCGCGGCCGAGGGGTTGGGGGTGGGTCACGCCAAGCTGATGCGGTGTGATGCCGAGCGGGGCGACTTCCTGGTCGTGGCGGGCGTGGGCTGGCAACCGGGGGTGGTCGGCGTGTATCGGCTCGGTCCGGGGCGCGAAAGCCCGGCCGGGTTCTGCGTCGAAGTGGGCGAGGCAGTTG
>JAABUQ010012610.1_pt1 | contig 10455 bp, 16 predicted proteins | sample 5560001 | NCBI WGS metagenome assembly JAABUQ01 (sample SAMN10711888, study PRJNA513371) | rock metagenome | isolation source: Antarctica rocks | place: Antarctica: Victoria Land, Finger Mt nord | collected 2015-12-18 | reverse complement strand
CCCAGGGGGGCATTCACCCCAGACTTCCCTCACCGTAACACTAGAAGACCCTCTCAACCAACCCCCCGCGATCTCTTTTCCCTCACCATGGCAGCCCCCCTTTCTCACCCCGCGCGCTCCTGATACTCGATCCTCCGATGAAAGACGACATTGCTGCCGCTCCTTCTTCTCCTTTCGCGTGGGACGGAGCTCTGGAGGGGAAGCCGGAGCGGTGGGGTGGTGGGATGGTGGGGGTGGTGCTGTTGCCAGTACTTGCTATGACGTGCTGCTAATGGAGATGGGAAAGGGGATGGTGGGAGGGAGGGGAGGGAGGGGACGGGTCCGTTTGCGCTGGCTGTGTGCTGTTTCGCTGGGTGGGGGTGCGAGACAGTGAGGGAGGGTGGGGAGGATGTTTTAAGGAATCGATGAGAGGGGGAGAGGGGGTGGCGGGATCTATGGCTATTTGAAATGTCACTGGAAGTTTTGGTTGCAGCTGCATTGAACGAGCGGGTTGGTATGTAGGCTCTTCATCCATTATTATCACCTACTATCTACCTCAGTTTTGGCTTCTTCTGGCTAAATAAAGCAAGACGGCAGTGGGGTATCCCTCGTGAAAAAACGCTCAATGTGTGAAAGATCGGTCGCGCGGCCAGCCCGCCGCTGGATGGAGTCGCTCATGCAGGCTATCGAAAACGAGAGGATCGCAAGATCATTGGGTTTGGCACACACCGGCTCGTGCAGCGTAATGTTGGAAGGCTGAGGGACTTGCCATTCATTTATCAGTTCTTCCGAATAGGGTTTAGACGGCGGCGGTGGCGGTGGTATCCGTGACGCCGTTGTTGACACCGTGGGTGCCATTGGTGTGCTTCTCCCCCATCACAGTCCCCGGTACATCGTCATAATCTCTGATGTGCAGCCCCAGTCTGGTGGGGTCAATGTTCCGGTGGCCCCAGATCAAAAGCGCGCCGAACACAGGCTTCGCCAACAGATCCAGGACCCCGTAGAAGACGGCCTCGGAGTCGGGAGCGATGACGTTTCCACCCTCAGAAAGACCCCATGCGATCGGGTAGAGGAACCAGAGGAAGATGGTCCAGACACCACACATCGTGTAGGTCCTCGCGACGTCGGGGCCGATGGCGGCGGCGTGTTTGCGCGCGGTCCAGGTTACAGTCCAGGCAACCCACAGGAAGGCGACACAGCCGAAGGTGAAAAAGCCCCACTGGGGAAATGTTAGTCGAGGGATGCTGAGATTGGGGGGTAATGAGAGTGTACCTTGTAGGATGAAGTGACGAGGGCGCCGACCAAGCCAGTGATGATCATGATCTCGTCAATGAGGATGGTATAGAGGATCGTGGGCCATGGGAGGCCGGCAGTCAGGAGGAGATCCATGAGTAGGAGAGGGGTGGTGATGACCCTTTTAAACCGTCAGTCATGGCTCTGAAATCCTAATTCTTTACCGGATTTAAACCTACCAGTCGATGTATCGCACATAGAAGATCTCCCGGAGGCTGCCAGAGACCTTGGGGTTGGTGCGGATGAATTCCGGGGTGATACCAGTCTCACCCAAATCAGCACCCATGGTGAAGTAGGCGATGGCGGCAACCATGGTGATGCCTGCAGTGATGTAGTGGAAAACGCGGTGTGGCCGCGGCTTGGTGAAGGAAAGGCCAGCGAAGGCGATGGTGGAGGCGAACATGACGGCGCAGACAGTCTGCCAGGTAGTCAGCGATGTAATAGATTGTAGCAGGGTGAGGCTGAACGTACAAAGTACCAATCCGAACCATGCGAGGTGATGGCGATATCTGAGGTGGCACCATTGACCATGTGGTTGCCGTTGACTTGGATGGCAATGTTGCCTGCGCGCTTTAGGAGGTCTGCCATTGCAAGTGGCTTTGAGCTGTGACGCTGGGAGTGCGGTGAAGTATGGTGAGTTGTGGGTGGAAAAGTAAAGTAAGATTATGGAATAAGGTGGTGGGCAGCGTGGAGAGTATATGAAGGAGGCACTAGCCGGTGGAGTAGAATTCGTAGTGAGCGTACGGCAAAGGGATTTGGCCAGTGCTCAAGCAGAAAAAACAGCGTGATTCATGGCATGATTGACATCAGACGTTTGCGGAATTACCTCCGACCTATCCGTCTCCGTCCGTTGTTAAGGTACCTTACTCACGCTTTCCATCTTCTTCCGACTCGTCCATCAGCTTATCAAGCATCACGCGACAGTCATTGTACCTCCGCTCACAATGTCCTCGCTGGTCTTGCCGCAGCATTCCGGCGACGACCTCGTGCTCAAAACATTGGAGATCTCAGAATTCTGTGGGCATTCCAACCCGGGTTTTTCTCGACTATCATCCTCGCCGCTTTTTGGAGCCACTCATTTCTCGGATATTTTACACTCAATGACTCAAGGGTTGGAAAATCTTTGCGTGGTGGATGAATGCTACGTAAGCGGCTAAGCTTTCCATTTCGAGAGCTTGCAAAAGCTTCTAAATGCTTGATCCAAGCTGTGACAATAGACATCCCTGTCCATCCCAAACCAGCAAAGCTCGGACCGTGCCCCAATTGCCCCAAGGGAAGATCTCCGTCGCAACGGAAGTCATCCCTCTCCTGCATGCTGATTCGCTCTTGTCCTTAGTTAAGGGACGTTGCTATCGGACGCCGCTTTGACTGTTGCACTTTCCACCCCAAGTTTTAGAGTGGATGGCCTCGGATGTATCGTGCTTCTTGCAAACGTCACCATACATGGAATTTTCACTGGCCACGGAATTATTTTGGTGTAATGAGTAACTTTTTTTGTCCATGTGACCCTGACCCCGACCCCAACTTCCAACGCCTTCCAGCCTCAAGCCATTCTGGTGTGGTCATGAGACTTGCACAACATTTTGCATGCGCTAATGGTATCGCAATATGCATTAAGAGCACTCGTGATTCCATAGGGCAAGGTGCGTGTCCACGGCACTTTTTACTTTTTAGCGGCCGTGTGATGATTAGGTACCCTGCATTTGGGACCCCGTTTCACTGGGTTTTCATCGCTTATAAATTCCTTCGAACGCTTGGTCCTTTTGGGATGGAGAGAGCGGGTCGAGTGAAAACTTGGGTCGAAAATTAGAAATTCGCTGAACGTGTTACGAATATTTCGACAGGGATGGGGCATGGAGTCAAGTCTATGCAACGCCCATATTCAACCTCAAGCCATTAGGTTTCATTGCTAGTTCAATATCTGTGAATGCCATCACCATCATGCATATCAGAGTGAGTCCGTACGACAGTCGACATGAATACCCATCAGAAGCTCACTCGCAATTCCATGTACGGAGCAAATCGATACACCAACATCACAACCAAACACAGCAGAGCCAGTGCAACGACATGGACATTCGACAGCAGTGGTCCTGCATGCACCTGATCAATCGCCTGGATTCCCCTCTTCGCCTCTCTCCTCTCCCACGGTTTCCCCATCCCGAAGTAATCGAGCACTTGCTCACTAACCACCTTGCTCCCTGCCAAACAGATCGGTACCCCTGTTCCTGGATGCGTTGACGCGCCAACAAAGTGCAGTCGATCGATAGAGGCATGCTTGGTCTTAGGTCTGAATGATAGAACGTTGAAGAAGCTGTGGCTCAGACCCAGGATAGCCCCTTTGTCGAGGTTGAATACTTCTTTCCAGCTTTGCGGCGTATTAACGATCTCCTTGACCAGGGCACCTCGCAGATCATGGGCACCAGTTCGAGCTTCGATGGTTGCGAAGACGGTTTCCCGCGCTTTGGCCACCATGGTTGGCCAATCCTGTGGGTCGTGCATATCAAGCCCCTTTCCCTCTTGCTCGTCGTGAAGATGGCCCACAGGAACAAGGACAACGATGGCATCTTTGCCTTCTGGAGCAGCGGTGGAGTCGATTCGAGAGGGGACGTTGACATAGAAGCTTGGTTGTTGGGGTATCAAATGCTTCTTGAAGATCTCATCGAAGCTTTCTCGATAGTCGTCTGCGAGGAAGATGTTGTGGGTGGTGAGTTCGGGGATTTGACGGTTCATGGCCCAGTAGAAGGAGATGGAGCTACAACTTGCAGGGCGAGCTTTCAAGGATTTTGCAGTAGATGAGGGGGGGAGTAGGTTGTTGTAGGCGTAGACGAGGTCGGCGTTGATGAGGACGACGTCTGCGGAGACAGCTTCGCCTGATTTCAGGACGATGCCGGTGGCGGTCCGCTTGTCTGGGGAGATTTGAATGGATGCGACGGCTGTGTTCAGTCGGTACTTGACGCCTAGTCGCTCTCCTACTCGAACGAGGGCCGATATCACTTTGTGGAACCCACCCTTTGGGTACCATATACCTTCTGCCAACTCCGTATATTGAAGCAGAGAATAAGTCCCCGGGGCATCGAAAGGGGACATGCCCATGTACATGCTTCCGAAAGTAAAGACTCGGCGCAAACGCTCTGTCCAGAAGTACTTCGAGGCACGCGAGTATATGCTTTCGAATGGATGGAGGGCCAGGAGGTGGCGAATGAAGGATGGCCGTGTCATTGACAAAAGGGATGTAAAGTTCTTCTTGAGTACATGTATGACACTGATTTCATAGTGCTCGTGGGCTTCGCGGAGAAAATTGAGATATCGTGAGAAACCATCTTTGCCCTCCCATTTCTCGACTTCGTTCTTCATTCGTGAACAATCGGTAGAAAGCTCGAACGACTCGCCGTCGCTGAACCAAAGGTTGTAGTTTGGCTCGCATTTCATGAGATGCACATCTTCTGCTTCGAGACTTGTATCGAGATCGTGGAACGTTTCGCGGAAGAGATGTGGGAGCAGGAGGAGGGAAGGGCCTTGATCGAATCGCTATAACACGTTATCAAGGGTACGGGATTGAGAGGGAGGAAGGACATGCATAACCCTCATGATGGATCAAGGAACATCTTCCACCAGTGAAGTCATTCTTCTCGAAGACTGTGACCTGGAAGCCTGCCTTTGCAAGACGAGCTGCTGTTGCGACTCCGCCGGCTCCAGCACCTGATGGGGTACTCTGTCAATTTCGTCGGACTACATATACTTGGGGCACGGATAAGCATACCGACAATTATTGCAGTCTTCTGGTTGGACTTTTCCTTCATTGTATGATATCTGCAGGTCAACTGCAGATTAGTTGTGGGACTACATGGTGCACATATGCAAAGAGACACAAAAAGCCTACGGAGATACTCGAAAGCCAGACACTGATGACGTCATGTACCGAGGATGCAGTACCCGGCGCTCGGAATCAAGACTCTCCGCCCAAGAGTCCATCATTCGACGTCGACAAGATCAACTTGATACGAGTCATTATTCCCTTCTTATTTACAAGGATCAGATAGAGCTATAGACAGTATTGTCTTGTGATATCGAACAGAGTGGTATCTCGATGAATGCATCCACACCCCCTCCAGTAGAAGTACAACGCTCAATGCGTACGAAACTGGAGACTACTGTAAATGCCATTATTTTTGTTGCAAGGCTCTCCATGCGACCAACAGCCGCCTCATCTTCGGGACAGTCGCCCTGCCAGCTTTGACGCTGTATCCTGGCGTTCTGAGTACCCTCCCAATTTCCACATAGCTCTCCACTGCCACTCGCATAGGACTCCGGGCTTCGAGTGGCAATTTCTCGATTGCTTCTTTCGCTTCTTCGTAGATTCCCATGGCACTGTCCAGAAGCCTTTGCCTCAAAGCCTCGACTTTAGCGCTCGTGGGTTCCCTCAAGACATCTTTCGGAGTCATGCCATCTTCCTTCAGCCAGCTCGTAGGAATATATACTCTGCCGTTTGCGGCGTCGACTGAAATGTCCCGAGCTATGTTCACGTATTGCAATGCAATACCCATCCGTCCCCCTGCTTGAACGATCTCTCTTCGTTGATCTTCCGGCGTTACCGTAGTGGTGTGGTGATATACAAGTTCCAAGCATGATTCTGCAACGGTTCCTGCAACCTGGGCGCCATACGTACTGAGCGTTGGCTCGTCTGTGATAGGAAAAGGGTTCTCGCGAGATGAGAAGTGGAGATCGGTCTCAAAGCCTTTGACGAGGTCGTGGAGAGGGTCTGGAGACAGATATGTTGTGGGCAACAGGATCAAGGCGGCCTGAGCGAATGGCGGAAATGTCGATCTTACAAAGTATTCTAGGGACGAGCCTTCTTCAAGTCGAGTCTTGCCGTAGGCCACGTCGAGATATTTATTGAGGTTTATGATCCAATTCCTTGCCTCTTCAATAGATGCTGCGTCATCGACCAGATCATCCGCAACCCGACAGAAGGAGTACAGCAGGACCAAATCGGCCCGGAGACGGCCTTCAAATGCCCCACTTGCAAGGTAGAAACTTCTGCTCTTGGCTCGAAGGCGTGCCAGCGCTTGCGCCAGACCTTTGATTCGTTCCTCGTCGTATTCTTTCGGTGAAATAAGTAGAGCGTGAATGAACAGAATTGGCGACGGTAATGACGGGAGATTTGGTAACAGACTGGGGAATGTCTGTAGAATAGCGAAGGCATTGTCGAATGCGATGAGACCAAAGACGATGAGAACGTTAGTAACCAGGAAAAAGACGGCCTCTTCGATTTCAAGTCCGTCCCAGAGGTGCCAGCCCAACTTGGTTCCTGATTCAATGACCCACGTTCCTCTCTTGAGCGCCAGAGTGTCGACGATCCATAAGTACAACGTAGGTACAGCGATTGGTATTACAGTATTAGAGATGGGTAATCCCATAATGAATTGATATGCAAGACTCCTGGACGGAATTCAGTAAGAGTAGACCGATATTTTATATCGTCCGGCACGTACCATAGTAAGAGAATGAATGGGCCAGCCCAGACCAGTATTAAGCCCATGTATAGGCCTCGTCGGCCACTGATGATCATATTCACCCCGGCAAGAATGCCCACGATAAAAGCACCAGTCCCGAAGAGCCGCCATTGCCGCATTCGCCTCGAATCATGAAGCAATTTGCGTCCCCGGAGGTAGATGGGATGGAAGATGGGTTTGCTGAGGAGGAGGTAGAGTAGGGAGGTGTTATAGGTCTGGATTATGAAGAAGAAAACTTCTTCCGCTGGTATGCCGAAAAGAGTGGGTCCTATAATGGCGGTTGGAGGATAGGTCCATATACGGGTGTGAATGAGGTAGGAATCCCATGGCGTCGTGGAGAATACTGCAATCTGCTGATTTTCAGCACACGTACAGTCTTTGCGGAGCGCATGAAGCCTACTGCTATGAGAAAGAGGACTTTGTATGCCCCAAGCCTTGTAGACAACGGGTAATAGCACAAAGTCAAGACTACGGCGGGTGGAATCGTGTATTGGAGGTGGCTAGACGAATGTTAGTCAGGTCATGCAAATCAGTAGAGCCTCAACATACACCAAGGCATAGTCATATCCCATAGTTCCTTCTCACGGGTGTAGTCGAAGTGCAGCAGTCATGGTCTTCCTCACGTTAAGACCATGACTTGGGTGATGGTACGGGAAAAGTTGGAAAGCGGGGGCAGGGCTAGACTGTGACGGAGTTAGGAATGACGGCAGAAAGAATTGAGGAGAAGCGGGTCCTTAGGAACAAGCTCAAATTACAATTGACTGATGGTGAACGGATTGATAATTTGTCCATTTCACCAATGATTCATTGGCACGATGTTGGTCTAGTTTTCCCTCACTGTCCCGGTACCTGGTCAGTGTTGACTATTGATCGATGACCTACTCAGCAAAGGGCGATTGTCGAGGGGTCATGCAATTTGCCATTCCAAATACGGATACGAGTAGGCAAATCTTCACTGCAAAAGCGGCAACGTTTAACATCCGAGGATCGGGCTGTCACATGTGCGGTCTTCCGCTAGCGGCTACCTTGGATCGTGAAGTCAACGGGGGACCAGCGAATGACAGCCAGGACTCTATTCTGCAAGTCACGCACCCAGCGGGGTAATATGAGTCGACGGCCTCAATTGCCCACAAATCACGCCGAGATCATACCACAGAACGGAAAGAACGGAAACCAGCCCAGAGGGTCTTTGGGCAGGACTGGCAATCGGCCCAACGTGATTTTTGATAGTCACATCATCTACTGCCTACAGGCTACCGGTACACCAAGCAGCCGCGGCTATCCGCCAGTAACAATCCACATCCATTTTGCCACAAGAGGGACAGTAGAAGTGATGGGAAAGCATACACGAGAGCCATGAGGCCACCATTGAATTGGAAGATGGCCGTGCCTCAAACCTGAAGGAGCACACGAACCCTGCCTGGCAAGGAATGACAGAGCCGACGCAGAGGAATGCAAAGCGTGGCCATCCGTGAGCCTTGCTTCACCATTATGCATTTCGAGCAGTCACTGATTTGTGTATCAGGTATCTGTCTGGCAACTTTGCCCCAATTCACCACGAACAACCTCTCACCCCGTGCAAGTACTCTGGAGCCATACCAGAAGAACTCGCTGGAGGGGTGTACGTTCGAAATGGAGGGAATCCCGTGACAAACGAAGCTTTGGGCAGAGATGCCCACTGGTTTGATGGAGATGGCATGCTCAGCGGTGTCTTGTTTCGAAGAAGTGGTGAAAAAGGCACGGGACAGCCGGAATTTGTGAATCAGTACATCCTAACCGATGTCTATCTGTCTTCCAAAACTTCCCCCTACCTCAAGACACCGATCCTGCCAAGCATTGCAACATTGGTCAACCCTCTCAGCTCTTTGCTCAAGATCTTATCGCGCATCTTTCGAACCTTGATCTTGGTACTCTTCTCGCATCTACATGGTTCGCAGCAAGCCATCAAGAAGATCAGCGTTGCGAACACTGCCGTCGTCTATCACGATGGACGAGCGTTGGCAACCTGCGAAAGTGGTCCTCCAATGCGCTTTGCATTGCCAGGTCTAGAGACTATTGGCTGGTTCAATGGGCGTGCGAGCGAAGGAGAGGGCAGCACAGACCAGGGGCCTGGGTTTGGAGGCTCTGGTGTCACCGCCTTTATGAGAGAATGGGCAACCGCACATGTACTTATCCACTTGCGCGCCTCTGGAAGAGACTCTGCTGACGAGAAATAGCCACGAGTCGATCCAAACACCAAAGAATTGATCCTCTACCATTCAACCTTCATCCCACCCTACGTCCACGTCTCCATCATTGCCTCAAGCTGTGACCCCTTAATCAAACAAAACCATCAATTCCCGACCCCAATGCTAAATCAACCCATCCCCGGTATCTCTTCCGCAAAAATGATGCACGACTTCGGCGTCACACGCACCCACACCATAATAATGGACCTCCCCCTCTCCCTCGACCCCCTCAATCTCGCCAAAAACCGCCCCGTCGTAGCTTACGACCCCGCGTCCCACTCCCGATTCGGTATCTTTCCCCGCTACAATCCCTCCGAAATCCGCTGGTTTGAGACAAATGCCTGCTGCATCTTCCACACAGCCAATTCCTGGGACTCCGATCCCACTCGGCCGGAAGCCGCAGCTCGTGGCACGAAGATCGTAAACATGCTAGCTTGCCGCCTCACCTCCGCCTCGCTCGTCTTCTCCGCTGGCGACCTAGCCGCCCCAACGCCCACTCACAGAATTCCCTCAAACCAGCAAGAGGAAGATCAGTGCCGCCTCTACTACTACCAATTCCGTCTCTGCCCATACGCCCCGGAGAGACTCCCCCACTACACGAACAGAATCCCCCACCAATGGGCACTCTCAGCCCTGACATTCGAATTCCCCTCTCTCCGCCCTTCTGCCGCTATGAGCGCTGCAAGGTACATCTACGGCTGCTCCGTATCGGACAGCTCTTTCACCGCTGCGCTCGGCAGGGCAGTCAAGATTGACAGTTTGGTGAAGATGGACGTGGAAACGCTAATCGAGCGCGGCAAACAAAACCCACCACAGCAAATTAAAGGCTGCGTGGATACGCGCTCCATGGCCGAAGTCCTAGCCAGCACCGACCCGGATGATCCTATCAAAGTTTTCAAAATGCCCCCAGGGTGGCATGCGCAGGAATCCCGCTTCATCCCCCGCGCCAACGGGGTCTCGGAAGATGATGGGTGGATTTTGAGTTATGTGTTTGACGAGAGTCAGTTGGGGGATGACGGGGAGTGTCGGCCCGGGGCGAAGAGTGAGCTATGGGTCATTGATGCGAGGAAGATGAGTGATGTAGTTGCGAGGGTGTATTTGCCGCAGAGGGTGCCTTATGGCCTGCACGGGCACTGGTTCGATGAAGAGGAGATTGTGAATCAACGGCCGTTCGAGACGATCCGGTCGTTGAAGATGAAGCGAGGAGAGGAGATGGGGAAAACGTCGCTGGGTTGGGGCTGGTGGATGGGGGTTAGGAGGGGGGTTGAGAAATGGTTGGAGTGATGTTGACGATGGGTTTTTGTATAATCATCTGACTTATATACAATCCTTTATCACATAATGAACTTTCAATCATACCATGCCTAGTCAAAGCAACGATCCAATCCCTCCCCACCCAGCACATCTACTCAATCTCCCACCCCCCCTCCCCCATCCCA
>JAABUQ010012609.1_pt1 | contig 10455 bp, 13 predicted proteins | sample 5560001 | NCBI WGS metagenome assembly JAABUQ01 (sample SAMN10711888, study PRJNA513371) | rock metagenome | isolation source: Antarctica rocks | place: Antarctica: Victoria Land, Finger Mt nord | collected 2015-12-18 | reverse complement strand
GATCACCAGCCGAAGGCGCCGCGTAGGCCTCGTTCTTCGACAAGCTCAGGATGAGGCCTATTGTGAGAGGGCGGGCTGAACAGGCTGCAGTAGAGATCCTCATCCTGAGCCTGTTGAAGGACGAGGATTTCGGCCGCCGTGGCTCCGGGAGTGCTCGCGCTTGAAATGCCCGTTTTGCGGCTCGGCCGACAGCCAGGTGAAAGATTCGCGCCCCAGCGAGGACGGCTCGGCGATCCGCCGCCGCCGCTCGTGCCCGGAGTGCGGCGGCCGCTTCACCACCTTCGAGCGGGTGCAGCTGCGCGAGCTGATGATCGTCAAGCGTTCCGGCCGCCGCACGCCGTTCGACCGCGAGAAGCTGGTGCGCTCGCTGGCCATCGCGCTGCGCAAACGGCCCGTCGACGCCGAGCGGGTCGAGCGCATGGTGTCGGGCATAGCGCGCCAGCTGGAGAGCCGCGGGGAAGCCGAAATCCCGTCCCACGTCGTCGGCGAGCTGGTGATGGAGGCGCTGAAGGCGCTCGATGAGGTCGCCTATGTCCGCTACGCCTCGGTGTACCGCGACTTCCGCGAGACCTCCGACTTCGCCCGTTTCCTGGGCGAGGAAGGCTTGTCGGAGGACGCCGGGTCCACGGAGGGCGTGACGTGAGCGCGTCCGCGCCGCGCCGGCCCGCGCGCCAGGATCGCTCGGTCGCGCGGCTGGCCGCCGTGCAGGCCCTGTACCAGATGGATCTGGGCGGGGTCGGGGTGGATGCGGTGGTGCGCGAGTTCGCCGACCACCGCTTCGGCGCCGACCTGGAAGGCGAGCCGCTGGCCGACGCCGACGAGGCCCTGTTCGCCGAGATCGTCCGCGGCGTGGTCGCCGACCAGGCCGGCATTGATCGCGCGGTGGCCAAGCGGCTGGCCCAGGGCTGGCGGCTTGAGCGGCTGGACGCCACCGTTCGCGCCGTGCTCCGCTGCGGTACGTGGGAGCTTAGCGCCCATCGCGACACGCCCGCCGAGGTGGTGATCGACGAGTATGTCGAGCTGGCCAAAGCTTTCTTCGAGGGTGTGGAGCCGGGGTTCATCAACGCCGCGCTGGACGCCGTCGCCCGCGATGTGCGCCCGGCGCTCCCGTGAGCGGGGGCGAGTTCGAGTCCATCGCGCGCCTGTTCCGGCCCTTGACCGGCGGCGCTCCGGAGGCGCTGAGCCTGCTCGACGACGCCGCGGTGATCGTCCCACGGCCGGGATGCGAACTGGTGGTCACCGCCGATGCGATCGTGGAGGGCGTGCACTTCCTGCGGGGCGACCCGCCCGAACTGGTCGCGCGCAAGCTGCTGCGGGTCAACCTGTCGGATCTCGCGGCCAAGGCGGCCGAGCCCGACGGCTGGTTTCTCACCGTCGCCTGGCCGGCGCACTGGGACGGGGCGGCGCGAGCGGCCTTCGCGGCGGGGCTGGCTCAGGATCAGGCGGAGTTCGGCCTGCGGCTATTCGGCGGCGACACGGTATCGACCCCGGGCCCGTTCGCCGCGAGCGCCACTCTGCTGGGGTGGGCGCCGCTGGGATCGACCGTCAAGCGTTCGACCGCCCGCCCAGGCGACGTGCTGCTGGTGTCGGGTACGATCGGCGACGGTCGGCTCGGTCTTTTGTCAGCCCAAGGCGGCCTTCCAGAGCTCGGCCCCGGCGCTCGGGCGTGGCTGGCCGAGCGTTATAGACTGCCGCGTCCCCGGCTCGCTCTCCGCGAAGCGTTGCGGGCGCATGCGAGCGCGGCGGCCGACGTGTCCGACGGCCTGCTCGCCGACGCGGGCCATATCGGCGAGGCGAGCGGGACGGGGATCGCCGTCCGGCTCGACGCCATGCCCCTGTCCGACGAGGCCCGCGCCTGGCTGGCGCTCCAGCCCGACGAGGCCGCCGCGCGCCTCGACCTGGCGACCGGAGGCGACGACTACGAGATCGTCTGCACCGCGCGCTCCGATCGTGTCGAGGCCTTGCGCCGGGCGGCCGCCCGCGCCTTCGTTCCACTGACCGTGATAGGCGAGGTGACAGCGGCGCCGGGCTTGGAGGTCAGCTTCAACGGCGCCAGACTTGAGGCCGCGCGCACCGGATGGAGCCACCCCTGAAACTCGTCCTTCTCGCCGCCCTCGCCCTGGCGGGGCCGGTCGGCGCGGCGGAGCAGGCCGCCCCGAGCCAGCGATCGGTGGCGCTCGCGCCCGTGGCCTTGCCGGTGATCCTCGACGGCCGGCTCGTCAATTACGTGTTCCTGGACGCCCGGCTGCAGCTTCGGCCGGGCGCCGATGTCGACCGGGTGCGGGCGCGCGAGCCCTACTTCCGCGACCTGCTGGTCCGTACGGCGCACAGCAGGCCGTTCTCGCGCCCCGGCGACCCGCTGCACCTGGACGAGGGCGCGATCCGGGCGGTGCTGCTGCAGGCCGCGCCTCGGCTGGTCGGGCCGGGCCAGGTGGTCGGCGTGGAGATCGTGCGGCAGACGCCCCAGCGTCGCACCGGGCTGCAGCGGTCCGATCCGCGCCCGCGCGCCATCATCCCTGAGGTCGCAGCGGGACTCGCCCGGCAGGAGGCGTGGCGTTGCACACCCTCACGCTTTCGGTCAGTCTCGCTCAAAAGCCCGACCACAGGGCCTATGACGGGAGCGGACGCATCATGACGACGATGAGCTGGATCCTGGCCGCGGGTGTGCTCGCGGTGGTCTACTCGATGGTTCAGGCCGCGTTGGTGCTGCGTCTGCCCGCCGGCAACGCCCGGATGCGGGAGATCGCCGCCGCCATCCAGGAGGGCGCCGCGGCCTACCTGCGTCGGCAATACGCCACCATCGCCGTCGTGGGCGTCGTCATCCTGCTGCTCGTGTTGTGGCTTCTGCAGTGGCAGGCCGCGGTCGGCTTTGCCGTGGGGGCGGTGCTGTCGGGGCTGGCGGGCTATGCCGGGATGCTGATGTCGGTGCGGGCCAATGTGCGGACCGCCGAGGCCTGCGCCACCAGCCTCAGCCGCGGGTTGGACCTGGGTTTCCGCTCGGGCGCAGTGACCGGCATGTTCGTGGCGGGCTTCGCTCTGCTGGGCGTGGCCGGCTACTATGCCTTTCTGACCGGCCCCTTGGGCTATGACCCGACCGACCGGGTGGTGGTCGACGCGCTGGTGGCGCTGGGCTTCGGCGCCAGCCTGATCTCGATCTTCGCCAGGCTGGGCGGCGGCATCTTCACCAAGGGCGCCGATGTGGGCGGCGACTTGGTGGGCAAGCTCGAGGCCGGAATCCCCGAAGACGACCCTCGCAACGCCGCCACCATCGCCGACAATGTGGGCGACAATGTCGGCGACTGCGCGGGCATGGCCGCCGACCTGTTCGAGACCTACGCGGTGACCACCGTGGCGACCATGGTGCTGGCGGCGATCTTCTTCCGCGGCACGGCGCAGGTGGCGACCATGATGGTGCTGCCCCTGGCCATCTGCGCGGCGTGCGTGGTCACCTCGATCCTGGGCTCGTTCGCCGTGCGGCTCGGCAAGAGCGGCAAGATCATGCAGGCCCTGTACCAGGGGCTGATCGCCACCGGCGTGCTGTCGATCTTCGCGGTGTGGGGCGTCTGCCACGCGCTGGTCCCCGCGCCGGTGGAGGTGACGAGCGGGGTCGGCAGCTTCCTTGTGGCCTCCACCGTCATCGACGCCGACCGGCTGTTCTGGTGCGGCATGGTGGGGCTGGCGGTCACAGCCGCCATCGTCGTGGTGACCGAATACTATACGGGGACGGGCTTTCGACCGGTGCGGTCCATCGCCCGCGCCTCGGCCTCGGGCCACGGCACCAACGTGATCCAGGGCCTGGCCGTCTCGCTGGAGTCCACCGCCGGCCCGGCGCTGATCATCATCGTCGGCATCCTTGCCAGCTACATGCTGGCCAACCTGTTCGGGGTGGCGATCGCGGTCACCACCATGATCGGGGTGGCGGGCATGATCGTGGCGCTCGACGCCTTCGGTCCGGTCACCGACAACGCCGGGGGCATAGCCGAGATGGCAGGGCTGCCGCCGGCGGTGCGGGTGTCCACCGACGCGCTGGACGCGGTGGGCAACACCACCAAGGCGGTGACCAAGGGCTATGCGATCGGTTCCGCGGGCCTGGGCGCGCTGGTGCTGTTCGCCGCCTACACCCAGGACCTGCACTACTTCAGCCAGGCGCAGAATGCGGGGCGCTATCCGTTCTTCAGCAATCTCGGGGTCGTGACCTTCGATCTCGCCAACCCGTTCGTGGTGGTGGGGCTGCTGGTCGGGGGCCTGCTGCCCTTCCTGTTCGGGGGCATGTCGATGACCGCGGTCGGGCGAGCGGCGGGGGCGGTGGTGGACGAGGTGCGCCGCCAGTTTCGCGAGCACCCGGGCATCATGACCTATGAGGTCAAGCCCGAGTACGGCCGCGCCGTCGACATCCTGACCCGCGCGGCGATCCGCGAGATGATCGTGCCGAGCCTGCTGCCGGTGCTGTCGCCCATCGTGCTGTTCTTCGTGGTGCTGGCCCTGCCGGGGGCGGGCAAGGCCAATGCCTTCGCCGCGCTGGGGGCCATGCTGATCGGAGTGATCGTCACGGGCCTGTTCGTCGCCATCTCGATGACCAGCGGCGGCGGCGCATGGGACAACGCCAAGAAGTATATCGAAGAGGGCAACTACGGCGGCAAGGGCAGCGACGCCCACAAGGCGGCGGTGACCGGCGACACCGTCGGAGACCCTTACAAGGACACCGCGGGTCCCGCCGTGAACCCCATGATCAAGATCACCAACATCGTCGCCCTGTTGCTGCTGGCCGTGCTGGCTCGGGGCGTTATTCGCTGATGGGCGTCAGTGCTGCCCGCGCGGGTTGCCGGGGTCGTTGTCCTGCGGCAGCAGGCCGCCGCGGCCGACGCTGCCCAGCAGCTGCTCGATGATGCTGACCTGGCGTCCGCGGGTGGGGGTCTCGCGCCGGTCGTAGGCGATCTGATAGCCGTCGGTCAGCTTCAGCGTCTTGACCGAAACCACCTTTTGGTCGGGGCCGAACTTGATCTCGGTGATGTCGCGCTGGCTGGCGTGCGGCTTGTAGTAGGCGTAGCGCACCATGGTCTGCGAGATGTAGTACCAGGTGCTCGGATCGAAGGTGGAGATGGTCGAGGGCGAGCCGAGCTTGCTCTGCACCGTCAGCCGGGTATCCAGGCCGGCCTTGATCTCGGGCGGCTTGACGTCGATCGGCTGGAAGCCGTTGAACTGGGTCGTCGGCGTGCAAGCTGCGCCGAAGCCGACGGCTGCGACGAGGGCAAGGAGCGGGCGGGGGAGACAGAAGCGGGCGAGTCGGGCCATGACGCGGCGGATCCGAAAACAGCGGGGTGGTGCCCCGTGCTTTGACTATCGCGCGCGGCCGCCTAGTTCAATGCGGCGTCCGAGCCATCGCCTCGCGCTCGGGTTCATATCCGCCCAACTTCGCCCGGGAGGGTCGCCGTGCCGTTCAAGCTATTCGCCAACCCCTTCTCGCCTCGTCAGGCGCTGGAGCAGGGACGGGCGCTGTACCTCGCCGCCGCCCTGCAGGCGCGCACTCCGGCCTTCTACACCGACCTGGGGGTGGCGGATTCGCCTGAAGGGCGGTTCGAGCTGTACGCGCTGCACCTGATCCTGGTGCTGCACCGGCTCAAGGGGCGGGGCGACGAGGCCGCCGAGATCAGCCAGTCGGCGTTCGACGCCTTTGTCAGCAATCTCGACGCGGCGCTGCGTGATCTCAACGTCGGCGACCTGTCGGTGGGCAAGAAGATGCGCAAGCTGGGCGAGGCTTTCTACGGCCGCGTGCGCTCCTACGACGCCGCCCTGAGCGCCTTGCCCGACCCGGCCCCGCTCGAAGCGCTGCTGACCCGGACGGTGTTCGAAGGGCGGCTCGGTCCGGGCGCGGCGGCGCTGGCGCGCTATGCGGCGGCGGCGGTGAGCACTCTGGACGCCGCCCCGTTCGAGGACATCCGCGCCGCCCGCCTGCCCTGGCCCGCGGTCCCCAGCTTGGAGAGCACGTCGTGAGCGAAGCGGGCGCGCCCTGGTCGGCGTCGGTCACCCTGGCCGAGGTCGACCGTGGGCCGGTGACCTTGGCCCTGGCGCCCGACGCACAGGCGAGGGCGGGGCTGGCGCGCATGCTGGATCTGGTCGCCCTCGACAAGCTTGAGGCCGAGGTCCGCTTGGCGCCCTGGCTGGATGGGGCGGAGTTGACCGCAGACTGGCGCGCGGTGATCGTGCAGACCTGCGGCCTGTCGCTGGAGACCTTCGACACCGTGCTGGAAGGCGCCTTCACCGTCCGGGTCGTCCCGCCGGGCAGCCTGCACGCGCCCTCTGCTGAGGCGGAGATCGACCTGGACCCCGACGCGGAGGACTCGCCCGACCTGCTCGAGGGGACCACGATCGACGCGGCGGCCTATGTGGTGGAGCAGCTGGCGCTGGAGATCGACCCGTTCCCGCGCAAACCGGGCATCGAGTTCGAGCCGCCGCCGCCCGACGAGGTCCCGAGCCCGTTCGCGGTGCTGGCCGCGCGTTGGAGCGAGCCGAAAGCTTGACCGTTGCAACGGCGACCGCTTGCATAGCCTTCGTCGGGCGCTAGTGTCCGCCCGCCTCCCGCCGTCTATCCACGGCGTTGGCCAGTCGGAGGCGTCGCGCGCTTGACCCAGTCCGCAGCCTTGACCGTGACCAAATCCGTCGTCGTCTCCGTGGACGCGATGGGCGGCGACCACGGCCCTACGGTCATCGTCGCGGGCGTGGAGCTGGCGCTGGAGCGGCTGGCGGGACGGGAGGTCGGCTTTTTGCTGCACGGCGACGAGGCGGCGCTGAAGTCGGAGCTGGCGCGGCGTCCTCGCGCCGCCGCGGTTTGCCAGGTGCGACACACCGCGCTCAAGATCGCGTCCGACGAGAAGCCCGCCCAGGCCCTGCGCCGCGGCAAGGGCTCCAGCCTGTGGAATGCGGTGGAGGCGGTCCGCGAGGGCGAGGCGCAGGCCGCGGTGTCGGGCGGCAACACCGGCGCCCTGATGGCGATCTCCAAGCTGATCCTGCGCATGGCGGGCGGGCTGGACCGGCCGGCGATCGTGGCCAGCTGGCCCACTTCGCGCGGCGTCACCGCGGTGCTGGACGTCGGCGCCAACCTCGCCAGCGACGCCGAGCAACTGGTCGAGTTCGCCATCATGGGCGAGGCCTTCTTCTGCGCCGTACATGCCGCGCCCCATTCCTTGGGCGGGGGCGCGCGGCCGACCGTGGGCCTGCTCAACGTCGGCTCCGAGGAGATGAAGGGGCATGAGGACGTGCGCGAGGCGGGCGCCCTGCTGCGCGACCTGGGCCTCGACCTCGACTACCGCGGCTTCGTCGAGGGCAACGACATCGCGCTAGGGACGGTGGACGTGGTGGTCACCGACGGCTTCACCGGCAACGTGGCGCTGAAGACCGCCGAGGGCATGGCCCGCTTCTTCTCCGCTGCCTTGCGGGAGACGCTGACCTCCACGCCGCTCGCCAAGGCGGGGGCGGTGGTGGCGTCGGGCGCGCTGAAGCGGATGCGGGCGCGGCTGGACCCGAGTTCGGTCAACGGCGGTCCCCTGCTTGGCCTGCGCGGCACGGTGGTCAAGAGCCACGGCGGCGCCGACGCCAAGGGCGTGGCCAATGCACTGGTGATGGCCGCCGACCTCGCCGCCAGCGACTACGCCGCCAAGATCGCCCGCAACATGGAGACTTTCGCCGCGGCGCTGCAGCGGGCCAGGGCCGTCGAGGTCGCCTCTTGAGCGTGCTGCGCAGCGTGGTGACGGGCGTCGGCGGCTGCCTGCCCGAGCGGATCGTCACCAACGACGAGCTGGCCCTGACCGTCGACACCAGCGACGCCTGGATCCGCGAGCGCACCGGCATATCCGAGCGGCGCCGGATCGGCGAGGGGCAGGCCACCTCCGACCTGGCGACCGAGGCTGCGCGCCGGGCCTTGGCCGCCGCCGGTCGCACGGCCGATCAGGTGGACCTCATCGTGGTCGCCACCACCACGCCCGACCTGACCTTTCCCGCCACCGCCGCCATCGTTCAGCGCAAGCTGGGCGCCCCGGTCGGGATCGCCTTCGACGTGCAGGCCGTGTGCTCGGGCTTCGTCTACGCCCTGTCGGTGGTGGACGGCTTCGTCGCCCGGGGCCTCGCCCGCTGTGCGCTGGTGATCGGGGCCGAAGCGATGAGCCGGCTGATGGACTGGGACGATCGCAGCGTCTGCGTCCTGTTCGGCGACGGCGCGGGGGCGGTGGTGGTCGAGCCTGGGGAGGGGCGGGGAACGTCCGACGACCGCGGCCTGCTGGGGTTCACCTTGCGCTGCGACGGGACCAAGCAGGACCTGCTCTACGTCGACGGCGGCCCGTCCACGACCGGCACGGTCGGCCACCTGCGCATGCAGGGTCAGCAGGTGTTTCGCCACGCCGTCGTCAACATCGCCCAGGCGGTGCGCGACGCCGCCGGGGTCGCGGGCGTCACGATCGCGGAGGTGGACTGGTTTATCCCGCACCAGGCCAACCAGCGCATCCTGGCCGGCGTCGCCCAGCGGCTGGGTGTGCCGGAGTCCAAGGTGGTCTCGACGGTCGCCACCCACGCCAACACCTCCGCTGCATCCATCCCGCTGGCGATGGCGCAGGCGGTCGAGGACGGGCGGATCAGACCCGGCCAGCTGCTGTTGATGGAGGCGATGGGCGGCGGCCTGACCTGGGGCGCGGCGGTCGTTCGGCTCTGACGCGCTTTCGGTCGCAGGGTCGATGCCTTTGACTTCGCGCGACTTCCCCGCCAATGCTCGGGTCAAGCATGAGCGCGGGGGCGGCGGGCGATGAATGGGACGACGTTGACCCGCGCCGACTTGGCCGAGTCGGTGCACCAGGAGGTGGGTCTGACCCGCCAAGACTGCGCCGGCATGGTCGAACGGGTGCTGGACCTGCTGACCGAGGCGCTGGAGCGGGGCGAAGTGGTCAAGCTGTCGGGCTTCGGCGTGTTCCAGGTGCGGGACAAGCGGGCGCGCATGGGCCGCAACCCCAAGACCGGGGCGCCCGCGCCCATCGAGCCCCGTCGGGTGATCAGCTTCCGCGCCTCTCAGGTCATGAAGGCGCGGATCGACGACGCCCACCGCCTGATCGACGGATCGGCGAAGGGGTGAGGCGGCGATGAAGGGACCCGAAGCCTTCCGCAGCATCTCCGAAGCGTCCGGCGAACTCGGCGTACCTCAGCACGTGCTGCGCTTCTGGGAGACCAAGTTCTCGTTCATCCGACCCATGAAACGCGCGGGCGGGCGGCGTTTCTATCGGCCGCAGGACCTCGAAGTGCTGCGCGGAGTGCGCGTTCTGCTGCACGACAAGGGCTACACCATCAAAGGTGTGCAACGGTTGCACAAGGAGCACGGCCTGCGCACCCTGGTCGGCGCAGCGGGCGGGGACGAGGCGGCGGCGGCGGCGCTGGAGGCGGAGTTGGCGGTCGGGTACACGGCGCCTCTACTGGACGACCGCACCCAGGGGCGGCTGCGCGCCGTGCTGGCCGACCTTGAGGGCGTCAAGGCGCGGCTGGACGCCGTGCTGGCCGGTGACGCCGCGCTGGCTGATTCCTGATTGCGGGAGGCGCCGCACGCCCTTATAAAGCGCGGCTTCGGAGCGTGGCGCAGCCTGGTAGCGCACTTGACTGGGGGTCAAGGGGTCGCAGGTTCGAATCCTGTCGCTCCGACCAGACTTCGTCTGGGCGGATTTCCAAGAACTCGGGGCCAGACTTCGTCTGGGCGGATTCCAAAAGCCCGGGGCCGGACCTAAGCCTGGGCGGAACCGGGCCCGATTGACCTCAGCGGCCTCGGTTCATCCAGGTCAGCAGCGGGAAGAGCGGCACGCCCCACGCCGTCCCGACCACGAAGAAGAAGGCCGTTCGCGCCACCCAATTGTCCGGCAGGTGGTCCGAGACAATCAGCGCCAAGCCGACATAGAGCAGCAGGAAGGCCAATATGGCGATCCCGCCGATCAGTTTGCGGACGCGTGCGCTCATCGGCCGCCAATGCAGCACCCCGACCAAGGTTCCCGCATCCCGTGGACGCAACGCTTCGCCGCTCCTAAGTGCGTGCGCATGAGCGAGCGTGGGACGGCGACGGAACGGGAACGTTCGCGGGCGACAGCGGTGTGGCTGTTTGCCGTCGCGACCCTAGTGTTCGGCATGGTGTTTGTGGGCGGCGCGACCCGGCTGACCGGTTCGGGCCTGTCGATCACCCAGTGGAAGCCGATCTCGGGCGCCCTTCCTCCCTTGAGCGAGGCCGCCTGGAGCGCCGAGTTCCGCCACTATCAGCAGATTCCGCAGTACCGTCTGGTGAATGCGGGCATGACGCTGTCCGAGTTCAAGCCGCTGTTCTGGTGGGAGTGGGCGCATCGTCTGCTCGGCCGGCTGGTGGGGCTGGTGTTCTTCGTCCCCCTGGTCGCCCTGGTCGCCTTGCGCCGGCTGCCGCGGCGGCTGCTCGGCCGTTGCTTGGCA
>JAABUQ010012606.1_pt1 | contig 10457 bp, 8 predicted proteins | sample 5560001 | NCBI WGS metagenome assembly JAABUQ01 (sample SAMN10711888, study PRJNA513371) | rock metagenome | isolation source: Antarctica rocks | place: Antarctica: Victoria Land, Finger Mt nord | collected 2015-12-18 | reverse complement strand
CTCAAAAGCCACGGGCGTCTCCGTCGCCCCAGTAGCAAAGCGGCTACTATTCGACACCGAAACCGACGGCGCGACACCGCTCGCCACGGCCGAGCTCACCGCAGTCGAGCTCGCAGCCTGGGACGGCGCCCCGCTCGCAACCGCACTACTCCCCCCACTTCCCACACTCGCCGCCGTGCCACTCCCCCCACTCGTCGGCCCAGGAGGAGCAGCAGCCGCAGACGTCGGCGCCAAATCCACCCCGACCTGTCCACAGATGGAATTGGCAAACGCGAGCGTAGCCGCCTGGTCGGCGGGGCTGCACGCGGCTTGGATCTTGGTCTGCACGCTGTCCCTGAAGGCCTTGGCTTTGCAGATGCAGGTGAAGTCCGTTAGGGTGCAGGCGGTTGAGGCGATGGCGGAGGTTGCAGGACCTTGCTGTTGAGGGGGGAGGGGGGCTTTAGTGTGTGGGTTTGGAAAGGGGGGGTTGGGGATTTGGGGGAGGGAAATGGGGATGGGGGATGGGGGACGTACAGCGCATTGTGGCAATTTGCTTAGATCGGGGAGACTGGCTGTTTGGGTATTTGCTAGGGGGGAGGCGGCGAGGAGGAGGGAAACGAGCGTGAGGGAGAGCATGATTGTTTGCTTGCTTGCTTGCGGGTTTTTGGTTGTTGGGGGAAAAGTGTTTGGGGTGCTTTTTTTCTTGCTTTTTTGAAGGAGGGAACGCGCGAGGAGGGTTTTGGGAGGATTTGAGGGGGGAAATGAGTGACAAAGGGAGGGGGCTAGTGGGTGTTGATGACAACGGGAGATTGTATGGAATGTTGGGGCCGGAGGTGGAATGTCCGGATGCGGGGTTTTTTCATGGTGCGGTTGAAAAAGGGGACAAAGAGTGTCAAGCGGCTCAACAAGAGAGCAGGTCTGTAATTTCAAGGGTTGTCGCGGCCTACCCCATCGTCTGGAAGAAGCCAGGCACTCTCTGCACCAGATTTGCCATCTCGTTGTCACTTATCACGAACTCCCAACCTTCACCTTTATCCCTTATTCTATACCCGTACACGTTCTCCCACTCTCACTTTTCTACTCCATTCTTCGGATGTATCTCCCACGTCACCCAACACAGAGCACTAGCCGGGCTCACGGTCTCGACTCTCGATTTCTCGAGCCGGATATCGTATCCAATTCCCGTGCGCTCAAAGCTGTCAAGGTGTTGTTTGATGCTAGTGAAAGCGATTTCCTGGTTGGGCATTGGGGAGACATATCCCAAGCTAAAGGCAGTCATGGTTGGGAGATAGCATGCTGCGAGCGCGGTGGCGATGGAGGATGGGGTTGAGGAGGAGGATTGGGCGAGGTGCATGGCGGCTGCGTATCTTGGACGAAGGCTTCGGCGCGGGATTGGCAGGACATAACTATGGTGGTAGGGTGGGGTTGTGCAGAGCTGTTCCTGCGGGTTGCGTAAGCTTGTGAGACGGAGGATTGTAGATGGAGATTTCTAACTTGGGAGAATTAAAGGTTTGGTATTCACCGATCCAGGTAGCCGTGCTGCTGCTTTGATGGTGTCCACTATGAGTCTCGTAGTTATATGCAGCTCAGATACCCATTATTATCGTTGAAGCAGTCATAGACTTGCGGCTGCGAGCATGCCCGAGGACCCCGTCAGCCCGAATGAATACAGCCGCGACGATCCAACCCTAATTGCTAATTAGCCCCCTTACTAATACTGTCAAAAAGATTAGCTTTGAAGCATGGGGGAGGTTGTGGCAGGGAGGTAAAAAATCTATGGTGTTGCTTTCAGGCTTGGATGCTAGACCTGGGCTAAGAAACAATCTCAGACCTCTGACACAAGGCAATCAAAATGTGCATATAACTTGGCCCGGTGCGAAAGTGCAAATCATACTTTTGTCTATAGTGCAGCAATGGGTATAAACATGCCACACGCCCGATGTATGGCCATCCGTACCCGTACTTTTGTCTATCCTTTGACCCGAATGATTTAATATTGAAGCTCTGAAAGCCTAGGCCATGTTGTAAAATCCGAGTGTAAATGGTATCTTCATGTCATGTGTCAAGTCTTAGGGCACCCAGAGATGTTTCAGTCGGAGGATCTCAATCCAAAAACGTAAAAAGCTCAGTATGAACAATGTTCAGAGCGCGAAGGGCTTGTTTCTCTTCTATGACGCATGAGATGTTGATCTCACTAGCCCCTTGGGAGATCATCTCAATGTTAATATCAGCGTTACCCAAGGCCGTGAAAAATCGCCCGGCAATGCCGATAGACTTCTTCAGTTGCGTGCCAATAAGGCTAAGGATGGCCATGTTGTGGACAACGTCGACAGTTCCGTAGTTACCAAGCTCAGCGATAGCATTCTGTAAATCTTTGTGTTGGTTCTGGAGGTCCTCTTTGTCCTTCTCACCCGCTTCGCGGATGAATGGGGTCTTGGAGTGGACGGCAAGCGAGACATGGGTTTCGTTCTTCTCAAAAAGGTCCTGGCTTCTGTTAGCTTTATCCCTGGAGCTATGATCGGGAACCAAATAACTCACAACGGCTAGTGACCACCGTGCCAAGGTTGTGCATATCTGGGCAAGGAACTCCGGTGATTCGACTTTTCGATGGGAGTGCACATTGACTACTGTGATCTGGTGTTTTGCAGTGACGGCGGTCGGTCGTTTTGGGCGCTGGTCGAGGTATGGATCTAAGGATTTATCGAGGAAGATGATAGTGCCAGAGCCTTGTGGGTCCAAGACGTTTTTGATTCGAATGGGAATCTTGGGTATACATTGTTCGATGGTAAAGTGGTGTATTACCTCGCTTCCTGCCAATGTATACTAATCAATATTGGAGAACGTATAGGTAAGGTTTTTTCAGACTTACCATAAAATGTCAACTCATTCGCTTCCGATGCTATAGATACTTCCGCGTCAGCTGCCAGCTTTCTTAGTCTACGCTAACAAGCCGAACCATCGAATGTCTCCCTCGAATTATTTCTGGATGTGTACCGAGGTCACGCATGTATAGAGAAAGGAGATAATTATTCCCAGAAACACATACGGTGTATAGATGACAAAAGTTTTGCTGTAGGGACCTTTCGGGGATCGCTGCATATCAAAGGTCAGTCCGCAACCCGGGTAAGACCAAGTCTGACTGACGCAGTGTAGACCCCCGACACTTCTTTCCAAATTTGTAGTTCATTAGCGTCGAGTCCTACTGCAACTAGCGATGCAAGTAAGTCACTGTATCCTCTTCCGCAACTGTTCAGCAGACCGCCTGGGACACCACCAAAGAAACCTGTCACTACTGGCACTCGGTCTCCACACTCAAGCACTCTCCGGCCGATTGCATGCGCAAGATCTCGATAAAAGTGTGCATCCAGGCCGTGATGTGCTGGAAAGTCAATGACGTCCGACAGATCGACATATTCGGACTGGACGCCATGGTCCTCTAATAACGCAGCTAGATATCGAGCGCTGAGCCTTTCCCCAACCCGCGCGACTCTATCCTCGTCTTCAGGAGCTACTACGCAAGTCTTTGGGATTGCAGCAAGTTTCTGTCTCAAGTCATCGATCTCGAGATTGAATTCTCGAACAAGCGGAGCAGCCAGGCTGGGGGAAAGACTCTCGGTGACATGAACATGATCCCGTAAGACATCTGAGATTATAGCATCATGCGTCGAGCCCTCAGCTTTGGAAGCTTCTCTAGCAGCTTTCAAGAGTCTTTGCAAAGGGGATTAGTCAGTGTAAGATATTGGACACGGTCTCCTCACAAATTGGTGGTGCCTGTAGCTTTTGATCGACCACTCCTGGCCGAACAGATAATCGCGATTTGGCTATCTCGTAAGCTTGATCTGTCCTTTGTTAGAGAATTATCAAACTAAAAGGGCATGTGTAGCAATATACACGCAAATTTTGGCTACTGCTGGTGCGAATCTGCCAATGCTTGTGCCTCCAAATTTGAGGACTATTCTGTGGGTCACTTGTCCAGTTTGATGAGATTCTACACCATTGGGCAAGACCTCAAGGACCATCTTAGATATCAAGCGTGCATAAAATAAGAAAAAACAACACTGGGGTGTGGGGGAGTCATAATTGCACCATTTTGGATCCCTCGGATGATGATTTTTGCAGATCGACAGGGACGGCCGAGACCGCTCGTTACTTTTACCTTAGCCTCACAGTAATTTTTACAAGTGGCAAACAGAACATCTACGAGTAAACGGCATTCCTCGCACAGCCGGACTCGGTGATGGGGAGTGCATATTTTAGCTGCTGGCTTTACGGCTGCCTCACTGCAGTTTAGTGATTTTCCTGCGCGAAGAATGTTGGCGAGGCTGACGTGCTGGCAAAATATTGTCCGTGTACGAGTGCAGAGTGCTCATCTTTGCTCACCATTGGAGTGACGCATGGCCAGCTAAGAGATGCAAGATAGCCAAGGTAGAGTGCCTACTCCGTAGAGCGCCGAGAATACCTAATTGGGAGACTTATGCACAAACAACCCTCTACACATGTACGTCTAGACTGTCGGCTTCAGCCAGTGTTGCTTAGTTGGAGCAAAGGAGCCGTACAATTCGATACTGAGGTACTGGGCTCTCAGGGTTCTCAGGTCAGGGGTCCAGCACTGTAAATTTTTGTATTTACGGCGGTTGCTGAGGCCAAGAACGGTGGGAGGGGTGGCGAGGAGTTGATAGATTTGATTAGCTAAGGTATGCTCATTGTCCATCACGCCGTATGCGCCAGCGAATAAGAGCGGCGGGCCAAAAGATTGCTGCCCAACACACCGAGGAAGAGGGAGATGCTAATTGCTGCCAAAGAAACCCCTCCAGCTGACGAGTGCAGTAGCCGAATCTGCACTGTCGCCTTGTTTCTGTGTGTATCGACTATTTCTACATCTTCATCCGCATTAATTACTTGGATCCACAGACTGTTAGTATTTGAGACTCTTTGTAAGTGCTTCAAGCATTTCAATTTTCATTTTCAAATCATCACCCATCAGCCTCGCTCCTCAGTGTCAGCGTTGAAGCGGCACCGGATTCTAGCCTGCATCAGTAGCGTTGAAAGTCCCACCACTTAAAGAACCCGATCCCCACTCTCCTCTCAAGGCTCTCATCAACAACCATCCGCCCTTCCCCTTCAGCCTGGAATCGACTCATCTTTTCCATCCAGTGTCCCTTGCGAGTTTCTTCCATCAAAGGATCCCAGACCTGAGATCTCGTCTCTGAAGAGTCAACGCCAGCATCTGTTATCGCTTTAAGGTTCGTTTGACCGCCAGCTGGGATTGTCAAAGGAAACCCTACATAGGAATCACTTCTTCCACCTCCAGGTACCGGATTTTTCGGACTCCTGTCCAATTCTCGGACAGCCGGTGGTTCCCGTTCTCTTTCCATATCTGTGACTCCTATCGTTGTTGAAAAGCGCCGAGGTTACCCACCCTGTCCGGTGCCCATATTTGTAGCCATCTACCATGCCATCATATCGTGAACCAGATGATCGCGACCGCCGTGGGAAAAAACCCCGTGAGGAAAGAGACCCTACACGCGACAGAGATAGAGAAAGGGGAGGCCCGAGTAGCCGCTCTGGTCGTGGAGGAGGAGGAGGATTGAACGAGTATTGGATAGATGGCGAGCACATCAACCGGGAAGTCTTGCAGAAGCAGATCTGCAAGATGCTGGGACCAGAAGCCTTCTCCAGACCATCGGTCTACAATGTTTGACGACGCTTTTCTGTAGTATAGGTGTCTCGCTGACTAGCGACAGGGTGTCAGGGGATTCATGTTGACCGCAGTACGGCCGTTCACACCAGTGTGTCTCTTGCTCCTCAGCCTCTAGCCTCGGAACTTGACTGCTGACTTTTGTCAACAGGAACAACTGGATGACCTGATTCGTTTCTCTGAAGAGTATGAAAGCGAAAAGAAGGAAAGAGGAAGAAGGGGCCAGCAAGGTAATATCGCACTTGTGAGGTGTCATTCATCTGACTGACTTCGTTCAGACGTCCCCTACGAAATATCTCAGACCGTTCGCCGCCACGATGATATGATGAGCACTGACGATTACCCGAGAGATCGTTATGCCAATCCAACTTCATACACTACAGCGGATTCCTACTCTTCAACGGCAGGTTTTGCACCACCCCCGGGAATGCCATATGGCTCAGGATCCCCTTTCCCAATCGGTCCTTCCATTCCCCAGGAATACCAGGTTCCAGCCTATCCAATCTCTGCAAGACCAGGTCCTAGTGAGCCTCCTTATCCACCTTACAGAGAATCCTTCCCTGAGCAATACATTCCACCCTCAAGAGAAGCTCCAGACAGATATTCTGAACGGGATCCACGAGACATCAGGGAGATGAGAGACGTGAGGATGAACCCGAGAGCAGAGCCTCGGGCGCCACCGCGAGGATATCAAACGTATACGGCTCCGCTGAGCGTTCCAATTCATGATACGAGATACCATGATGATGACAGGGATGATTACATGACTGGAACTGCTCCGCCCCTGTCCGCACGAGGTGGGTACTCTGGCTCCTCCCGCCCTACAACCAATGGGAGCTACAATCCTAGAGACTCGCCCCGAGAGCCCCAGATGAGGGACCCATATAGGATGGAGCCTATACGGGATGATGGACGCCGACGTAGATGAGTGTCATATCATCACGCAGTGGATGTGGTACCAGACCCTGCACCCAGTGGTTGCTCTGTTTGTTCGTTCTTTCTAATGCTTAGTCCCGGAGCCTGGGAGCATTGACAGCCTCCACCTGTGAGGCTACCTCTTTGAGGCTGCATTTTATGAGCACTGCAAAGTAACATACTGGACAATGTCAACTTGATTTGGATCACACATGAAATGGAGTACACAGGATTCATCTTTTGAGGGAGACCACAATTGTTTTTACGGTTTCCATCATGGCTCACCTGGATCCATGAGGAATACCGGACTCCATGCACGGCGAGTTGCCAGAGGCTTGAAGATCTCAACCTCGTATTCCGTTGAGGGTTGCTGCTGGTACTCTTTTCCAACCCCCTGCAGTTCACACCTTGTTACGTTTGCTCGCTGGCGACTTGGATACCCTGAAGCACTTTCGGCCCGAATGGATTGACACAGCATTGATCGAGTTGGAGGCCATGTCATGAACGATTTTCGAGTTTCTCTTCTGCGGGCATTGCGACCCGGATTTGCTACGAGGCCGGGTGGGATATGACTTCATGCGAAACATACACACTGCTATAGAAGCTTTGTGGTTGGTGAGGGTTTGTAATACAAAGTACAAAGCGAATGCAGTTTGAGAGGATGGAAACATCAGGACTTTTTCCGGCTTCCTGCATACATACAGTGCACTCATGACACGGCAGTTTTTTCTGTTTCTCTTGTGTGAAGGCGAGATACCCAGGACATATTCACATCCCAGAGCCCAACGGATCTCGCTGCTCACAAGCCATTATCTTTTTCTTTGGATCCCATTTTCAGTTCTAGGACTATCGCCAGTGGCCCCATGATCTTACCCTGCCCGGACCAGACATCGGAATCAATTCAGTGGTCTCAATGATACTTGCCCGGCACGGCAACCCGACCAAGCCACGACCAGGCTAGATCGTTTAAAAGAGCGCCCTCCGTTGCTCCCCATCAATACCATGCGTTGTCATTTGGACTGGACATCCTCATCATTTACCCTTTCTCCTACTCATCTGGTCCACACTCCCTTGCAGACAGTTTTCGCAGCACGCCGCACCGAAAACTATGTACTAGGCAGATTTGGTCTCAAGCGGAGCGACTTCAAATAAGGTAGAAATGAATGGATCCTGTCTAGCAATCTAACTTTGTATGGATTCCCATCGTGTAACTCCCCAGTAGAAAATTTCTGCATCTGAGTACACCATACATGAGCTATTATGTGAGACGAGCCTCTAGCAGCGTCTATCCACCAAACCTTGTAGACTATCATACTTCATAATTCTACAATTCCTCCGAATTTGCGATTTGTGACCAAAATTTCCACCTTGGGCACACATGAAGACTGCCCAAGAGAGTCCTTGATGACATGTCAAGCGTGTCAGCCAGCTAATCATGTGCGACATTTTCCCACTATCTCGCTCATTCGTCAAGCCTCACCATCAGCCCCACCCACAAGTCTTACATGCGAAGCTCGTCCTTTGCCAGCCTCACCAGCCTCATTACTGATGATGCAAATCTGATCCTGATGGCTTTCTACTGAGCATGACGTATGTGATTTGCTAAGACGGTTCCTGCTCGTACGACCACAGTCTTGCAGTCTGCAATCTCCCGGTTTGTGTCTGGCAGCCTGATAGTGGAGTGGCCTCGACCAGTACCAGCAACAGCAATGTCTCGCCGCGGTGGTGGCTATGCTGCCAGTGACGTCTACTCAGAGCACGACTACTACACTTCGCGTCGCGACCGTGAGCCACCTAGGCGTGACGCCCGCACCGTCGAGTATGACGAAATCGACATCCGCGAGCGACGCCGTGCCCCTGTTCCCGAACCTGAGTTTCTTCGTGAAGACTACGGCCGTAGAAACGAAGCTGGTCCTTTGGTCATCAGAGAGCGATCCCGATCAAGAGAGAGACCAAGACGTGGGCCGAGGTCCGAAGTAGAAGAGCGGGAAGAGATCATTATCAGAGATAGATCGAGGGAGAGACCACGACGGAAAGAGGTTGTCGAGGATGAGGTGATTATAGAGAAGGGCAGGAGGGAGAGGGACAGGCCTAGAGAGAGAGAGTATGAAGAGGTGATTTATCGACCGGAGAGAGAGAGGGAGTTGCCCCCGCCACAGATTAGGAGTGAGCGCGAAGAATACATCTTTCGGGCGAGAGAGAGGGAAAGGGAGAGAGAACCTATTAGGGCGCGGGAGCCTGTTGTACCTATGCCTCCACCTCCGATAAGGTATGAGAGGGAAGAATACGAATTCCGGCCAAAGATTAGGGAACCTAGTCCAGAGCCTGAGAGGACCGAGATATCTATCAGGGAGCGCGAGAGGGAAAGACCTAAATACAGAGAGGAACGAGACGAGGAGATTATCATCCGAAGGGATGAAAGATCAAGGGAATCTCCAGTACAGAGAGATCGAGGTTTCGAAGAAGACCAAATAATCATCCGGGAGCGAGACAGGCCTCGACGTCGAACTCGAGCCACAAGTTACGAGAGGGATAGCTTGACTGTGAGTAGCAGTGAACGGGATAAGCCTCGAGCAAGGTCTTCAAGGCCCGGAAGGGATGGTTTCAGAGAGGATGAAGTCATCATTCGTCGTGGCGAGGGTGGGGGAAGTGGAAGATCGAGAGCTCCCTCAATAACACCCTCAAGGGGAGCGTTCAGAGATGAAGAAATCGATATCCGCATCAACGAACGCGTAAGGGAGCGCCCCCGCGAAAGACCCCGTGACCTGTCGCGGGATAGAGACGAGGACGATATCATCTTCCGACATAACGACAGGGGAGGACGCCACAGCGATGAGCTAATTATCCGACGACAAGAGCGCTCCCCCTCCCCAGAGCCAATCCGTGAACCAATTCGAGAGGTCGAACCCGTACGAGCACCACCGATTCACCAGGAAATAGTCACCCACCATCGACACATCGATCACGGTAATGCAAATCAGGCAATCACTACATCTAGATCTTACTAATCTCCTGCAGGCTTCGAGCGCGCACCCGAACCACCACGGGCTCGCTCCCCTCCTCGACACCGCTCCCCTTCCCCAGTCCAAGACGAACGCATCGAGATCCGTCACAGGTGATTCCTCTCCCCGTGTCCCCTTCCCACCCAAAACTAACACTAATATCCATCAGTGGCTCCCGCAACGGCCGCCACTACGACGACGACATTGTCTTCCAACGCGAAACCAACGGCCGGCGCCAACTCGACGGCGTCCATCGAGGCCGCGGCCGCGAGGAGGAAGAAGAAGTCCGCTCCAGCGCCCTAATCATAAACGACACCCGCGACCGGGGCCGCCGGTTTGAGGCGCAAACCTCAAGCCGAGACCGTATGTGGACGGAGATCACAAGGGACTTGGTGTCCGAGGAAGCGATCAAGGAGAAGGGTTACGAATTCGAGGAGACACCAGAGTTCTACTATGTCATGAAATACCTCCGCTACGTAAGTTCACCCTCCTTTCCTCCCCCACAAATCCATCCTCCCCACCCCCCCAAACCCCCAACCATCCCCAATCACCCCCGCCTCCTCAAGCAAGCAAAACAAAGCTAACCCCCACCCAAAGGAAGACGTCCTCGCCCTCGTCGACCTCACCGACGAACTCAAACACGACCGCCGCCGCCGCATCCGGGAGATGGAAGCCGAGCGGGAATTCGTGCAGGAGCGGCCGCGGCGCCCGTTGGCGCTCGGGCCCGCCCATCAGGAGTGGGATGAGGAGAGGGTGGTCGAGAGGGAGGTTATTTATGATGGGCCGCCTAGGAGGGGGTATAGGTAGGGGGCGCCTGCGGGGAAGGTGTGATTGGTGGTGGGGCGGTCGGGTGTGGGGAAGGG
>JAABUQ010012604.1_pt1 | contig 10457 bp, 9 predicted proteins | sample 5560001 | NCBI WGS metagenome assembly JAABUQ01 (sample SAMN10711888, study PRJNA513371) | rock metagenome | isolation source: Antarctica rocks | place: Antarctica: Victoria Land, Finger Mt nord | collected 2015-12-18 | reverse complement strand
GGTTCCCAACGTTCGCCGCGGTGTAAGTGGCAAAGCGCTTGGCGGCCTCTTGACTCAGGACGAAATTGGTTTCCCAGCTACCGGGCATTTGTCCCTGCGACGCGCGCGCATCGCGAATATCGGGGCCGCGCACGACGGGGGTGCGAGCCACCAGATAGACACCGCCACTGCGAGCGGATGGATCAGTAGAGGGGGCGCCGATCAGCTTGGCGCCGGGAGGGAGAACGCCGCTGTTCTGCGCCAGCGCCTCCTCGCGGCCCTGATAAGGACCGCCTTTCACGTCGTACAACTCGAGCACGGCGGCGGTCTGCAGAATCTGCTTCACGCGGGCGGAGTCTTCCACGCCGGGCAGTTGCACCAGAAGTTCGGAATCGGCATCTTCGCGGCGCTGCTGTACGGTGGCTTCACTGAGCCCGAGCGCGTTGATCTTCTTCTCGATGGTGTTCTTCGACTGGGCCAGCACGGATTGCCAGAGCTTTAGCGAATCGGACGGCTTCATGGTGAGGCGGTAATCGGTGGGACTCTGCGGCTTCAGCAGCCACTGAGCGAACTGATCGTTGATCAGGCTGCGGAACGTGCCCGCCTGGGTGGGCGGAACGCCCTTCACCACGATGGCAGCGTGGACTGCGTCGTTGAGAGACTTGGCCTCGTCGATGTTGACGTCGGAGAACTGGATACCGGCTTTGCGGGCCACCTCCTTGAGCCGATCGGCATCCCCGCTGGCCTGCGCGTTGAAGGCGTCCTGCTGTTTAACCTGGACGACGAGATAGGTGCCGCCTCGTAAGTCGAGGCCGAGGTTTATGTGTTTATGCCAATTGGCGACCAACTCGGCTTGATTCCTAGGTAAGCCGACAATGCCGTAGATGCATACCAGGATCACGGCCAGGATTAAGAAGAACTTGAATCGTAAGTGGCGTTTCATGTCTAACCTAAATGCTATTTACGAATGGGCGCGCCTTACTTTTTGGGCGCGTCGTCGGCAGCGACAAGGCTGGTCACTGCAGTTCGAGCCACTTGAATCTTGAGATTGTCGGGCTTAATTCGCAGTATTAGCGTATCATCGTTGACCGCGATGATGGTGCCGATAATCCCGCCGCTGGTGACCACGCTTTGGCCGTTTTCAAGAGTCCTGATCATGTCTTTCTGGTTTTTCTGCTGACGCCGCATCGGCATGAAAACGAGGAAGTAGAAAATCGCGATCATCAGGACGATGGGAATGACGCCGCTGAGGAAAGACCCGGCGGGTCCGGGCACGACGGCCTGGAAAAGAAGTAACGAAAACACTTTAAGAATCCTGTCTCAACTTAAATTGGCTTGCCGAACCGAGCCCGTCCTACTGAGCTGCGACGGTCCAACTGAGCCGCAACGGTCAGGAGCGGAGACCTTTCGCTCAGGGCGAGTTTAGCAGTTCGGGAAATTTTCCAATCAGAATAGCCTGCCGCATGCGGCGCATCACATCGAGAAAATAGGTGACATTGTGGAGCGTAGCGAGCACCGAAAACAAAATTTCGCCGGATTGAAAGAGATGGCGAAGGTAGGCGCGCGTGAAGGTGCGGCAGGTATAGCAGCCGCAAGCGGGATCGAGCGCGCTCTCCTCTTCTACATAGCGAGCCTGCTTGATGAGGACCTTGCCCAGCGAGGTGAACAGGCAACCGTTCCGCGCGTTGCGAGTGGGCAGCACGCAATCCATCATGTCGATTCCTTGCGCGACGTAGCGGGGTAGCTCCTCCGGCATCCCGACGCCCATCACGTAGCGGGGACGGTCGCGCGGAAGCAGCGGCGCGGTGACAGCGACCATTTCCTGGCTGAGATCGCGCGGCTCGCCTACCGAAAGGCCACCGATGGCATAGCCGGGCGCGTCGAGTTCGAGGAGTGCTTCGGCGCAGGCGGTTCGAAGGTCCGGATACATGGACCCTTGCACGATGGGGAAGAGCGCCGAGCCGAGCCCCTTTTCGCGACGAAGGTAATGCGCATAGCCCGAGCGCGCCCAGCGGATGGTGCGGTGCATGGATTCGAGCGCGGCCCCATGCGAAGCGGGGTAGGCGAGACATTCGTCCAGGACCATCATGATGTCACTGCCGAGGGCGAGCTGTATGTCGACCGTGCTTTCGGGCGTGAACAGATGCGGATCGCCATTGAGATGAGAATGGAAGAGGACGCCATCGTCGCTGACTTTTCGCAAGTTGTCGAGGCTGAACACCTGAAAGCCGCCGGAGTCCGTGAGGATGGCGCGTGGCCACGCCATGAACTGGTGGAGACCGCCCAGGCGTTCGATGCGCTCATGACCAGGACGGAGGAAGAGGTGATACGTGTTGGCCAGAATGATGCGGGCGTCAAGGTCGTTTTGGAGGTCGCGAGGCGTGAGAGCCTTGACAGTGCCCTGTGTCCCGACGGGCATGAAGACAGGCGTTTCGATGGTTCCATGGGCGGTGTGCAGCAGCCCGGCGCGGGCGCCCGTTTGCGGGCAGGTGGCCTGAATTTCGAAGCGGAGAGCGGAAGTCAAACTCCATTGTGGCGACATCGGTAAATCCGTACCTTGCCCGGAGGCGCGATTCGGTTCAATACAATTCGAATTCAGGACGACATGCTGGAAAACTTCCGCCTCAAAGTATTCAGAGCCGTCGCGGAGCAGTTGAGCTTTCGCAAGGCCGGCGAGAAGCTGTACCTGTCGCAGCCGGCGGTGACACTGCAAATCAAAGCGCTCGAAGAAGAGCTTGGCACAACCGTGTTCGAACGGAGTGCCAGCGGAGTCAAGCTTTCGGTTGCGGGGAAGATCTTGCTCGACTATTCGAACCGGCTGAGCCAACTGGCGGAAGAGGCTGAGAACAAGCTGGCGAATCTGAAGGGCGAGGCTGCGGGCGAACTGGTGTTGGGCGCTTCGACGACGCTCGCGCAGTACGTGTTGCCGCCGCATCTGGCCGCGTTTGCACGACGGTTCCCCGCGATCCAGTTGCAGATGTTCAGCGAGAATACGGAGCACATCGCGGAAGGCGTGGTCTCCGGGCGCTTCGGGTTGGGATTGATCGAAGGGCCGCCGCTGCGACGCGATGTGAGAACCGAGCCTTGGTTTGACGACGAGTTATTGCTGGCGGTTCCCGTCAGCCATGAATGGGCGGAACTGGGCGTGATCGCGGCGGAGAAACTGATGGATGTTCCCTTTGTGATGCGTGAGAGAGGATCGGGTTCGCGCCATGTCGTGGAGCAGAGCCTGCAGAAGGCCGGCATTCGTCTCAGCTCCTTACGTATTGTGATGGAGCTGGATTCAACCGAGGCCATTCTCTCGTGTATAGAGGCCGGCTTGGGCGTGGGTATCGTCTCTGAATGGGCCATTGAGCGGCGCTCCCATGCTCGTTCACTGGCGACGCTGCGGCTGAAGAATCAGACGATCACGAGGAGCTTTTCGTTCATCCTGGCGCAAGCTCCGGTGGTTGCACCCGCGGCGGAGACGATGATGCGCTTTCTACAGGCCGCCGTGCCGGTTGTGCCCGCGCCGAAGAAGAAGCGATAAGAACGGCTTATCAGGGATCAGAATTAGTGCTTGGACGGCAACGCCTCTGAGTCGCCAGACTGGTCTTACCGGATTGGTAAGAATGGGCGCCAGAATTCTCTTTTTCGCGGGTTTAGTTGCCGTCTCGAGCGGCCTGCTTAGTCCGCCGGCGGCGCTTGCCACAGGTATCTTCTTCGGTATGGCGTTTCTGCATCCATTCGAAAAACAGAGCAGACATTGGTCCAAGGTGCTGCTGCAGATTTCGGTGATTGCTCTGGGTTTTGGGATCGATTTCGGACAGGTGCTGCGGACCGGACGGGCGAGTTTTGTTTACACCGCCGTGGGCATCGGCGCCGCGATGGTGATAGGTCTCGCCCTGGGGCGGCTGCTCAAGGTGCGACCGAAGGCGGCTTTTCTGATCACCGCCGGGACAGCAATTTGTGGAGGGAGTGCCATTGCGGCCATTGCGCCGATCACCAATCCAAACGACGAAGAATTGGCCATGTCGCTGGGAACGGTGTTTACTTTGAACTCCGTGGCACTGCTGCTTTTTCCAGCCATCGGGCTGGCGTTGCACATGACTCAAACCCAGTTTGGCTTGTGGTCCGCGCTTGCGATTCATGATACAAGCTCGGTCGTGGGGGCGGCGGCGAAATTTGGGCCGCAAGCGTTAGCTGTTGGCACAGTTGTGAAGCTGACCAGAGCGCTTTGGATTGTGCCGGTAGCGATGATTACCGCGGCCGCGAGCAAGAGCCAGGCGCGGGTGCGGGTGCCCTGGTTCATTGTGTTGTTTTGTCTGGCGGCCTTGGCGAAAACGTGGTTTGCCGCGGGAGCGCCGGTGTTTACCAACGTGTTTGCCAAGGTGTTTGCCACGCTCACTCAGCTTGGGCATGTGGGACTTGCTGTTACTTTGTTTCTGATTGGCACCGGCATCACGGCGCGCATGATTCGACAGGCCGGAGCTCGCGTGATGTTGCAGGGAGTGATTCTTTGGATAGTGGTGGCAACGGCCTCGCTATGGATCATCCGCGAGGGCTGGATTCACTTATAAAGCTCCTCGGGACACTCCGGGCTCGCTCTCCACAAATCGTGGAAACGCCTAATGCACTCAGGGTAGAATCATTTGTCGAACTCTAAAGGGTCTCGACCGGCCCGCCGACGGCCGTTATACAAGGTAGATTTTATGAATTTACGAATACAACATATAAAAGCAATCTTATCCCCGGCGCTTGCCGCTACCATGCTGTTCACGGCGCCGGTATCCGCGCAAGACGGTGTTCTGCATGAGGGCACACCTGTCAGATTGAAGTTGAACCGGACTATCTCCTCGGCTACCGAGCATGAGGGTGACAGAGTCGATTTCGAAGTGTTGGATGACGTGAAAGCCGGTGATATCCTCGTCGTCCCGCACGGCTCAACGGCTATGGGTACAGTGACGGAAGCTGTTCCAAAGCGTCGCATGTCAAAAGGAGGCAAGCTCAATGTGAATATTGACTTTATTCGCTTGCCAAGTGGCGATAAGCTCTCGCTTCGAGGCGTACAGGAGGGCAAAGGTGGCGGACACACGGGCGCGATGACGGGCGCCATGGTCGGAACGGCGATCGTATTCTGGCCCGCCGCACCGTTTTTCCTGCTCATGCACGGCAAGGACGTGACAGTACCGCAAGGCCACGAGGTCACGGTCTACACAAACTCCAATTACACAGCTAGGGCGGCGGTCGCGCCTCCAACGGCGTCAGCCAACACCACAGCCGCAACCGGGGCGGCACTGACGAATTCGGACATTATAAATCTCAAACAAGCGGGCTTTGGCGATCAGCTCCTGATTGCCAAAATCAGGAGCGCGCCGGGTAATTATCATCTGGATTCGGATGACTTGATGAAGCTGAAAAAGGCCGGAGTTTCAGACGCCGTGATGGCGGCCATGATGGAAGCCAAGCACTAAGCTCCGGCTGTCACTGCCTCAGGCTCGGCCATCGCTGTTTGCTCCGATTTTCCTGCTTCGCCAGTTTTGACTAGAGCGAAACGGTACAGAATCGGAGCAATCATTTCATTAATCGCGACGCCCCCGAAAACCAATGCCGATGCTCCCACTCCGATGCTGGGGAAAGTTTTTACGAATAGCAAAGCCAGCGCGAGAGCAAGGCCGGCCTGGGGCATAAGCCCGAGTCCGATGTACTTCCTCACTACCTCGGGCGCATTCGCAAAGGTGGTAGCAAGCCTTCCTAAGCCGATAAATCCGGCTGCGCGGGTCAGCACCAGCACGATGGCTGGAATTCCCAACACCAGCAGTTCGCGAATGTGAACAGTCGCTCCAGTGACTGCGAAGAAGACGACGTAAACCGGTAAGGAGGAGGCCTCGATCTCTTCTTGGAGCCGCTTACCATGCGCAGTTACATTTCGGATGAAAACACCGGCGGCGAGCGCCACAAGTAAAGGATCAAGATTAATCCTTTGACCCACCTCGGCCACCAGAAACGCCGCCCCTAGAACGAACAGCGCAGAGCGCCCTTGTACAAATCGCAAGTAAGTCGCAACGATGATTCCGACACAAGCACCAATGGCGACGGATCCGAGGACTTCCCAGGCCAGCGACCCTGCTGTATGCAAAGCGTCTGTGTTGGAGCCGAGCAAACTTTTGGCGATGGTAGAGACAACGGCGAAGAGCACAATGACCAAAAGATCCGAGATGACGACTACTCCAAGCACCGTTCGCGTCAGTGGACCGTCGGCGGACATCTCGGATTGCAGCGCCACCACCACCGCTGGCGATTGGGCAACCATCGTCACCCCGAAGACTAAGGAGAGAGCCGCAATTTGAACCGTTGAAAGGTGGTGCAGGAACGGTAATCTGCTTTGGAGCAGAAACACCGCGGCACTAATGAGCAGGATGGTTCCGCAAATCGCCAGAAACGTGAGCCATAAAATGCTCTTCAGCAGAGGCTTCATGGCAGCTAAGTCAAGCTCCACTCCGGCAGTCAGCGCGATCAACGCGATAGCAACGCCGTTGAAGATCTGAAGATTCGAGACCATAGGGCCGCTGACCAGGCTCAACACCTGCGGACCGGCCAGAATACCCGTCACCAGATAGCCGGTAAGCCGGGGCAAGCGCAGCGACTTGAAAATGGAGCCCATCATGAAGGCCGAGAGCAGCAAGTATCCACACGCCAGAGCGGTTCCGGCAGCTCCGCCGCCCACTGTGACGTCGGGCGCGAAGGAGCGCGCCGCGTGCATCAAACCCGCGAAGATCAGTAGGAAGAGCAGACGCATGTGAAGTTAAGAGACGCCACTTAGCTGCGGTTCGCCAAGCACGTTGCGGCGCGAGGCGATCTGGACAATCACCTCCGTCACGACGGCTCCCCCAATCACCGCCGTAACCATCCAGGAGACCGCCGCGCCGAAGTACAGATCCTGCGCGTTCACAACAATCGCGATGGACAGGGCGCCCATGGGCGAGAAGATCAGGCTACGCTGCTCTTCCATTGTTAGCCCGCCGGGGACCTCCTTACGGCACAACCTGACCCCGAGCCATTTGCCGAACAGGCGAGCCGGAACGAACAACAGCATGAGTGCCCAGCCCTGCCACTGCGTGATATCCCAAAGTGAGCCGGCGACCAGCAGGAACAGGAGATAGATGGGCCGCTCCATATGCTCAAGAGCCTCCCGGATGCGATCCTTCGAAGTGCCCGGAAGGTTCACCAGAATCAACCCCACAATGAAGCAGACCACGAGTGGTGAAAGGCGCAGGAAGCTGGCCATACCAGCCGTAAAACAGACTGAACCAAGAATCAGAACTGTAAACTCAGGGCCGGCTTTGGTTTTGGCCAGCGTGCCCCAGATGACGCCGCCAATCATGGTGCCCATGCCAAGGGTGATAAACAGCCAGGCCATTCCCGGCAGATGCCAGGCGATGGAATTGTCCTGCGGACGGAAATAAGCGGCGACCACCAATAGGCCGATAAAGCCGGCTAGCTGCTCTAGTGTCACGATGGAGGCCACCCGAGTCCCGTCGGACGCGGACCGGTCTAGATCGTGTCCAGCCGCGCGACGACCTTGCAGAAATTTCGGTGCATTGTAGGCAGTCATGGCGCCTGCAGTTCCCAGCATCATCGCGTCCCGCAAGAAGATGGCGTTAGCGGAAAAATGCTCGACGTACACCAGCAGCAGAGCGCAGGCCGCCACGACGGTGGCAAATGGCACCGACGCCGTGATCAGGCTCACGGCAGTCGTTCCCGGCAGGATGGACTCGCCTAACTTGGAATCGAATCGAAAACCCGCCGTAAACCCGATCCAGCCCAAGCCCAACGCAAGCAGAGGCCGAAGTTCCCACAACACGGATTCCGAGAGAATGCCAACTCCACGGATATGCGCAATCAGCCCGAGGAAAACAAATGGTAGTCCCGCGGTAACGACATTGGTCACCTGTAGCTTGTTCTCCAGCGCTTGCACCCTGGAAGTCCCTGCCAGATAGGCGAGGGCAAACATAAATACCAGACCCAAGACAATCTTGATGACTTCGGAAGCAGACTGAAGGCTCAGTGGTAAAGCATCCACCGGAGGCGGCGGCGGCAAAGCCGGTTGCGGTGCGATCAGGATCGGCAGAGGCGCGTTGGTGTAAGACTCTGGCGCGAGCGGCAGATTAGGCGGAGGTGGAACTAACGAATCGGGCGGTTCGGCTTTCGTGTCCGATTTCGTATCCGATGAATCGGACGGCGAAGCGGCTTGCGTCGCGGGTTCGGCCGGCTGCTGCGCTACGGCTCCAGTGAAAATCAAGAGCGTAAGTGAAAAAAGCCATATCGCCCTTGCGGATACGCGCTGTGAATTACTGCCCATTCGTTCCTGGTTGCACTATCGCACGTGAGGCGACTGCGACCTTCGCCAACCGATCAGCTACCTGTTCGTCTTAGCAGCTTCCAATGAAGCTGCCAGTGCCCGTTACCAAATGCGTGCCCACGGCCCTCGGAATGACCGGCTTCGATACTCAAAACGCCACCGGCGCAGATCAACACCGTGCCAATTATGGCGGTGGCATCTGGAACGCTACCGAAAAACCACCATCCCAGCAGCCCTGAAAAGATCACCACCGTGTAACTGAACGGCGATAGCGCCACCGCATCGGCATACCGGTACGCCAGAATAATCAGGTATTGTGTTAACGCATAAAATAGGCCTACACCCAGCAGCAAAAGCCACTGTTTGCCGGTCAGCGGCTTCCACGCCCCAACGCACAACGGCAACAGCAGCAAGGTCGAGATCCTGAAGTTGTAGATCAGTATTCGTGACGGCGGTTCCGTTTCCGTCAGCTTATTTGTAGCCACCAGCGCCAGCGCGGAAAACAGTCCCGCAACCAGCGCAATCAGCGACGCTGGATTCTGCACGATCTGCGGCCCCGGCTTGATGATCATCAAAATGCCGGCCAGTCCAATCAGCAGACTGACCCAAACCAGCGGCTTCACGGTCTTGCGAAACCAAGCATAAATGACAAGTGGAACGAACAGGGGCGCGGCGTTCGACAATAGCGTGGCGTCCAGCAGCGGTATGGAACGTACCGCGATGAAAAACAATAACTGGCAAACCGAACCAGCCACGCTCCGGAACAACTGCAAACCGAAGTGCTGCGTGTGAAGATTGGCTCGCCCAGCTTTCGCCGCTGCGGGCACGAACACAAGAAAACTGATGCCATGCTGCAGAAACAGCGTTACGAGTGGAGGCACGCCCGACGGCGCTTTACTGAACGCGCCCATCCCGGCCGAGCACACGAAAGCCAGCGTGATAAGCGCGATTCCGCGCGAAAGCTCATGGCCGGCCCCTTTGGGCTCTTATGTCCATAGGTTCTGAACTGCCGGCGCAGACGCTGCGGACGTTGTCAGATTTTAGCCTCGAACACCAACTGGGTCGGCTTTGTGGGCCGCGCACCCTGAGGTTCCATGCTGACCGCGACTCCATCCAATTCATCCACTTTAACCGGTCCAGGGACCACTGAAACTGCCCGGCCGCGGTGGTCCGGATGGAAGGGCTCGACTAATTGAGGCGCACCCGTTTTCGGTACAATCCAGGTCACATACTTCCAGCCTGCAGGCGCTACCGGTAGGCGATCAATAATCAGGGCCAGACCTAATTTCTGGTGAACGTAGAGAGCGCCGTGGAGCTGCGGGCGTGTGGAATCGCTAAAAGAAACCGCCCTGGTGCCGGGAGCTTCCAAAATTTCGAGCGCACTCGATAGCCTTGCCTGATCCGCCAATTGGCTCTGCGCGATTTGCGTCCCGGTTTGGCGAAGGCGCATTTGAACGCTTAGTCCGACAGCAAGCGCCAGCAGAGCGGCGGCCGCCAGAACCCATGGGAGCCAGTGTCTGCCACTTACCGCGCCACTCGGAGCAATCGACTGTCCAATACGCCGGCGAAGACCCGGCGGAGGGTCTACCATGGGCACATTGCGAGCGATCAGCGCGTTTAAATTGATAGCGCGCTGCAGTGCTTCCGCGCAAAAAGGACAGCCAGTCGCAAGGTGTTGCTTCAAAGCATTTGCCTCATCGTTTTCCAATGCGCCGAGCGCATACAGTTCGAGATTCTCCCGGAACTGATCACAGCTCATTGGGCACCTCCGAGGAAGGAGCAACGGTCGAGACCAGAGTGGAGCGAAGACTCTTTAACGCGCTGCGTACCAAGCCCTTCACTGTTCCGAGCGGCTTGTGAAGTTTGCCCGCTATCTCGGTTTGCGTCATTCCTTCGAAATGAGTAAGTTCGATAACTTCCCTTTGCTCGCTGTTAAGACCGTCCAGCGCGTTTCTTACTGAATCGGTCGCGGCAAAGCGATCCGCCTGCCCTGTATCGGCCGAAAAGAGGTTGCTACGTTCCAGATCGGCGAAACTGACAGACGACATTTCCGGCTTGTTCCGCGTCGACCTCAGATAATCAAATGCCCGATTCCTGGCGACGGTCACCAGCCAACCTTCTAAATTGCCCTTCTCCG
>JAABUQ010012603.1_pt1 | contig 10458 bp, 10 predicted proteins | sample 5560001 | NCBI WGS metagenome assembly JAABUQ01 (sample SAMN10711888, study PRJNA513371) | rock metagenome | isolation source: Antarctica rocks | place: Antarctica: Victoria Land, Finger Mt nord | collected 2015-12-18 | reverse complement strand
CGCCGTCGCCCAACTGCTCCCATCCATCACACCCAAGGACGCAACCGCATGGTTCAGGCTTCCCTTTGCCGCTCTATAGCTTGTGGAGAACCGCTCTAGCCCTCCAACGCCTCGTTCACATCCCGCACCAGGTTCCGCAGATACCGCCGCTTATTGAGCAGCGTCACCATCGCCTCCTTGGCCCGCTCCTTCCCACCCTCATCGCTGGCATCCAGTGCCCCGTCCCACGCATCCCACTGCCGCTCCAGCTCCGCCTGCGTCCCATCCATCTTTGCGTCGAAGCCCCCCTTAGCCGTCTCGAGCTCCCGTCGCAGCTGCGGATCGTCCTCCCCTATCCCCTTCGCCGCCCGCATCTCCGCCAGCTGCATATTCAGCTCAAAGACCTCCTCCAGCAGCTCCGGCGGAACCGCCTGCTTCTTCTCCGCACCTGTCGCCCGCGCCGCATCCGTCGCCGCCTTCGACTGCTCCTCCATCTCCACACCCTCAAGGTGCAGCAGATGCTGCGTCCGCAACACCGGGTCCCGCAGCGTCCGGTACGCATCGTTCACGAGCGAACTCTGCCGTAACACCGCCTCCTGCTCCTCGGCCGGCCGATTCACAAACCGATCCGGATGCAGCCGCCGCGACATCGCATAAAACCGCTTCTCGAGCGCCGCGGTATCCACCCGCAACTTCGGAGGCAGCTCAAACACCCCAAAATAATCCGGGGGCAACGTCAAACTCGTCTGCTCAGTAGCCATTCATCCAGCATAAGCGTAGACCCGCACATACCTGTCAACGCAGCATCGTTTCCGCCTTCCACAACCCGGCACGTGCGCCAGCCAGCCAGCAGGTCTCCCCTAGTCCACCGTCCTCTGCCCCTTTTGCCGTTGCTGCTCCAGCCGCGCATCGCACGCGGGTGCTAGTACCTGCTCCTCATCCGTCACCGAAGGCCGCAGAAATCGGGACGAGGTGATCGCCCCATCCACAAGCTTGTCCTGCCGGATGATCCTGCCATAACCAAAGCTCTGATTGAGCACGTTCAGTTCCTGCGCGAGCGCAACCGCGGGAAGCGCCAATCTACGTTCCACGCGATATCGCGGCGCATCGATCCGCACAGGAATACCGTACGTTCTCGGCCGTGCATCCGGCGGGCCCAGGAAGATGAAATCCCCACCGTCCCTGGAAAGAACCCAATTACCCTCCTTTGTTCCCCCGATGTGGATGCTGCCCAAATCGCCATTCGCCTCGTAGTTCGCCGCGACGACAACATACTCCTCGCCCGTGCGGAAGATTCTGATGAGACTCAACCCGGTGAGCGGCGGCAGGTCACTCTTCGGATCGGACACTTCAGATGGGACCTCCCCGCCTCCCTTCGTCCACGCCCCAACCGAAACCGAGCCCACGTTGTCCGCAGGCCGCCGGTTATAGAGGCAGGTCTTTGTGCTATAGACGGTTCCGAACGCTCCCTCCAGAATCACATCTGTCTTCACGGTTCGGTCCAGAAGCTGGTCGAGACTGGCTTCAAGATGAAAGGCGGCCTCAGGCGTTGCTGCGCCAGATCTCTTCAAGAAGTGCTCAACCATGATAAGGAATGAGCCACGAAAAAAGGAGTAGTAAGTATCGCTCGTCGGTACAGCGAGCGAACGAGTTCCCAGAGGAACTAGACGCATGCCTGGATCCACCCGGAGGTGGTCGAAGTAAAAGTTCGACGGTCCCACACGGCAGGAGCTGATCAGGGGCGCGGCCAGAAGCACCGTACCCAGCGCCATGTTTCTCACGGTTCCACCTTTTCGCAAAGCTCTTGCGAGAACAGCGCTTTGCCTCCCTCTGCCACTCGCATGCCACACCAGACCTATCGCTTCTGCACCGCAATCCACCGCCCCACCCGGGCATCCAGCACATCCAGCGGCAAAGCTCCGCCGTCCAGGATCTCGTCGTGAAACGTCCTGATATCGAACTTCGGCCCCAGCTCCGTCTGTGCCCGGTCCCTGAGCTCGCGAATCTTCAGTTGCCCCAGCTTGTAGCTCAGCGCCTGCGCCGGCCATGCGATATATCGGTCCGTCTCCGATTGGATCGTCGGCTCATCCACCGCGCCCGACTTGCGGAAGAACTCCACCACCTGCTCCCGCGTCCATCCCTGCGAGTGAATCCCCGTATCCACCACCAGCCGCACCGCCCGAAACAGCTCGCTCGACAGCCGTCCATAGTCGCTCACCGGATCCTGGTAGAACCCAACCTCCTTGCCCAGCTGCTCCGCATACAGCGCCCACCCCTCTGTATACGCCGAGTTGCCGCCATGCTGCCGGAACTTCGGCAGCCCCGTCAGCTGCTGCTGGATCGACAGCTGCATGTGGTGTCCCGGAATCCCTTCGTGATACGCAATCGCCTCGTCATCCACCAGGCTGCGCTTCTCGAACTGCGACGTCGCCACCGACACCCGCCCCGGCCGCTTCCCGTCCGGCGTTCCCGTCTGGTAGTGCGTCGCCATCGCCGCCTGAAACGCGGGTATCGCCTCCACCGTCACCGGCGACTTCGGCAGCAGACCAAACATCTGCGGCAGCTTCGGCTCCATCTGCGCAATGTATTTCCGGAACTCATCCAGAATCTGCTCCGACGACGTCGGCACATACTTCGGATTCGTCTTCACCGAAGCCCGAAACGCCGCGAGATCCGCAAACCCTTCCTTGTGCGCGATCGCCGTCATCTCCCCCTCGATCCGCGCAATCTCCTTCAGCCCGATCTCGTGAATCACCTCCGGCTTCATGCTGGTCGTCGTCCGCCCATGGATCGCATTCGCATACCGCGCCGCACCCCCCTGTAGCGACTCGATCGATAGCGTCGTCCGCCCGTGCGGCGCATAGTCTGTCGCGATATACGTCGCAAAGCTCTTGTACGCCGGCAGCACCTCGTTGTTCACCGCGTCCGTGATCCCCTTCGTCAACCGCGCCTGGTCCTCGGCCGAGATGCTCGCCGGATACTTCTTCGTCGGCCCCAAAAACGGATCGGCCGCGATCACCCCCTGGCACTGCGCCGGAACCTTCTCGAGCAGAAATCGCACCGGCATCAGGTTGTCCTTCATCCCCGCGCGCAGCACCTCCTCCGTCTGCTCAAACACCCGCGGTATCTGATGGAGCCGCGCGATGTAGTCCTCGTAATGCTTCACCGAGTCGAGCGGCGCCGACAGCGGCAGATCCGCCAGATTCGTGTGCGGCCCGCTCATCTGGTCCACCGGCATCTCGTAGTCCTTCATGTCGAAGTCCGTAACCCGCTGCTCCAGATTCCGCACCAGCAGGTCATGCGACAGCAGATCCTGCTCCGCGAATCCATCCGTCGAGATCGCCTTCAGCTTCACCAGGTAGCCCTGGTCCACCCCATGCCTCTCCGCGATCGACGCCAGCGAGTGGTCGCTCAGCTTGTCGTTGTACCGGTAGTCCCCCACCGCCGTCGCCCGCTCCGGCGAAAACCGCAGATCCGACTCGTACTGCTCCGCAAACAGCGCGTTCTGCGCAGAGACACGATCCGCCGCAGAAGTGGGAGCCGCCGCACGAAGCGAGGGCGCAAGAAGGACGCAGGCAGCGGCAAGAAAGGTCGATCGAAGAAGTTTGGACATGTGAGGAAAAGCGTAGCAGAGCTTCCCCGAGAGGCGCGACCCGAAATTCAACCCCCAGGCCGAGATACCTGCACCAGCGCCCCCACGCCCTCGCCGCACCTACGGCCTCCGCCCCAGCGCCACCCGCGCGATCCCCTGCAGATCGTCCAGGAACTGCACCGCGCGCCACCCGCCCAGCAACTCCTCGATCGCCTCCCTCTGCCCGTACCCGATCTCCAGCCCCAGCAGACCGCCCGCCCGCAGCGCCCCATGCGCCTCCGGAATCAACCGCCGGTACACCGCCAGCCCATCCGCACCCGCAAACAGCGCCTCCGCCGGCTCATGGTCGCGCACCTGCGGGTGCATCCCCGCCCGATCCCCCTCCGGAACATACGGCGGATTCGACAGGATCGCATCGAACGGCGTCGCCACATCCGGCACATCCCGCAAAAGGTCCGAGCCGATCAACGTCACCCGGCCCCCCAGCCCATGCCGCCCGACATTCCTCCGCGCCATCGCGAGCGCCGCCGCCGAAAGATCCACCGCCACCACCTCGGCCCCCGGCAGCCGCGACGCCACCGCAATCGCAATCGCCCCCGTACCCGTTCCCACATCCAGCACCCGCACCGGCCGGTCCTGCGGCAGACGATCCAGCGCCGCCTCCACCAGCAGCTCCGTCTCCGGCCTCGGGATCAGCACACCCGGCCCAACCTCAAACGCCAGTCCAAAGAACTCCTGCACGCCGGTGATGTACTGCATCGGCTCCGACCGCATCCGCCGCTCGATCGCCGACCGGTACGCCGCCTCCTCCACCCCGCTCAGCAGCCGTCCCGGGTACGCATGGAGCACACTGCGCGGAAGCTCAAGCGCATGCAGCAGCAACAGCTCCGCATCGCGCACCGCCGTCCCCGCAAGGTCCCCGTGGGCGGCCAGTTCATTCGCGCCAACCGAGACTGCCTGACGAAGGGTCATGCCCTCCAGTGGTTGCAATCGAGAGTCCATGTCGCCCCGTAACTCACCTTCCACGAGCACTTCAGGGCAAAGCTCAGAAACATCGCGAGCTTCGCCCTGAAACAGATCACCTCCGACAGCACTCATCCCGCATATCTCGGCCGCACGCATCGTCAACAGCCCGGAAAAAGGAAAGTCGTGGGAACAGAACGGTAAAGTCCTTCCTCCATCTCTCCTCACACCGCCGCCGTCGTCTCCGCCTTCATCTTCTCCGCCACAGCGTGCGCAATCAGCGCATCCACCGTCGGCTGCAGCTGCCCCTCCATCACCATCGCCAGCTGGTGGTTCGTCAGCCCGATCCGGTGATCCGTCATCCGGTTCTGCGGAAAGTTATACGTCCGTATCTTTTCCGATCGATCCCCCGTCCCCACCTGCTGCTTCCGGTCCTTTGCCTGAATCTGGTGGATCCGCTCCGCCTCCACCTCGTACAGCCGCGCCCGCAGCACCCGCATCGCCTTTTCGCGATTCTTGATCTGCGACTTCTCGTCCTGGCAGCTCACCACCGTCTGCGTCGGAATGTGCGTAATCCGGATCGCCGAGTAGGTCGTATTCACCGACTGCCCGCCCGGCCCCGAAGAGCAGAACGTATCCACCCGCAGATCCTTCGCCTCGATCTTGATGTCGACCTCCTCCGCCTCCGGCAGCACCGCCACCGTGATCGCCGACGTGTGCACCCGCCCCTGCGTCTCCGTCGCCGGAACCCGCTGCACCCGGTGCACCCCCGACTCGAACTTCATCTGCGAGTACACCTTGTCCCCCTCAAAAATCGCCGTAACCTCCTTCATCCCGTGGCCAATGCCCGTCTCCGACTGCGACAGAATCTCCACCTTCCACCGGTGCTGCTCCGCAAACCGCAGGTACATCCGAAACATCTCCGCCACAAACAGCGCCGCCTCGTCCCCACCCGTCCCCGCCCGCAGTTCAATCACAATATTCTTCTCGTCATTCGGATCCTTCGGCAGCAGCAGAACCTTGATCTCCTCCTCCATCGCACCCAGCCGCGGCTCCAGCGTCGCCAGCTCCTCGGTCGCCATCGCCCGGATCTCCACATCCGTCTCCCCGAGCATCACCCGAGCATCCGCCACGCCCTGCTCGATACTCCGAAACTGCCGAAACCGCTCGACTACCGGCTCGAGGTCGCGATGCGCCTTCGCCGTCGCCTGAAACCTCTTCTGGTCATTCACCAGCGTCGGGTCCGAAAGCTGCACCCCCAGCTCCTCATACCGCGCTTCCATCTGCTCCAAACGATCAAACATAGTCGGTTCTCCTCCTGCATCTCTCAGCAGGGCATCCATCAATAGTCTTTTACGAAAGGGAAGGGAACAGGGAGGCGCAGCTAAGCAAAATCATGACGGCCGGCAACCACCAGGCCAGTCACAACGGGAGAGCTCACCGTCTTTGCAAGCGTCCGCCACATACCCTTCCTTAGATGGTACAGCCGCCGTCAAGGGTGCGGCGAGCTGCGACCAGGGCGGTAGCAGCCAGCCACCATCTGCCGGCTTCAATACCCAAAGGCGCGTCTCACGAGACTAATCCCGCTAGGCTCTCTTTGCGGCCTCACGACCCAACAAGTGCTCTGAATAGACTTCCCTGTCGTAGAGCTCACGAGAGGTGCCTTCCGCCAGGTAGCGAGTCTCTGCTAACCTCTTTTCAAGGTAATTATTTACTTGACTGACCATGACAATGAGTCGATACTAGGTTCATGAGCAGCCCTCGCACATTACAAGAAGCAATCATCTACTTCGCAGACTATGACAATGCCCGCAGTTTCCTAGTTGCTCTCCGCTGGGAAGATGGTCAGGTCCGTTGCCCTCACTGCGGATCGGATAAGGTTGCGCACCTTGCGGCTGCGAAGCTGTACAAGTGCTACGGCAAGCACCCCAAGGCTAAGTTCTCGCTCAAGGTTGGAACGATCTTTGAAGACTCCGCTCTCGGCTTGGATAAGTGGCTTGCGGCAATGTGGCTTATCGTGAACTGCAAGAACGGCATTAGTTCATGCGAGATTGCCCGCGATCTCGGGATCACGCAGAAGTCGGCTTGGCACATGGCCCACCGCATCCGCTTCGCTCTCCACGAGGGCTCTTTCGACAACATGCTGTCTGGCGAAGTGGAAGCGGATGAGACCTTCATCGGCGGGAAGGCTCGCAACATGCACACCAGTGTGCGGGCTCGCCGGATTACAGGAACCGGCACCAAAGATAAGGTTGCTGTGATGGGCATTCTTGAGCGCGGCGGGAAGGTACGCACGACAGTGGTTCCCAATCGTAAGAAGCACGCTCTCCAATCAGAAGTTCGCAAGCATGTAGAAGCGGGCTCGGCTCTCTACACCGACTTCCTTCTCTCCTACGAAGGGTTGGCTGGCGATTACGCGCATCAGGTAGTCGATCATGCGGTGGAATACGTCAATGGTCGTGCTCACACGAACGGCCTTGAGAACTACTGGAGCTTATTGAAGCGCGGAATTAGCGGCACCTACATTAGCGTGGAACCCTTTCACCTGTTCCGCTATCTTGACGAGCAGGCATTCCGATACAACCAGCGTAAGAACATGAATGACTTTGATCGTTTCCAGTTCGCCTGTTCCCAGATCGTCGGCAAACGGCTTACTTGGGACGTTCTCACGGGGAAGCAAGTAGACCCAGGATCGCTACCTAATTGACAAAGAGCGGTTGCGCCAGAGTCGCGGAAAGCGCTCTACCTTGACCAAGGAGACTACATGAAGCTCGTTCTGATCGACAGTTTCTACATAAACCCAGACGCCATTGCATATGTGAGCACTAAAGCCACCGGGCCGATGGCTTCAGGAGGAGCAAAGCAAAATGCCGTCCTCCATTTCATCGGGGGCGGGGAACTCCCGCTGAGCATTACAGCCGGTGCACTTGCGCAACAACTAGAGAAGATTCCGGTAAAGTAATCCTCACGCCTTCTTGGGAGAGGGCCTCCTTCGCGAGAATGGGCTTGGAGGGAGATCTTTTTTCCCGACCTTCAGAATAGCTTTCATGGCTTCTTGAAACCGCTCAAACGCCTCAGTTCCTTCGATCATCTCGGGATGGGGTCTAGGTCTCGTGGTCTTCATGTGACAGATTCTACGTTGTCCCGTAGATTGTTCGAATATGCCTACAGGACACTTCGGGGGGAGAATCCTACCAGAAAACCTTCAGATGACGGTGGCTGAGGCGACTCGGATACGGATGCCCGCTGGTGACGGGCGGCCCTCGGTAGAGTTCACCCTCGTAGTTGTTGATGGCAGGATCGATATGGAATGCCTCGTGTCTCATTTCACAGATGAGGACATCGGGTACCTATATGCCCGCGCATTTGATCTTGCGCGGGCATGTCTCGACGTCATCACTTTCGGTAGCGGACAGGGGATGACTTTGGTCCTCGACACATTCACTAAGCCAGATGGGGACGTGGTGCCACTAGGGCACGCTATTCACGGGTTGGCGAAGGAATGCACAGTTTATGACCCCTTGGCAAGCTTTGGGGAGCCGCGCCTAGACTTTGGTAGGGTGCTTCACTTGGTCATGAGCGAGCCAAGCCTCTTCCTAATCTTGAATGATCTAACTCAAAACCTCACCACGCCACATCAGGTCCCAACTAGCTGCGGAAGAGTGCTGGATGGCCTGCGTAAATTAATTGCCCCGGATCTGGATGTCAAGAAAGGGTGGCTGCGTATGCAGGAGTTTCTAAATATCGATCAGGAGTATATGGGTTGGATTAGCGCCCAATCTTTGAACCCTCGCCACGGAGATAAATCCTTCATCTCTACCCCCATCATTCTCGAAATCCTTCGCCGTACATGGGCTGTAATGAACAGGTTTATCGCATACAGAAAGGGCGGCAATCAGCCGTTGCCAGTATCCAACTTTCCTACTCTTGTTGCCGAAGCCTCTACTTCGAAAGAATGAATCATCTCCCTCCAAGTGGCGGCTCCGTCTTCGTCGTTGATATAGGCCCAAGCGTCGCTGAGCATCTTAGCGCTGGGCTGCTTAGGAACAATTGCAAACCCTGCTCTTTGAAGAGCAGCCCATAGTTCCTTGGGATTCGCGCCGCTTGCCGCGATAATTCCGCTCACCAGATCTTTCTGCCCTGTCACGGTCACTCCAATCTAGATCAAGAGAGTTGGTCAGTCAAATATGTAGTTGCCCTTTTCAACCATGATGTTCACCGTTCACCTCTCGTAAGCTCGCTCCCGTTCGCTCACCTCTTTGCGTTCGCAGTTCGTGAGCCGTATGGTATGACACCCTTTTGTGGGTGAGAGCAGCGTCGTGCAGCACTTTGCTGCTGATGCAGAAGTGGACACACGATGGTCCCTCGTGGCCTGTTCCCTCATCGTAAAGTGATTGAGGTTTCGACTCGTAACAGCATCTTTCAGCAACTGGAAAGCATCCAGAGAAACCGACAGAAGCGTTACCGCCTCGGATTGTCACTTGTTGAGGGTGTTCGCTTGATCGACGCGGTGCGACGCTTCCACGCACCGGTTGAGGCGTTTGTCTACGACAAGGAAAAACGGCTCTCTCCCTGGGCTCATGACGTAGTGCAAAGCCATGAGGCTGAAGCGCTACTGGCGCTTAGCTCTACGCTGTTCCAGGATTTGAGCCGTAGATCCGATGCTCCCGCACTCATGGCCGTGATTCGTACCCCTAACGATCACCTGTCGAGAATCGTTCTATCAGAGGTCCCTCTTGTTCTGATTCTTGACAGGCCCTCTAGCCCCGGAAACATCGGCTCAATCATCCGGTCAGCTGACGCACTGGGAGTTGATGGGGTGATCGTCTTTGGGCATGCTGCAGACCTTTACAGCCCGGAGGCTCTTACGGCTTCGATGGGATCACTTTTCACGTTGCCGACCGTTCGAGTGGAACAGGGGGCTACCCTCTTCCGCTGGCTCACCGAATGCAAACTCCTCTTTCCAACCATCCGCCTAGTAGGCGCGGATGAACGTGGAGACATGGTCCTTGCCGGATGCGATCTCACTCAACCCACCATCTTCATTATCGGCAACGAAGCCGACGGCATTAGCACAGCCCTGCAAAGTGCTTGTGACATCAAGACCCGCATCCCGATGACAGGATTTGCCTCTTCGCTAAACGCAGCCTGTGCGACGTCAATTTGCCTTTATGAGGCAGTCCGGCAGCGCTCTCAGTGAAACGCTATCAAGCTAACCCGGTCAGGAGCCCCATTATGCCCAGTCCACTCGTCGTCCTCACCGGAGCATCCGGCGTAGGCAAAACAACCATCAGTCGCGCCCTTGCGAAGGGCTTTCCCGAAGTCTTGGTCCTAGAAGCGGATACCCTCAAACCCCCTTCGCCGGATTTCGTGGAAAGCATTGGTCCTTCAGAAGGACCGGGAGGCTCGTTTCAGCGGAGTCGTGCGCTCTTCTGGATCGGTCAGGTCGCTGCCCTACTTCCAGCAGGCCGCCCCATACTGCTCGATTACCAGTGCCGTATTGCGTTCTTGCAGGAAGCGCTATCGTTCCATGCAGTGACAACTGGAAAAATTGTTCTCGTTGAATGCACTCAGCACGTGAGAGAGGCACGATTGCACGGCCGGGGCTCAGCCGAGCTTGCAAACGAGCAGATGCACAATTGGAGCCGCTACCTCCAGGGAGAAGCCGAAAAAGCGGAGTTGAGCATCCTGGACACCTGCGAGCTGTCCATCGATGAAAGCATTCGATATCTCATCCGTCTCTTGCTTCCCGATCACGATGCGTGACTGCATCGTAGCGCACCGGGACTGATGGGCCCTTTCGAGAATAGTGCGATCAGTACCGAAATGTATGGTTCGCCGCAGGACTGCAAGGGAAAAGGTTTGGGCGAGAAGACGAGTCTGCGGCAATGTATTCGGCCTTTGATGTGGAGATCCTCTCTCCT
>JAABUQ010012602.1_pt1 | contig 10459 bp, 13 predicted proteins | sample 5560001 | NCBI WGS metagenome assembly JAABUQ01 (sample SAMN10711888, study PRJNA513371) | rock metagenome | isolation source: Antarctica rocks | place: Antarctica: Victoria Land, Finger Mt nord | collected 2015-12-18 | reverse complement strand
CACGGCTGTCCTGGGCAAGAGGTGGACGGGCGCGTCACAGCGCTGATGACCGTGGGCGGGCTGACGGGCGCGTTTGCGGGGGCGCGGCTGGCTGCGCTCGTTCCCGCCGAGGGGCAGATGTTGCTGTTCGGGCTGGTCATGCTTGGCGCGGCAGCAGGGATGCTCCTCCGCCGCCCGCAGAAGCAGTGCGTTCTCCCTGCTGGGGAGACGGAGGCCACCGCGTCTCCCACGCCGCCTCGCCTTCTGGTGCTGCCACTGGGCATGGGCGTCGGTCTGCTCACAGGCATGGTGGGGGTCGGTGGTGGGTTTCTCATCGTACCCGCGCTCACCCTGCTGGCGCGGGTGCCCGTCAAGCGGGCGGCAGCGATGTCGCTGTGGATCATCGCGGCGAACTCGGCGGCGGGACTGACGGGCTACCTCGGTCACGTCCACATCGCCGGGAGCGCGGCAGGGATATTTTTGGCAGTCGCGCTCCTGGGACTCGTGGCGGGACAGAACCTAGCCGCCCGTGCCCAGCCGCAGGGCCTTCAGCGGGGCTTCGCCGTGTTCCTGGTGCTCGTCGGCTGTTTCATCATCTTCAAGGCGCAGTTCAAGACCCAGACTGCACCTATCCGCGTCGCGCCTTACACTGTTTCATCACCACGGGCGGACAGCCCAAAGCAATGACAAGAAGTGTAACAAATTCACCCAGAGGATCAAGCACATGAACCCAATCGCCCTACTGCTCTCGCTGCTCGTGGGGAGCCAGATCATCACCAGCATCGCCGTCATTTCCAGTACAAGGCGAGACGTATCACACGCCAGCAGAAAATCCGCCGCCACAAAACACCGCTGGGTCTGGGCGAGGCATTCTACGGCGCGAAGCGCAAGAAGCAGGAGTGGAAGGAGTTCCTGCGGTCCTACGGCTTCCGCAAGAGCCTATCCTTTGAGGCGGTGTGCCTGAGCGTCCAGGGACTGGTCATGCCCGTAGCCGAGGCGTGCGCTGAAGGCGCTGACTTCAACTACGTCTGGCATCCGAACGAGTGGCACCCTGTCGGGGGTAGCGATTAACCCCTCACCTCGCCGCCCCAGACGGAAACATCCACGGCGGCATGCCCGCCGTATCCCCTCGGCCACCAGCGACGCGCCTCGGGCCTGTCCGTAGCCGTCCGCCGACGCCTGCTGGGGCATCATGGTCTCAGCGCGGGCCATGAGCACGAGCTGCCAACGTGGGGCCGAGATCGCTGATCTTCGGGCATGCGCCTACCGCCTCTGTCCCACCACACCCAGGGGCGCTCGCGGGCCGCTGTAGGGGGTCAGATCGGGCAGGAACGTCGTGTCCCCGCGCGGGTAGCTCCCACCGCCCGTGTCCCAAGCCGCCCGTAGTGCCGCCCAGGGTTGCTGACCATCGTGCTCACTCCGAGGGGAAACTGTACCTGCGCCTCTTCTCACGTCGGGGGTCTGATACAAGGGGCAAAGGAAGCGGAAGGGGAGGGAAAGTCGTTTTTATTTTCTTATAGGGAATCCAAGGTAAATCAGGCTGTAGAAGCAAGGCACAGTGTCTAAGGGACGAATAGACTGATCGAAGACAGAATGAGTGAATACGATCACTTGAATGTCAGGCTGCTTCCCTGGAACAACCTATCCCAAGGGAGCATACCCCCGACCGTCACTCTCCGTAACGGGAGAACTCCAGCTCCGTGTTGATGCCCAGGGAATCTGCCTGATCCTTGACCAGAGTCGCGAGACGCTGTAGCCATTCTTTGAGGTCAGCCTTGTCGTGGACATCGAAGCTAACCCCGTCATGAAGCCACTGGACGACCGTGAATCCGTGTGACTGGAACTGCTGTCCCAGGGCCAACTCCAAGATCGGCATGAGGATAGACAGTTCGTAGGACTGACTGATCGAAGCCAGGATCGAGCGCGAGTTGTCGTACTGGAACTGCTTCCCAGGGACGTTCCGATATTGAAGCGTGAACACTCGGCCAAAGGAGTCGGTCCCGCCCTTTTCGCCTCGAATCTTCGCCAGTTGTCTTTTCCTGGCCGAGAGCAACGTCTTGACGACGGGATGCTTTTTGAGGTCTCGGAACGCCTGTTCACCGTTCAACCTGGTGTCCATGAGGGCCGATGCTAGGTCGGAGATCATTCGTTCTTCTCCCGCGCCGTAAACAGCCGCGTAGAGAGCATCCTTGACGATCTTCTTGCCGAATGGTGTGAACGGGAGTCCGATCTGCGCCGTGAGTTCGGGCCAGACCTTTCGGCCCGAACTCAGGTACTCGTCCAGCTCAGGGATGCCCCACACTCTGGCGACGATGGCGAGCTGGGCGCTCTTGAGGTCCGCCGTCATCCAGTCCTGGCTCATGATGGCCCGCAGATCGTGGTGCAGGCCGTTGATGCTGCCTCCCAGGGCGAAGACTCGACTCGTCGCCTCGGCGGGAATGTAGAACGGCTGGCAGTGTTCCCGAATCGCGTGCAGCAGGTTGAGCTGGTTCTCGGCGTCGGTCAGCTTCTCGGCGGCTTCAATGGCTTCAGGAAGGTGCCTGAGAGCGCTCGTAAACCTGTTCGGGGGCAGGCTGTTCATGTAGCCAAGGAGGAGCGCCGTCTGCGGCGCGATGTACTTGTCCAAGGCACGCTGCTCCGCCTCTTCGCGGTCCACTTTGCGGGCCGCTGACATGTGTTTCCTGAGGCACACGTTGCCTGTGGACATATATACTCGGTCGCTACCTTTGGACCGCCGCTCTGCCTTCACGACGGCATCGACTTCTGCGGGGAGCCTCAAGCTTTTGAGCGTGCGGACTCGGCGCTGGTCCTTGTCGAAGTGCAGGACGTAGTCCTCGATCTCGAAGCCTATGACGTTCTCGCGGAACTGGTCGATGAATCTGAGCGCCTTGTAGTGCTGGTCGGCCACCTTGTCTTCCATCGCAGCTACCACTTCCCTGGCAAGCAGGAGGTGGCCCTCGTCGTTCGTGTACGTCCCGAACAGCAGGTAGGAGAGGAAGCGCCAGTAGGACTTGTTGTCCCCCAGCCCAGGAAGCGCCTGGGCCAGGGCGAGTCGGAATTCGCGGGTGACTGTCTTGTCTCGGAAGGTGAAGTTCACGTGCGCACCTTCTGAGTCTTGCGCGGACGCTTGACGGGCCGCAGACTGGCTGTGAGCTTGGCGAGAAAACCCTCGGCGGTGATGTAGCGGCCATCAATCCACGCTCTCGCGCTCTCCACGTTCGTGAGGGCCTCGAAGGTGCGGGAAAAGCCTTCGGCCTTGTCGGTCATGGACAGGCCCTGGGCGAGCCTGATGCGCTCTTCCAAGTGCTCCAACTTCTCGCGCCGCACAGTCTCGGCCCAGCGAATCTGGCCGCCGCTCCCGCGCCTGCGGCGCTCTGATCCGCGAAGGCGCGATCCTGATGGTCCGCCACGTCAAGCCGACACGGTCATACTGGACGCTGCCAGGCGGCGGCTTGGAGGCGGGGGAAACGCCCGCCGAAGCCGCCATTCGCGAGGTTTACGAGGAGACGGGGTTGCAGGTGAGAGCTGTGCGGCTGCTGTGGGAGGGCACCTGCGGACACGGCGGCAGGACTAGCCCAGAATACTGCTATCAGGTCGAACTGGAGGAGGACGTAGATGAGCCTGCGGCGGTCTTTTTGGGCCTAGACCCCGAGGAGGCCCACCTGCCCGCCGTGACGCGGCTCCTCCAGGGCGTCGGCTGGGTGCCGCTGGCCGAGCTGACGGGCGACGCGCAGGTGGCGCGGGTGCTGATGGCCCTCGACGGGGCGGGGTGAATGGGAGACTCATGAATGGGAGACTCATGAATGGGAGATCGCGTTGATGATGCGTCCGCCGCTGATTCGTTACGAAACGCAGTGGCGGTTCCCGATGTGGGAGTGATGCTGGACGCCTTGCTGTCGGGCATCCGCGAGGCACTCGGCCCCAACCTCGTCGGCGTCTACCTGCGCGGCTCGCTCGCCCTTGGCGACTTCGACCCGAGTACGAGCGACATCGACTTCCTGGCCGTGACGGAGCGCCCCGTCTCAGACGCCGAGTTTGCCGCACTCGCCGAAATGCACGCGCGCTTCACGTACCTGCCGAACAGGTACGTGAGGCGACTGGAGGGGTCCTATATCGACCGCGTCGCCCTGCGCCGCTTCGCGCCAGGACAACGGCGGCACCCGACGGTCGGGGTGGACTGGGACTTCGGGTGGGCGGAGCACAGGGACAACTGGGTGCTGGAGCGGTGGGCCGTTCGCGAGTGTGCCGTGTCTCTGCTGGGGCCAGACCCGAAGGACCTGATCGACCCGATTCCGCCCGACGAACTGCGGGAGGCCGTGCGGGGCGAACTGGCGGCGCGGCTGCGGGGCTGGGCCGCCGAACCCGTCGGCCCCGATTGGCTGCTGCCCCGCTACTACCAGGCGTTCGAGGTGGAGACGATGTGCCGCGCCCTGTACACGCTGGCGCACGGCGATCTGCCGAGCAAGCCCCGCGCGGTCGCGTGGGCGCTGGGGGCGCTGCCCGTGCCCTGGCAATCGCTGGTGGAGCAGTCCCAGGTCTGGCGGGCGGACGAGACCGCCGATGCGACGACCTTGCCCAAAGTTCTGCGGTTCGTGCGCTGGGCCGCGACGGAGGGCACCGAGTTCGTCGGCCACCCGCAAGAGGCGGGGGCCGCCCCATGAGCGACCTGACGATCCGTCCCGCTCGCGCCGAAGACACCGACGCGGTGTTCGGCCTGCTGACCCAGTTCGTCACGAGCTACCAGGCTGACCGCGCGGCGTTCGACCGCCACTTCCCCGCGCTGGTCTCCCGCGACCAGTCGGTCTTCCTCGTGGCCGACCTCGGCGGCGCTGTGATAGGCTATGCTCTCGGCTCCATCGCACTGACGCTCTACGCCAACGGCCCTGTGCTAGAGCTACAGGAGTTGATGGTCGCGTCTGAACACCGAGGTCAGGGGATCGGTCGCAGGCTTGTCGAGGCCGCCCTGGAGCGGGCTCTGGCGGCGGGCTGCACAGAGGCGACGGTTCCGACGCGGCGGGCGCGGGACTTCTACGTCGGCCTCGGCTTCGAGGAGACGGCGACCTACCTCAAGCGGAGGATGACCCCGTAGCCGTGGAATCGAAGCCAGCCGACCTTTTACCCGAGGAGTGAGGAAGAGTTGCCAGATAAGGAAACCAAAATCGTCTTTCTCGGCGAACGCCCCGAATACACAGAGACCTTGGCCGTCTGGCTCTACGGGGAGTGGGGCCACAGAAGAGCGGGGAACACGCCCGAGCTCGTCGCTGCCCGCTTGCGGTCACACACCAACACGGGTCGGATACCGCTCACGGTGGTGGCGCTCCAAGGTGACGCCGCCGTCGGCACGGCTTCCCTCCGAGACAGAGACCTAGAGGAGCGCGACGACCTCTCTCCGTGGCTGGCGAGCGTCTACGTCGTCCCTGCTCGCAGGAGCGAGGGGGTCGGCTCGCTTCTCGTGACCGCCATCGAGCGTATCGCCTCGGGACTTGGTGTCGAGTGGTTCTACCTGTACACACCCGACCGACAGAGCTTCTACGCAAAGCTCGGGTGGACCGAATTGGAAACCCTCTGGCATGCGGGGAAGCCTGTCACCGTCATGTGCAGGCACTTGTCAGACCGACGGTGAGGCGCGGGGTGGACAATGGCCACCTCGGAGGAACGACTCTGATGACGACGCATGGCGCGGGGGCAACACCCTACCGCCTGATCTTCCTGGACCTAGATGGCACCCTCGTGGGCAGGGATAATGTCGTGTCTCCCTCACCCTCGCCGCCCTTGACGCGGCACAGCGGGTCGGCTGCGACATGGTCATCTGCACTGCCCGAAGTCGCATCGCTACTCAGCCCGTGGCCGCCCAGTGGGGCGGGCACGGGCGTCAGCTCCTGGCGGCGACCCTGTGGGCGATGCGGTCAGAGGAGCACAGACGGTTCTCGCTGGACGTGGCGACCGACAACCCGCAGGCCCTGTCTCTGTACGCGTCGTGCGGGTTCCGCCAAGTAGAAGTCTACGACTACCACTATGTGCCGCTGGCCGATCCTGAGAAGAGCATGCCATGAACACACCCACCGAGGTGCCCGCCTGGGCCTGGACCTGGGCCTCCCAGCGGCTCCAGACACAAATCTCTTCCGCCACACGGGTGGAGAGTAACGAGGCGAACTAGGTCTTCCGACTGGAGTGCGACGCGGGCAGGTTCTTCCTGAAGATCGGCCCTCGCCTCCGAAATGAACATGAACGCCTTCGATGGCTTGAGGGTCGCCTGCTCTGCCCGCGACCGCTGGGATTCATCGCCTACGGGGAGGAAGACGCGCTCCTCACGTCTGCCGTCGAGGGCGACGGTCTTGCCAGCTTGTCCGTCACCCTGCCTGCGCTGACGATCATTGCGCGGTTGGCGGCGGCGCTGAGGGCCGTTCACGCGGTGGACATCGCCGACTGGCCATTCGGAGGAGTCGGCCCCGTGCTGGTCCACGGCGACGCCTGCCTGCCCAACTTCCTCTTCCAGGGTGACCACCTGAGCGGCTGCATCGACGTGGGCGACATGAGGCTGGGTGATCCCGAGGTGGACCTGGCCGCCGCCGTCTGGAGCCTCCAGTACAACGTGGGGCGCGGCCACGGCCTGGCATTGCTGCGCGAGTACGGGGTGATGGACGCCGACGAGGAGAAGGTGGAGCGCCTGCGGCGTAGTTACGAAACCGATTGCCCATGACGGGAGGAGGAGCAATTTGAGTCTTGGGAGGGTACTGTTCCTGCAGGGGGCATCGAGCGCGGGCAAAAGTACGCTGGCGACGGCCCTGCAGCGGGGCCTGGAGGAATACTGGTGGGCGCTGGAGGCCGACGACATCACGCGGATGCAGCCCACGGGCGAGCGGACAAGCTGGTGGGAGCCGACGCCCGAGGAGAGGCCGCACCCGTCCTGGGGCCCCGACGTGCGCCTCTCGCGCTGGCTGTCGGGCTACTTCGGGTGCCTGGCAACCGTCGCGCGGACGGGCAGCAACGTGATCGCAGTGGGCGGCTGGCTGCAGACCTCATGGCTGCGGGAACTGGCGGCGACGCTGGATGGCATCGACGCGCTGTGTGTGGGCGTGTACTGCCCGCTCGACGAGCTGGAGCGGCGGGAAATGGCGCGCGGTGATCGGCGGCCTGGCTACGCGCGCTCACAGTTCGACCTGGTCCACGCCCACGCGCCCTATGACGTTCATGTGGACACGGGCTCCCAGTCGGCTGAGCAGGCTGTGGAGTCGATCAGGACGGCCCTCGCCGCGCCTCCCGACGAGCCGTTCTTTGCCCGCATCAGACGACTCCCGCGCGATACAGAGGTAGCTATCAGGTAGGCGTAGGGCAGGGGCGGCGGTGCGGGTCCGAGCACGGCAAGCGGGCGGTCCTGTCGCTGTTGTGGCACCACGGCTCTGCTGCGAGTCGTGCGCGGTCAATGAGAAGAACGTATCCTGATGACCAAAAATACAACTGAGGCAGGCTTGCTCCCTCTCCAGGGCCGCGTTGCGGTCGTGACGGGCGTCAGCCGCCGCGTCGGGATCGGCTTCGCCATCGCCTCTCGGCTGGCCACACTGGGGGCGGACCTTCTTGTCCACTCCTTCGCCCCCTTCGACGCCGAACAGCCCTGGAGGGCCGACCCCGAGGGCGTCAACTCGCTCCTGACCGATCTGCGCGGCCTGGGCAGTCGGGTGGAACATCTGGAGGCGGACTTCAGCGACCCCGAGGCTCCAGCGAACGTCATGACCGCCGCCGTACGTGCCTTCGGCCACCTGGACATCCTGGTCGCCAACCACGCCTACTCCACGTCGGGGACCCTAGAAGAACTCACAGCGGAACAAATCGACGCCCACCTTCAGGTCAACGTGCGCGGCAGCCTGCTGCTGGCCCAAGCGCTGGCGGCCCAGCACGACGGGCGTTCTGGGGGGCGGGTCGTTCTGATGACTTCGGGCCAGCACCTGCACCCGATGCCAGGGGAACTGGCCTACATCGCCTCCAAGGGAGCGCTCCACCAGCTCACGGCCAGCCTCGCCGCCCATCTCGCCCCGCGCGGCATCACTGTCAACACGGTCAACCCTGGGGCGACGGACACGGGCTACGCCACGTTTGATCTCCACGCGGCGGTATTGGCAGCGGAGCCGCAAGGACGGTGGGGTCAGCCCGAGGACGCAGCGCGGCTGATCGGGTGGCTCTGCACGGATGACGCGCGTTGGGTGACGGGGCAGGTGATCAACTCAACGGGCGGCGGACCGTGACAGATGGTGGGCATAGAAGGAATATCCAGGCGTCAGACGAGCCTAAGCAGGCCGACTTAGGGGATTTTGGGCTTGGTCGCTATTCTAAAAACGGGACATCAGCGCCGCGAGTGCCGTCATGGTCGGCGACCGTCGCCACGACATTGAGGGGGCGCGGGAGAGCGGCGTGTTCGCGGTCGGTGTTACCTACGGCTACGGGAGCGCCGCCGAACTAAGGGAGGCGGGCGCGGACGTAATCTGCGACAGCCCAGGGCAAGTCTCGCGGTTCCTCATGACCGCATAAGTGCGTAAACCACCGAATCTAAGGAGTGACCCAGTCAAGATCGATGCCAGTTCACAACAATTCTTACAACACCATCGGTCAAACGTATACTGACACGCGGCGTCCCGATAGCCGCATCGTTGAGGCGATCCTGCGCCTGCTGGCGCTCCCGCGCGGGAGCCAGATCGCCGACATCGGTGCGGGCACGGGCAACTACTCTAACGCCCTGGCGGACCATGGCTCCCGCGTCCATGCTGTCGAGCCATCATCCGTCATGAGGGACCAGGCGACGCCCCACCCGCAGGTTCAGTGGCTGTCGGGGGTTGCAGAAGACCTCCCCCTGAGAGACGGTCAGGTCGACGCCGTGGTCAGCACGCTCGCCATCCACCACTTCTCCGACCTTCGGCGATCCCTTCGCGAGATGGACCGCATTACAGGGACGGGGCCGCTGGTCTTGTTCACATTCGACTACAGCGTGATCGAGAGGCCGTGGCAGGCGGACTACTTCCCTTCGTTGTGGAAGGAGATGGCTCGCCCTCTTCCACCCTTGGAGGAGATCGCGAAGTGGATCGGAGAGGACACTCGTCGGCTGGTGGGAATTGTGCCGTTTGCGCTCCCCGCCGACTTGACGGACCTGTTCATGCTGGCTCCGTGGCGTCGTCCGTACCTTTATCTCGATGCTCAGGTGCGCGCGGGCATCTCGACATTCGCGCTGGCCGACGCCACGGACGTTGAAGGCGGTCTGGATCGGCTGAGGACGGACTTGGGGAACGGGCAGTGGGACACGAAATACGGGTGGCTACGGGAACGGCAGGAGTTCGACGCGGGCTACCGCTTCCTGTGTGCCCGAAAGTAGAAGCACTCTACGACAGCGGGCAGCGGCGGGTGTAACGGCCTCACAGGAAGAATGTGACCTGGCGGCCCTGCACCAGGACGATGGGGATGTCCAGTATCTGTTTCCGCTCCGATGATACGCCACGTCTATCGAGATGTACGATGCTCCCAAACCGAGTGCTGTTAGGCTTACGTCACCAGCCACGGCGGACGAAGCAGGGCGATCTTCTCGTAGACGGAGCAATCCACGTCATGCGCCCCAGGCAGGTAGCCCGTGCATAACGCGCCTGGGCCTGACGATGTCGCAGTCGAGTTCCACAGGCGGGAAGGTGTGCGCGGTGAGAGGGGGCGGGTTAATTGCGACAACTTCACCAGCGGCTCTTTTTTCGACCCATCGTAGAGTTATCGCAATGAATGGCCGCTCAGGAACAGAGTTCTGCGCGGCCATTTTTCTGTGCATTGTCCGCCACGTGGATAGGCGTGGTATTAGGAGTGGTAGTAGGCGTGGCAGCAATTCCAGAGCAGGCGTCATTGCGGACGCCGCGCCGCTGAATTGTGATACCGCACGGGCTGCCTTACCCGCGACGATATTCAGGTAAGAAACGATATTCAGGTAAAAAATGTTGAAGCAGGAATGGACATGGCTTTTGGCGTCCGGTGCAGCGCATTGTTAGGTGGCTGGCTGTTCAGGCGTTGGCTCCCAAACGCTCTCGTAACCATAGTAACGCGGGAGAAAGGCAATCAATTTCTCTGCGGCAATGCGCCAGTCTTTCTCGCCGGGGCTGGTAAATTGATCTAATTGACGCATTACATTGATCCAACGCACTTGGGTTTTCAGATAATCCTCTTCTTGAAGCATCCGGTAACAGAGTGAACGAAACTCTGCCTCGGAAGTTGTCTCGGCCAGTGCTACCCGAAACATACGCTCCATTCGCTTTCCCTCCGCTTGCCCCGCAGAAAAATCAAAGAGCCACGGGAGTAGATTTTTCAGAAAACCCATCGTGAACCGCCTGCCTTTCGTCCAGCGGCCTTGTATAATGACGAAGTGAGCCGGTGATGCTCTGAGCGGCCTAAGTCCACCGCCTAGCGACTGCTTCGCGGTGAGACTGTTCGTTAGATCAGCACCCGGCTCCGCCTCCCCTTG
>JAABUQ010012601.1_pt1 | contig 10460 bp, 11 predicted proteins | sample 5560001 | NCBI WGS metagenome assembly JAABUQ01 (sample SAMN10711888, study PRJNA513371) | rock metagenome | isolation source: Antarctica rocks | place: Antarctica: Victoria Land, Finger Mt nord | collected 2015-12-18 | reverse complement strand
AGCAGCGCCGCCTTGCCAAAGATTATGAGGAGTTGCCTCGGTCGAGCGAGGCGTTCATTCAGATTGCCATGAGTGCCTTGATGGTCAAGAGGCTGGCTCCTGCTTGACCTTTCTATACAGTCTCTAAACAGTCTGGCTTAACGGATAGCCGGTGCGAACGCCGACAACTAGCCTGATGCCCTCCGTAATAGCCGCCACTCATTGAGCAAAATTGCCCGCCGGATCAGCCAGCGTAGGGGAGGGGCGATGTGAGCGTAGTGCTTGTCATAGAAGCGCAGCAGGGATCGGTGCGACTCGCGCACCATCGAGGCCTTGACCTGGCGGGTGCTGCCGCCGCCGTAGTGGGTGACTGTCACGTCCGGCGTGTAGTAGATCCGAAAACCGTGCTCGCGCCGAGCACGCCAGCACCAGTCTACCTCGTTGAAGAAGATCGGGAACCGCGTGTCTAGGCCGCCAACTTTTTCGTAGGCCGTGCGCGTGAGCAGCAGGAATGACCCCATCGGCTGGTCCACCTCGGCCACCGAGTCATACCCGAACCAGGTCATGCGGTACGCCCCGAACACGCGCGACCGGGGCAGCAGCCGGGACAGACCTAAGAATTCCCACAAGACGGGGCCGGGATCGGGGAAGCCGCGCACCGACCTCTGAGTCTCGCCGTCCGCGCCAATCAGACGGCAGCCCAGCGCGCCCGCCTCGGGATGGGCCTCCATGAAGCGCAGGGCCAGCGTCAGGCTCTCGGCGCGGACGACCACGTCCGGGTTCAGCAGCAGCAGATAGTCTCCCGTGGCCCGTTCTAGCGCCTGATTGTTGCCCTCGGCATAGCCCCGGTTGTCAGCGTTCGCGATCAAGACGACTTGGGGAAACTCCCTCTCCGCCATCGCCGCCGAGCCGTCCATGCTGGCGTTGTCCACGAGCAACACTTCCATGTCCGCATTGTCGGGCGGGCATTGACAGAGTGACTCCAGGCACCCACGCAAAAAGTCCCGTGTGTTCCAGTTGACGATGCAGACCGACAGGCGCATGGGTCATCTCAACCGAACAACGACTTTGCTTCGGCCAGATCGTGTGCCAGGGCCGTCGGCGGGCAGGGCGCGAACCAGTCTGAGCCGTTGTTGCCTAAAACGCCCAGAGTCACGGCACAGCCCGCGCGGACACCCGCCTGGATGTCCATCCAGTGGTCGCCGACCATCGCCGACGCGGACGCGGGCACGTCCAGCAGGCGCAGGGCCTCCCACAGGTGCTCCGGGTTCGGCTTCGTCACGGGCACGTCATCGCGCGTCAAAAGCAGGTGGTGCGGGAGGGCGAACCGCGCCAGCAGGCCGACCGCGACGCGGCGGCAGTTGCGGGTGACGACGCCGACCCGCGTCCCCCGCGCGACTAAACCGGCCAGGAGCGTGTGTGTGCCGGGCAGCACATTGGGGTGCGCGCAGCCCGCGACTTCCATCCCTTCGAGCCGGGCGAAGGCGGCCCGCCGCAGGGCCGCGCCGTCGCCGCCGCGCTCGGTGACATCGGTGGCGGCGGCTTCCACCAGGCCCAAAATGTCTTTGCCTTCGGTGACATCGTCGGGCACGTCCGCCGCGCGGGCCATCTGCATCATTGCCAGCGTCATGGCCGGGAAGTCGATGTGCGTCTCGACCAGCGTCCCGTCTAAATCGAACAGGACGGCGCGGAGGGCGGGGAAAGCGTCGGCCATAGGGGATTATAACAGGGAAAGGGGGTAGGGGTCAAGGTGGGAGGCACGTGTCTCTAGAAGCTATCTCATAAATACCAGGGACGCTTTTTGACCGTCTCACGAGCCAATGTTGTAAAGGGTTGTTACTCTCAAGCAGGACCCACAGGTTCGGCCTGATAAGCCGCATTGAGAGGCCATCACTCTTTATGAGATACGCTCTAGAACAAGGCGACGCCGACTCCCAGCGAGTGGTTGAAAACCACTCGCTTATCGGCCCGGATCAATCCCACACTCAGCCGATCGAGTCCCGCGTCTCCTGCTCGTAGACGCGCGCGCTCTCCGGCCCCAAGGCTTCCTCGCGCGCCAATGCCTCGTCCGGCGTCCGGCCCACAGCGGCCACGACGACTGAGGGGGCCGCGGCGGGCGCGGCAGGGATGGGCGCACGGCGGATCTGCTCGGCGATGACCGGGTCATTGCCCATGACGTTGGTGATCTGCTCACCCGCCACGCTGATGTTGACGTCCACGCCCACGGCGTTGTACTTGAGCAGGAGTTGCTTGTACTCGTCGTACCGGGCGGGGTCCACGGTCGCAGCCAGGAGATAATCCCCCTCAGTCAGGCGGTCGTGGACGCTGGCGGCGGCGTGTTCGGGCATTCCCATGTCACGCAGGTAGCCGGTCACGCCCCCGACGGCGGCCCCCGCCGCCGCCGTTGCCGCCGTCGCGCCCAGGGCAGCGGCCAGCGCCCCCCCGGCCAAGACCAGGCCGACGCCGGGGAGGGTCAGCGCGGCGGCGGCGGCCAGCAGGCCGGTGACCAGGCCGACGCCGCCCCCGACGGCCGCGCCCGCAGCGGCGTCCTGGGGCGTCGTGGTCGTCAGCCCCTCTTTGCCCACGGCGGCGACGTTCTGCGGCGTGTCTACCGACGTGGCAGGCGCGACGGTCGGGGCCAGCGCGGCGGGTGGGAGGGTGCCGGGCTGGGCCGCGTAGGCCACCTCGGGTTCCCCCAGGCGCACATCCTGGTCGTCGGTCAGCCGCGTGAATCCGGTGCGGACGCGGCCCGCCTCGTCCTGCTCGGCGGGCTGGCGGGCGGCGACTCCGATGTTGGCGGCGGGGACGCCGTGGTCTTGCAGCGCGCCGATGGCCCGCTCGGCGTCGGCGACGTCCTGGAACAGCGCGTACATGGTTTGCAGTGCCATAGGGGTTATGAGTCTCCTTGAGGTGCGGTTAAGATACCCGTTAAGCAAGCGAGGGCAAACGGAACCCACTGAGGCTCGTCTCCCCTCCCGATGCGGGAGGGGTGGGTTCCTTACCCATGTCTTAAATGCGCGATCGTCGTGTACACCAAGTAAGCGTTCAGCCCGAAGATGACGGCGGCCAGCGCCCAGCCCAGCGCCTTGGTGCCCAGGCCGTTGACGAACGGCCCCATCTTGGCGCGACTGCTGGTGAACTGGACCAGGGGGATGACGGCGAACGAGAGCTGCACCGACAGAACCACTTGGCTCAGGATCAGCAGATAGCCGGTCCCGGACATTCCGTAATGACCGACCACATACAATGTCGGGGCGAGGGCCAGGCCGCGCGAGATCAGCCGGCGCAGCCAGGCGGGGATTTTGAAGTCGGTGAAGCCTTCCAAAACGATCTGCCCGGCCATCGTGCCGGTCAGTGTGGAGTTCTGGCCCGAGGCCAGCAGGGCGACGGCGAACAGCGGCGTGGCGACGCCGACGCCCAGCAGCGGCGTGAGCAGCTTGTACGCACCCTGGATGTCGCCGACCTCGTGGTGGCCGGTGCGGAAGAAGACTGAGGCCGCCAGAATCAAGATGGCGGCGTTGACGAACAGGGCGAGCATAAGCGCCAGGGTCGAGTCGGTGTAGGCGGCCTTGATCGCCCCCTTCAACTCGGCCAGGCCGGACCCGACCCGGCGCGTCTGGATGATGGACGAGTGCAGGTACAGGTTATGCGGCATCACCGTCGCGCCCAAGATTCCCAGCGCGATGTAGAGCATCTTTGGGTCGCGGACGATCTCGGCGCGGGGCACGAAACCCGCCAGGGCCGCCGCCCAGTTCGGGTGGGAGTAGATCATCTCCAGGGCGAAGATGACCATCATCGAGCCGATCAGCGTAATGACCAGGGCCTCGACGTAGCGGAAGCCCTTGCCCTGGAGGGCCAAAACGATCAGCACGTCCAGGCCGGTCAGCGCGCAGCCGACGATCAAGGGGATGTGGAACAGCAGGTTCAGCGCGATGCCCGCCCCGATCACCTCGGCGATGTCGCAGGCGATGATGCCGATCTCCGCAGACAGCCACAAGACGCGCGCGACCGGCGGCGCGTAGGCGTCCCGGCAGGCCTGAGCCAGATCGCGCCCGGTGACAAGCCCTAATTTTGCGGCCAGGGCCTGCAAATAAATGGCCGTGAAGTTCGCCAGCAGGATGACGGACAGCAGCCGGTAGCTGTAGACCGAGCCGCCGCTGATGTCGGTGGCCCAGTTGCCGGGGTCCATGTAGCCGACGGCGACCAAGTAGCCCGGCCCGAAAAACGCCAGGAACCGCCGCCAGGCGGTCGCGTCTTTGGGGACGGGGATGGAGCGGAACACTTCCGGCAGGCTCGGCGCGCGGGGTGGTTGCCGCCAGCCGGCACCCGCAGGGGGTTCTTCGAGGAGGACGTCGTCGCTTTTCATAGAATAGGGGTACTGCTCGTTCTATTTGTTGTAAATGGTCTTAAACGGTTTCGACGAAGACGCTGCCGGAGAGGGCGGGGCCGAGGACGTGCCGCGACCCGCCGACGTCCACGGTTAGCAGCCCGTCCAGCGCGTCGCGTTCGACGACCGAGACGACGGTGTGCAGGCGCATGGCGCGGGCGGCTAGGGCGCGCAGGACTTCGGCGTTCGTATCCTTGACGCGGGCGATGGCAACTGTCTCGCCCGTCCGGCACTCGCCCAGGGCGCGCAGGCGGGTTTCGATCAGTGTCCCGTCCGCGCTGGGGATGGGATCGCCGTGCGGGCAGGCGTGGGGGTGGCCCAGGAGGGCGTCGATGCGTGCCTCGAACTCCTCGGAGATGACGTGCTCCAGCTTCTCCGCCTCGGCGTCCACGGCGTCCCAGGGGTAGCCCATCGCCTCGGCCAGATACAGCTCCAGCAGGCGGTGGTGCCGGATCACTTCGAGGGCGATTTTCTCGCCGGGCGGCGTCAGGCGGACGCCGTGGTAGGGCGTGTACGAGACCAGGTGCAGGGCGGCCAGGTGCTTGAGCATCTTGGTGACGGCGGCCATCGTGGTCCCGGCCCGGTCGGCCAGGGCGGACGTCGAGACGGCGTCGTCCTGCGCTTGCAGCTTGTAGATGGTCTTGAGGTAGTCTTGAACGGCGACGGTCGGCATAGCCTTTTCCTGGAACTTATTTGTTAACTGAGGTTAATTATCGGCATCAGTATACCCACACATGAGACCCCCGACACGTCAAAAGGGGGAACGTTTAGCAGTGACCTTGCCCCAGGCGATACAAAACAAACAGTCGGCCCTTGATACGCCTATCAGAGAAGCGTCTGTTGGAGAAGCGTCCATGACCGAAGTTCATCTGCGCCCCGTTACGCTCGCCAACTACCGCGAGTGCCTCCGCCTGCGCGTCGGCGAGGCTCAGAAAGATTTTGTCGCGTCCAACGCTCAGTCGCTGGCCGAGGCGTATGTCAACCCGACGCTGACGCCGCTGGCGGTCTACGACGTGGCCGCTCGTGGCTACGAGGACCCGCCCGCCCCCATGGTCGGCTTCACGATGTACGAACTGGCCGCCGGCGTGGGATTTATTGCGCGCCTGATGATCGGTGAAGAATCTCAGGGCAAGGGGTACGGGAAGGCCGCCATGCGGGAGGTGATCCGCCGCCTGTGGCTGTGTCCGACCGTGGAGATGGTCGCGACGAGCCACCGGCGCGGGAACGAGGGGGCGGCAGATCTTTATGCCGGACTGGGCTTCGTCCCGTGGCAGATCGGCTACGCGACGCCGGACAACGAGGAAGTCTTTCTTCGACTCCCGTGACGACAAAAAAGCGCCTGCCTCTCAGAGAGGCGGGCGCTTGGGCTTCTTGTGCGCTACTTCCGCTCGGCGAGGGGGACGACGTGCAGGTCGCGCGGGCCGGTGTAGATGGCGCGGGGGCGGATCAGGCGGTTGTCGCCGAGCTGCTCCAGGACGTGCGCGGTCCAGCCAGCCACGCGCGAGACGGCGAACACGGGCGTGAACTGCTCGCTGGGGATGCCCAGCATGTGATAGACCGAGGCCGAGAAGAAGTCCACGTTGGCCTTGAGCGTCGTCTTGCTCTTGGCGGCCAGGGCCTTGTCGGCGGCCTCTTGGACGCGCTCGCTGATCTCGTACCACTTCGCGTCGCCGGTCGCTTCGGCGAGCTGGCGGGACATCTCGCGCAGCGAGACTGCGCGCGGGTCCAGGGCGCGGTAGACGCGGTGGCCGATGCCGGGGACCTTTTTGCCCTCGGCCAGCATCTGCGTCACGACCTCGTCGGCGCGGTCGGGCGTGCCGATCTTCTCCAAAAGGTGCATGACGTTGACGTTGGCCCCGCCGTGCAGCGGGCCGGCCAGCGTCCCCACGGCGCTGGTGATGGCGCTGTACATGTCGGTCAGCGTGGCGACCGTGACGCGGGCGGCGAAGGTCGAGGCGTTTAATTCGTGGTCAGCGTGGAGGACGAGCGCGACGTCCAGCGCGTGCGTCTCGGTCGCGCCCGGCTCGGCCCCGGTCAGGCCATAGAGGAAGTTGCCCGCCGTTGAAAGCCCGGTCTTGGGCGCGACCGGCTCCTCGCCCGCGCGCAGGCGGGCCAGCGTCGCGACCAGCGTGCCCATCTGCGCGGTCACGCGCAGGGCCTTGCGCTTGTTGGCCTCCATGCTCTCGTCGCCCTCGTCGGGGTCCGACAATGCCAGCAGCGATGTCGCCGTCCGCAGGGCGTCCATCGGCGTGGCCGTGCGAGGGAATTGCCGCAGCAGGGCCAGGGCGGGCGCGGGGATGGCCCGGTTGGCATCCAGCTCGGACTGGAACGTGCCCATCTCCGATTGGGACGGCAGATGGCCGTTCCACAACAAAAAGACGACCTCCTCAAAGGTCGTGTGCTCGGCCAGATCGTGGATGTCGTAGCCGCGGTAGATCAGCTTGCCGTTCTTGCCGTCCACGTCGCAGATGGACGATTCGCCGGCGATGACGTCTTCCAGGCCCTTTGCGAACTCTTTATCGTCTGCCATGTCTCAAAGACCTTCCTTGCGCGAGGAGCGCCTCGCCGATTTTACCCAGTTTGGGCCACTTTCATGGCCTCAGTCTTGATTGCAGGCGCGGGGTCCTCGTCCCACTTCCCGGCTACCGACATCTTGGTGCCGCAGCAGGCGCACAGCCCGATCATGGCCCTCCGCCCGTTTTTCATCAGCGTCCGCGTGGCGGACAGCATCTCCTGTTTGGCGCGGCAGCGCACGCAGTAACCTTGCAATGAAGACCTCGTATGAATGCTTGGGGATAAACGACTCCGCATTATAACACAGCCCGCCCAAGGCTTGTCAAGCGCGGGCGGCCTGAACTTTCGCCCCCCGCGCCGCGTCGAAACGGCTGGCAGCCGCGCCCCCATCCGTGATATAATACGACATCTTGAAGGACCAAGCCATGAAAAATCCCCGCCCGCTCGTCGCCGCCCTTGCCTCGCTCGCCGCCGTGGGCGTCGTCGCCGTGGCGGCCTCCGTCGCCCCGACCCGGTCCGCCGTCGCCGCCGCGCCCCGTGCCGACGGGGCGCAGGTCAAGGCGCTGTACGGCGAGAAGTGTTCGGCCTGCCATAACCTGCCCAAGCCCGACGAAAAGGGCTACTCGCGCGCCGAGTGGCAGCGGACGGTTGGCACGATGCTGAACAAGTACCACGCCTCCGAATCCATCGCGCCCGGCGAGGCCGCGCAGATCGTGGACTATCTGGCGGCCTTCGCGCCCAAGCAGGCGCGCGGCGGCGGGCGCAGCGCCGACCCGTGGGCGACGGACACCGCCGATGTCTGGACCGACGCCCCGCAGGCCTCGCGCGTGTTCAACTTCGAGGGCGGGGGCCTGGCGGGCCTGTCCCCCCTCGGTGCGGGGACGCCCGGCCCGGCCCCCGTCTGGTCGGTCAAGTCCGACCGTCCCGGCGCGGACGGCCTGGTCGCCCGTGTGTCCGGCCCCGCCTTCCGCGCGGACCGCTTCGCGCTGCTGCTGGATCGGGCCGATGCGGGCCGCAGCGTAGATGTTCGGGTCCGCTTCCGCATCGACGCGGGCAAGGCAAGCCCCGCCGTCGGCATCGTCTTCGGCTACGCCGACCCGGACCACTACGCTGTTTTGCGCTGCAACCAGACTCTGGACGACCTGGCCCTGATCCAGATCAACGGCGCGGTCCACACGACCGTGCAGCAGACCCCGCTCGTCCTGCCCGCCGCCCCCGCCTCGCCCCCGCCTGTCGTCGCCCCGCCTGCCGCACCCTTGGCGGCCGGCTGGCACACCCTGCGCCTCTTGGTCCGCGACGGCCAGGTGCGCGGCTGGGTGGACATGCAGAAGCGCGTCAGCGTCGCCCTGCCCGCCTATAGTGGCGGCAAGGTCGGCCTGTGGACCCAGGGCAACACCGTCGCCTCGTTCGACGACTGGACCGTGGATTGGTACGACTCCTCCCAGGCCGCGCCGCTGAGCTGAGGGGTTACAATATGGGGCGAAAATGCTTCTTCTTCGGCTGCCTCGCGTGGCTGCTTTCTTCTTATGGATTAAGCCGCTGCGTTGCGGATGACGCCAAGCCACCGCCAAGGCTCGTCGCCACCGTTCCGTTTACGCTCGGCTCCGACGGCAGGATGTACGTGCAGGCGCGCATCAACGGCCAGGTCGAAGCCACGTTCCTGATTGACACCGGCAACGACGTCAATTATCTGAGCGCGGACCTCCAAGACAAGCTGCACCTGCCGCTCACCCCCGTCACTGACGACGGCAAGGCGGGCGGCAAGCCTTCGCTGATCGAGGGCAAGCAACTGATGGGCATCGAGCCTACCAGCGTCGTCCTGGGGGGCGGCCTGAACCTGACGCAGACTTGGTTTCTCCTGCTGCCCGCCAAAAAGCTGTCCGAGTCCGCGCTGACCCGTCGCCCGGTAGACGGCATCATCGGCTCGCGCACCCTGAGCCGCTGCGCCATGCTGCTGGACTTCAGCCGGAACCACCTGGTGCTCTGGTACCCGTCCGGCCTGACGAAGCCCGAGATCAGCGCCCTGAACCTCACGGTCCTGTATACCGTGCCCATTTCCCCGTCTCCCAGCAACCCCGACATCTGGGTCGCCCACGTCCAGTTCACCAGCGCCACCGCCGCCGCCCGGCAGGACATGATGATCGACACGGGCGCTTCGATCACGACCATCCCCGCTGAGACCGCCGACCGGCTCAAGCTCGTCGGCAGCGAGGGCGGCACGGCGACCCTGTTCCTGAACAAGAAGGTCACCATCGAGGCGAGCCAGGTGACGCAGATGCAGATGGGCGACTTCGTCCTGTTCAGCCACACCGTCCGCTACCCCGAGAGGCCGCTCCCCAGCTACCCCGTCAGCGTCGGCATGGACATCTTCCGCGGCTACCTCCCCCTGATCGACTTCGGCCAGAATGTCATGTACCTCGCCTCCGCAGGGCTGGGGGTAGACATGACGATTAAGAAGGTGATTCCGTGAACACAATTTACCAGGATGGGCGTGAGTATGATAACCTCGGCATGGGGCAGGGGGCGAGGGATGAGATCGAGTTCTACTTCGCACAGGCTGGGCGCGGCACGTCCACCCTGGAACTCGCCTGCGGGACGGGGAGGCTCACCGTCCCGCTGGCAGAGCGGGGGATAGACATCACAGGCATCGACAACGCCCCCGCGATGCTCTCGGCTGCCGAGGCCAAAGCCGCCGGGGGCGGGGTCAGCCCCGCCTTCATCGAAGCCGACATGCGCGGCTTCTCGCTGGGGAAGACGTTCGATCTGATCTTCCTGCCGAACAACTCGCTGGGGCACCTGCACGGCTTGGCCGACATCCGCTCCTGCTTCTCCTGCGTCCGGCGGCACCTGTCGTCGGGGGGCCGCTTCATCGTCGATATGTTCGGCCCGTCTCTGCCCCTGCTGATGCGCGAGGCCGGGCGGCATTATCCTGTCGCCGAGTATGTCCACCCTGATGGCACCCCCGTCGCTATCATGGAGACCGTTTGGTACGACGCGGCCACGCAGATCAGCCACAGCCTGTGGCACTATCAGCGCGAAGGCGAGCCAGCAGACATCCGCGCGTTCGACATGAGGATGTTTTTCCCGCAGGAGCTGGACGCCTTGCTGACTCTCAGCGGGTTCACCATCGAGGCAAAATACGGCGGCTTCGACAAATCCGCGTTCTCCGCCGCGTCGCGCCAACAACTCGTAGTCTGTCGTTAGGCAGGATGACGTGCGGCTTGACGGCACTGACACACCCAAGAACAGTCGGTTACAGAAGTGAGATCAAACATGCCTAATGATTTGGAAGCGTTACTACAAGGAGAACTAACAAAGGAGCGTACTCCCGAAGAACTGGCTTCTTGGGTAGAGAGCACACTCAACAGGTTTGGGGCCTCTGAAGAAACAGCCCGTCTGGCGCGGCTAAGAGTAGGGCTGGTGAAGCAACTCTTTGAGGAAGTCGTTCCACTAAGAGGCTCTAACAAAAATGGCTGGTTGGGTACAACAAGGGTATGGCAAAAGCACTTGTTTCCGACGAACTTTGGGCACTGGTTGAACCTCTCTTACCCCCGCACCGCGCCCTGCCGGGCAAGCGTGG
>JAABUQ010012600.1_pt1 | contig 10460 bp, 8 predicted proteins | sample 5560001 | NCBI WGS metagenome assembly JAABUQ01 (sample SAMN10711888, study PRJNA513371) | rock metagenome | isolation source: Antarctica rocks | place: Antarctica: Victoria Land, Finger Mt nord | collected 2015-12-18 | reverse complement strand
AGCACATGTTCGACAATCGCTACGGCACGGGACAGTCAACGCTCGACGGGATCATTCGCGCAACGAACGTCTTACTTGCCGGGCGCACAGTGGTGGTCGTGGGCTACGGTTGGTGTGGTCGCGGCATAGCTTCGCGCGCGGACGGTTTGGGCGCGCAGGTCGTGGTGTGCGAAATCGATCCCCGCAAAGCCCTCGAGGCGGCGATGGACGGGTACCGGGTGATGCCGATGGAAGACGCCGCTAAGACCGGTGACGTGTTCGTGACGGTCACGGGAAACTATCACGTGATCCGCGGTGAACACTTCGCGCTGATGAAGGACGGGGCAATCGTCTGCAACTCCGGTCACTTCAACGACGAACTCGATCTCGAAGCGATTGCAAAGCTCGCAAAAAGCAAAGCAACACCGCGCGAATTCGTCGAGCAGTTTGAAATGCACGACGGACGAACGGTGTGCATTCTAGCCGATGGGCGTTTGATCAACTTGGCTGCCGGCGAAGGCCACCCGCCATCGGTGATGGATATGTCTTTTGCCAATCAAGCGATGGCAGCGGCGCATCTTGCGCAGAACAGTGCATCGATGGAGAAGAAGGTGTATGACGTTCCCGATGAGATCGATGAGGAAGTTGCCAAACTGAAACTTGCTTCCATGAACATCGAGATCGACGTGTTGACGCCGGCGCAGGTGAAGTACATGGCGTCATGGTCGGAGGGTACCTGAAGTGGCATATCGGCGTTTTTTTACCAGCGAATCGGTGACCGAAGGCCATCCGGATAAACTGGCCGATGCGATCTCCGATGCGGTGCTGGATGCGATCCTGACCGACGATCCGTATGGACGGGTTGCGGTAGAGACTTTCGCGATTACCGGCCAAATCCACATCGCCGGCGAAATAACTACCAAGACGTACATCGATATTCCGAAGATCGTCCGCAACACCATTGCGGAAATCGGCTACAATCGATCGCACGTCGGCTTCGATGCGGAAACTTGCGGCGTATCGGTTTCCATTGACGAACAATCGCCGGATATCGCCATGGGTGTCGATCGATCGCTTGAAGTGAAGTCCGGCGCGGCCGGCGACGAATTCGAAAACATCGGCGCCGGAGATCAGGGCATGATGTTTGGCTTTGCGTGCACGGAAACCGCCGAGTACATGCCGCTGCCGATCGTCTTGGCACACAATCTGTCGCAACGCCTGGCCGCCGTTCGAAAGGGCGGCGACTTGCCCTATCTGCGCCCCGACGGAAAATCGCAGGTCACCGTGGAGTACGATGGCCATAAACCGGTGCGCATAGACTCAGTTGTTATCTCATCGCAGCACGATCCCGAGGTTTCGCTCGACACGATACGCACCGACGTCACCGAGCAGGTTATCAACCATGTTTTGCCGGCTTCGCTGCGCGATGAGAATACGAAGATTTTCGTCAATCCGACCGGCAGGTTTGTCATCGGTGGTCCCAAGGGAGACGCCGGTTTAACCGGGCGCAAAATTATCGCAGACACCTACGGCGGGATGGCCCGTCACGGCGGTGGCGCTTTTTCCGGCAAGGATCCCACTAAGGTGGATCGCTCTGCAGCCTACGCGGCACGCCACGTCGCCAAGAATGTCGTTGCGGCCGGCTTAGCCGATCGCTGCGAAGTTCAGGTTGCGTACGCGATCGGCGTCGCGCATCCCATGAGTGTGCTGGTTGAAACCTTCGGTACCGCAAAGATTGAAGAAGCGAAAATTGCCGAGCTTGTGATGAAGCATTTCGACTTGCGTCCTGCAGCTATCATCGCGCGTTTGGATCTGCGCCGTCCAATCTACCGGCAAGTCGCCGCCTACGGACACTTCGGCCGCCCCGAACTCGATCTCCCGTGGGAGCGGCTCGATAAAGTAGCGGCCCTGCGCAAAGACGCCGGCCTGCAACAAAGCGACCTCAAGGTACCAGCATTCTCCTAAAGCCATGCTTCGATGCTTCGTCAGGCTCAGCATGACATATAATCATTAGTGTGCTGTCGCTTTGAAACACTAGGATAACAGCCAATCAGTAGTGTCATGCTGAGCCTGTCGAAGCATGGGCCTTAGCACTTTACCGAGTTTCATTAACCGATTGAATACGTAAGCGCTTTCTTAGCGCCACCCTTCGACAAGCTCAGGGTGACACAGTATTTAGGTGGCGCCATCTTTCGACAGGCTCAAGATGACAGCGGCAGGCTCGAGATGACAGGGTTGCAAGGTATTGCTTTATCGACTTTCATTTCTAATGGTGCGACTTCCAACGGCGGTGGCGGCAATGGCGAGATAGCCAAACGCTGAAATGAGCATTGCAAGCCGCGCACCATAATGATCTGCGACGTATCCCCCAATAAGTGCGCCGGGCACGATTCCAATGAGGGCAACGAGGCGCACTGCGCCAAACACTCGGCCCACCATGTCCTTTGGCGTGACGCGAAGTCGCCAGCCGATGATTTGCGTAACCTCAAACTGCGCTCCGCCGTTGGCGAGTGCCCAGCATGCAACGGCGACCCAATAATAGTGCGTGAAGGGAATGGGTAGAAAGACGAGCCCATCAATAACATAGGCGACCGTAAGAGCGCGCCCGAAAGCCCATCGATCCGACACTCTACCAGCGTAGAGTGACCCGACGACGCATGCCACATTTCCGATTCCATAAAAGAGACCGACGAGCGGATCGCTCGCCATGAAGTCGCGCTTCAGGAACGGCACGACAACGGCCATTCCCATCCACCCGAAGGTGTTGAGACACAGGCTCATGAGAGTAACCGTTCTCATACACTTGTCGCCGAGCATAAAGCGAAAGCCGATGGCGATATCCCGCGCGATGCGCCCGACGTTGGGAAAGCCGTCGGTTACCTCCGGGCCAAGCGATGGCACCAAGAGCAATGAAATTTGGGAAGCTAGGTAGGTTGTGGCATTTATGGCAAAAACGGCCACCGGCCCGAGGAGTCCGAGCAATGCTGCTCCCAGCGGCGGAGCGATGGAATTCGATGTTTGCTCCGCTGCAAGAAGGGCGGCAACCGCTTTAGTGCTGCGGTCTTGGCCGATCATATACGGAATGCTCGAGGACTGACCGCCCAAAAAAAATGCCGCGCAAATGGAAAGAATAACGATACCGCCGTAAAGCAGCGGCAAGCTCAGCGTATTGGTCCAATACGCGATCGCAAAGCTCGCGATGATAAAAAAGCGCACGAAGTCGCAGGCAATCATTAGCCGTTTGCGATCGATCCGATCGGCCAGTGAGCCGCCGACCAGGCCCGCTAGCGCGAACGGCAAGACTTCCAACACGTAGGTGAACCCCAGCGAAACCGCAGACTTCGTCAGATGGTACACCAGCAGCGGGATCGCGATGAAACGCAGGCCGTCACCAACGTAGCTGAATGCTTGTCCAACGAAATAACGGCGGAAACTTTGCGAAGCAAAAATGCTGTCGCGGGCGGTAAGCATGGCAACCTCTACGCAAGAATCGCCGCCCTATCCGACCCGCCATGTCGGTGTGCGCGGACGGCACCAGGCGTTTATACCGAAAAGTAACGCCCGAGTCAAGCCGTGCGGGCTCAGCGGTTTTTGACTTGCGACGCGCCTTTGAATTCGGCCATCGCAACGTTACTGGTCGCTCATAAGGACTGTTTCCCAGCCAAGTGAGCGGTTTAACGGGCCTTTAGCGTCTCAAAGAGAAAGCTACAAGTAATGATGATGAAAGATTTTTCGCGCCGCGCCTTGAGCAGCGTTTTACCGCTCGTGCTAGCTCTCGGCATTTCAGCTTGCGGCGGGGGCGGCGGTTCAAGCAGTGGCGGAGGGGGAGTTCCGCCCGTTACGGGCCGCGGAGCGCCGGTGATACTATTGAACGGACTGATTCTTGGACAAGATGATACCTTTTCGCCAGTTGACGGTGATGCAGCGACGACTGCCACCATCGATGGCGTTCCGTGTGGGCCTGAGATAGTAAACTTTCACGCGCACGCACACCTAAGTATTATCGTTAACGGTAACCGTGTCGCAGTGCCCGACGCCATTGGCATTCATAACCCACGTCCGGAGCAGAACAACTTCGTAGTAAGCGGAGGGTGTCTGTACTACCTCCACACCCACGATGCTTCCGGGGTGATCCATATGGAAGCCCCCGCCGCCATGTCCTTCACCCTCGGCCAGTTTTTTGACATCTGGGGACAGCCGCTTTCGATGACAAACGTGGCTGGGAAGACCGGTTCCGTGCAGGTTTACACCGCGGCGAATCCCGGTGCTTACGTCCCCTACTCCGGAGACATTCGTGCGCTTCCCATACAACGCCATGAAGATATTCTTCTTGAGGTTGGCCCCACGTTCGTGAACCCACAGTCTTTGCCGCCGATCATCTTTCCCACCGGTCTGTAGAAGCGACGCAACCTGGAGCCCAGCGTCATTCGACTACCTAATACATCGTACGACCAAGCGCTTTTCGTGGGCGTCAAACCAAGCAGAAGCATAAAGAGGGAAAGACATCGCGTAGTTGGGCTCACTTCAACCTCTTAAAACACGGCGCGGAACTAGAATTCGCAGTGTGGGTCCGTAAACTACGATTGCCATTGGAAAGTAAGCTCCCTTTTTTGGCTATGACCCAGCGAGAATGAACCGCTTGCGATGGGGGAAGCCTATAGGGACTGGGGTTGCGTTTTCACGGACGCCACCGACGATCTCTGAGTTCCGGACGGCATTTCGACATCGTATCGGGCCATCACGAAGCGGGCCCGAATAAGCAACTTTCGGTTCCATGACCTGCGGCAGACGGCGGTTTCATGCTCCAGCGGGGCGTCTCCATCGCCATGGTGGCGAAAATCCGGGCACGGCAATACATCCACAACGTTGTCCGTGTACGCCGACGCCATTAAAGGGGCGAGCAAGGTGCGGCTGCCGCTATGGATTGACATTCCCAAGGGTGCCTAACGGCTGCGTTGAACGGACATCAGCGTCCGTGTTGTGAGACCGTGTTGGCCCAAATGAGGGCCAAACGGTCGGGACGAACGGAACAACGCCAGAGACCTCGTAAAATCCGGTAATCCCGAATAGCTCAGTTGGTAGAGCAGCTGACTGTTAATCAGCGGGTCGTTGGTTCGAGTCCAACTTCGGGAGCCACCTTTAAGAGGGAAAAGCCCGTTTTGACCGGCTTTTTCCTTAAGCCGTTTTCCGCCAGTTTCCGCCATTTTCCGTGAGTTAGGCAGTACTGGCAGTACTGGCAGTACTGTTGCAATTTTGGATGCTACTGGAATTGCAGCAGGTCTGTCGATGTTGCGCTGATAGCTGAGACAACAGGGTATTTGCACCATGGTCCCGCTTTTTGGAATGACGCGCAAGCGAGGACGGGCCAGCGTTGGCAAATAGCACGATAGGTTCAGCTGCTGCTCCGCGTAGGATGCTAATGCCGCAGCCGTAGACTCTGGGGATCCGAGTGGGGTGAGCTTCACGGACTGACGCTCAACCAGTTGTTGCACAACTTGCTCGAAGTCTGCATCGCCGGCAATTAACAAGAGATTACGCCAATGTCTCCGCTTATGCGATTGCAATAATTGCAGCGCGCGGCCGACATCGACTCCCTTTTGCCTAAGGCGCGATGCGTGTGTACCTGACCTGGGATTAATGACTGCTCGACCATCTTGATAGTAAAGCATCTCTTCTTGAGAAGCGTACAATTGAACACGGAATGCCAGATGGCGAAGACTGCCATACAATGCACCCCGACGTTGATGCGGATCGCTGTCAAAGTAATACGCGTTCGATATAACTGTCGAATAAGGTCAGCAGGTCATGAATTGTGGGAAACTCAATTGCCCCATGGCGACTGTACGGTTCGCCAAGATGTGCCAGCTCACGCTCAATCCACCGCCGTGATTCCCTAAGTTGAGGCTCGACTTCGAAGTCCCATTCCTCTCCCACGCATTCTTCTATAACCGGTTTTGCGCGTAGACCGTCTCGCGCAAGAAGATGGCTGCTGAAGCGTCCGTTACTCCTGACCTTACGGTATCTTCCATAGTGGCCTCGCAGAGTGATCGCATAGGAGTACGCGGAATCAAGACCTTCGAAGGCGCAGTACAACATGCCATCGCGAACCGCAAAAAAGAGGTCGGTAACACGCCGGTAAACAGCACCTAGAAAAAGCAATTCACAGCACTTACGCTCGATCGTCGTTTCTGATCGATATTATATCGAAAGGCGTGAGACGCTCAGCCACGTAGTCCGCTTCGAGGTTCGTCTCCCGAACAAAATCAAGGCCCGTTCCACTGAGCCACCCAGCAATCACCTTCATGAAACTGACAAGTGTTCATGCGTCGCCGGAACAACCTGCGCTTACCCAATACGAGAAAGCTTAGCTTTATAGACAGCCCGTACCGGGAGCAGTCGTTAATACGAACGTATCGGTTGGCGGTACCGTAAGCGGATTGGTCACCGCACGACCTTCGATATCCGTGTACTGGTGCCTCACCGGTAAAATTGCTGAGTGGATCGCCGTATCGGCATTGACGACGACCAAGCCGTTGGCAAAGCTGCGCTCATACATTTGTGGCCCGCCGCTGACGGCTCCGCATGGCATTCCCATGTTGATGCCATATTCGGGATAGTAATGCTCGGTATTGTAGCCGCCGGTGCCGCTGCCCCCGTAGGTTGCATACAACAGAGCATTTCCGTTGTTCGCCATCAAGTAGGTTCCGATCGCCCATTCGCGTTGAATCGGCGTCAACGGACCCGCTTGAAAGAACTTGTCGATAAACATCGCCGTGACGCCGTGCGCCTGTTCGTATGTCGCATAGGACAGGGTTCGAATGAAGAAGGTGGGTAACCTAGTGTAAGTTCCGTAATCGGTGAAACCGAGTTCATTGAGCGCCATGTCCGTGTTTGCAAGCAACTGTTGCTCTCGCGAATCTGAAATGCTCCCGAGTGGGTGATTGATCACCATCTTCAAGCGATGAGGAGCAATGCTAGGATCCGTCGTGATGATGCCTTTAGCCGTTTTCACCCAATTCACCACGTCGAGGGCCCAACGCGGGTCGTTCTTGCTCGTGTACCGATACACGAACGTGCTGCCTTGCCAAACGCCGCAGCCGAAGGAACCGGCTCCAGCGTTACCGCCCATGATGTTGGTGAACAGTACCTGATCGACGGCTAAGGCGTTGTAGCCGTTGCCGATGGCGGCAGAGGCGAACCGATGGACTGAATCGCTAATGACTGCCGGGTTGTGAATGTCTACCGGTGTGGCCTTTCCGTATGCTCCGGCCTGCATGTAGGCCGGAATATGCGTCGGAGTCGGCATACTGGTCCCATTGGGGATGCAGTTGTACAAAATCCAATCGGGATGGCTGGTAAAATTCTGGCCGCCAGCATCCTGCATGAAGATGACGTACTTCGAAGCAACGAGCGAGGGGTGGTTAACGTACCACGGCGATGGTCCCCAACTCCCCCAAACGAGATCGTAACGCGGGCCGTCCGCCATTTTCTGGCTGGAAGAGATATACGAATCGAAGATTTGCATCAGGCCGATTCGCCCCGAAGTGCTTGTCGCGCCTGCGAAACCGCTGGCGGCTGCGATTGCGGCTACACAAAAGACCATCGCAAGGTGGAAACGATTACGCTGGGAAACTCGCATTGGCTCAGAAACGAACGATCGCACGAATTCATCGTAACCAAGGGCCTTAAGTCCCATCTAGTGGCGAATGCCCTAGCGTACCGGGTCCGGTAAGATAAAACAGTTGTGCAAACCAAGGGCGTCGCGTGCCGCCATGGCCGCTTTGGCACCCGCATTCCTTTCACGGCAGGCGGCCCGAGAATTTAGGGCTTACGCCCAGCTTCTGTCGCAGGCGGCGAATAAAAGCCCCTCGCCAATCGTCCGCCCTATCCTTGCGCTGCGCTGCGCCCGCGCTTATACTAACATACTGCCCCGAGGAGAATGACCACATGCGCACCGTTCTAAGTTTCTACCCACCCGTGCAAATCCGCTTGGTGTTGTCGATACCGCTGGTCGCCATGGCCGTCATAATGGCGGGCTGCGGCGGAACGAACTCGACGCCTTCCCTTCCCTCAGCGCAGGCACCGTCGGCGAACATCCAGATGGAATCCGAAGCCGAAGCAATGCGCCAAGCCTCCTCTTTGGTCACCACCACTGACACGACCACCTCGACAGCGCCGGCGCCGATCCGCATCTCCTATGGCGGCATCATTGGGTTGGACAACACGTTTTCTCCGGTTGACGGCGACACCTCATCTGGTGGAAATGGAACCACAATCGCTGGTGTTCCGTGCGATAACAGTGCAATTCCTTATCATATTCACGCCCACGTGAGCCTTTTGGTTAATGGACGGCGCTTAGCGGTCCCGGATGCTATCGGCCTGCACAATCCTACCGCGGAGAGCAACGGGATGACCTTTGCGACGATCTGCTATTATCATCTGCACACGCACGATGCAACCGGCTTGATTCATATGGAAGCTGCCGCGCCGGCCATCTTCATTCTCGGGCAGCTTTTCGCGGTGTGGGGGCAGCCACTCTCATCTACAAACGTTGCCGGTCACGGCGGCACCGTTAAAGTATTTCTCGCAACCGCCAAAAGCCCAGGATGGGCACAGCAAACCGGTCCTTATACTCCCTACACCGGGAATCTGCAGCAGTTGCGGCTGACCTCGCACGAGGAAGTCGTTTTGGAAGTCGGTCCGACGTTCGTTTATCCGCCGAACATACCGGCGGTCATTTTCCCCAGCTATCAATAGACTCTTCATGAGCCTTCATGAAATGCAACCGTCGTTTCGCGTCCATCGATGGTCTTGGCCACGAAATCAACGGTCTGCCCTCTCCCGTTTGAGGAAGAACGGCATTTTCGGCAGCTGATCGGAGGCTTCGAAGAGCCCGGCGTGGGTGGGGCTACAGGTTCGAAGCCTGTTGCTCTATCCAATTGAGCTAGTGCGAGACTTGGTTAATAATGACCCTGTGCCTTATGCCTCGTAGTCCTTGGCCCTTGCCAGTCAAAAACGCAGCGCTTAGGCAGTAAAGTTAGGCAGTACAAATCGGACGAACCCCTATACAGGAAGGGATTGTGCCCGCTTACAGGCTGACTGTTAATCAGCGGGTCGTTGGTTCGAGTCCAACTTGGGCAGCCAGGTAGAAGCCCGCCATAACTAGCTTTTGGCGGGCTTTCGTTCCTCGGAACTGGCGGTTTTTCTGCTGACGCGGTAATTGCCGGGGGAACCAGCGCCGCGGAAAGGGCTCGTGCGGCATCTATCTGCATGCCTGGCAAATACGACGAATATACATCCATTGTGGTCTTGATGCTCGTGTGCCCTAAGCGGCGTTGGATGATCTTTGGGTTCACATTTGCCGCAACCAGCATTGTCGCTGAGCAATGTCGCAAATCGTGAAATCGGACGATTGGCACCTGGGCCTGTTCCATGAGTGGGAAGAACGAGCGGCGGTAGAGGTTACTAGCGAAGGGTAGTTCTTCCCCGGTTACACACGTGAAGACAAAGCATCGGGTGCAAGACCGTTCCCTCGCGCTTCATCCGTTCACGATGCTCTTGTACAACGCGGCCAACGTCTTCTGCCACATCGACGCCGCGCAGACTTGCCTTCGTCTTCGGCTCAACCGTTTTCCGTGCCGCTGATCGAACGCCGCCCGAATGACAATATGATCGTGATGCACATCGCGCCAACGTAAGCAAGTAGTTCACCTTGTCGCTCCGCTTGCTAACGCCACATATACAGCGCAAAGTAGCGGTCTGCCTTAGCCGCCTCCAAAAACGCTCGTGCTTCCTCCGCCGACCAGACGGTATGGTCGCGCTTGAAGACCTTCGGCTTGAACCGGCGGGGAAAAGGATATTCCCTCTCTGAGACGTCGGCGACAACGCGGCCTTCGCAACAATATATGCCAGTTCACGGACGCGCTCCGATGCTTTGGCGCGCTCAAGCGTCTTTAACAATCGTAGCATATCCGACCACCGCAAGCGATGCGCGCGCATCCTGCCTATCACGGGTACCAGATGATTGTTTACGACCTGTCGGTAAAGATTGATCGTCGCAGGGCGAAGCCGGCGCGCTTCTGACTTTTCCAGTCATTCCGCGAACGCTTCTTCAACAGTTTTCTGCTTGCGCTCACCGATGAGTTCGCGACCACCGGCTCCTTAGGGCCGGCAATCGTTCACGATTGAATTCGCGTCCAGCCCATTTCGTTATCAACGGGGCTGGTTGGGTTATCAAAGCACCGTGCGAAGATTTCCGCCGTATCGATCAGCCGCGGCCCCGGGCGGTTGACATACGCATTGCCGTCGATGGCAAAGACGCGGCCCTCCCGGTAGGCACGCAGTCGAGTGAAGGCGGACACGGCGCGAAGCTCGTCGATGGCTACTATGGTCGCCGCTAAGTTGAAGCCGCACGGCGCAATGCAGACGATTTTCGGGGCTTCCTCCTCGATTGCAGCCCATGCTACTACTTTGGAGTTTGC
>JAABUQ010012599.1_pt1 | contig 10462 bp, 8 predicted proteins | sample 5560001 | NCBI WGS metagenome assembly JAABUQ01 (sample SAMN10711888, study PRJNA513371) | rock metagenome | isolation source: Antarctica rocks | place: Antarctica: Victoria Land, Finger Mt nord | collected 2015-12-18 | reverse complement strand
GTCAGGGGCGTGATAGGCGTCGGGGAAGGTGACGTCGATCCGGCGTTCCTCGCCGGGCTTCATGCCCTGCATGCCCTCGGAGAAGCCGGGGATGAAGCCCTGGCCGCCGAGTTCGATCGGCACGTCGGTGCCGGCGCCGCCGGGAAACGGCACGTCGTCGACCTTGCCCGAGAAATCGACGGTCAGCGTGTCGCCGTCCTGGGCGCCGCGGTCGTCGGCGACGGGCTCGAGTTCGCGCTGGCGCTTGGCGATCTCGTCGAGCGCCTTGGTGACGGCCTCGTCGGTGGGCGTGGCCTTGAGGCGGGTGAGGGCGAGGGCGGCGAAGTCGGGCATCGGGATCTCGGGCAGCAGCTCGAGCTCGACGGTGAATTCGAGGTCCTTCTGCTCCTGGATCGTCTTGACGTCGACTTTCGGCTGCGTGGCCGCGCGCAGGCCTCGATCGGTCAGGACCTGCTGCGTGGCGTCATTGACGCTCTCTTGCAGGACTTCGGACATGACGGCCGAGCCGTAGCGCTGGCGGACGACGGACATCGGGACCTTGCCGGGGCGAAAGCCGGGGAGCTTGGCGGTCTTGCCGAGTTCGTTGAGGCGCTTGGTGCGCTTCTCCTCGATGTCGGACGCCGGCACGGTGATGGCGAAGCCACGCTTCAAGCCCTCGGAGAGCGTCTCGGTAACCTGCATGACCCTTGTCCTCGTCCTCGTTCCTGGTGCGGGCCTGGTGCGGGCGGAGGGACTTGAACCCCCACGGCTTGCGCCACCAGAACCTAAATCTGGCGTGTCTGCCAATTTCACCACGCCCGCTGGCCTGCAAGGGGGGGCGTGTAGCGCGTGTTGGGGGGAGCGGCAAGGCGGCCACTCATGATAGGATCGCGCTATGACGACCGAGTGCGACATCCTCATCATCGGCGGTGGCCCGGCCGGGAGCACGGCCGCCGCAACACTGGCCGGGCGCGGACGCGACGTCGTGCTGCTCGAGAAATCGCGCCATCCGCGCTTTCATGTCGGCGAGTCGCTGTTGCCGCTGAATACGGCAATCTTCGATCGGCTGGGCATTCGCGACCGGGTCGCCGCGATCGGGGTGCACAAGCCCGGCGCAGAATTCGTGTCGGACACGACCGGCAAGGCGGTCCAGTTCAGCTTCGCCGAGGGGCTGGACCGGACCTACACCTCGTCGTGGCAGGTCGAGCGGGCCGGATTCGACGAGATGCTGTTCCGGACCGCCGAAGAGCGGGGCGCCTGCGTGCGCGAGGGCGTGCGCGTGACCGAGGTTGCGTTCGGGGGGGAGCGGGCGCGGGTCGAGGCGGTGGACGCGGCGGGTAATGCGATCGAATACGCGCCGCGTTTCGTCATCGATGCGTCGGGGCGGGACACGTTCCTGGCCGGGCGCGCGGGCACCAAGCAGGCCAACAAGCAGAACAATAGTGCGGCCGTGTATGGCCATTTCCGCGGCGTCGAGCGGCGGACCGGGGCGCTCGAGGGCTACATCAGCGTCCATCTCGCCCAGGACGGCTGGTTCTGGCTGATCCCGCTGCCCGACGACGCCATGAGCGTGGGCTTCGTCGGCATGCCGACGGCGTTCAAGGGGCACCGCGGCGGCCCGCACGAGATGCTGATGCAGCGGATCGCGCAGAGCCCGACGGTGTCGGCGCGGATGCGGGGCGCGTTGTTGATCTCCGAGGTGAGCGGGACCGGCAATTACTCTTATTATGCCGATACCGCGTCCGGCGACGGCTATCTCATGGTGGGAGACGCGTTCGCGTTCCTCGATCCCGTGTTCAGCAGCGGCGTGCTGCTGGCGATGACGTCGGGCGAGATGGGCGCGGGCGTCGCCGAGGCCTGGCTCGAGAGCCCGGCGCGGGGTCGGGTGGCCGCTCGCGCGATGGAACGCGACATCAGGCACGCGATGGCCCGCCTCGGCTGGCTGGTCTACCGCATCAACGACCCGGCGCTGCGCCTGCTGTTCATGAACCCGGCCAACCGAATGCGCATGCGCGACGGCCTGGTCAGCCTGCTGGCCGGCAATCTGCGCGGCCAGCGCGATCAGATGGTGCCGGTGCTGGCGTTCAAGGCGGCGTATTACGTGGCGGCCGGGCTGCTGCGGACGGGGCTGCTGAAGCGCGCGGCCGGGGCGTAATCCGCTTACGCCGCGAACTGCAGTTCCGCCAAACGCGCATACAGACCGCCGGACCGCACCAGCGCCTCGTGCGTGCCGGTCGCCACGACTCGGCCGCGGTCCAGCACGATGATCCGATCGGCGCGGCGGACGGTGGCGAGGCGGTGGGCGATCACCAGCGTGGTCCGGCCCGAGGCCAGCACCGCCAGCGCGTGCTGGACCGCCGCCTCGCTCTCGGCGTCCAGCGCGCTCGTGGCCTCGTCGAGCAGCAGGACCGGGGCGTCGCGCAGGATGGCGCGGGCGATCGCGATACGTTGGCGCTGGCCGCCGGAGAGGCGCACGCCCTTTTCGCCGAGGAACGTGTCGAAGCCTTGCGGCAACTCGTCGGCGAAACCGGCCGCCGCCGCCTCGGCCGCGCGACGCACCTCCGCATCGGTCGCGCCCGGCCGGCCGTAGCGGATGTTGTCCCACACGTTGGCGCCGAAGATCGTCGGCTCCTGGCTGACCAGCCCGATCCGGCCGCGCACCGCCTCGGGATCGGTGTCGCGCAGGTCGACGCCGTCGAGCCGCACGCGCCCGGACCGCGGGTCGTAGAACCGCAGCAGCAGTTGAAACACCGTCGTCTTGCCCGCCCCGCTCGGCCCGACGAGGGCCACCGTCTCGCCCGGGCGGATCGCGAGCGAGAATCCCTCCAGCGCCGAACTGTCGGGGCGCGACGGGTAGTGGAACACGACATCCTCGAAGGCGATCTCGCCGCCGCCCGCGCGCACCGGCGGCAGGGCGACCGGGTCGGCGGGCGCGGTCACGAGCGGGCGTTCGTCGAGCAGCTCGCCGATCCGCTCGGCCGCCCCGCTCGCGCGCTGCACGTCGCCCCAGAGTTCGGCGATCCCGGCCGTGCTGGTCGCCAGCAGCACCGCGTAGAACACGAACGCTGATAGCTGCCCGCCCGACAGTCGCCCGCTCACCACGTCGAGCCCGCCGACCCACAGGCTGAACGTGATCGCGCCGAAGCCGAGCGTGATGATCCCGGTCAGCAGCTTGGCGCGCACGCCGACCCGCAGCATGGACGCGGCGACGCTCGCCTCCACGCGGTCGCCGAACTGCGCGCGATCGACCGCCTCGTGGGTGAAGGCCTGCACAGTCCGCAGCGCGCCGAGCGTTTCCTCGGCATAGGCGCCGAGATCGGCGATCCGGTCCTGCGCCAGCCGCGCCAGCACCCGCTCGCGCCGCGCGAACAGCACGAGCGGCAGCACCACGAACGGGACCACGAGCAGGACGATCCCGGCCAGCTTGGCGCTCGTCAGCACCAGCATTGCCAGCGCCCCGGTCGCGATCACCAGGCTGCGCAGCCATTGCGACACCGCCGCGCCGACCAACCCCTGCAAGAGTACAGTGTCGGTGTTGAGCCGGGTCAGCACGTCGCCGGTGCGCATCGTCTCGAAGAACGGCGGCGACAGGCTCAGCACGCGGGCGAACATCGCCGAGCGCATGTCGGCCGCAACCCGCTCGCCGAGCCAGGAGACGAGATAGAACCGCGTCCCGGTCGCGATGCCGAGCGCTGCTGCGACGGCGACCATGCCGAGGGCCGCGGTATCCAGATGCGAGCGGTCCGAGGTCGCGAAGCCCTGGTCGATCAGCTGCCGCACCCCCTGCCCCAACGTCAGCAGCAGCCCGGCCGCCAGCGCAAGCGCCGCCGCCGCCCCGATCGCGCGCCCGCGATACGGGCGCAGGAACGGCCCCAGCACGCGCAGCGCCGAGAGCTTGCGGGCCGGGCGCGGGTCAGTCGTCGACAGAATGGCGCTCATCTGGGTCGATCCCGCCGGCCTCGCGCAGCGCCGCCAGCATGCGGGCGACGCCTTGCTCCCTGCTGGCATCATTGAGCACGGTCAGCCGGGGCACCGGCAACGGCAGCTCGATCTCGCGGGCGAGCCGGCGAGCGACGTCGTCGGCCGTCTCGCGTCCACGCTGCTCGAGCCGCGCCGACAGCACCGGCGCCGGCGCCGTCACCTCGACCACCGCGATCGGAAACCGCGCCGCCGCCTCGGCCAGCACGGCGCGGGACACGTTGGCGATCACGAGCCGCCCCTGCGCCAGATCGAACGAAACGTCGGCCGGAATGGCGTAGCGCAGCCCATGCGCGCGCCAGCTCAGCGCGAAGTCGCCGGTCTGTTCGCGCAGCTCGAACTCCTGCTCGGAGACGCTCTCGTGCTCCTCCTCGCCGAGGTCGCCGGGGCGCGTGATGACGCGGCGGACGAAGCGGATGCCGCCATCGTCGCCCAGCGCCTCGCGCGCGCCATTCAGCAGCGTGTCCTTCCCCGCGCCCGACGGTCCGACGACCAGGATCAGCAATGCGTCATCCTCGATTTGCAGTATCGGCTGATGCGCATAGCGTGTTCCTGGTCAAACCGGGAGATCGAATGTTCACCACCCGCCCAGAGATCGCCGGCACCTTCGGCGTCGTCGCGACCACGCATTGGCTGGCCAGCGGCGTCGGCATGGCCGTGCTCGAGCGGGGCGGCAACGCGTTCGACGCTGCCTGCGCGGCCGGGTTCGCGCTCCAGGTCGCCGAGCCGCACCTCAACGGACCCGGCGGCGATGCCCCCATCATCCTGCACAGCGCCGCCACCGGCACCCAGCACGTGATCTGCGGCCAAGGCCCCTCGCCCGCCGCGGCCACGCTCGACGCCTTCGAGCAACTCGGGCTCGAACTGATCCCCGGCACCGGCTTCCTGCCCGCGGTGGTGCCCGGTGCCTTCGGCGCTTGGTGCCGCATGCTGCGGGAATGGGGCACGTGGGAGCTGGCGGACGTGCTGGCATTCGCGATCGGCTACGCCCAGCGCGGCGTGCCGCTGGTGCCGCGGATCTGCGCCACGATCGAGACCATGCGGCCGCTGTTCGAGGCCGAGTGGCCGACCAGTGCGGCGGTGTTCCTCCCGCACGGCCGCGCGCCCGCCATCGAGACCCCGTTCCGCAATCCGGGCCTGGGCGAAACGTATGCGCGCATCCTCCGCGAGGCCGTCGGCGGCACTCGCGAGGCGCGGATCGAGGCGGCCGAGCGCGCCTGGTATCAAGGCTTCGTCGCCGAGGCGGTCGGCCGCTTCTTCGCCGCCGACCCGGTGCTCGACGCATCCGGCCGCCGCCACCGCGGCCTGCTCACGGCCCAGGACTTCGCGACCTGGCGCGCCACCGTCGAGGATCCGGTCCGCTTCGACTATCACGGCCACACCGTGCTCAAATGCGGCGCCTGGAGCCAGGGCCCCGCGTTCCTGCAGCAACTCGCCCTCCTCGCCGGCTTCGACCTCGCCGCCATGGACCCGGTCGGCCCCGACTTCGTCCATACCGTGACCGAGTGCGCCAAGCTCGCCTTCGCCGACCGCGAGGCGTTTTACGGCGACGTGCCCGACGTGCCGCTCGGCACGCTGCTCTCGCCGGCCTACAACGACGCGCGGCGCGCCTTGGTCGGCGCCGACGCGTCGCTCGCGCTGCGGCCTGGTGCGGTCGACGGCCACACGCCCTGGGTCGATCACGCGGCGGCAGGGCGGACCGGGCTGTTCACGGCCGGGTCGGGCGAGCCGACGGTGTCGCGGCTGGGGGTCAGTGGCGGCGACACGGTCCATGTCGACGTGATCGACCGCTGGGGCAACATGGTCAGCGCGACGCCCTCGGCGGGGTGGCTGCAATCGAGCCCGGTCGTGCCCGAGCTCGGCTTCCCGATGGGCTCGCGCGGGCAGATGTTCTGGCTCAAGCCGGGTCTGCCTAACTCGCTCGCGCCCGGCAAGCGCCCGCGGACCACGCTGTCCCCCTCCTTCGCGCTGCGCGACGGCAAGCCGTGGATGGCGTTCGGCACCCCCGGCGGCGAGCAGCAGGACCAGTGGTCGCTGACGTTCTTCGTGCGCATGGTGCATCACCGGCTCGGCATCCAGCAGGCGATCGACCTGCCGAGCTTCCACTCCGAGCATTGGCCAAGCTCGTTCTGGCCCCGCGCCGCCCGGCCGGGCAAGCTGGTGCTCGAGGGCCGATTCCCGCGCGCGACGCTCGACGCCCTGCTCGCCCGCGGACACCTGGCCGAGATGGGCGAGGACTGGTCCGAGGGCCGTCTGTCCGCCGCGCGCACCGAGGGCGAGATGCTCTATGCCGGCGCCAACCCGCGCGGCATGCAGGGGTATGCCGTCGGGCGCTGACCCTTCACACGCGGGTGTGTCTAGTTTTAGTCAGCGATCTTGCCCAATGTTGCATCGCAGCATGAAAGTGCGACTTTGCCGGCTGCCACTCTGATGCCTTCGCAGCGCACCGTGAACCCGCAACTCGCGCTTCTCGCGCTGGCGAGCGGCGGGTTCGCCATCGGCACCACCGAGTTCGCCACGATGAGCCTGTTGCCGCAGCTCGCCCAGGGCCTCGGCGTCACCGAGCCGGTCGCCGGGCACGTCATCAGCGCGTACGCGCTCGGCGTAGTGGTCGGCGCGCCGACCATCGCCGTGCTCGGGGCGCGGCTGTCGCAGCGCAAGTTGCTGATCGGGTTGATGCTGGCCTTTGCGCTGGCCAACCTTGCGTCCGCACTGGCGCCGAGCCTGTCATGGATGCTGGCGTTCCGCTTCGCCAGCGGCCTGCCGCATGGGGCCTATTTCGGCGTCGGCGCGCTGGTCGCGGCCTCGCTCGTGCCGCGCGAGCGCCGCACCCAGGCGGTCGGGCGCATGATGCTGGGCCTGACCGCGGCCACGATCGCGGGCGTGCCGCTGGCCAACATCGTCGGCCAGTGGTTCGGTTGGCGCTTCGGCTTCGTCATCGTGGCCTTGCTCGCGACGCTGACGGCGATCCTCGTCGCGCTGTTCGCGCCCTCGACCCCGCCCAACCGTCGCGCCAGTCCGTTGCGCGAACTCGGTGCGCTGAAGCGCCGCCAGGTCTGGCTCACGCTGGGCATCGGCGCGATCGGGTTCGGCGGCATGTTCAGCGTCTACACGTATCTCGCCTCGACCATGGCCGACGTCACCGGCGCCGGGCCCGCCATGGTGCCCGTCGCCCTTGCCCTGTTCGGCATCGGCCTGACGATCGGGACCCTGGTGTGTTCCTGGGGCGCCGATCGCGCGCTGATGCCGACCGCCGGGCTGACGCTCGCGTTTGCCGCGGTCATGCTCGCGCTGTATGCGCCGGCCGCGCCGCATCTGTGGTCGTTGCTGCCAGTGATCCTGCTGATCGGGGCCAGCGGCGGGCTCGGCACCGTGCTGCAAGCCCGGCTGATGGACGTCGCCGGCGACGGCCAGACGCTGGCGGCCGCGCTGAACCACTCCGCCTTCAACACCGCCAACGCGCTCGGCCCGTGGCTCGGCGGCATGGCGATCTCGGCCGGGTTGGGCTGGACCTCGACCGGCTGGGTCGGCATGGCGCTGGCGCTGGGCGGCCTAGCGATATGGGCGGTCTCGTTCGCCCTGGAGCGCCGCCCCTCTCCCCCTACTCTTTCGAGAGTGAAAAAGCTTGGTGGTGGGGCTTAGAGCATGGCGAGGCTTTGCTTGCGGTTCGGCGCGGGGAAGGCGTCGTCCAGGGCCGCCAAGTCCTCATGGCTCAGCACGATCCGCGCGGCTTCGGCGTTCTGGCGGACATGCTCCGGATCGGCCGCCTTCGGGATCGACACCACGCCCGGCAGACGCAGCGTCCAGGCCAGCGCGATCTGCGCCGCCGTCGCTCCGTGACGCGCCGCCACCTCGGCCAGCGCGCGGTGGCGCAGCAGCCGCCCGCCCTGGCCCACCGGCGAATACGCCATGACCGGCATGCCCTGCTCCTGCGACCACGGCAGCAGGTCGAACTCGACGCCCCGCGTCTCCAGATTATACAGCACCTGGTTGGTGAAGCAGCCCGGCGGCATCGTCTGCATCTCGTCGACGTCGAAATTCGACACGCCCCATCGCCGGATATGGCCGTGCTCGTGCAACGTCTCGAACGCCGCCACCGTCTCCTCGATCGGCGTGCTCCCCGGCCAATGCAACAGATAGAGGTCGATCACGTCGACCTTCATCCGTTTCAGGCTGCGAGCGCACGCGGCCGCCACGCCCTTGCGGGATGCGTTGTGCGGATAGACCTTGCTGACCAGGAATACCTCGTCGCGCCGCCCCGCGATCGCCTCGCCGACGACCTCCTCCGAGCCGCCATCGGCATACATCTCGGCCGTGTCGATCATCGTGACGCCGAGGTCGAGCCCGAGCCGCAACGCCGCCACTTCCTGCGCCCGCTGCCCGCGGTCCTCGCCCATGTGCCAGGTCCCCTGCCCCAGCCGCGGCATCTCGCGCTTGTCGTCACTCATGCGCCGCCGCCTCCGCCACCCGCAGCAGCCGCAGGAAATTGCCGCCCCATAGCGCCGCGATCTCGGCATGCCCGTGGCCGCGCCGCACCAGCTCGGCGGTCACGTTCGGGCTGTCGGCCGCGTCGTGCCAATCGGAGAAACCGCCGCCGCCATCGAAATCCGAGCTGATCCCGGCGTGCGCCAGCCCGACCCGGCGGACGATGTATTCCAGATGATCGACGAAATCGCGCACCGTCACCTCGTCGTGGCGACCGCCCTTCTTGACGAAGCTCGGCACCGCGGTGACGTTGACCATGCCGCCGCAATCGCGGATCGCGTCCATTATCAGGTCGTCGACGTTGCGCGGCACGTCGCACAGCGCGCGGACGCAGGAATGGGTCGCCAACACCGGCGTCTTCGAGAGCATCGCCGCCTGCAGCGCCGCCTGCCGCGAGACGTGGCTGATGTCGACCAGCATGCCGAGCCGGTTCATCTCGCCGATCGCCGCGCGGCCAAGCTCGGACAAGCCGCTATGCAGCGTCTCGCCGTCGCCCAGATCGGTGCGCGGATTGCTGCTGTCGCAGAGCGCGTTGTGGCCATTGTGGGTGAGCGTCATGTAGCGCGCGCCCTTGTCGCGGAAGCGCGCCAGCATGCCGAGATCGTCGCCGATCGCATACCCGTTCTCGACCGCGGGGATCACGGCCAGCACGCCGTCGCGCCGCGCCTGCTCGATCGCGTCGGCTGTCGTGGTCACGCGCGCGGTGACGTCGCGTTCGGTCCGCCCCATCGCGTTGATCGCGTCCAGCATCGCCAGCGCGCGCTCCCCGGCCGCCGTCGACCCGGCCGCGTCGCGCGGTCCTTGCGGCACGTAGGCGGCGAAACAGCCCGCCCCGAGGCCGCCCCGCCGCATCTTCGGCAGATCGACCCGGCGGGCCCCCCGACCCCGCGGACCGTCCTCGAACGCGTCCGTCCCGGTCGGCCAGGGGATGTCGATATGCGTATCGATCGTGACGATCGAAGCGTGCAGCTCCGCCGGATCAAGCATCAGAAACCAACTCTGTCACCACCCTTCAAATGCAGGATCGCCCGCGCCTCTGCCGGCGTCGCGATCTCGAGGCTCAGCTCCTCGAGGATGCGCCTGATCTTGCCGACCTGCTCGGCGTTCGACGTCGCGAGCTTGCCGCGGCCGATATAGAGGCTGTCCTCCAGCCCGACGCGGACGTTGCCGCCGAGGATGCCGGCCATCGTCGTGAACCCCATCTGATGCCGCCCGGCCGCCAGCACCGACCACACGTACTGGGCGCCGAACAGCTTGTCAGCCGTCTCGCGCATGAACAGCAGGTTGCGCGGCTCCGCCCCGATGCCGCCTAGGATTCCGAAGATCGTCTGCACGAACAGCGGCGGCTTCACCACGCCGCGCTCGAGCATGTACGCCAGATTGTAGAGATGCCCGATGTCGTAGCACTCGAACTCGAAGCGCGTGCCGTGCTCGTCCCCGAGCCGCCGCACGATCCCCTCGATGTCGCGGAACGTGTTGCGAAAGATGTGGTCGTCGGTGCGCTCCAGATACGGCTTCTCCCAGGCGTGTTTCCACTCCTTCACGCGGTTGCCGGCATTGGAGATGTTGAAGTTCATCGAGCCCATGTTCAGGCTGCACATTTCGGGCTTGGCCAGCAGCGGTGCAGCCAGACGATCGTCCAGGGTCATGGTCAGGCCGCCGCCGGTGGTCACGTTCACCACCGCGTCGGTCGCCTGCTTGATGACCGGCAGGAAGCGCATGAACACCGCCGGGTCGGGCGTGGGCTCGCCGGTCGCCGGGTCGCGCGCGTGCAGATGGATGATGGCCGCGCCGGCCTCGGCCGCCTCAATGCTGCTGCGCGCGATCTCCTCGGGCGTGATCGGCAGATATTCCGACATGCTCGGCGTATGGATCGCGCCGGTGACCGCGCAACTGATGATGACCTTGGACATGGTGCCTCCCGATGCGCCGCGATCCTGCACCCGCCCGCCGAAAGCGGCTAGAGTAGCGGCGTCAGACGGAGCGCCCCATGCTGTTCAAAATCGTGCCGAGGATCGAC
>JAABUQ010012598.1_pt1 | contig 10462 bp, 9 predicted proteins | sample 5560001 | NCBI WGS metagenome assembly JAABUQ01 (sample SAMN10711888, study PRJNA513371) | rock metagenome | isolation source: Antarctica rocks | place: Antarctica: Victoria Land, Finger Mt nord | collected 2015-12-18 | reverse complement strand
TCTACTTTGCGGCTACAGGGCTCCTTCCTTAACGCAGAGCCTCATAGGCGTCACCATATCAATTTGGGAAAAACCTACGTTAAGATTCACACATTCTGAATATGAGTGCGCCTTCACCATCGACTCTTAGTTTCTTCTCACAGGAGGTCTTCGTTTTCCTTCGCCATCAATTGATAATAGATCGTTCCCATGTCCTCAGAAGAAAGTGGGGCCTCCTGATTGAGCCACCAGGAAAGTAAGCTAAGCAGTGAACCCGCTGCATGGACCGCGAGTATCTCGCTATTCATCAATGATGAGCTTCCCACTTTCAAGGCCCAATACCAACGTCGACTCTGTTGCCCAATTGTCAGGGCAAGCAGATACAAGCATGGGGCGATTTGATAAGAGAAGAGAAGACTGTTTTGAATAATGAAAAAGGAGCCTTCTCATGTCACTACCACCTTCTCAATCGGATACCATTCCCGAAGAAACGGCACGTCTGGCTCGGGCCATCAATCCAAAGGGAACGTTGTATATGCAGATTCGCGACCAACTGGGGGAGATTTACCAGAACAAGTCGTTTGCCTCCCTGTTCTCCACTCGCGGTCAACCAGCAGAAGCTCCGTGGCGACTGGCATTGGTCTGCATTTTCCAGTTTCTGGAAGGACTGACTGATCGACAAGCCGCTGAAGCGGTTCAGCAGCGTATCGATTGGAAGTATACCTTGTCGCTTGAACTGAGCGATTCGGGCTTCGACTATTCGGTTTTGAGCAAATTTCGGGCCCGATTAATTGCAGGTGGCCAGGAAATGCAGCTCTTTGACGAAATGTTGGCTCTGCTCAAAACGCAGGGGCTGCTCAAAGGACGCGGCCGCCAGCGCACTGACTCGACTCATATTCTGGCGGCAGTCAGGACACTGAATCGGCTGGAACGTGTAGGAGAAACGATGCGACATGCCCTCAATACGCTGGCAGAAGTGGCTCCTCATTGGTTGCGTGCTCATGCGGTTCCTGAATGGTATGAACGCTATGGTCGGCGCATGGAAAACTATCGCTTTCCGAAGGCTGAGACCGCGCGTTCAGAACTGGGAGCGACGATTGGACGTGATGGCGTTGAGCTGTTACACGCTCTGGAGCGCGCAACATATCTACCCTCGTTGCGGGATCTGCCTGCAGTTGAAACCTTACGCCAAGTCTGGACGGAACAATATACCGACCTCTCTATGGAGACGATCTGCTTTCGCGAGAAGAAGGATTTGGATATTCCTGCCAACTTGATTGCCTCACCCTATGATACCGAGGCTCGTTTCAGCACCAAACGAGGAATGGACTGGGTGGGATATAAAGTGCACTTTACCGAAACCTGTGACGAAGATTTGCCTCATTTGATCACCCATGTGCAGACAACGGTTGCCTCCATACAAGATGATCAAGTCCTTGAAGCAGTTCATCAGGGATTATCGAAGCTCGAGGTCTTGCCTGCTATTCATCTGGTTGATGCAGGCTACACCGATGCAGAAGGACTCGTACGCAGTCAAGAGGAATATGGCATCACGCTTACCGGTCCTGTGGCTGCTGATCCCAGTTGGCAAGCCAGAGCAGCTGAAGGCTTTGAGAAAGCGTCGTTCCTCATTGATTGGGAACGAGAGCTCGTCATCTGTCCTGCTGGCAAGCAAAACTACTCCTGGTTACCTAATGGGGATAGCAGTAGAGGAGTCATTGGAGGGGTTCGCGTGCAATTTTCCAGCCGGGATTGTACTCCCTGTCCCCTTCGTGCGCATTGTACCCGGGCGAAAATTGGCCCACGAGAACTGATACTCTTGCCACGGGAGCAATATGAGGCATTACGAGCTGCCAAGCACCGCCAGAACACTGAGACCTTTCGAGAGGAATACGCCATGCGAGCAGGAATTGAGAGTACTCATTCCCAAGGCATTCGTCGCTGTGACTTGCGTCGGACTCGTTACATCGGGCTGACCAAAACACGATTGCAGCATATTTTCACGGCCATTGCTCTCAACATGGTACGAGCCGTCGAGTGGCTGACAGATCCTTCACCCGTTGAACCCTCTCAGCCGAGAACACGTCTCTCACGTTTCGCTTCTTTAGAACAGGCGATAGCTTCATGATGAGCTTCTTTCTCCTTTCGGCAACAGAGTCAATGTATGTATTGGGCCAACTTGAGCGGATCGCACCCATGCTGACCCAGCAGCAACAGCAGCTCACTCAGATGCGTACAGACGTTGAGGAACGTGTGAAGACACTGGACCAGGTACAGCAGCACCGCCTGGAAGAAGTTGTCACACGTCTGGGTGCCGAGGATCATGCGCAGCAGCAGCACCTTGAGGAGTTGAACACGACGCTTTCACAGATGAGGGACACTGGAGAGCAGCAGAAACGGGACCTGATTGCACAGATAGAGACGTTAGAGCGTGACCAAGCGCGAGATGTGGCAACATTGACTCAACAGCTAGAAGCCATTGACCCCAAATTGGCGCAGATCGTCACGAATGCGAACAATGCACTTGCACCTGTTCAAAAGCGTGTCGAGACACAAGAGCAGCAGATACGCGCACTGAGCCAGGAAGTGCAGCAGGAACGGGCGGCGCGTGAAAGCCTCTCGACCACGTTTGAAGCACAACAAGAGCAACTAGAAGCCTTGCTTGGCATGGTGGAGACGCTCACCAAGCGCAAAAAAGGGTAAGAGAGGAAGTGCGTGGTATCTTGCAAGAGGCACCACGCCGCCTGCGAGAGCGATGTAGGCCCTCTCTGTTGTGCATAGATAGAGGTTGTGAGAATAGTATATATTATTCTCACAACCTCTATCTATGCCTCTCGTAGCTCTTTCGGAAAAGCGTGTTTCCCATGTAGGGGGTAATGTAGTAACAGACCTGGAACGTACGATAAGGGCTATATGCGTTCAGAAAGAAGAGCACAAAGAACGAGTGCACGTAAAAACTGCATGCTACAAATCCCCTACTGAGGAGAATACCTTTTCCCTCTTTCCTAGAATGGCTCCAGGAGCCATTCTATCGCTTAACGTATGTTCCAGGTCCGTTACTACATTACCCCCAATTTGAGGGGTGGCGCGAGCGAACGTTGCTCTCCCACTATCGCATCCTCTACTTAGATGGAGTTCACTTTGCCGTTCGTCATGGTGATCAAACTGATTCGACCATCCTATTAACGGCACTAGGCGTAGACCTGGAAGGCAACAAAGAGGTGCTGGCGTTACGAGCATGCGCTGAAGAAAGTAAGGATGGGTGGATAGACCTGCTTCAAGATATGCGAACACGTGGGGCAACGCAGGTCGATCTCATCGTCACAGACGGACATGATGGCTTGCTGGCAGCCGTTTCTACGCTCTTTACGGCAACCGCACGTCAACGCTGTGTGGTGCATAAGCAACGCAATGTGATGAACGCCATTCCCAAACGTGAGCAGAACACTGTAGCAACCGAGTTAGCGGGTATCTGGAAAGCCGTGACCAAAGAGGAAGCTTTCACCCAATTAGAAGCCTTTAAAGGAAAGTACTGTCAGCGATACCCTGAAGCGGTGCGAAGCTTGATGGAAGACGAAGAGCATCTCTTGAGCTTCTATGCGTTTCCACAGGTGATGCATCGCTACATTCGTAGTACCAATGCCATCGAAAGCTTTTTTAGGAATGTTCGGCAACGAACTGATCAGATTGATGCGTTTACAACGGAAACGAGTTGTGTGACCATCGTCTGGGCTGTGATGCAGGATATTCGCTTACCCAAAATTCCAGTTGGCTAACAATCGATGGCTCTTAGTGGTGAATAGACAAGCAACCAACCGTTAAGGTTGGGTCAAGGAAGGATGAGGTTTTTCGTGTTTTTTTGGGCAAGATGAATCTCGTAAGATCGTTTTTGTCGATGCATCATGCAAACTTACACAGCTTTTTGTGTTCGGACAAGGTGCTGTTCACGGGGTCTCCTGCTCGCTTGCCTCTTCCTCATCTTTTACACAACTATCGGGATGGTGTCCCATTCCTCTTCCGATCTGACACTGTTGGTAAACCCTTTGATCATACTTCCCTCGAACGTTCTTTGTACAGACAAACGAGCTTGAATTCTGTTCGGCAAAAGGGTTTACTAGCAGTGTCAAATCTGGATATGAACCATTAGAGAGGTCGGAAAACCAAACGGAATGAAGTCAAACAACAAAACCTTCCAAAGTTTCTCCTTTGTTCCATCTCTTGAACATCCTTCTTTACATTTTCATCATTTTTTCTGCAAGTTCCATAATCTCAGGTGTAAGTCCCGGTGCGTACTCTTCAGGACGCTCTGGACTTGGCATGATTGGCACTCCTACAGGAGGCTTCTCAGTTGTTACCAGTTCACCATCATTGCCTGGTGAAGACCCCTTGAATATCTGTGACATCTCAGAGCCATCCAGACGCCAGTGATGTTGCTGGTTATGAATGCCCATATCCATCAACTTTTTGACCTCTGGAAACTTGGACGCGTCGAACTTAGGAATAGGGAGCACATTCCCCCACTTGACGCCAAGCGTTTCGAGTGCTTTTGCAAATGCCTTTTCATGAGCTTCATCACGTGCTATCAAGTAGGCGATAGTCGAGCGTGCCGTCTTGTTCTCTGTCATTTCGTAGATGCGACATTTTTGCAGACGACCTGTTGCTTCAAGAATTAGATTGTACAGTAAGTCAAGCGTCAAGTTGCCGCTGTTGTACACATACGAGCCTGACCAGGGATTGCCTGCTGCATCAACCGGCATGGCACCCTGTGCTCCGACCAAGAAATGGTGAATGTTGCCATGATCCAAGGCAATATTGAGGGGTGTGGAGGCTTTCCCATCCCCCATGTCTTTGCCTTGATAGCGTGGGGACCCATCAAGCAGGTGATTGATCGTTGTTGCAATTAACTCGACGTGGCTGATTTCTTCAATCCCAACACCTTGTATGAGATCGAGGAATGGCTTGGCCTTCCCTCGGAAATTGAAGCTTTGGAAGAGGTACTGCATCATGGTTCTCATCTCGCCGAACTGTCCACCCAAGCCCTCTTGGAGTGCGTTCGCCGCCGCTGGATCCGGCTCATCAGGAATTATCTCGTTGATCAGCTTTTGAACATGAAAGAACATGGTCTCTCTCTTTCTTCTCCTAATACATAGTACAACTCTTTGGTGGGGTAGAAGCACCCAAAGAGGGACACTGTTTACGGGAGAGAAAAGTTTCAAGAGAGAAGGATCGTGGTTTCTCGCGAGAGCAAATGTGCTTCAAACCCTTGCGTTTGTAGAACGTCTTCGAGAGGAGGAGCAAGTTCTTCTGATGGGGCTTCACTCAAACGTGTTCAACGTGTTACGCTGATTGAAACAGATGTTCTAATATTTTAGCTTAAAATGCCTTGAGAGGCATCCCGAAATCTGCTTTCGTGTCTCTTTCATGCACTTCTCTGCGCACATTTCTCTCATTGCGGGAGTATCTGAATTGGCTCGAGAAGCAATTCTACAGCACTATGAGCTATTTTTGCATGTATCCTGATCCTACCGCATATTCTCTCTTTTTTTGTTTTTCATCAATCGGCCTAAGAAGCCTGCATGAGAGCTTCAACCACTTTACTGCTCTGTTGCACCACAGACCCCAGTATCTGGAATTTCCCTACAAGGAAACTCCTTTGCATCTATCGTCAACATACTCAATCGGTATGGTCTGTAGCATGGTCTCCCGATGGCAGTACATCGCTTCAGCTTCAGTCGAAGGTACTGTCCAAATATGGAAGCCGCTACGAGCAATGGAGTATCTGAGAAAACCACTTATGCGAGGCTATTCCCAGTCTGCGATGATCGACCCCATGCGGTCGCCCAAGATTGGATCTCTGCGCTCAGGATGACGGCATAGATGAACGCGAGGACAACGATGCCGAGGCCAATCCAGGGGAAGAGATGAAACGGTTCTGGCCCAATACCAACACCGATGACACGAGGGACACGGTAGTTCTATCTCAGTTCTAATTTCTGGTAGAAACGTAGAGGAGCGGCAGGAAGGGAATACAAGCAAGAACGCGATCATACAACAGGAACAATAGGGCGAAGAAAGTGAACTTGACTCTCCTTCTTGCCTCTGAAAGTCGCTCCTCTTACATCTTCGGCCTCCTGATACAGGAGAATAGAACTGGATAGAACTACCGTGTTCCTCGTGTCATCGGTGTTGGTATTGGGCCAATAAAGCAGCGTTTACCAGAGCTTTGGCCTTTTGCAATAGAACCGAAAAAAGTGACCCATCTGAATATCTTTTTGCGTGCTGGACGTACTAGTAGCAGGCACAGTATTTGATGGAGCATCCTTGTTGGAAAAAAGTTCCTTGAAACGAGTCAGGTTTGCAGGAAGAATACGGAGCACAGAGACATCGATGATTGACCAGCAGCCCGAATTGATCCAGACCCATACATCCTCAACAGGGGGGGTTCTTGCCAACGGAGACTGGCTTGATCTCCATTTTGAGGCCTGTTCTCCCGAATATACGCTGATGCTGCGCTCCGTTGGCCTGCAAGCGGGTTGGCATGTTCTTGATGCCGGCTGCGGAAGTGGCAGCTATCTCCCACTTCTTGCCGAAATTGTGGGCAAGACAGGACGCATTACTGCACTCGACCTAGTGCCGGAGAACATCGTCGCAGTAGAGCAGCGCTTGAAGACCTGGAATCTTCCCTGTCCTGTTTCAGTGGAGATCGGGTCGTTGAGTGCATTGCCCTATCCTGATCAGCACTTTGATGCTCTCTGGAGCTCAAATGTGACCCAATATTTCAGTGATGCCGAACTCCCGAAGGTCCTGGCAGGATTTCGCAGGGTTGTGCGTCCTGGAGGTCTGGTCGCAATGAAGGATGTCGACATGCAACTCATGAGGATATATCCTGCTCCTCCTTTTCTCATCAGCCATCTCAGTGAAGCAAGTATTCGCGGAGGAAATGGTACCTCCCAATCGCAAGGATCGCTGCGCGGTCGAGAGTTGCGGCGCTGGCTCGAACATGCGGGATTTGAGCAGGTCTGGCAGCGGACAACGTTGATCGAACGATGGGCCCCCTTGCGAGCAGTTGAACGGCAGTTGTTTGTCGAGTGGCTGGCCTATCTCGCCCTCGTGGCTGAGGAGCGGGGTGTGCCTGAAACCGACCTAGTTACCTGGCACAGTGTACGTGACCCCACATCACTGGATCATCTTGTCGATCACCCGGACTTCTACGCTTGTGAAGGGCAGGTCGTAGCGGTTGGGTCTGTAGCATCTTCGGGTATGAAAGCGGAGTAGGAGGCCATCATCGAAGTCACATACATCTTGCCAATGAAGTGTCTTCAGCTCAAGGAGGAGAGCGACGAATTGACCTCCTATCTGCGCTGGCTTTCACAGAGTGCGGAAGTACTCGTGATAGATGGTTCGCCCCCGGATGTGTTTGCCGCTCATGCAGCGCACTGGAACTCCTTCACGGTCCATCTCCCCCCAGACCCTGATATCTCTGTCTTGAATGGGAAAGTTCGAGGTGTGCTCACCGGCCTGCGGCATGCAACACACGAGAAACTGGTCATCGCCGACGACGATGTTCGCTACGACGAAGCTGCCCTCAAGCGAGTGGCTGCTCTGCTGGAAGACGCTCACGTTGTGCGGCCGCAGAACTACTTCGAACCGCTGCCCTGGCATACTCTGTGGGATACGGGGCGCACGCTCCTCAACCGTATGACCGGGGGCGATTGGCCTGGCACGCTGGGAGTGCGGCGATCACTCCTCCTGGCGACGGGCGGCTACGATGGCAACGTGCTCTTCGAGAACCTGGAGCTCATTCGCACGGTGCGTGCTGCCGGAGGAGTTGAGGTCGTTCCGCTCGACCTGTTTGTGCGGCGTTTTCCTCCCAACGCCCGCCATTTCTGGTCGCAGCGCGTGCGTCAAGCATATGATGAGTTGGCTCGCCCATGGCGCCTTGCTGTGCTGCTCTCTCTGCTCCCTCTCACCCTCGTACTCCTTCTTTTACGGCACTGGACCGCTTTCACGGCTGGTCTACTGGCAATCATCGGCCTCGCTGAACTGGGAAGGAGGAGAGATGAGGGGTGCAAGGTGTTCCCGGTTGCGGCTTCCCTGCTTGCTCCAGTGTGGCTCGCAGAGCGTGCGGTATGTATCTGGTTTGCTCTTGGTGTGCGTCTCTGTACAGGTGGTATTGCCTATCATGGGTCCGTTATTACGCGGGCCGCTACACCAATGAAAGAGCTATGCCAACGCCACAACAACGTGCGAACCACCCTTGGAATACGAAAAAAACGTTCCTCTTTTGCTCAACAAAGCACTTGAGACAACTATGACGATGTTGTTTGGTACAAGCAAGCTTACATAAGGATAATCATAGTATGATACCTGCACCCATCAATGAAGATTGGCAGCATCTCAACCCATTCAATAGTGACCTCGCTCGTGCGAACAGCAGTTACGCCGCTTTCCAGCAGAACAAACTAGTACGGCTACCCAATACTGAACAACATCCCACTCCACTTATGGAACATGTTCACCACGCTTTCCGCTCGTGTGTGCTTCATCCCAGCTTTTCCTGTGTTGGCGCAAAAGCGGCCATACATCGAGGCACCTATCGCTTCGGCATGTATGGTGAGATGAACACGCAGGGGACGACTGCCGGACTGGCGCGGGATGTGTTTGCCTTCGTCCAGGAACAGATGGAACTGGACGAGTTGTTTACCACGTTTGTCGCCAGCTTCATAGGACCGCATACTGACGATGAAAGGAGCTTTGAACGACTTCTCTGGTCGCAACTTCAAAGCCTACACGAGCAGGATCGTTTGCATCACACCTGGGACCCCTCCGTTGCCTCCGATCCTCAAGACCCGCGTTTTGCTTTTAGCTTTGCAGGACGAGCCTTCTTTATAGTTGGTTTATCTGCTGTAAGCTCGCGTTGGACCCGGTGCTTTGCCTGGCCTACCTTGATCTTCAATGCGCACTACCAGTTTGATCGACTGCGCGAACGAGGGAAATATACACGCATACAGCAGGCTATTCGCGAGCGGGAACAGGCGCTGCAAGGGAACGTCAATGCAGTGCTCAGTAATTTTGGCGAGACCTCTGAGGCACGCCAATACGCAGGGCGCATTGTGGAAGAAGACTGGCAATGCCCTTTCTCCCCACAGAAGTAGGAAGAAGAAATGCATGCAGAAATTTGACAGCAAGGAGAGATAGTCATGGAAAATGGAACACGCTACCACCTGGAACCACAAACTGGTACAGGGTTTGAGTTGAAGAAAGGGCAATTCCTGCGGGTCATTGATCCACAAGGAGAGCAGGTCTCCGACCTGATGGCCTTTGCCCGCCCGGACACTTCTGAGTGGCTCTCTTCAGGGCGCAGCTTTGACTACAACAATACCATCTCCCTGACGAACGGCCACATTCTCTACTCGAATAAAAGCAACCCCATGTTCACCATTCTCGAGGACAACGTCGGCAAGCACGATTTTCTTCTCACCCCGTGCAGCCCGGAAATGTTCAAGATCATCTATCGGTACGAGGGCCATCATCCTAGTTGCTTCGAGAACCTGGCGAAGAACCTCGCCCAATTTGGTATCGAGAGCAGTGCCATTCCCACGACCTTCAACATCTTTATGAACGTAGATGTCCTCCCCAATGGCGAAATAAAGATCGGGCCACCTCTCTCTCGCCCAGGAGATTTCATCGTGTTGCGTGCGGAGATGGATATGTACGTTGGTCTCACGGCCTGTTCAGCCGAAATGTCCAATAACGGCACGTTCAAACCTATTGATGCAGAGATTGACGGCTGAGAGGAATTGTCAACGTGGGAGCGTAGCTGAACCATGTGCAAGCGTCTTCCCTGTGCAAGCAGCACATATGCTCTTGCTCTGTAACGCGTTGTAGCTCGCAGAGAAAGCGAGTCCGGCACGATCAACGCACCAGAGAAAAATGGCAGCAGGAAAGCTGTTGTTCCCAGACTCAAAGTCGCCGGAAGCCAATGACAACGAAGACGATGCTTAGGAGCAGGAAACCAACGCTCAGGAGAAGGACGAAGAGTGCGATGATGCCATCACTGCTGGAGAGATTCCTTCGACGAAGGCTCTCTCTACTCCACATGCCACCCAGCAGCCCACCAGTCAGGTATATCATCCCGGAGAGAAAAAAGAGCAGAGGAGGAAGAGGCACGCCGACAAAAAAATAGACACCGCTTAGTCCCATGTTCAGAGACATTCCTGCAAGAAACCACATGCACAAGACCATTCCGTAACGTCCTGGGAAACTTTTCTGCCTTCCGAGAGGGGTGTTGTCCATTGTTCTCGTTCCTGTTTGCCCTTCAACAGACTCTTAGCGTTCTCCAGTGCTTTGAACCTCATGATCCTGCCCCGGTTTGATAGAGTCTGCAAAGCTGAGATATACTCTATCAAATCAGGAAAGGGATCAGCATGGCAAAAGTTCAAAAAGTCTACACCCGAGAATTCAAAGAGGAAGCGGTGCGACT
>JAABUQ010012597.1_pt1 | contig 10463 bp, 7 predicted proteins | sample 5560001 | NCBI WGS metagenome assembly JAABUQ01 (sample SAMN10711888, study PRJNA513371) | rock metagenome | isolation source: Antarctica rocks | place: Antarctica: Victoria Land, Finger Mt nord | collected 2015-12-18 | reverse complement strand
TGCTGAATTGACGGTGAGCCTGAGCATCCCGACCCACTTTTCGCAGTTACTGACTAACCCAACCTGGATTACTGCTTATCTTTGGACTTTCTCACTGGTTTGTTACTTGTGGTTCGAGCATCATCGACTCTTCGCGCATATATTCATGCCGCGGACTGTCTCAGTCATACTGAACTTCGCGTGGCTTGCCACGATTGGCCTTATCGTTTATTTAGTTCAGTTGCTTATTCACTTCGAGTCCGATGTGCTTGCCGAACGCACCATTTTCGAATGGTATTTTGGCCTGTACGCCGTGAATCTGTTCATTCTATCGGCAATGTATGCGCTCGGCTCGCGAGAATGCGCACCGGAAATCCCGCAGGAGCGGCTCGTACGTTTCCGTGAGGCCGTCGCCCGGTTCGCTATTGCCGGAGCCGTTGTGCTGCTGATGGTCGCCGTCGGCCCGCTTATGAATGCCAACTGGTTCTTCTGGACCGTGCCCATGAGTATCGGATACGGCTTTTTGATAGCGGGGATCATCCTGCGCACACTGCGATCTCGCCGACTGCCAATTAGCGGGCGATAAGCGCTGCCGCCAACAGCGCGCAGACGACACCGGCAATCTGGGTGCGTTGTAGACGCTCTTTAAGCACGATGCGCGCAAGGAAGACCGTGCTGGCTGGGTACAGCGATGTCAAGACGGCGGCGATTGCAATCAAGCCGCGGTGCGCGGCGCTTATGAAAAAAGCGTTAGCGCTCATATCCAGTGCTCCAGCGAAAGCGATCATCGGCAACGTCCCAGAGAGCGGCTTTATCGGTTGGCGTGTTATCAATGCGGCAGCGGCAAGTAACGCAATAGAGCCGGTGCGCGATCCCACGAGTGGAAATAACCCTGCGTCCTGATGCGTCTGCGCAAGGCAAATATAAAAGACCCCGAAGGCAACGCCGGCCGCGAGCGATCGCCGCAATCCCCGCAGATCCGTTTTCGGCGCGCTTCCTTGAACCTTGAACGAGACGAACCAAACGGCAATTGGCGCCAACCCGATGCCGATGTCTTGGTGCAGGCTCGGACGCTCTCCGTGCACGATCCCGTAGAGTACCGGAACGACTGTCGCGATAACCGCGCTGACCGGAGAGATCACGCCCATCGAGCCGACGGCCAACGCCTGATAGAATAGACTTAACGCTACGGCGCCCACAATGCCCCCAGCCATACCCCACCAAAAATCGAAGGCGCGCATCGGAACGGGCATGAGCAGCAGCAGAATGAAAAGCAATGCCAGCCCAACCGCTTGTGAAATTAAGGCGACGGTAAATACTGGTGATTTCTTTGTTGCCAAACCACCCAGAAAATCCGCAGCACCGTAGGTAATCGCCGCCAGTAAACCGAGTGTGGCGCCGAACATAGCGGTCCCTAGCGGCCCGTCGGATCCAAGGCGTCACGCAAACCGTCTCCAAGCAGATTGAAACCGAGAACCATGGTCGTGATCGCGATCCCCGGAAAGATGAGAGCCCAGGGCGCAGACAACCAGTAGTCGCGGGCGTCGTTGAGCATCGCTCCCCATTCGGGGGTCGGCGGTCGAGCGCCCAAACCGAGGTACGACAGACCTGCAGCTTCGAGCTCCGCCGTAGCAACTCCGAGCGTCGCCTGCACCAACAACGGGGCAAGAATATTGGGCAGTACGTGCCGCATCAGGATTCGCGGAAGCCATGCACCGATTGCGCGCGCGGCCTCAATGTATTCCAGATTCTTAACGGCCAACACTGAGGAACGCGCTAAACGGGCATACTGCGGAATGAAAACGATGCCCACGGCGATCATCAGATTGTTGATGTTGGGCCCCAGGATCGTGGTGATGCCGATGGCCAGTATGATTGAAGGGAAGGCGAGCATAACGTCCATCGCGCCCATCAGGGACGCATCGATCTTGTCCCCTGAATAACCAGCGATGAGTCCGATAAGCGTGCCCACCGAGATTGCAAGCCCCACGGCGAGAAAGCCGATCCGCATCGAAATTCGCGCGCCGTAAACAATCCGCGCGAAAATGTCGCGGCCTAGTTTGTCCGTGCCCATAAGGTGGTGCCAACTCGGCTTGGCGGCCTGATCCGAAAGGTTTTGCGTTAAAGGATCTGTGCCGGAGACCAGCGGCGCAAAAACCGCCGCCAGCAACAGCAGCAGGACGATAAGCAACCCCACAATCGCTCCAGGAGAACGTCGCAACCGCAGCCAGACATCGCCCAGGTACGTGCGCGTTAGGTCCATGGCGCCGGGATTGGTAGTGCCGTCGCCGGCGTCCTCCAGCGAGCAAGCTGCGTGCAGCCCCGGTTCGAGACTTTATTATGCACCGCTAGGCCACGGCCCGTGGTCCCAAGCACAGGGTTTTAAGGCAACCTTAAGAATTTTCCCGAGACCACCTCAGCGACGACTCTTCAGTGAGACGCTTAGGTGCTTTTCGCATCGCATGTACGAGGTGACTCACATGTTATTAAAACCCACTAGATTGATAAGTCAAAGCTTTCGCGGCATTGAACGTATGGCGCTCGTTTTGGCTTTTGTTCTGAGTAGCATTTCACTGGCGTCCGCCGGCACAACCGGCCAAATTTCCGGAACCGTCGCGGACGCAAGTTCCCAGCGGCCTATTGCTAACGCCAGAGTAACAGCCACTGCCCCGACTGGCCGCTATTCTGCGACGACGGACCCTCGCGGTTATTACGTCATAACGGGCGTTCAACCGGACTCGTACGTCGTGACGTTCACCGCCAATAATTTCGAGCCGAATTCAGTAACGGGAATTAACATTTTTGCTGATCAAACGGCGACTGTAAACGGATCCCTGCGCCGTTCGCTTACGGAAATCGGCCGTGTAACGGCGCGCAGCCCGGGCGGCGCATACCAACCCACGCAGACGACAGACACCTATACGGTCACTCCGACTCAAATACAGCAGCTTCAGGGAAGCGCAATCAACATCAGCGAGACGAATCTAATCACTTCGTTGCCCGGTGCATCGGTCGACTCCAGCGGTTATCCCGTCATTCGCGGCGGGCGCGAAAATGAAGAGGGCTATCAGTTCGAAGGCATCCCCTACACGGACGCGTTCACAAACCAATTCGTAAATACGCTCGCCACCCCCGGTTTGGGACTCCAGCAAGTGCAACTTACGCCGGGCGTTGCAAATGCATCGTTCCAAAATGCCGGCACTGGAACGCTCAACTTAATTGCCAAACGCGGCAGTTACCCGGGTTTTTTCACTGCTCAGGCCGGCATCGGCTTCCCGAATTTCTTCCATCCGGTCAACATCGAGTTCGGGACCGCTTCGCCGAACGGCCGTTTCTCAGAGTACGCCGCCTTTTCCGGGCAAAACACCGGTTTCACCTATGGGGACAACAGCCTTACGGCCGCTCAGAACAATCGGTTCTTTTCGACGCGCCTTGAGACCGACCGCGAGTTCTTGAATAACCTCGTATACCGTTTCGGGCGCGACAGCACGAAGTCTCTCCAGTTTTTTACCGACATTGCGGACCATCACTTCTACCAAGGCTATGGTGGATTTGACACGCTCTGCTTCCGCACATGCGATCCACTTTTTACCGACACGATCGGCGGTATTACAGGCCTAACCGCGGGCCAAATTCAGAGCATCATGACTCTGGACCCCTACCAGCAAAATCCTACCCAAACGCTCAAGCAAGCACAGCGTCCACCGTACACCTACTATCAGCCAAATATTGCTTATAAGCTCCAGTTCAACGACAACATCGATCCTTCAACATTTTTCTCCATCAACTTTTACCGTGTGAACGCTGTCACTAATTTCGATTTCCCGTACGCTAGTCAGAATCCGTTTTACCCCTCATTCGTCTTACAGCAAGGCGGTTTCAGCACCGGCGGACAAGTTGAATTTACCAAGCAATTAAGCCAGAAGCACTTGCTTAAACTCGGAGGTTCGTATGCATACTTGCATCCGGTCTACGATCAGGTAAGCAACAACTGGGGCTTGGAATCGACGATTTTTAGTGGAAATAGCGAAATTTATGATTTTCTTCCCAATGACGCCAACTGCCCCGTAACCTCCTGCGGTTACCTCGCGCCGTACTTCCCGAACGGCCTTCCCAAGGTACCGAATAACATTGAAACTTCAGCATCTAACCGTCAAGATTTCTCACTCTACGTCAACGACACGTTTACGCCGAACACGAAGTTGAAGTTGGACCTCGGCATGCGAATGGACGGTGCCAATTACCGTTTGCCAGCCGCAAAGATCGACCCGAATACCTGCGACTTTTTGTACTTGCCACAGCCAGGAACGTACAACTTGCCAACTCAGCCCGCTCCGGGCAGCGCACCCCCCGGTACCGTGCCACCGGGGACGTGCCCGACCGCAAAATTCGGCGTTACCAAAGACCAAACCCAACCGCGAATATTCGAGCCGGTTATCGCAACATCGTATCAACTGGGAACCAGAGACGCCATTCGCGCTACCTACGGGCGTTCGGTCGAGTTCGCGCCGCTAGGACAGATCGACTTTTACGTTCCGCAGGGCTACTATAGTGGTTTCAACAAGGTCCCGGCCACCGCTAACACGTGTGGCATTTTCGGAAACCAGTATTGCGCAAGCTATGGCGAGCAACTATATTGGGACAACCAGAACACATTCCAGGGTGTACCTCTGCAACCCGTAAAGCCGGAAGTGTTTAACAACTTTGATTTCTCTTACTCGCATCAATTCGCGAACGGACTTGCTTTCAAGATTACGCCATTCTACCGTCTTGCCTATGATGCTACCGCCTCAAGCCAGACCCCTAAGATAGGGCCGAACGGTCAACCAATCACCGATGTCAACGGAAATGTTCTCTACAACCCTTCGGTGGTTACGAACCTTGGCTCGAATAAAGCCGCCGGTATCGAATTAAATCTCACTAAAGATACACCGCTCGGACTATCCGGACAATTTACTGCGACATACATCAACGAATTCTCCAATGTAATCCCGTTAAGCGCGAGTGAGGACTTTTTCCCGACGATTCCGCCGGCATCACTCGCGCTGCACAATGTTTATCGCGTTGGATTCATATCGCCGCTCCAAACGACGTTAGCACTGACGTATAGAACGAAGAGCGGCTGGCGGATTAACCCGCAACTCCAGTACAATATCGGGTATCCGCTCGGAGCCGGTCAACTCGGTGCCGTATTCGTGAACGGCGTGCCCTATAATTTGCCGAACACTAACGTCACTTCAGGCATTAACGGCTCACCGCGAGGTGCCGTTCAGTATATAGATCCAATGAACCCGGGGTCGCTTTTCACGCCAAATATCGCCGCTACCCGGGGAACACCCGAGGGCACATTCCCGGGCGGGTTGCTGTCGCATCCCAATGCTACGGCTAACATGACGATCGAATACACTAACCACAGGGGAAACGCGATTGGCTTCACGGTCAACAATCTGTTCAACGAGCTTTTCGCAGGGCCTGAACTGAACACGCGCTATCAGCCCGTTGCCACTGGGTTGTCCGGTCCGCTTACCGGTTTCATCCCTGGCGCCTTCCTCTATCCTCAACTTGGATTTGCAAATTTTAGCCCTGCGGTTAAGGGTCAAAATGCATACGTCAACTTTCCAAATAACAGCCCCCGGACGTTTTATTTCTACGTTCAGGCACATCTTTAAAGAGCAGCGGTGAAAGGTTTAAAAGCTGCCCCCATACTGGTTATCGCCGCACTGCTGTCTGCTTGCTCAAGCAATGGCACTGCCGTAAACCCGGGTGGAAGTCCCACTAACTTGGCCCAAAACGGCAAACTACAGTTCGCCGTGGGAACAGCGAATGTTGCTTTCGACGGGGCCGTGGGACTAAACACGGTTGCTACGTTCCGCCAACCAAACGGAGCTTCAGCAACTCTCGTGAACACCCCAACGATTACCGGTCCCGCGGGATTCATGGTTCCGGCAAGTGCTCCCGCCGCTGATGCCGGCACAAACCACATCAGCGCTTCGCCGCAAAATCCCAACGTCACTCAAACGCCAGCACCAACCACATTCAGCAACACGGGCGGCGTATTCTCGTACGGTTTCGGCCCGTTTAATAACTCGGCCAGCGAAGCGCTGTATCCGGGCAATCCTCCCCTTTACCCGCAGCCGTTTTACTCGGCAAGTGGCGGTTTCGAGTACATCGGTGGTCCGCCAGCATATCCGTTTTTCAATGACGGCACGTACCCAGCCGGCTTTCAAGGATATTCACAAGGCTTTAACGCCTTTGAAGCCACGCCGGTGGTCGGCGCTTACACTCTTAGCGTGAACGTTCCGATCGCAAACGCGCCTTCACAAACCTTCACGGCTTTAGCCACAATAACAAACACTGTGGTGTTGCCGACATTGCCGACACCGGCTTTCACACCAGACGGTGCCGGCGGCGGAACGGCAACCCTTATCGTCCCGCCCGATCCACGCATCGTTGAAACGCTCGTTTATGTGGCTGATACGACCATAGGCACATATTACACGCTGGGCCCAGCGCGCTCAACGGGAGCCGTTACCTTAACGCTACCTGGTAATCTCGGTCCCTGCCGCGGGTCCGGCTGCCAAAGTGGGGCAAATGCAAAGCCAAGCATATCATCAGGAGATTCTTATCAAGTGTACGCGGCAAGTTACGACTATCCAGCCTTCGAAGCATCGCCGCCAATCAATACTAGTCAAACTCCCACCATTACAGGTTCCAATGGACAGGCAGACGTTACGCTGTCCAATGTTTTGACTGCAACGTACTAGCCCGCCTGAGAGCGAAAGCAAGGAGCGGCGTCCAAGCGTCGCTCTTTGCTTTTAACTGATGTTATGTTAGCGGGGGTCGTCCGCGGTGAAAACCAGTGACCGCCTGGTACCGTTTCACGATGGCCGTGAGCTGCAGCTCGCCAAAAGCGCGGCCCAAGAATGAAATCGACGTTGGCAGATGATTTTCTCCGAAGCCATTGGGTAGCGCGATGGCCGGTACGCCAACCAAGTTGCCGGGGCTGATTAGGCTGACTTTTCCGGGATATTTCGTGTAGCCTTTATCGAAGGCGACGTCGATTGGATACGTCACGGTCGGCAGCGTCGGGGAGACGATCGCATCGTACGGCGCGAAGGCTTTATTCATTGCAGCGATCATTTTTACGCGTTGGCGCATTGCGTCGATGTAGTCGACTGCGAGCGTTGCATACGCCGCATAACCGCCCGTTCTGTCGTCAACCGATTGGAGTTCCCGAGAACGGCCGCTCTCTATCAGCTCGCGGAACGCCGCGGCGCCTTCCGCGTTCACGATAACGTCCACCGCCGCCCCATACGGCAAATCTGGCAACGCCACTTCAGATACCACGTCCGCAAAACTTTCCAGCACTCTTAGCGATGCGTCGAAATTCCGGCGCACCGCCGGCATCGATTTCTCGGTTGCATGTTTTAGAACGGCGATGCGCGGACGGCGGCGGATCGTTGGAAACGGAGCATTGACGGCCGTCGGGTCGTTGGGATCCGCGCCGGAAATCGTTTTCAACACCAGTTCCGCATCGCGGGCCGACCGCGCCAGCGGTCCCAATTTGTCGAGCGTCCAGCAGAGCGCCATCGCGCCGTGGCGGCTTACGCGCCCGTAGGTGGGACGCAAGCCGGTGACGCCGCACGCGGTTGCGGGGAACAAAATGGATCCCGACGTTTCCGAACCGATGGCAAAACCAGCGAGTCCCGCAGCGGCCGCTATACCCGAACCGCTCGATGAACCACCGCTCCAAAAATTGCGGTTCCAGGGTGTGCGACCGGGACCCGTAAATGAAGCGTCCGGATCGTTGTATCCGAAACCGCCGGCAAGTTCCACCATCGCCAGCTTTGCGAGCAGGACGGCTCCGGCGTCGCGCAGCCGCGCCACAACCGTCGCATCGAAATCGAAACGCTGATGACGGTACGGTGCGGCGCCCCATGTCGTGGGCGCATCGGGCGTTGCCAGCAGGTCTTTAACGCCGTATGGCACGCCATGCAACGGGCTACGAACGAGGCCGCGGGCGCGTTCGCGGTCTGCCTTTCGTGCTTCGCGCAAGGCGCGCTCGCGCAAAATGGTGACGACTCCGTTGTAATGCGGCCCGTACTTTTCTAGCCGCGAGAGATACAGCTTGGTGAGCTCAACCGAAGAAATCGTTTTGCGGGCTAACTGCTCGCCCAGCGCGACGCTGTCGGAAAAAGCAATGTCCTCGTTTGTCATTGCGGGACCCGAAACGTCGTTACCGGCTCGTCTGAGTTTTTCAAACGGCGCTTGCCTCTATTTAACGTTCGCCCTTCTTTGCGGTTGCTATCGATGTTGCCGGCGATCGTCCGCAGTTCCGCCTCGGAAAGCTTCGAATCGAAGGCGCGCATCAGCGCCGCCGTTGCAAGCGCAGCTTCCGATGGCTTGGGCGAGGGCGATGCATTCGGTGACGCTGCCGCAGCAGGCAACGCCGACGCCCGCGGGACCGGGCTTGGCTGCGCACCGCCCTTTCTCGCGGTCAGCGTTAGTGCGGCCGTGGCCGACGCGATAGCGCTCAAAAAACGTTTGCGGCTGCTCACAATCTACACTTCCATAACAACGGGAATCACGATGGGGCGCCGGCGCGTTTTCTCGTAAATCGCTTTGGAGAGGCCGATGCGAATGTGCTCTTTGACGGTGCCCACGTCGCGAATGCCCTCGACCGAGCAGTCTTCGACAACGCGTTTCAAATGCGTTTTCAATTCGTCCAGCACGCCGTTGGATTCCGGGATGTAAAACACTCCTCGGGTGACGAGGTCAGGGCCGGCAATCACGCGGGCTTCCTCGCTGTCTATGGTTATCACGACCATCACGATGCCGTCGTTGGAAAGCGCCTTTCGGTCGCGCAATACTGCGGTGCCGACATCACCGACCCCCGAACCGTCCACCATGACATTCCCGCCGTAGGTTTTGCCGATTTTATCACCGCGTCCGCCGCTAAACTCCAGCACGTCGCCATCCTCCAGCAAAAATACTTTCTCCGGATACACTCCAGTTTTCTGAGCGAGCTTTCCGTGCATGACCAGCATCCGGTATTCACCGTGCACGGGAACGAAGTACTCCGGCCGCACCAAGTTCAGCATCAAAAGCAGCTCTTCTTGCGAAGCGTGTCCCGAAACGTGCGAACGCCCGTCGGTTCCATGCACCACCGTCGCTCCCAACTTGTACAGGTTGTTGATGGTCTTATGGACGCTCTTCTCATTTCCGGGGACGGGCTTGGCGCTGATGACTACAGTATCACCGGGAACAATCTTTAATTTTTTGTGATCGCGCACCGACATGCGCGTGAGCGCAGACATGGGCTCACCTTGAGAGCCGGTTGTCATGACGACGACTGACTCCGGCGGACATTCATCCACCTGCTCGATACGAATCACCGAGCTGGCAGGAATTTGCAGATACTTCAGTTCGGAAGCAAAATGGATGACATTCGTCAGCGACCGTCCCAAGAAAGCTATTTTGCGGTTGAATTTCACCGCGTGGTCGACCACCTGCTGAATCCGCGGTACGTTTGAGGCAAACGAGGCGACGATGATGCGGCCTTTGGCGTGCGAAAAGACGTTGCTAAACGCTTCGCCGACCATCCGCTCGGAGAGTGTATGACCGGGGCTTTCGGCGTTGGTGCTGTCCGAAAGCATGCATAAAACGCCTTCGTCGCCGGTGCGCGCTATGCCCGCAAAATCGGCCGGCCTGCCGTCGATCGGTGTTTGATCGAACTTAAAATCTCCGGTGTGGAAAACGGTGCCACATGGTGTCCGAAGGGCCAGCGCGCATGCGCCGGAGACCGAGTGATTGATATGCAGAAATTGCGTGTCAATCTCGCCATGCCGTACCCGTTCGCCAGGCTGGATCGGGGAAAAGGTGGCTTCACCCATATTGTGATCGCGCGATTTGGCTTGAATTAGTGCCAGGGACAAGGGCGTTCCAATAACCGGTACCTTAAACTCTCGCAGCAAGTATGGAATGCCGCCGATGTGGTCTTCATGGCCATGCGTCACAAGCACAGCCCGAAACTTCTCGGCGCGTTCGCGCAGATAGCTGAAGTCGTTGATGACGATATCGACGCCGTACATCTCCTCATCGGGGAACATCAATCCGCAATCCACGACGACCATGTCGTTATTCGTTTCGATCACCGTCATGTTGCGGCCGATCTCCCCGCAGCCCCCGAGCGGAATGACGCGAGTGTATGGCCGATCGGGCGGCGCTGGAACGACTAGCGTGTCTGCAATCAAATGCTTCCTACGGCTTTTCGGTTACGGGCGGCGCGTGAAGAGTAGCGTGGAGGTATCCCATGTTAGTATTGAATCGCGCCCTTGCGGCGCTGGCCTTGGTCATCCTTCTCGCTGTAGCGGCCGAGGCCTCGGCTCATCGCTCCAAAACAAATCCGGGCGCACCGTCGCACTATAGCGTTTCACAATTGTATTCATCGCACGCGCGCCGACGGGCGGTCAAGATTTTGCAAC
>JAABUQ010012596.1_pt1 | contig 10463 bp, 6 predicted proteins | sample 5560001 | NCBI WGS metagenome assembly JAABUQ01 (sample SAMN10711888, study PRJNA513371) | rock metagenome | isolation source: Antarctica rocks | place: Antarctica: Victoria Land, Finger Mt nord | collected 2015-12-18 | reverse complement strand
AGGGGGTGTTTGAGGGGGTGTGGAGGGGGTGCGGGGAGGGAGGGGAGGTGGAGAACATGGTTAGGGGGAGGGTGTGCGTTTGGAAGGTTGGGGGGTCGGATTGTGGGGGGAAGGGGAGAAGGTGGAGGGTTTGGCGGAGGGATTTGAGGTTTGTCCAGTTTGGGTCGGGGGGTTTGGGTGAGGTGTCTGGGGTGGGGGTTTTGGTTGCACTGTGAGTGCTGGTGTCTTCTTGGATGAAGTGGTCGATGACTTCGTCGACTAGGTAGAGCCCCTGTGTTTCTGTCTCCGCGTCACGGTTGTCTTGGAGGTAAGTCAGGATGAGGAAGACGGCTTGTAGGGGGCCAAAGTGAGTCGAGCTGAACCATGCGTAAGGTTCGAAAGCTGGGATTTGGATACACTGAAGGAAATTGCGGAGGTATGAAGTACTGAGTTCGACAAGACTGTTGAGGAGAAAGTTAGCAAGGGTTCAATGGTAATGGTAAGTTGTCACTCCTCGGGTCTCTGTGCAGGAGGATATACATACCTGTTCCATCTGGTTCTGCGTTGGTCATCAAAATTGCTCTCACATCCCAGGAGCCCTTTTTGGAACATAATTGTAGCTTCCGTTTGCAGCATAGTCAGCATAACCCTGGCCCAGGAGGTGAAGACTGTAGGCTCCTCCATTGAGTCTCCATAGAGACGTTTCTGTGTGAGTGGAGATGCGTTTGCTATGCGTGAGGGTATCAATCCTTTTTCCGGTATACCCTTTGCGGGGAGCCTAGCCCTGAGACAATCCAAAAGAATCTGGACGTTTCTCAGGGCTTTTTCTAAGTAGTTCAAACAATCGGCTGATGACGCACTCTGGAGCTTATTGACCATTAGGCGTTCAAAACTTGAGGTCTCAAATCGGCCCATGGCAACAAGCATTGAAGCGGAAGATCTCTGTGTTGGAGAAGTCAAGAAGCCCACCGGTGATGCTGTCTCATGGATATCTTTATCTTGAATCTCACTGACCATTTGTGCGGTGTACTGATTGTCGTGGTGGCAACTCAACGGTGAGCCATTGAGAACGCTGTTCTGAACGTCGAGCCAGAGGATGTGCCACCAAACACGGCGACGAACCTCACACGCCACAACGTCGATTCCTAGTCTTGATCCATCAAGATGCAGTCCCATATTTTGAGCTATACGCACTACCGTACCAACAAATCCGGAGTCTTCGTGCGGCTCGCCTTCTTGTTTCAGGCAACTGTGCCGAAATAACAATGCTACGAGGGTATTGAAGGTAGGGAATCGGAGGTGCTGCACAAACTTGAGACTGGCAAACGAAGCGCTTTTCAACTGCTCCATGACCGAGTCCCGCTTCACACTCTGCAGAACTCCGGCAGTCCAAAGTGACAGCGGAGCTGTAGCAGCACCACAATAGAGAACAGTAAACATTAAGGATAAAAAGGTTGGATCCTCGATGAGTTTGCTGGTCGGGGATGCCGTGTCCAAATTAGAGTACCAGCGCCAAAAATCGTCGTAGTCTGCACGGAACGTGGGAACATGGATCAGAGGATAGATCGGTCGAACTCCTATAAGGAACGCATAAAGAAGCATATTGCAGACCGGCTTCGGTGGTAGTAAAGGCAGTAAGTTTGCAAGTGCTGGAGCGTCAATATGTGGCTGAGGCATGTCCTTGGGAGTTTCTCGATCACAGCGAAGTAAATTCTCACATGTCCGCTCCTGAATTGTAAATTAGAACAAGGCATGTCATCGACATCAAGGTCCAGGTTTACGTACGCAATTCTTTACATATCCCCAGAAGGCGGCCCCTACGTGGCGTATCTGAGCCCCACTCGAAACACTAAGAAGTCCAGGTGGTCTGAGACTGTCCTTGTTAGTCTCGAGTGTTGGCTGTTTGTTGTCCAATCCGAAAGGTGTGCTGGGCCAAATTATAGGGCTATACGTGGCGTGAGTCGGTTTATCAGTCAGAGAGGGTGCTTTCTGAGGATGTACATCAGAGCGAGCACAGGGCCGGTTTTGAGTGGACTGCGAATGTGGTGAGACTGTACTCGCTGGGCTCAAAAGACGCGTATTTTGTCGTTGAAGGTTTGAGGCCGCAATGTGTCCATCCTCGTTGTCCAGGTTCCAGGAAACAGTAGTAGCAGAATCCTCATAGGCGTTTGCTTCGGCCTCTGATAGATACAAGTCTCCCGCGTCCATCGTAGGAAAAAGAGGCGTCTCGTCTCTATCAAAAGTACCTTCGTCATGCCCAGAGTTCGGTGGTGAAGGGGGCATATGATTCGATTGAGCTGGGATTGATTTGATGGAATTTGTTCGCGACTGCGTCGAGTTCTGAGATCGCCCAGTCCATTCCACCCAGTTTTCCTGCCGCGATGTGGGAAATGGGTCCTTGTTCGGGTCCGCGTTCTTATTGCGATTACATGTCTTTTGCTTCTGTTTTGCCTGTATGCTTGCCTTCTTCCAAGCATTCAAATCATACTTGCACACTTCATTTGTTCGAACACAACTGTTGCAAGCAGGCTGCTCTTTTGTACAGCGGACTTTCCTCCGCCGACAGGTAGCACAACTGAGTGAGGGACGAGGCCTAGTCGTGGCACGAGATTCACCCATGGCTTCTCTAAATTCTCCACGGGTCAAAACACCAGATTCCCTATGAGAGACAGCTCCACTTTGTTGAATGATTGCAAAGAGACGGAGTGTATATAGATAAGCGTCTTAAGGAAGTAGCAGACCAATACGTAGATCGTACCTGACGCCAAGCAAAAAACAAAAAGGATCAGATTGTATGTGAAAGGACCTGAATCAGCACTGGTAAGCTGCAGTCTGCAGGTGAGATGGGTTGTCAGTTGTTGCAGACTACTAGAATAAGGTTTGAAGTGCTTTGATAGGACCAGCGACAACAACTCCAGGTCCAAAAGTAGAGCTCTCAAGGAATTTGATGTTCCAGTACGAAATTGCGCCTCGCCTTTGCGTCATTAGCGTCTAGATTGCTGTTGGTCGAAAAGGGCTTTTGGAGCCGATAAATAACTTTACCCCTTGCGAGAGGCGAAGCGGGAATCCCAACGTATCAAACAGCAATGCTGCTCCTCGGAATCTTGGAAATCTGAGGCAAAGTAAGCCGGCAGCATTGTCACCAGTGTCGCAGTTCTGCTGACAACATCTGTTTTGAATAAGCGAGGACGGGTATCCAACGAGCAGCGAGTGCTCGTTCATCTTACGGCTTTGAGAGATGGCAAGGAGCACGACGTAGCATGTACATCCCTTCAGGGTACAGTAAGCAAGATACTGACGCTCTTGGGGCTGACTGTAAGACGGGGAGTACGGCTGAGGCGAGGTATTGATGCACCACCGTACTAGCTACCTTAGTAAGCAGGGGCGTTAAGCGAAACACGGTGACACCTAAGCCCCACCCGAAGAGCTGACTAGAGCTGTGGTCCGGATGTAAGTAACTTGTTTGTGCCTAAGTTTTGGGAATCTACCTTAGGGAGCCTTTCTACCCAGAATTGTCAGGTATCCAGATTTCCACTAACTAGGTCCTTCCTAAACACCGCTATTTGGGAAGTTCAATGCTCGGAGCACAATCCGCCAACGGGTCACAGTTGGGGCGGGGTTGAAAAAAGTTGAGCTGGGGTCGGAATTAACCGACGTTACTCTCGCTTATTTCCTACCGCGGTTCAGCTTTTAGCATATGCTCAGTATATGCTCCAATTTTTTTGAAAATCAACGATTTTTCAAAGTTTCGACCTTAATGGAGGTTGCGTCGGAGTTAATTTTTGACCCTAGCCGAACTTTTTTCGACCCTTGCCAAGCTGCAAGCCCCATATGCGAACTACAATTCCACTGATTGTAGGGTAATAGCGTATGCATGTTTCAAAGTATGAAATGCAGGGAAGCATGCAGGCTCGCGGCATTGTGATGCGTAACAGAAAGACCTCGGTAGTGGGTAAAGCTGTCTTAGTGGAAATGGGCGAACGCCAGGCTTAGGCCCTACAGAGTCCGAGGGAAGAATTTAGCCTGATACGCATGTCGCTCGGTTTGAGGCTGAAACCTGCAGTGGGAAGGTAAGGTAAGCTCAATTAAACCTAATATGAGGATAGGAAGCTTTATCATTCCAACGACGCCAAGTATAGCGATAACACAGAGTAACATTAGTTTAACCCCTTGCAACATATACTAATATTACTTAGGACCCAAGGTTAGTGAAACAAAATATAGCTAGGCTAAATTTGATAGCCCTTATTAGAAGCATCAATAACATTATAGTTTCAGAACTTGTATACAGCTGTCTATATATTTGAACTTATTATATATAGAATACTGACTCTGTAAAAGGTTTCAAGTAAAACAAATAACAATCTAATACTGTTTTTTCAACCCGTCATCTTTTCGCCTGGCCATGATTTGTTTCACCAACTCTTGGCGGACTCTTTAAGTGTCAAATGCGGCCGCCACGTTACCCTCAAACAACGCGGCCTTGCCCCACGCTAAATCCCGAAGTTGCCTGTTGTGCGGCTTATGAGGAGGCGCGTCTTATTAGACGACCGGGTTCTCACATTGGTAATTTGTCTCGCGATTCTTGTCTCGCAAGGATCGCATCCCGTGGGGAGACTTCACCGGGCTGTGTTGCTCCCACTCCGCCTTTGCAACCGACTAGTACTCCGCCTTGCCATGGGCATCAATTGGATTGGAGAGAGCCTGCACCAATGTGGCAGAGCATTCGAGACGTGAGGTCTACTCTACCGACCCCTAAGGTATTGATAGAGTAATTGATGTGATGAGTCTCCACTTCGTGAATAGACAGACACGATGCTAAGCAACTGCTCGGTATAAGAGAGATTAGAATACCGTTGCTATCGATGAGTCGGATCCCTATATTGAGAAAAGGCCAACATACAGGATTGCGACAAGTCCTGCTTCGGAGACACGACATATGCTCTCTCTGTCTGCGTCCGAGGGCTACTATCTGTTACCTCACCACAGAGGAACGTGATCGGTGGGGACTATTGAAAAAGGGCCAACGCACACAATTGCGACGAGTGCTACTTTGGAGAACCAGCATACCATCAATCTCCTTGTTCTACTTTAGAAGAATAACATTACAATCAATCTCCTCATCTCCGTCGCCATGGATTACCTCATCCTAGGAAAAAGTGATCAGCGGGAAATGTTGAAGCGCAAGGCTCGCCAGCAAAGTACTTGCAGGAAAGCCTGGCATCCATGATTACGAACTTCCAACTGCAGGATAACGGCCCTTCAATATATGGAGAATCTGTAATACATGTAATTGGCGTAATTTTATGTCTACAGGAGTTCTAACCGTAATCCTTAATTCGTGCCTACCAGCTTGTAGATGACGAGGAGATATTCGGGGGCAGAGAGGCTCCATTTGCGGTGAAAGAAAGGCAGGACGATGTAAAGCCACTTGCGCAAAAGGTCCAGTGACTCTAGCGATCAAAGTCTAGTACTGACGGAGGAGTAGCCTTGGTGAATTGAACTCTACACGGTCCATCAAGCGCTCTGTCGGTTGAATTGAAGGTTCACCATTCTACCGCTTCTTCATCTCGTTCTCCTTATACCGTCTCATAACCGGTACAACGACCGCAAACCATACACTCGCCGACAATAAATCCAAGAAAAACTTCTGCACCGCATGGCCAAAGTGCCCAATCACAATCGGCTTCCCGCTTCCCACCCTCTGCAATGCAGCTTTCGCCATCGTCCTAGCTCCAGGTGTAAACCAGGTAACCGGATCGTCTGAATGTGCCACCTCGGTAACCTTGCCCACGGGAATCGCAAGAATCTCAATGTTTCTTCTTCCTTCGGCTTTCATTTCAACGGTGAGAGAGCTGCTCGTAGCCATATTGAAGGCCTTGGAACCTCCGTAAGCCACGGCATACGGCACGCCGTAATCGGCAAGGGAGCCGATGTTCATGATGAGGCGGCGACCCTCGCTTTTGATGAACTGCGGGAGAATTGCTCGTGTTAATTGTATTGGGAACCTCGCATTGATATTGATTGCCATATCAATGTCTTCAGCCGTATTCGTTTCGAGCGTCTGGACCCTCTCTCCTCCGCCAACGTTGTTGATTAAGACCGTGAGATTTAGATCCTGTAGGCTGGCGACAAGGTCGTCAATCTGCCGTGGGCATGTGGATGAGGCATCTGCTACGGCAATGCGGAATTCAACGGCTGGGAGCTCTGCCGTCAATCGTGCTTTGACATTGGCTAGTTTTGTGGGGTTTCGTCCATGGAGCATGACGTTGAATCCATTTTGTGCGAGTTCTTGGGCGAAGCCGAGGCCGATGCCGTCACTGGCGCCGGTGACGAGAGCCCAAGGTTTGCTGCCGTATCGATACAGATGCAGTGACGATGGCCGGGTGTAGAGGTAAATGAAACTCGCAAGTCTGACACAGAGGTAGAGCGATGCTGCGATGCCTAATCCGAGGAGGGCTTTTGACAGATCCATGGTGGTGATGAGACAGGAAAAGAGATTCTGTGTATCCAATACAGACGTCTGACTCGAGGATAGTATGGTTTTGTTTCTCCTGTAGGTATTTTTATGCTCAGTTTAATGTACCTCTTCCAGCTGGTGCAGGCTAAAATTTGATGACGTCGGCAGACGGAATTGTGTATACAGATACGAACACGAACACAGAGACTTAAATGAAACTCAACTACGGACAGATTCCTGTCCCAGCATGGGTCAGTAGAGCCTCCGGCGGCCTTCTCATGAAAAAGATGGGCGAACTTTCGTTGGGAGCGCGTCAAAAAGGGATTTTGCATAGGAAATGATTGAAGTGACAGGAATTTGCCGATGTTAGCTGATCTTGAGCGTGGAATTTGCCTGATAGAGTTCCAATCTACTCGGAGATCACTCTGAAATCAATCCTTACTGAATTGGCATCTTCCTTCTCACATGGCCTTTCAGTCCGGTCTTGTAGACATCCGCGAGAAAATTTGCCCCGACCAATGGCCCAGGAGATTCTTGATCAATAAATTCCCCGTCTCAAAGGTCAAGGCGTAATTCTTCTCATCTTCCACTTGAGCAGAGCTTGGGTGGAGGGTCTTTGGACAACTGCTGTCCTCTTGAATGGACAGTAGCTCCTTCTTTCGACAAGGGTTGTCCTCATTGGCATGGTGTGCCTCAGCAAGGCCATCATCTGGAACCCGTTATTGTCTTTCAGAAGAGGAGAAGACACGATGTTTGTCACCTCAAGGCATCCAGTCACGCGTTGTCTGCTTGTGGGAATCTCGCATGAAAAACGGTGTAGATTAGTGGCCTCGCTAACTAAAGGGGCGATCCACCAAGGGATGGATTGGGAACAGTTCAACGATTCTAAGCTCCCTAGAGCCAGTGTTGGTCCTTCGAAGGCTGTTGGATTATATAATTGAATAAGTAATTCTAGGGTATAGTTATATTTTTAAATCTTATTCTTAACAGGTTATAAGCTCGGTTAATATTTGCGTTTTTAACTTAATATTATAAGGCTTAATTATTATATATCCTTGCGTAAAAACTTAGGAAGGGTTTAATTTAAAAAAAAGGTTGCATATTCGATCCCGTTTATAAACGTATACTCGTATTGACCCCCTAACGGCCATAACCCCCCAACGGCCAGGCACTAAGCCTATTTAGGGAAGCTAATACCAGTATACCTTGTATACTACGCTTGCATATTATGTTAAATATCTAAAAAGAACAAATTATAGAACTCGTTGAGTATTTTCGTTCGATTATTTATTGATATAAATTGGCCAACAAACGGTAAAGGAATATAAAGGTAGAGTTTTGTATATCCCAAAATATAAAGTTAAATCTAATAATAAAAAACGTATATAATTATCAAGGTACCAAAATATTTATAATCTTCGTTTATATAGTTTATATACTCTATACTTTATACGGTAAGTATTAATAAAGATATAATAATAATGTTTAAAAAGTATTATATTGTTTATATAAAGTTATATATAGGTTTTGGTATTATATATATATTCTGTATATACTCCGGTATATAATTAGAAGCTATATTAATACCAAGTCTATTAAAGCAACTTTATATCTACCCTATTCAAAAGCTTTATTTTATTATTTTAAAAGTTCTTTATTTTTTTAATAATAACTGTTAATTCTTTTATCCTCCTAGAGGATAAGGTTAATAATAATTATTTATTTATTATATTTAATTATTATATTTTATATTATTATATATTATATATTTTAATAATTCTAACAGCTTTCTTTATTAATATTGCTTAAAGTAAAATAATTAAATATAATATATAATCTTTATAGCCGAACTATAATAAAAACGGCTTAAATATTAATATAATTAATTTAGGAATATTTTTAAAAGAAATTGAAAATAAAATATATTAAACTAAATTCAAATTTACTTATTTTAAATTATAATTTATAAATATAAAAATTAATACCTTAAAGGAATAATAACGGAATTTGAATATAAATATATAATTTATATAAAATAATAATATTCTATATATAATAATTATAATATTGAAAAAATCTTATATTAAAAATCCCTTATAATAAAAGCAAATTACCTAAAAACCTTAATAATTAATTCTAGAAATTAGGAAATTAAATATAATAAAGCTTTAATTATTTCCTTAATAATATATTCAAAATTTCCTTTATGAAATTAAACTTAAATAATATATAATTAAAATATATTCGGAATATTAAAGAGTCCTAAAATAGGCTTCTTAAATATATTTTCGAGGCCTTTAAGAAAATATTAATAGATTTGATTTTATACTTAATTAATAAGTTAATTAAAATTATATTATATTATAAAAATATAAAGCAAAGGGAATATTAATTAATTTACGATTTCGATATTTATTTTTCTAATATTAGAATACAAATAGATCTTAAATATAAGAAGGAAATTATTGAAAAATTATTACCTTATATTTATAATTTAATAATTATAATAAGAAAAAAATTGAATATTTATACCGACTTTATAACAAAAATATTCTATTTAAAATAATATAATAAAGCCAAATAAAGTTTTTTAAAAAGTATAATAGAATAATATATATATACTTAAGAATAAAATAATTCGCTCTTTAAAAGACTAAATTATCAAGCCGAATCGGTATTAAAAGTTATTTAATAATAAATATTAAAGAAATAAATCGAGGAAAACTTGATTTTAATCTAATTATAAAGCGAAAAATAATTATAAGAAATTTAATAATCTAAATCAAATTTTAATTAACTTTAAATATTTATATTCCCCCGAGAAAAATAATAATAATTATTATTATAAATAAGCAAATTATTAAATTAAAGATTACTTATTTAAAAATCCTATTAATTCTATTATAAAAATAGAAAATAACAAAGTTTTATAAATATTTCGTAAATAAAATAATAATAAAAAATAGAAGCAAAATCTTTATTAAATATAAATAATATTAAAATTTTTATTTTATAAGGGTTAAAGCTTATTAAAATCCTCTTAAATAACAAATTAATATTTAACTTAACTAGTTAATATATAATTATATTATATAATTTCTTATATAAAGATTATAGCCTATTTATACTCAAATTAATTAATAAATCGAATATATATTATTATAAGACTTATTATATCTTTTTATTATAAAAGATAATTAGGATTATTAAGAAAAATATAAGCTATTTTTTTATATTATAAATTAGATTAAATTTTAATTAATTATCAAAGTACCAGGTTTTAAAGATTTCTATATATAAGCCGATTTCGGAATAATAATATAGAAATTTCCTTTTATTATTAATAAATTTTAAATCAAAAATTAAAAATATTTTAATAAAAGTCTTTTTAAATTAATAAGAATAATTAAAATAATATATATAATACCGTAGCCGATCCGTATTTAAGGCAAAAAAGTAGCTTTGTTTAAAAAACTTAAAACTTATAAAAGTATATTTTTTAAAAATAAAATATCTTAATTATTAGCTTTTAAGGAAGGCAATTATATAATAAAATTAGAAAATAAAAATCTTCCTTATCGACTTATTTATAATCTTTTTAAGCTAGAGCTTAAGGAACTCTATTAATATATTAATAATATAATTATATAAAGGATAATTTGCCCCTCGGTATTATTAACAAAAATACTTATTATTTTTATATTTAAAAAGGACGGTATTATATAGTTATATATTAATTATAAGAGTTTAAATATAATAATTAAAAAGAATAAATATTTATTCCTTTTAATTATAAAAATATTAAATTATTTAAATTAAATTAAAAAATTTATTAAATTTATATATAGGAAAATAATAAGTAAAAGATTATATTTTATATATAATATAAATATTTTAAATATTTAATAATATTATTTAACTTAATTAATATCTCGGCAATCTTTTAAATATATATTAATAAAGTATTAATAAACTTAATTAATATAATATATATAATATATTTAAATAATTTATTAATTTATTT
>JAABUQ010012595.1_pt1 | contig 10463 bp, 12 predicted proteins | sample 5560001 | NCBI WGS metagenome assembly JAABUQ01 (sample SAMN10711888, study PRJNA513371) | rock metagenome | isolation source: Antarctica rocks | place: Antarctica: Victoria Land, Finger Mt nord | collected 2015-12-18 | reverse complement strand
GGCGGCAAGCCAGGTCCGCCGTGGCCCAGCGCGCGTCCTGCAGGCCGGCCACGTTGCGCTCCCAGTCGGTCGCCCGCCGCCCGTCGGGAAACGGCACGACGATCCTCCCGTCGCTGGCCCCGTCGCGCGATCCCAGGCCCATCAGATCCGCCATCAGCCGCGTGGTCCACCCCGCCGGCGTCACGACGTCGTCGTCCAGGAAGCAGATCCACTCGCCGGTGGCCGCGCGCCAGCCCACGTTGCGCGCGGCGGCGGGTCCACGACCGGGCCCGCGCAGCACCCGTGCATCGGCTCCAGCGCGAAGCGGAGCGTGCGGCCCCCGCCGGTCGTCGACCACGATCACGCGCTGCACGAGCGGCTCGCGCTGGGCCTGCAGCGACTCCAGCAGCCGAGGCAGAGACGCACGCCCCACGGTGGGAACCACGACGTCGATGCTCAGGACGCCCACCGCGCTACACCGTGGCCATCTCGGGACGCGCTATGGCGCCCCGGTGTACGCCCGCCCTACGCACCAGGAAGGGTCCGATGGCCAGCGCGTCGACGGGTGACGAGCCGAAGCACTCCAGCGCGTCCCGGGGGTCATCGACCATGGGTCGCCCGGCGGTGTTCAGGCTCGTGTTGACCACCACGGGCACGCCGGTTCGCCGCTCGAAGGCTTCGAGCATGCGCGCCACCAGCGGCTCCTGCTCGCGATCGATGGTCTGGATGCGGGCCGTGCCGTCCACATGGACCACCGCCGGTATGCGAGCCGCCCATGGCTCGGCCACGGTATGGGTGAACAGCATGTACGGGCTCGGCAGCGGTCCGTCGAAGATCTCGGACGCGCGCTCGGCCAGCACCATGGGAGCCACCGGGCGAAACTGCTCGCGGCCCTTGACGTCATTGAGCCGCTCCAGATTCTGCGCGCGACGGGGATCGGCCAGCAGGCTGCGGTGGCCGAGCGCGCGCGGGCCATACTCGCTAGGCCCCTGAAACCAGGCCACGATGGCGTCCTCGGCCAGCAGTTCGGCCACCGCCTCGGCGATGTCGGGCGGTCGCTCATAGGACACCGCGGCTCGGCCCAGCCACTCGGCGAGCTCGTGCTCGCTCCACTGGCGTCCCAGCGCGGCGGTTCGCATGGGCGCCGGGCGGTCACCCAGCCGGTGCGAGAGCCACAGAGCGGCTCCCAGGGCAGTGCCGGAGTCCCCGGCCGCGGGTTGGACCCAGACGCGCTCGAACGGTCCTTCGCGCCAGAGCCTGGAGTTGGCCACGCAGTTGAGCGCCACGCCGCCGGCCATGGTCAGCAACGACTGGCCGGTGCGCCGATGAAGCCAGCGGGCCAGGTCGAGGATGACCTCCTCGAGGCGCCGCTGCACGCTGGCGGCCAGGTCGGCGTGCTCGCCACGCCACAGATCGCCCTCCTCCAAGGGGGGCACCAGCTCGCTGAGGTCAAAGTCATCCACCCGGAAGCCCCCGGCCGGGGTGGCGGCGATGACCTCGCGCAGCTGCGGCAGGTGGACGGGGAGGCCGTAGGAGGCCATGGCCATCACCTTGTACTCGTCGCTGGCGCGCCGGAAGCCCAGGTGGGCGGTCAGACGCTCGTAAAGGAGGCCCAGCGAGTGGGGCAGCGCCTGGGTGGCCAGCACCTCAAGCTCGCCGTCGCGAACGTTGCCCCCCAGGTAGGAGGCGCTTTCTCCGCGACCGTCGAGCACCATGACCGCGCTGGAGGCGGCCGGCGCCGTCAGGTAGGCCGAGGCGGCGTGGGCGACGTGATGGGCCACGAAATGGACGCGGCCCGGGTCCAGCCCGGGCAGCGCGGTACGCAGGAACAGAGGCGCCCGCTGTACGTAGAGGGTGCGCAGCCCTTCCCACTCCTGAGCGGTGATGTCCGCGCTCGGGGCCGCGGCCAGCGCGGGGTCATAGGAGTAGGCCACGGCGTCCAGATCGGCCGCGCTGAGACCCGCTCGCGCCAGGCACCAGCGCGCAGACTGCTCGGGAATCTCCCAGGTGGAGAAGGCAACGGGCTCCTTGCCATGCTTGCGGCGCGTGAAGCGCTCCTCCTCGGCCGCGGCCACGGTGACGCCATCGACGACCAGGGCAGCGGCGGGATCGTGGAATACCCCGTTGACACCCAGCACGCGCAAATCCAGCTCCTACTCGTCGGTCTGATCTGTCGCCGGATGGTCCCTTCGGCTCAGTCCAGTTCGCGGTCGCCGTCGGAGCGGACGGCGACCCGCCACCCTGAAGCCCTACCCCCTTCGCGGACGCTCTAACGCCCGGGGTCGCGGGAAGACCTCAACGGTCAGCGCAGAGACACCTCTGCCTGCTTAGTTGGGCTGTCCTGGTGCGGACGGGCCGGGGGCTGATGGCAACGCGCATCGTGCGAAAGTCCGGCGCTATTTCCCTGTCCAGGCAGTCCAACGGGACTACGCGTCTCAGGGCTTTGCCGCGGTGGGGGCAGTGAAGCCGCGTTCGAGGTTTCCTCGGAGGCGAGGGCGGTGGTCACGGCCATAACGCACGCCCCCATACTTGCCGCGAGCGGCGCGAGCCGCCACGACGCCGCCCCGCAGCAAGCCCCACAGGCGTGACGTGGGTGAGCAAGCAAGCCGATCGGCTATGTTCCGCTCAGCCAGATGAGGCCCTGGCGTGGAGGCGTTGTGCTTCCCGAACCGCCCCGGTTCCAAGGGGATAATGGCTTCTTTCGCTGATCCGCTATCTGCGAAAGGAGCCGTACGCGCGTGCCCGCGCTGCCCGATTGGACCGCGCAGGTTCTCCAGATGCTGGTCATCCTCGGCCTTGCCCCGCTCATCACCGGGGTGATCGCTCATACCGAGGCGATCATTGGGCAGCGGCGCAGGCCACGGGTTCTGCAGCCCTACTACGACATCTTTAAGCTGCTGAGCAGGGAGACGGTGCTACCGGCCTCAGCCGGCCCGTGTTCGCCGTCGAGGATGAGCGCCGCGGCCCACGACGGGAGCCGCTACTCGCCACCTTCACCCGCTCAAGCCTCCCCCCCGCGCCCCGACCGCATGGCAGCGAAGCCGCTCGGTGAGAGCAGACGTCCCCGCATCGACCGCTCAGAGCTCGCCGCGATTGCCGCGGGCGGCGCGGTCGGCGCGCTGGCGCGCGTCGGGCTCAGCCAGGCCTTCCCCACCGTGCCAGGCCAGTGGCCGTGGGTCACGTTCGCGATCAACGTTGCCGCGGCGTTCCTGCTGGGTTATCTAGCCACACGACTACAGGAGCGACTGCCGCTCTCCACGCTGCGCCGGCCGTTACTGGGAACCGGATTCTGCGGTGCCTTCTCGACCTTCTCCACCATCCAACTGGAACTGCTGGGGATGATCGACCGCCACCACTATGCCCTGGCCGGGGGCTATGTCGCCGCGAGCGTCTTCGGGGGATACCTGGGCGTGTTCGCGGCGACCGCGATCGTGCGCCGCGTACGGCTCATCGCATGACCGCTCCCGCTTGGATCGCAGTTGCCGCGCTCGGCAGCGGCGGAGCCGTGGTTCGCTTCCTCATCGACAGCGTGATCTCTTCGCGCACCGGTAGGGTCTTTCCGCTCGGCACGCTGACAATCAACGTGAGCGGCTCGCTGTTGCTCGGGCTGCTCACTGGCCTGGCGCTCAGCGGCAGCGCCCTGGTGCTCGCCGGCGCCGCGACGATCGGCTCCTATACGACCTTCTCGACCTGGATGCTCGAGACCCACCGCCTCGGCGAAGACGGCCAGTTTGCTTGCGGGCTGCTGAACATCGCGTCCAGCATCGTGCTGGGTCTCGGCGGCGCTGCGCTCGGACGTACGATCGGCGTCGTCCTGTGAACGAGGACTGCCTGAAGCTGACCACGTACTTCAGTGAGCGTCAACGCAACGACGGCGCCCTGCTCGCCGATGCGCTGCTGGATCTCTACGGCCGTCACGAGATCCAGAGCAGCATCCTGCTACGCGGCACGCAGGGCTTCGGCCCAAGGCACCACCTACGCACCGACCGGTTGCTCACCCTTTCGGAGGATCTTCCGGTCGTGTCGATCGCCGTCGACACCCGCAAACGGGTCGAGCAACTGCTCCCCGAGGTGCTCCAGATCGAACGTCGCGGCCTGCTCACCCTCGAACGCGCCCGCATGCTCATCGGCGACACTGCGCCCCAACAGCTCCCCGAAGAGACCAAGCTCACGCTCTACATCGGACGTCAGGAGCGCGTCTATCGGATGCCCGCGTTCGCCTCGGTGTGTGCCCTGCTGCATCGTCGCGACATCGTCAGCGCCACCGTCCTGCTTGGCGTAGACGGCACCGCGCGCGGCCAGCGCCAGCGGGCCCGGTTCGTCGGTCGAAACGCGGAGGTTCCGATGATGATCATCGCCGTCGGATCGGGCGCGAACATCGGCCGAGTCCTCCCCGAGCTCAGCGGCCTGCTGCGCAACCCGCTACTCACCCTCGAACGCGTCCGCGTCTGCAAACGCGACGGAGAGCTCGTCGCCGTGCCCCACGAACTGCCGGGCACCGATGAGCACGGCCTGGCGATGTGGCAGAAGCTCATGATCGTCACCTCCGAAGCCGCCCAACGCAGAGGGCGTCCCGTGCACCTCGAGCTCGTGCGCCGCCTGCGCCAGTCAAAGGCCAGCGGCGCGACATCGCTCCGCGGCATCTGGGGCTTTCACGGATCGCACGCGCCGCATGGCGACAAGCTTCTCTCCTTGCGCCGCCACGCCCCCGTGCTCACGATCGTCATCGATACGCCTGAACAGACCGCACGGCTGTTTCCGATCATCGACGAGCTCACGGCCGAACGCGGCCTAGTTACCAGCGAGATGATCCCTGCCCTGACCGCTCTGACCGACCGCGACGGTCATAGCGGGCTACGTCTCGCCCGCCATGCGTTCTAGCCACCTAGCGAAAGGCCCTCTGAGAAGCGACGCGTAGCAACTATGGAGTCGGTGGCGGACTAGGACGGTGGAAGCGAAAGACGGGATGCGCGCGACGAGCGAGGCGCCAATCGAAGCCCGCGGCCTCCTCCTGGCAGCCAGCGACGTGGCTGTCGCCGGCGTCGGCATGTTCCTGACCGGCGTCGGCGTCGGCGCGATGTTCCCGCTGACCTCCTCGCGCTCGTCCTGCTCGCTGCCGCGGCACTCAGCCGCTACCACAGCCAGACCGAGAATCACGGCTCGAGCAACCAGCCGGAAACCGCCTGACTGTCCGCAACGGTCACGCACGATGACCGTTCCGCCCGCAAGCCGTTCGGCTAGCGGCTAACGAGCTGAACACCGTGGGCCCGGCCATGTGAGGGAAACGTGGCTGCTGTCCGGAGGGACGGTGCCGAGTGGCTGCGGCGCCGCACCCGGACCGTGGACGGTGATCTGCTGATCGCCGAAGCGATACGCGTGAAGGCCTCTTGGGAGCGCGACGAGCTCGGCCTTTGCGATTTCATGCCAAGAGCGCTTGGCCGCATCCCAGGCGGAGACGCCAATCGCACAGTGGTCAAGGCCGATGTCGGTCATTCAGGCGCGTAACCATGAGGTCCGCGTAGGGAACGACGATTGCGGGCGGACCCGCTGTGGCGGGCACCGCCTGCTGGACGTCAAGAGCCAGCCCGCGTGGCTGCGCGGACTCAAGTTTTGACGACGTCGACTGCTACTGGAAGTGGCTAGAGATGGCCCTCCTCATCGGCGTCAAGGACCCAGCCGTGGTCGATTAGTGCTGTCCGAGTCAACGATCCCCGCGGGACACCAGGACCGAGCGGCAAGCGGCCGTCGATCGCGGTGGGCTCCAACGTGGCATAATCATGGCATGGCTCGCACACGCTTGAGCACAACAGTTGACGCTGACCTGCTCGATGGCGCCCGGCGCTTGCGTTCGGGAGTCACCGACGCCACGCTCATCGACGAGGCCCTCCAGGCGCTGCTCGTTCGCCACCGTGCCGCCGAGGTGGACGCGAGCTACGCCGCCTACGACGAGCATCCGCTCGACGAGCCGGACGAGTGGGGGGACTTGGCGTCGTTTCGACAGGCTGCCGCCGCATCGTGAACCCGTGGCCGGCCCGGGGAGAGCTGTGGTGGTGCGAGCTGGCCGAGATCGGTCGGCGCCCCGTCGTCGTCTTGTCCCGTGACGCGGCGATCCCGCGGCTTCGACGAGCACTCGTCGCACCGTGCACGACGACGATCCGAGCGCTGCCCAGCGAGGTCGTCCTGGAACCCGGCGACGACCCGGTACCACGGCGCTCGGCGGTTAACCTGGATTCGGTCGAGAGCGTCTCGGTCGCCGTTCTCGTCAGGCGACTCGGCCGACTAGATGACCGATTCCGTTGCGGGGGGGTGTTAGTGGTCGTAGGCGGTGAGGTGGCGGCCGGGTTGGTCGATGTTCTGGTTGTGCCAGAGGCCGGCGACGAGGGCGAGCAATCGTTGGGCGATGCGGCTGATCAGGCCGGGCATGGTGTGGGCGCCGTGGCGTTCGAGCGAGAGCTGGCCCTTGATCGAGTCAAAGACCGATTCGATCCATTGGCGCACGCCGCCCAGGCGGCCGAATCGGGGCGCCTCGCCTTTGCGATCGGGGCGCCGGAAGATCGCGCCGAGCTCGGCCATGAGCGCCTCGAAGTCTTCGCCGGCGAAGCCCTTGTCGGCGATCACCGTGTAGCCGCGCAGCTCGACGCGGGCGAGCATCTCGGCGGCGACCTCGCGCTCGGGGACGTTGGCGGGGGCGAGCTCAAAGGCGATCGGCATCCCGTCGGCTGCGCACAGCAGGTACAGCCGAAAGCCCCAGAAGTAGCGGCTGTGGCTGGCGCAGTAGCCGTAGGCGGCGTGCCCGGCGAACTCCGAGCGTTTGACTGTCTCGTGCGAGGCGCCGCAGGGGACCGGGGTGGAGTCCAGCAGCCGGAGGTTGTCGCACCACGACGGGGAGGAGAAGGCGATGGCGTTGAGCAGCCGCACGATCTGCGGCGCCAGCGCGCGCATGCGCTTGTTGTAGCCCGGCTGCTTGGGCACGTAGGAGAACAGGTGACCCAGCCGGGTCATCGCGAAGCGCAAGAAGCGCCGCTCTGACGGGCAGTCCAACAGGATCTGCGCGACCGCCAAGCAGACCAGCTCAGCGTCGGTGATCTGCGGGCGACGCCTTGCACGCGGCCGGCGCGGCAGGAAGTCGTCAGCCAGCACGTAAAGTGCCGTCAGAAGGGTGTCAAGGTCGGCGGTCACGCGGCCACCTCCGTGGTCGACGTTGGCGATAGGGCGATAGCAACGCCGACCTTCGACACCCTTTCTATGTCCCCTCGGCCACCCGCTCCACCCACAGCGGAACGGAATCACTCATCTAGGCGAGGAGGCGTCTTAGGGTCAGTTCCATCGCTTCCGCGCGGGTGCGCTCCGCGTGGTCGGCGGCGATGAAGTGGTTGCCGATCACCAGCGAGAAGGCGATCATGCTGCGGGCCTCGACGTCTTCGGGGTCGGGGCAGAAGGTGCTGAACAGCGCGCGCAGGTACTCGATTCGGCGGTTGTCGACGCGTCGCAGGCGCTCGGCGACCGCCGGCTCGCGCCGGGACCAGTCGCGGACTGCGAGGTCGATCGCCAGCACGTCGCTTGAGAAGGTGGCGCCCGCGCGTCGGATCTTGGTTCTGGCGTCACCGCCCTCGCTCTCGACGCGCTCAAGTACCTCCTGGATGCTCCTGCGCTCCCAGGTGTCGAGCATCTCCTCGAGCAGTGCGCGACGGTCGGCGAAATACCAGTAGAAGCCGCCTTTGCTGACGCCGAGCGCTTGGGCCAGCGGCTCGATGCGGACGGCGTCCGGGCCGCCGGCGGCAAGCGCGCGCAGACCCTCATCGATCCATTTGCTACGCGGCGTACGGGCCGTGGCCATCGTCTCTCTCATCTCGCGCTTGGCTGGGGTTGACACCGGCCTAGATGATGCCTACCTTTTGTCTATACGCTACCGTACGGATGGAGGCCAGATGCGACTCTCGACCACCGCGCACACCTCCCGGCCCTGGCGGACTCACGAGCTCACCCGCGACTTCCGGCTCGAGGACGTCTGGGCGCTGCCGACGCCCGGCGGCCCGGACGACTTCCCTCGTCTGGTGCAGCAGATGGCTTCGGGCGACCCTTCGCAAGGCTCCTCCCGCTCTGTCCGCGCGCTGTTCGCGATCCGGTGGAAGGTCGGGGGGCTGCTCGGTTGGGACGGCCCGGACGCCGGCCTCGGCTCCAGGGTGCCGACGCTCCGCGACCGATTGCCGACGGACCTCCGCGAGACACGCAGCCCCGACTTCGACGCGCTGCCCTTCACTTCGCTGTACCTGACCGAAGACGAGTTTGCCGCGGAGATCGCCAACCGGACCGTGCACGGGGTTATGCACCTCGGCTGGGTCCCAGACCAGACGGGCGGCTACCGCGGCCAGATGGCCGTTTACGTCAAGCCAAACGGACTGCTCGGGACCGCCTACATGGCCGCGATCAGGCCGTTTCGGTACCTGATCGTGTACCCGCCGATGATGCGACAGATCGGACGGGACTGGCGGACGGGCACTCCCTCAGCATCTCGTCTGGGTGCCCTGACATGACGCTCCGTACTGGCCAAGACCTGATCGCTGGGTTCCCGCGCTTCGATACGCACCTCCCCCGACCGGCTCCCCTTGTCACCATCGATCCTGTGATCGAGATCGCCGGCCCCGTGGCCAAATCCCTTCGCCCCGCCAGTGGCCGCGCTCGCTGCGCTTTCCCGCCGAGAGGTGTGGTTGCATTTGCTCAAGCGCCATCCCCGGACGCGGGTGGGGAGGAGGAGCGTTATCGCTATCTCCCAGCGTGGTCGGTGCGGCAGGTCTGCGGGCTCCTCATTCCGCCGGTTGCGTTCCTCGGCGCTCACGGTAACCGGCGCGGGTGCCGACCATGAACCGGGACACAGCCGTCGACCTGCTCGGGCGCACTTCACATATGTCGGGCGGCGTGGGTCAGGTCGCAGTCCCACCGGCCGCGCGAGCGCTCAGCACGCTGTCCCACATCGACTACGAGGACGCCTTTCTCGTCGACACCAGCTCGGCTGAGGACCGGACGGGCGAGCAGTGGGCTCGAGCGATCTTCGAAGACGCTCCGATGATCGTGCGAAGTGCGCTGCGGTCGGGCTGGTCTTCGCTTGGCCTGCGGCTCGATTTCAGACGGTCTGAGCGATTCGTGCTCGGCTGGGAGGTGCGGCGCAGCACCCCCGGCTTCGTCCTGCTTGCGGCCAGCTCCCGCATCGGGATGCCAGCCGAACTGCTTTTCAAGCGCCAGCAGCACAGGCTGCTGTTCGCCACCTTCGTGCAACACGAAAACCCGATTGCACGCGCCGTGTGGGCCGCAGTCGATCCCGTGCATCGACCGGTCGTGCGGTACGTCCTCGAGCACGCCAGCCGCAGGACTCGTAAGAGGGGCAAGACGGATGAACGTTGAATTGGCGATCGCCGGGCTGGTTTCCTTCGTCTTAGCGTTCGGTCACGCGACGATCGGTCGGCGCTGGGTTCTTCCCAGTCTCACGGAGGTGCGACTGCCGAGCACACCGTTTGGTCCGCCCTCGATGACACTCAGCATGGCGCGCTTTACCTGGCATGTAGTCAGCGTGCTACTCGTGGCCTTCGGCATCCTCTTCATGACACTCGCCTTGGCTCCTTACGCCAATCCGAAGACCCTGCTGCTGCATTGGTTGGCCGCTTTCTGGCTCGCTGCTACCGCGGCGGCCCTCTGGGAGGCCCGCCGCCGTCCGCGCAGCCTCCTGCGTTTTCCGGTGCCGGTGCTCTTCGTGGTTGTCGCGGTGATGTGCTGGACAGCATCCACGTGAGGCTTGACCCTTCGTCATACGGGCCCCGAACGCCGCGCAGCACGCGCGGCGCGCGTGGCCGCATCTGAGCGGTGGATCGCCCGCAGACGCGATGGCTCGAACTACCGGGCTGCGGCCACGTCCCGTTCTGAGACGCGCCGAACCTGATCGCGTCCACGATCGGCAACCGAGAGACGCTGTAGCTGGGCCGTCGTCCGTTACCGTCGAGCATGACGATCCAACGCATGGAGCACGTGGGCATCGTGGTCGACGACCTCGCGGCCGCGACTGCGTTCTTCGTCGAGCTCGGACTCAAGCTGCAGGGCGAGGGGCCGCTCGAGGGCGGTTGGGTGGACCGCGCGGTGGGGCTCGAGGGCGTCCGGGCGGAGATCGCCATGGTGGAGACCCCGGACGGCCACGGACGGCTCGAGCTGACGAAGTTTCACGCCCCGTCGGGCCGGGGCGGCGACCGGCACGCGGCGGCGAACCCCCCGGGCATCCGCCATGTCGCATTCGCAGTCGACGACATCGACGCCGTCGTCGCTAGCTTGCGAGCCCGCGGCGCGGAGCTCGTTGGCGAGGTGGAGCGCTACGAAGACAGCTATCGGCTCTGCTACGTCCGCGGCCCGGAGGGGATCATCGTCGAGCTGGCGGAGCAGATCGGCTGAGGGCTCCGGCCGGCCGCCAACCGCCTCGCCAGCGTCAGTGGTCGTCCCAGGGC
>JAABUQ010012594.1_pt1 | contig 10465 bp, 6 predicted proteins | sample 5560001 | NCBI WGS metagenome assembly JAABUQ01 (sample SAMN10711888, study PRJNA513371) | rock metagenome | isolation source: Antarctica rocks | place: Antarctica: Victoria Land, Finger Mt nord | collected 2015-12-18 | reverse complement strand
ATAATACAAAATAGAGCTTGATAGGCTGGCTAAAGACGGATTTATAAACATCTGTAACAAATTTTGTTTTTCATCCCGTGCTTTCTTTGAAAGCCAGAGGCGCCTTTTTTGCTACCCTTAATACTAACAAATTTTTCTTAATAACCTTTTATAACTGCAGTATAATCTTATACGACAGGCGTTACACCCTTTTCTGAGCGATAAAAAAAAACTCAAAAAGAAGAGGATGGCTCTTTAGATCAATCTGTACTTGCATAGATGGCTCTTTAGACTAATCTGTACTTGCATAGATGGGTCGCAAGACCAATCTGTACTTGCATAAATGGGCCTATAGTTTTGAAGAAACCAGAGACCAATCTGTGCTTTGCAAGCAGGAGGTGGTTGGCAAGACCAATCGACGTGATACGTCGATGGTTTGGTAGTTCTTTCTAAACCAAAGAAATCAAACCCCTTCTTTTAAAAAAAGAAACCGCACTGGAAACATGATTTAACAGACTAGTTTTATTTTTTTCTTTAAAAAATGGCCCTGTCTAATATTCTGGTCCGTTTAAAAAAGGTTTTCGCTTGACGCTGCAAAAAAAGACTATATTACCACCATCGATACCGTATATAGACTCGACTAGCTTCCGCTGTATCGTGCAAAGCTTGTTTTCTTTTATACGGTTCTCCTTGGTTTTTATAAGCATCCAGAAATTCTTCAGCTAAACACTGAAAAAATGGTTTAGAACTTTTCTTTTTTCTTTTCCTTGCAGATTCAAGAATCCAGCGAATGCTTACACTGCGTTGTCTTTTTTCTGACGGAACGGCTGGTATTTGGCGAATAATTCCCGATATTTTTTTTCTACGAACTTCTAAACTTGGCTTAACATTCTCAACAGCCTGCTGTAAACAATGCACTGCATAGTTGTTACTTTCAGTTTCAGCCAATTTTGGTATAAATTCCTCCTGGACAGACATATTTTCAAGATATATTCTAAACAGCTTCAAAGATTTAAATAGGGTTGTGTGAGCTTTGCTTTTTTTTCCATCCCGCATCAGCATATTTTTAAATTTATTAATAAATTTAATTTCACAATCTTTCGCTTTGGCTATCTTTTTCCGCTCATAAGACTTTACCAGCTTTCTCTCTAAATCTTGTATTTTTTTATTTTGCTCCTGTAACAATTTCTGAGTTTTTTTAACTATTTTCTGAACCATACACCACATATTGTTTACTTTGCAAATCATCCCATAGTTGAAAGAAGTTTGCGGGGTTCCTTCTAGTAGAAATTTTAAGTACGGTTGATGGGATCTTCCATGAAAATTTGACTTCTTAGTAAGATTTTTATGCGCTACTCGATGTAAACCTTTACTTTTAGGTGAGCTTTTATGTGATCTTTTGTGGTCTTTGGTTTTGATTTGATCAGGTGATTTTACTTCCATACTAAGCCATCGATTTATTATATCTTTGGGTGAGGCTTGATGGGAGTCTCCCCGTTTTGACTTTTGATGGTCCAGTCGGTATAAAACTTTCCCTTTGGGTGAACTTTTGTGCATCACTGGTTTAGCTTTTAGCAAGCTTTTGTGCATCATTTGCTGCAATTTTATATTTTTGGGTGAGTTTTTATGTAATATTTTTATGCCTTTACTTTGAATATTCTCAGATAATTTTGCTTTTCCGACAAGCCAGTTATTTACCGTCGCAATATAATGACTTTTCATTGATTTTTTTGACGGTGAAGCTGCGACTGCAGGATGAGTTTGACCATATAATCTTTGTTGAATGGCAAAGCAACGTTCTACTTGAGTGAATTTTTTTTCACCTGCTAAATCGATGACTGGAAAAAAACCCTGCACGACAGTAACTTGTTTCTCAAAGACTTCCTTTACTCCAAGTGTCATCTGCTCTTTTAATCGATGACGTACAGAGATATATTTGTCATCAACCCGATTATGGAGCCATCGAGACTGCTTCCAACGTTTATTAAACTTTTTGTTATCATGAGAAATTTTTTTATTTCCTTTCAAATTTGAAACTTGGATCTGCTGTTGATGGTCTGTCGCATTGTGAAACTTTTTATCCTTTCTTTGCAAATTCTGATCTTTTAAGTGGCTTTGATAACCTGATTTTTTACTTTCTTCTAAACTTTGAGCTTGGCTTAACTTTTGATAGGCTGACTTTTTTTCTCGATACTTAAATTCGTTCTTCTTTTTTTGCACAATTCCGCCTTTAATCCCCCTTTTTTGGGCTGCCTTTTCAACGCCAACGTCGTCGGAATTAACAGCTAATGGTTTCTTTTTTTTCACATTCCCATCTTTGATCTCTGTATCGTGAGCTGCCTTTTCAACGCCAATGATTTTGAAATCGACACTCGATTTCTCTGTATTGGGCGGAAAATGGTTTATTTTGGTCTCTTTTTTATTCAATACCCCCTTTTTTTCTAGAGACCAATTCTCTTTTCCCGCCTTTTGCACATCACCACCTTTGATCTCTCCGTCGTGGGTTGGTTTTCCACCAACAAAAAGGTTGGGATTGACACTCGATTCTTTTCTATTGCGTTGAAAAAGGTTATTCTTGCTTTCTCTTCGATCTAACACTCCTTTTTTTTCTGGAGACCAATTCTCTTTCCTCCCTTTTTTCACATTCCCACCTTTGATTTCTCTGGCGTGGGTTGGTTTTCCACCAATAAAAAGGTTGGGATTGAGAGTTGATTCTTTTCTATTGCCTTGAGAAAGGTTATTCTTGGTTTCTCTTTGATGCGACACTGTCTTTTTTTCTTCGATCGGCCCGTAATCCCTTTTCTCCTGTCTACCAGAGACGGAGAAAGATCTATATGATAGGTATCGATATAATGGAAAGAGTGACGGTTTCTTCTTATTTTGTTCTGGAGTATCTATCTGGCTTGTAAAAAAAAACATATCCCTATCCTTTCTTCTGCTGCCCCAAAAAATGGGAGAAATGGTAATTCTATTCTGGTAAAATTCTTTATTCATCTTCTTTCTAACTTTTTTTTAATTATTTTATTTTTCTATCTATTTTATTTCTTTGACTTTTATTTGATCCATATTACTTGTTATTTGCTGATTCTAAAATGGTTCTCTTTTTTTATGGCAACATAATTAAAAGACAGCAAGAATTAAGATAACAGATAATTACTAAGATTTGCTCTATTATGTGTAAAAAAAATACGGGATTACTTTAAGCCTGCAAATTTGGACGCAAGGAGTTACACTATTAATTTAAAACTGTAAACATGAAAAGAAAAGGTTGCAATAATGTAAGTTAACAATAAACTTTGAACCAATGGCATATACAACTTTAATTAAAGAAAAATTTAAAACAAAATGATGGGTTTTGCCACGATGGGACTCTAGACCAATCAAAGGCAAGACCAATCTGTGCTTACATAGTTTCGAATAAACCATAGACTAATCGACGTTTCACATCAATGATTTTTTATTTCTATCAAAGAATATACTTTTCTTTTTCATAGAAAATAAGTATTATATTTTTTTCAAAGATAGCGAAAAGCATTGCTTTCTCTACAGTTGAGCCAAGTAATAGGTAAGTACTAATTATAAATTTAATTTCAATATAATAGTAAAATTTTTTTAATTTTTATATGGCATACACACATAAGTAACAATTAATCTGTTATAACCTAAAACCCAGTTTGCTTATTGGTCTAAAAAAATTATATTAGAGATGTTAAAATTAGCAAGACATTGGAGTCGTGTTAAAGGTAAGAATATAAAAAAGCCTTTCTTTTTTATATGACAGTTTGATGCCTTAAATTCTATCTTGTTTTAGGCGTTAGCTACTAACTGTAAACTTTCAAGCCTTAAAAATTTCAGAACAGCGTGATACTGGTTTTTAATTGTAAAGAATGAAAATACTTTTAAAAATAGAGAAAAAGATGGTAAATAAAAACCAGACTTTTTTATATCTGTTTTTAAAACCTTTTATGACTTCTTTCAATTTTATTTTCTCATTGAAAAAATTAAACTTATTGAAGAAACGTTTCCATGGTTTTTGTCTGTCTCTAAAATTGGGAATAGGTAACTTATTAAGATTGAGAGAAAAACACAAAAACTTCTAATAAAACAAAAAAGAAGCTGGTAAATTACTATTTTCTTTAATTTAATACTGTAACCACCAATTGGATCCTATTATCATATTTTTTCTTCTTTGCATCAAATGTCATTCTTCATTTATAAGTAAAGTTAATACCTAACCAAAACCACTCAACCTTCTCATGGCTTCATTCCGAGGAAGCGTGCAACGTGCAACGACAGAACAACAGAATAAAATCAGTTGCAACACCAATCTGTGGTAGCAAAGCACAGATGGTTGGCAAGATTCATCGACGTGTTGCGTCGATGGGTGGCTTGGTTTGTTTTTGGTTTCGAAGAAAGCACAGCTATTACCAATCTACGTAGAGATGAATTGTAGGCAGTTATCACTTCCCTAGAAAGGTTTTTTGGGCGTCCCATACTTGGATCGACCTTGTCGTCGCGAAACCACAGCCTGAACATCTAACACTCCGCGAATTATATGATACTTTACTCCGGGTAAATCTTTAACTCTCCCTCCTCTAAGTAAGACAAAGGCGTATTCTTGTAAATTGTGACCCTCTCCTGGTATATAGGCTGTAACGGTGACTATAAAGTCGCGAGTCATGTAAGGTAGGTTAGTTATATTAAAAATTCGAATTTTGGCAACTTTTCGCAGTGCGGAGTTAGGTTTTTTAGGCGTTCTAGTGAAAACTCGCACGCAAACTCCTTTCCTTTGTGGACGTTGCTTGAAGGCTGGTGTTTTCGTTCTGGATTGCTTTTTTAGACGGCGACTTTTTTTTTTTGCTAATTGATTATTAGTAGGCATAATAAAATAATTTATAGATTTATTAAATACTGAATTTGTTTATTCTTAAATTTTTTCTTTGATTGATCAAAAAAAGATTATATTTTTTTTACGCATCTGGCAAACCAAAATCACCTGTGCTTTGCAACCACAGATTGGTCTTACGACCCATCCCGTTTCACATGGAATTTGCTTTCTTTAAAGCCGATTTACGGCAAAGAAAACAAGAAACCGTTTTTTATTCTTTCTCTTATAAAAGAAGATCTAGAAAAAAAAGTTGGATCTGTAGCAAACAAGAAATAAAAGCTTTTTTTCTTATAAAAGCTGGATATTATCTGTTCTATATTTTTTGGTTTTTTCTCGCTTTTGCAGGTTTCCTTAAGATGGAAGCAATGGAATTTCCATTTTCTACGCTCGCTTGAGGGGTAGAGTCGGTTTTTTTATTCCTGATATGAAAGAAGATTTGTTTACTCCCTTTATAAAAAAACAGCATAAAAGCTTTTTAATAATTTTGATACGCGATCTTTAAATTCAAGCAAGTAAAAGAAAGGATATCAAGTTAGAGCAAGGCTTTCTTTTTTTTCAAAAGGAAAGAACAAGCTATTTTGTTTTTTTTCTCATGCATGTTTCTTTACACTTTCAATTAAACCAGTTGTTATTGTTTTCTTTATTGGGGTAAGTTTTTGTAAGTTTTTATAATAAAGCAGGCAAATGGATGCGTTCTAGTGAAATATATACCCGCCAGAGAAAAAATGGAATGGTATTAAAAACAAATTGAAAAAGATTCTTCGTAATTTCAGTATATACTGCTTTGTTGGAGTAGGTTAGCCACCGACGAGCGTAATGTGTCTAATAACGGCTCTGGGGCAACTCCTAAAATTAATACAGAAATAACGAAAGGCAAAAGAAGGTGGAACTCTCTCCGAGAAAGGTCACTAAAAGAAGCTATATAGTAGGGTTTTGACAGGCCATACAAAAGGCGATTACACAACCAAAGCCCATAGGCAGCTCCCAAAACCATGCCTGACGCTGCCATGGTAGCCACGAAAGTATTGCTTCGAAAAGCTCCCGTCAGTACTAAAAATTCGCCTACAAAGTTAGCTGTTCCTGGTAAACTAATGTTAGCCATAGTAAAAAATAAAAACATTATTGCAAATAGTGGCATTGTTCGAGCAAGACCACCATAATATCGTAATAAACGAGTTTTATGTCGATCATATAAAAATCCAACTAAAAGAAACAAAGCTGGTGATACTAGACCATGGGCCAACATCAGCATAATGGCTCCTTCAATACCTTGGGCATTTAAACTGAATAGACCTAAGGTAACAAAATTCATATGTGCCACTGAAGAATAAGCAATAATTTTTTTCAAATCTATTTGACGAAGCGTTGTGAGTGAGCTATAAATAATAGCCAAAATACTCAATGTTTGAACTAGGGGGGTAAAATAGATTGATGCGTAAGGAAATAAGGGAATAGAAAATCTTAAAAACCCATACGTACCTAATTTTAAAAGAATTCCTGCCAAAATTACCGAACCCGCCGTCGGCGCTTCCACATGAGCCTCTGGCAACCAGATATGAACCGGTATCATTGGAACTTTAACAGCGAAGCTAGCAAAAAAAGCTAACCAGAGCAAAAGCTGCCGACTTTCACTAAATTCAGCTGCGTACAGGATTTCTAAGTTAGTGGTTCCGGTCTGGCAATATATCACTAATATAGCTAATAACATTAGTAAGGATCCCACCAATGTGTATAAGAACAATTGATACGCTGCTCTGACTTTTCTTTCACGCGAGCCCCACACTCCAATAATTAAAAACATTGGTATCAGTACGCTTTCAAAAAAAATATAAAAAAGAAGCAAATCTAGGACGCAGAAGGCAGCAATCATTAATGCCTCCAATAACAAAAAAGCAATGCAATACTCCTTTACTGAAGTTTGAATGGTAGTCCACCCCACCAATAAACAAACCGGTATTAAAAAAGTTGTTAATATAATAAAAAAAAGAGATATACCATCCACTCCCAGTATAAAATTTAATGTTCCATACTGATCAGAGGGCAGGCCGGCATACTTTTCTAAAATGGAGGGCATTTTTGCTATAAATTGAAACTTCCCCGTCGACTTATTAAATTCGATCCAAAGCATCAGAGAGATTAAAAAATTTAACAAGGAAGTGTTGAAGGCGATTGTTCGGATCCAATCATGATTCCAACGAGGAATCATAAGTACAATTAAGGAACCTAATAAAGGTAAAATTAAAATCCATAAAAGATACGACATTTTGGTAACTTTAGTATTTAGTATATTTATTATTTTTATTGGTTATAACGGATGTTTTCTAATGCCAGTTTTTCAAGGCCAAGCTGATTTCATATTACTTTGCCTTTTTTCCTTTTAAGAGAGTCACCGACTCTGGCTTTTTATGATAGTATCAAAGTCAAGACAGGCTGCTTTCCATCTCCTAAATGAAACCTTTTAGGTTTTTTTTGTTTTCCCAAAAAAGAAAACCTGAAAGGTCCCTTTTATTCTCCCCGGCAAAAAAACACATCAAAAAGGTTATCTTTTTTTATAGACCTGCATTTTATTTTTAAAAAGATAGCGCAAGATAAGATTTTTTGTTTTTAAATAAATAACAGCTGCGTCAATCTTTGGCATATAAGTTGATTGGTCAAAAATTTCAACTTTTTTCTCATCTTTGATGCTGTATCTAGCCAACCCACCATAAAAGAATAATAAAACCCAAACTCTACTTGCAAACCAATAATAGTTGATTTAGTTTCTTTTTACTTTCAAAGAAAGTACAGCCAGGAGCAATCGACTTCTTCTTTGGATAAGATGGTTAGCAAGACCAATCTGTGCTTTACAACGATAAATGGATTTATGGCTCTCGAGACCAATCTACGATTTGTAACTCTCCATTTGAAGTGATGGTTTTTAACAAGCCAAAGACCGATTTTTATGGTTTGCCATTTTCCTTGCTTTCCTTGCAAAACAGGGTATCGAAACCAATCAACGAGGTTTATTAGAAACGAAATGGGTCGCCCGTGGCAAGACCAATCTGTGCTTTGCAAGTAGAATATGGGTCTTTAGACCAATCGACGTTTCACGTGGATGATTCTATAGTTTGCAACTCTCTTTAATTTGAACCAGAGATAGGTCTCGAGGCCAATCTGTGCTTTGCAAGCAGGAGATGGGCCTTTAGACCAATGCACACAGCAGATGGCTGCAAAACCAATCGACCAAGCAGATAGGTCCGGCATTTCAAAACAACTTTTTTTATTTAGCTAAGGAAGCCAATCAAAGCTGATTAAAATACCGGAAACCAATACTACCCAGGCCAATGATAAAGGGAGGAAGATTTTCCACCCCAGTGTCATTAATTGATCATACCGATACCGTGGAAATGCAGCTCGTACCCAAACGAATAGAAAAAGAAAAAAATTAATTTTTAAAGCTAACCAAAAAACGCCTGGTATCCAATGAAAAACAAAGATATTGGACAAGGGTAACCAGCCACCAAAAAAAAAGAGAGAGCATAAGCTACTCATTACAAGTATGTTGGCATATTCACCTAGAAAAAAAAGGGCAAATCCCATGGATGAATATTCAACATTGTAACCAGCTACTAATTCTGCTTCAGCCTCTGGTAAGTCAAAGGGTGCTCTATTTGTTTCAGCAAGACATGAAATGAAAAATAAAATTAGCAGGGGAAACAAAGGAACAGAATACCAAATTTTTGACTGAGCTAAAACTATCTCGCTTAAGTTTAAAGAACCAACACACAGTAAGACAGTAATTAGAATTAAACCAATTGAAACCTCATAAGAAACCATTTGAGCTGCCGACCGTAAACTACCTAAAAAACCATATTTAGAATTACTAGACCAACCTGCAATTATAATGCCGTAAACGCCCAAGGAAGAGATAGCGAAAATGTACAGCAATCCCACGTGAATGTCAGCTAACACTAAACCTTCTCCAAAAGGTATAACTGCCCACGCCACTTGACTTAATAAAAACGTCAGAAGAGGAGCTACCAAAAAAATAATAACGTTAGCACTGCTGGGTAATACTGGCTCTTTGACCGCTAATTTAAGACCATCAGCTATGGGTTGAAAAAGACCAAATACTCCTACCACATTTGGTCCCTTTCGACGTTGCATGGAAGCCATTACTTTTCGTTCTGCTAAAGTTAAAAAAGCCACCGCCAACAGTAAAGGTACAGTAATGACTAAAATTTTTGCCATCAACCCAAAAACTAATATGTTCATTTTTTTTATTTTTTAATTCAAATTTCTATTTTTTAGTATATTTATTTTTACTGTCACATGGAAAGGACAAACTCTTCACTGTGCCATCCCATGATAGACCACCTCTTGTTTTAAAAAAACAAAAGAAAACAACACGACCGTCGTATACTTTTTTTGGACCTTTTCTTCTGGTTATCTGCTTTAAAGAACAGATATTAAAAATCGAACAGTCTACTTCTGCCATTTCCTTAGATGATAAGCAAAAACTGAACAACTGAAGGCTACCAACTAGATTTACTAACACCCGCTAGCTTTCCTTGAGCAGCTAACTCACGTAGGCAAAGACGAGAAAGTTTACAAAATTTATACACAGCACGAGCACGACCAGTTAGTATACATCTATTTCTGATTCGAACTAGCGAACCATCGCGTGGCAATTTATTTAGTTTATATATATATATTTCTCTGATATGAGGAGGTATTGATCTATTTTCAATTATAGATTTATACTGCAATCGTTTTAATTCTTGCTGACGATGCAAAATACGACGATGCTTATCTTTTTCTGTAGGATTATTCATTAAGTTGTCTACTTTTATATAATTAATTTAGTAATAATTTAAAATAAACCTTAAGGCCTTATTTTAAGTAGTTGGTTATAAAGGTGGTTTCAAAGAAAGCAAAAAGAAATAAACCTGAGTAGGCTTCTCAAATCAAGAGAAATCTGGTTTTTCCTTAGGGTTCTACTAAGTGCTTCGACTTTTAGTTTAAATAAAAAAAGAGTCAATTTTTTTTACTTTATTGCATTCTTAGCGCGCTTACTTGGTTTGGAAAGCTTACGCAGTAGAGCAAAAGGTAATTATTAAAGGTTATACTTCTCTTTTACATTACCAGCAGTATGACTTTATTTTTATTGGTCTAGCTACTACTTTTATTTTATTTAAAATAAAAGCAAGAGAATCATTGAAAGGATATTCCTATGGTGCAATCTTTGACCTACTTTATTAACGTTATAGTGGTGGAAAGCAGTATAGTATCAAGACTAATTATGTTGACACCTGTATTGCAAACGTTTGGTTTCTATTCCATAATTTAGCTTACGCAATCTATTTTAAATTTAAAATAATGTTGCCATTTACTTTCTATACTGGGTTTTTGTTTGCTTTATTTTAAAATTACGTGAGACTTTTTTTTCTTTGTATTAAGGCTGCGCTTTACTAATGGTTTCTTTGAAACTAAATTGCAGATCTCTTTTTTTGTATCTACACTATGGTTCAACCTACTTTGCATAAGGGAGCCTGGCCATTATTATCACAACTTTTGTCAAAAATCAAACAGGTTGACAAACAAAAAGCCCAAAATCTC
>JAABUQ010012593.1_pt1 | contig 10465 bp, 6 predicted proteins | sample 5560001 | NCBI WGS metagenome assembly JAABUQ01 (sample SAMN10711888, study PRJNA513371) | rock metagenome | isolation source: Antarctica rocks | place: Antarctica: Victoria Land, Finger Mt nord | collected 2015-12-18 | reverse complement strand
AACAGCCAAGGCAGGTGATCGCCGCGCGAGGTGAGATAGCGCTTGACCGCGCGCAGCTCGTCGCCGGCGATCGGTTGTTCGACCGACAGTCCGTTCTTTAGCCGACGCACCCAAAGGCGTGAGACGGGCCATGGCAAGGATTCGCACTAAATCCTCACACATCCGGTGCTGACTCCGTCCCAAAATCCGGATTGTGGTTCTGGCGACGGATTAGCCGAAATGAGCACTCCTCGTCCGGGCTCGGCAACTGGCACGTTATTAGCTGAGGAACGAAGCCCGAGAACCATCATCGGCTCTCCGCCGGGCGTCGCGACATCCCCGCCCCGATCGCCTCTAACACTCGCACCCACAATTCACCGACAGCCTTGCCCACCACTGCTGGTCCGGTCCCGGAGACCCGCCCGAATTAAACCTCAGTCCGATTGGAAAGCTATCAACGATCCAGCACGGTGTAAGTGCTTAGCTCACTGCTCGATCAGAGTTACGTCGTCGATGCTCAGCCAATGTCCACCAGTTGAGTCAGATGTGTAAAGGCCGATTGTAATCTGGTTGTTCTGGACTTGGATCCCAGGGATTCTGACCAGCTGCATGTCAGGCCATCCCGTCTGTCTACCGACAAGATCAGCTGTCATCTCGGCCCCCGCATTCTGAAAGTCTTTGGCACTGAGATAAGCAACCGTTTGTCCTCCACCGCCTGTCACTCGCGCCGCGAGTGTGTAAGCGCCGTTGGCTAGACCCGTGATCGTCTGCGACGTATAGACTTGGTATGGCGACCCCGAGCCATGCGTCAATCGGTAACTTCCACTGTAGCCGCCCGTTTCTACGTAGCTCGCGCTCTCGGTGCCGTTGCCTGACCAGGTGTTCCAATTGACCTTCGATCCTGCCTCAAAGCCCGGGTTCGACACCCAGTTGCGGGTCAGCAACCATTTCTGATTGTCGTAAAGACCCCACGGATATTGATCGACATTCGAGCCTGCGCTCGTCTGTCCACCGATCACCTCGAGGCTTTGTCCGCTGTTACGATTGACGACGTTGTAGGTGTTTGCCGCGACTGGTTCAAAAGACCATTGCTGGTTGTTGTTGCCGAACCATCGATATGTGTCGACGTTCGCTTGGTTGGTCACAGCCTGGCCAGAGACTTCGAGAGTCTGGTTGCCGTCGGCACCGGCGTGAACGCTCGATATCTGGTAGTATCCACCGCTCACGCGCTGAAGCGACCAGGATTGCTTCGCGTCACCCGTGCAGACGCTTTGCTGGGCGTTGGTTCCATCGGTCGTGCCCGCACCTGCGGCTTCGAGACACTGGCCATCGTGGAGGGCCTTTAACACGTAATTATAATTAGTGTTGATACTGTTTTGTGGGTCCCAATCCGCAAGATTGAAGGTGGCGCTGGGCGCAATGGCGAGGCCGATCTGCGACCATTCGGTCGAGCCGTAGCCACCATAACAGTTCTGGCGTGCATTCTCCGAAGCGCCGGAGCCTCCGCCTTGCGCGCTACCGGCCCCCTCGTACCACAGATAGTTTACGCCGTTGACATTGAGAAAGCTTGGCGACCAGATTGCCGCCTCGTCCCAACCGCCTGACGGCCCCTTGAACAGGACCGGACTGCCACTGTACCGCTCCCAGTTCACAAGGTCGGTCGATCGGGCGAGACCAGAGCCTTCGGGATAGTCGGAACAGGTCGGGGATCCGCCGTAGAGGAAGTAATAGTAAGGTGGCTGAGAGAAGATGCTGCCAGTGATCGTGCTCACCTTGTCGAGTGCGCCGGAGATCCCGGTTGGCGAGAGCGCGCGCTGGGCAGGTCCGAAATTCACGCCATCGGCGCTACTGGTGACCCAATACTCCCAGCCACCCCCCGCCGTCTGATGCGTGTAGAGAAGCGTGACGCCCGACGATGTGGCGACGGCGACGGGAGTGCCGCCATCGCCCCAGACGATCCCCTGTTTTTCGAAGTGAAGACCGTCGGAGGACGTGGCGAGCCCGACCTGACTCGTCCCGTTTCCCGTACCCATATAGTAGACGTAAACCTTGCCATTGAACACGATGGCCGAAGGATCGTAGATACCGGTCGAGTCGAAGGTTCCGCCCGACGGCTGTAGAATGGGACCGTCACCGGCTGGTGTTTCGTTCCAGCTCGTCCCGTTGAAGTTGTTTCCACTTGCCGTCCAGACTCCGACGGTGCTCGGTGCACTGCCCGAAATCCCTCGAAAATACATGAAGACGTTATCTCCGAACCGGATGACGCTCGGGTTGGCGGCGTGCTGGCTGTGCCACGTCGAATTGCGATTGGCGGCCGGAACCACGGGCGAGGTCGTCGCCCGCGCGAAGCCGATCTGGGCCCGGACCGAGCTCGCGCCGGCGACCCACGTCATGAGAAGAATGAGAACAAGTGGTAGACGCTTCATCTCCGCTCTCCCAAAACGTTTAAAAATGTTCGGTCGAAAATGCCAGTCCATCGTAGTTACACTTCGCTCAGAACTTGAACCTTACTCCAAGCGAATAGACGCTATCCTCGTACCGGACGTCGCGCGGGAATGTCGGCGAGCCGTAATAGTCCTGAAACGGTTCGCCGAGCAGGTTCGTCGCGTCCGCAGTTACCGTAATGTCGTCGGTGACCTTGAACGATCCAGAGAAGTCCAGCCGGGCGATCGGCGCCGTATATTCGCGCGACTGCAGCCCCCCGCCACCGCCACCGGAGGACGTATAGTTGGTGATCCAGCGGCTCCGCCAATTATACGCGAGTCGCGCCGAGAACGGACCCTTTTCGTAGAAGCCGATCAGGTTGTAGCTATACCTCGAGACACCCGGAAATTCGCCGCTCGTGACCGGCACACCGGGCACCGCGAAGCTCTCGACGCCCTCGATATATGTGCCGTTGATCTGAGTGCCAAAGCCGTCGAACGGATGTGGCAGGAAGGTGAAGAATGTGGTGAAGCTCGCTTCGATGCCCTTGAGAGTACCGGCACCGGCGCTATACGGTCGGTATATACGCGCGTTTTGGCCGTTCACCGTTTCGAGCGTCGAGAAGTTCGTCACGAAGCCCGTGATGTCGCGATAGAAACCCGCGATACTCACTGAACTGGTCGGCGTTAGGTAATATTCTAGCGCGACGTCGTAGTTGGACGACCGCGTCGGGGTCAGGTTGGGGTTGCCGCCGCTTCCGGTGAGCTCGAAGCCGGTGCCCGCGCTGGCAATGACGATTGATGGATTGAGCGCGTTGAAGTCGGGCCGCGTGATGGTTTTGCTATAGGCGAAACGGAACTGCAGCTTGTCGGTGAAGCGGACGCGCGTGCTCGCGTTGGGCAGGAAGTCGTCGTAGGCTTGACGGCCGTTAATCGGCGTAAGGACGCTGTTAATCCGGCCGGTGCCGTCCAGACTGTTGTCAGTATGGACGTAACGCACCCCGACGAGCCCGTCGACGCGGATCGAGCCTAGCGGCACCTCGTAGGCGAGCTGGCCGTAGCCGGTCGTGGTCGTCTCGGTCGCACGGTAGGCGGCGAGCGGGTTGAACGGCGGCGGCGCGTCACTGCCGTAGATCAGCGTGCGGAACGCAGCCAGATTATTGCGAATCTGCTCGAAGGACGGTGCCAACCAGGTCCGCTGCTGCTGGATCGATGAGCCGACAAAACCGCCTTGGACGACTTGCGCTTGGCTCGCGCCAGGCAATTGGGTGAACAGGGTGGTGGTGGCGGTGCCTTGGCGGCGGTCGCCCTGTTGAAAGTTCGCGCGTCGGTCCTGCCAGCGGAAGCCGAAATCGATCCGTTTCAGCAGCCACGTGTCGAGGTTGTAGCGGCCATCGATACGGACCTGCGCCGAGTTGCCGCGTGATCGACTGCGCCCGTCGTACATATTGGCGAGCGAATAACTGTTGGGACTGTAAAGATCGACGTTCTGATAACGGTAGTTGACGCTTCCTTCGGCATTGAAGTCGAGCACCTCCACGCGCGGGGCCGTGAGGAAATTGGTATCGATATTGATATCCGACGAATCGGCATTCGATTGCGTGTAGGCGAATTCCGGCGTCAGTTTCAGCCGTCCCAGCGTCCAGGTGCCCCCGATCGCTTCCTGGAATGTGTCGGTGCTCGCGATTTGCGTGATCTTGGCTGGGCCGTTGGTGTTGACCAGCTGCGCGGTCAGACTGCGAGCCGTTTCACCCGAAGGGATGAGCGTCACATTTTCGAGCGTGGCCACATTCCCAAGATACGAGCCGATGAAATCGGCATCGCCGTGGTTTCGATAACCTTCGTAAAGGAAATCGGCGTACAGATCGAGATTGCTCGCCGGTCGCCACTGGAACGAGGCGTTCACGGCGGGTCGGTCGCGCACGCCGCGATTATAATAAATTCCTAGAAAGTTCGAATAGCTGAAAGCGCGCCCGACCGAGGCGGGCGTGACAGTCTGCGTCGCGCCAACCGGGATCTGGTTGGAATCGAAGCGCGTGGAATCGAAATAGTGTCGCCGCGTGAACGAGCCGTTCACGAGCAACCCCATCTCGCCGATCGCGGTGTCCCAGCGATCGCTGACGAGCACATTGGCGATAGGATCGAAGCCGCGCGACTGTGTCGCGTACGTGCCGCGCGCGCCGCCCGAGACAGTCAGGCCGCGCTTTGAAAAGTCGAACGGCCGGCGCAAGCGGATGTTGACCACTCCGGCGATGCCGCCGTCGATCAGCTCGGCGCTCGTGCTCTTGTAGACATCGATGCCGGCAAGCGAGTCGGCGGGGAAGTCCTGAATGTTGACGCGACGCCCCGTTGTGGTGAAGATCTCACGGCCGTTCACGGTGGTGACGAATGTGTTGAGGCCGCGGATTAGGACGTTGTTCGCCTCGCCTCCCGATCGTTCGACCTGCACGCCCGTCAGCCGCGCCAGCGCCTCCGCGGCGTTGTTGTCGGGCAGTTTGCCAATGTCCTCGGACACGATCGAGTCGACGATCTGATCGGCGTTACGTTTGATCGCCAGTGCCGTTCGCACACTCTGGCGGATGCCGGTCACCACGATCTCGTCCTTGCTGGCCGGATCGGTTTGAGCCCGGTCAATCGGCGATGCATCGTTTCGAACCGGTTCCGCCCCGTTCCCGACCTGCTGCGCTTGCGCCACCGACGCGTGCGCTATCCCGACCAGCAACGCGCCAATCGCAAGAGACCTTATTCTTGTCATTATCACCTCCCCTTTGCCGCAGGCTTATCGCGTGCTTTCGTCGCAAGCTACCACTCTATAATAACTCCAACAATGAAAAATCTCGACCGTGCGAAAAATGCGATGCTCCACGTCTGAGGGGTTTTAATTAGTGCCGGTAGCCGTGAGGTTGTCCGCTCTAGGGGCATAAGAGGCTTGCGAACACCCGACCAGAAAGGCAGACCTAAAATCGGAGTTAAAAGCTGGAGGGTGGTTATGCACAATCGGCGCGAGCTGTTGGCGGATGGCGCGGCATTCGTGGCGGCGGGGGTAACAGCGCGTGAGTCCGCCGCCGCGCCCGTCGGGCAGCCCATGGTCAACACGGAGAGCCCGCCGGGCCTTAGCTTTCCGGCGTCGAGGTCGGCCCACGGCTGGACCGTACCGCGTCCGATGTTCTGGAGCTTCGAGGACAGCAACCCCGTGGTCGATGTCGCCGGCCTACGCGTGAGCTTTAACGTTGTGACGATCGGACCGATCGAAGCGAGCTTCGCGCTCGATCGCGACGCACTAAAGGTCCGGGACGAGGGCGGCCGCCAGGTCGTCGAAGCACGGTCGTTCGCCTGGCCCGGCCAACGCGAAAAAGCGCCGGGGACATTGCGCGCCGAGTTCGTGAACGAGGGCAAGGTGACGACGGTGCGCATCGAGGCGACCGCGATGGAAACAATCCGCGCGATCAAGATGACGCTCCACGATCTTCCGATGGGACGCTTCTACCACACCGGTTGGCAAGTCGTCGAAAACGGCGCGCCCGTCGATACCTTCGGCGTCACGTCCAACTATCCCGTCTATACTGGCGGTATGCCGGTCTGGTTGCTTGGCGATGCGACGCGGGGAATGTCATTCGCCTCGGTAGACCTGACCGCGATGCCGCGACGCTGCGCGGCCCGCGCCCGCAACGGCAAGGTCGAGATCGAGCTGATCGCGGAAGCCGATGGCCGGGCGCTAGGGACCCACATCGCGCCGCCGCCGTGGCGCATCACGTCCGACACGTCGCTTGCGCGTGCAATCGATGAGCGATGCGCGATGCTCGAACAAGGCGCGGGGCTAAAGCGCTGGGAGACGCGCGATGACATGCCCGCTTGGGCACGTGACATCGACCTCGTCGTCACGCTCCATGGGATGCATTGGTCGGGCTATATCTTCAACGGCTTCAAGCGCATGGGCGAGGCGGTCGAGTGGGTGACGCGCCGCATCGAAGGGCGGCGCGTCCTCTTCTTCCTGGCCGCGTGGGACGGTCGCTACTACCGAAGCTATGGCGCGAGCCGCGCCGAGCCCGCGATGGGTGGAGCCGACGGCCTCGATCGGCTCGTAAGACTGATCCATGCTAAAGGCTCGCACGTGATGGCGATGTTCGCCGGCAATGTCGTCGATGAGCGCATTCCCGGAGCCGACAAGTATCTCGCCGCGTCCGAATATCGCTCGCTCCCCGACGGCATCGATTCGAGCCCAATGCGGGGGTACACGGTTGACTGGGCGCAGGTGCGCGCACCGCTCACGGGCTTGCACTGGCTCAACCTCGGCGCGCCCGCGTGGCGCGACCACCTGACTCAACAGATCGCGCAACTCAACGAGCGCCATGGCTTTGACGGGACGTTCATCGACACGCAGCCGATTATCGGCAACGATCGCCTGCATGACTCGCTAGCCGGTTTTCGTTACCTGGCGGACGCGTTGCGGACGAAAAAGACCGACTTGCTGATGGCATCGGAAACGTGGATCGATCTTTCGCTGCCGTTCATGCCAATGTCGCAAACCCCCGGCGGTCCCTTTGATTGGTGTGACCGTTACCAGCGCCGGTTCGCGCATCTATCGCTGGGCGAACCCAGCCGCGGTTCGACCGGCGTGCACGAGGTCGGCTATGTTCCCTACGACAGGGCCGATCTGTTGCGCACCTTCACTTTGCCGACCGTCGCCTTTGTGGAAAGAACATGGGAAGAGACGCCGCAGGCCGTCGAGGCCATCATCGCCGCAGCGAAAGTTCGGCACCGCTGATCTGCGGCGATCAGCGTAAGACCAAGTGGGATCGAGGAGAAATGATCGACAAGCTGGCTCGCGTAAGAAAGCCGCACGACACGATAGCCGATGCCCTCGGCGTGGCAATTCTGAGCGGCGAGCTTGTGCCTGGACAGTTGCTCAACGGTGAGGCCGAAGCGAGCACCATGCATAACATCTCGCGGGGCAGCTATCGCGAGGCCATCCGGACGCTTGCTGCCAAGGGCCTGATCTCAAGCCGCCCCAAAGCGGGCACGCGGGTGCTGGATCGCGAACGGTGGAACCTGCTCGATCTTGATGTGCTGCGATGGCTGTTCAGCTCCGAACCCGATGAAAAGATTTTGCACGACCTGTTCGCGCTTCGCCGGATAGTGGAACCGGCAGCGGCTGCATTAGCTGCGCGCAACTGGAACGAACAATCGATAGTACCGCTGCGCGCGGCGATGGACGCAATGGTGACTATACCCCACACACATGAGGGGTGGAGTGCGGCAGATAAGGACTTTCATGACGTTATTTTTCAGCTCGCAGGAAACATATTCCTTGTTGCCCTATCCTCGGCGATAATCGCGGCGGTTCGCCTTTCAAATACCTACAAACTACGTGGACCTGGACCCGTCCGTAACTCCACGGTCGATCATCTGCGTGTGTACGAAGCGATCATAGCGCAGGACGATGGGCTCGCCAGCTCGCGGATGCGTGAGCTGATCGACACGGCGCTAGACGACACGTTGCGCGAGCGGCGACGCGCTCTCTCGGACCGTCGTGTGATTTTGCGCAAGGGAGCGCTTGTCACATCGCCGTGATACGCGAATTTCGGAAAGCGCGCCGCTGCCGGCGAGGTTGCGAGCGTGCTCCACGCTGCGAAACCCGAACGAGCGTCAATAAAGGTTATCCTGCACTGAGACCGCACCCGTTTTGGCGACGAGTTAGCCAAAGGTGTGCACTAAACCCCTTGGATTTCACCATCCGGGAAGCCCGCTTTTCCGTGCGTTGCGCGGCTGCGAATATCTGTGCACCAATCTACAGTATAGAGCACGAGAGAGGCAGACGGAGCGGGGTCGATGGCGACGAGGGTGGCGATCTACGCGCGCGTGTCGACCGGCGAGCAGAGCGCGGAGGCTCAGCTGCGCGAGTTGCGCGCCTATACCGAGCATCGCGGGTTCCACGTCACCCGCGAGTACGTCGACCAGGCTTCCGGGGACGTGCGCCGACGCCGACGCGCCCCCGAGTTCGAGGCGTTGATGACGGACGCACGCCGACGACGCTTCGATTGCGTGCTGGTGTGGAAATACGATCGCTTTGCGCGCACGCTCGGCGCGCTGATCGCGGCGTTGCAGGAATTTCGCGATCTCGGCGTCGACTTCATCAGCCATACCCAAGCGATCGACACGACGACGCCGATGGGCCGCTTGTTCTTCCACGTGATCGGCTCGTTCGCCGAGTTCGAGCGCGAGGTCATCGTCGAGCGGGTGAAGGCCGGGCTGGCCAACGCGCGCGCCAAGGGCAAGCGGCTCGGCCGTCCGGTGATCGACCCCGGGGCCGCCGGTCGCGTCACCACGCTCCGGACAGGCGGTATGAGCCTGCGCGCCATCGCGGCCGCCGAGGGACTATCGGCGTCGGGCGTCAGGAAAATGCTGCTGCGCGCCGCGCCCGCTCTTGGCCCCGAAGGCTGATCGTGCCGACGCTCGCCGACACCGCCTATCCCCGGCTGCGCGCAAGCCCCGACGACACCGAACTCGCCAACGCGTTCACACCGAGCCCAGAGGAACTCGCCTTCGCTGCGAAGCGAACCCGCCAGCCCGGTCCGCGCTTGGCGCTGATCGTCATGCTGAAAACATTTCAGCGGCTCGGCTACTTCGTGCAGCCAAGCGACGTTCCGCCACCGATCCTCGCCCATGTCGCCACGAGGACGGGGTTGATCCATTCGGTGGCGGAGTTCGCTACCTATGATGCGACATCGAGCTATCGGACGAGATTGATGGCGCTCGTGCGTGAACATGTCGGCGTCGCCGCCTACGGCCTGGCCGCGCGCAAGGCGGCGACCATCGCCGCGATCGACGCCGCGCGCGGTCGCGACGACCTGGCCGACATCGTCAACAGCGCGGTTGAGGAGCTGGCGCGCCAGCATTTCGAGCTACCCGCGTTCGGCACGCTCCTCAAGATCGCACGCACCGCGCGCGCGCTCGTCAACCGCGGTTACCACCGCCAAGCCGCCGGCGCGATGACGCCGGAAACGCGTGCGCGGCTGCTCGCGCTGCTCACCGTGCCGAACGACCAGCCACGCTCAGCGTGGGATGGAGTGAAGTCGGAGCCCGAACGCCCAAGCCCGGCGCGGATGCGCAGCTTGCAGAATGCGAACGCCACCTCGCTCTGCCCATGACTGTCGACGTACTGGCGGTCGATCTCCATCGCGGTGTCGTGCGCGAGCACCCCCTCGATCATCGAGGCGACCTCGGACGAGGAGCAGCGTTTCAGGTTCGAGTGGATGCACACCGATTGCCGCTCGACGTGCCAGTAGATCATCACGCCGCGCCCGCCATAGCGGACGTGCCACTCGGTCATCAGGTTCTGGTCGAAGGCGGCGAAGTGCTTGCTGTCCGACGCGCAGGCGGTCGTGCCCTCGCCCCAGATGGCGGGATTGCGCGCGGCGAGCGTCGCGTTGACGACGCGCCGCGTTGCGTCGCGCAGGGCTTCGGCTTCGATGTACCGTCGTCGCGTGTGCAGCAATTCCTTATGGCTGAAGCCATGGTCGCCGACCACGAGGCGCTTCAGCCCGGCGTTGGTGCCAATCCCATAGACGCACAGCAGCAGGCGTCGGCGTATCTCGTCGCGGTCGGTCGCCTCGCGCGACGCCGCCGTCGAGAACGCGCCCGTGAAGCCGGTGCGCAGGTCGGCCTCTTTCAGGATGTCGAGCAGCCCCGTCATCGGCCAGCGCTTGCCAAGTTCGGCCCCGAGCGCCTCAAGATTGGGCGGCGCGGGCAACGGGTCGAGCGGCGTGACGATAATCGGGTGCCGTCGACACGGATTGAGCCGTACCTTGCTGTTGCCCGGCATTCCGCGATCGAGCGTCGCCAGCGCCTCCGTCATCTCGGTTTTCACACCATCGGTGAACGCCTTAGCGTCGGTGGGCAGGCCGAGGCGCTCGTAGCAGGCGGCGCGGCGCTCGGCGAAGTCGCCGGGCAGATCGTCGTCGGGGTTGCGGAAGCGGCGCGCGCCCGCAACCCACACCTCCTTGCAGCGCAGCTTCTCGCGCAAAGTCTGCAGGACACAGATTTCATAGTTGATCCGGTTGATG
>JAABUQ010012592.1_pt1 | contig 10466 bp, 9 predicted proteins | sample 5560001 | NCBI WGS metagenome assembly JAABUQ01 (sample SAMN10711888, study PRJNA513371) | rock metagenome | isolation source: Antarctica rocks | place: Antarctica: Victoria Land, Finger Mt nord | collected 2015-12-18 | reverse complement strand
AAGGTCGTGTCAACCTCCCACTCCCACCACCCAGGCCATTCTAACATAAATTAATACCTACTCGATTTTTACCAAGTCTGACGGCTTTGATCCGAGGAACATCGCCGGGCTACTACGTTTCGCCTCTCGAAGGTCCTCAACAGTCACTTAGGTCGAAAACACCTTTTTGTCCAGAAAATTTCTCACGAGACAGGATTTTGAGCCTCGGCGCGGAGTCCAGAGGAGGCGGCAGCGGGTTGTTGACCAAGACCGCCGCCTCGGCCAGCCAATTCTGATTATCATCATGAAACCTAAACCAGCCGTCGAATTCCTGCTCGATCCGGGCGGCATGGTCGGCGAACTCGCCCGGCACGAGTTCGGGCACGATCAGATGGACCGCATCCGGCCTGGTAGTCACCAGTCGCAGGAGTTCGGCGGCGATCCGGATTTCACTGGCCGGCACCCTCGGTTGCTGTCGCGGGGGATCGCGGCGAAACAAATCGAGGAGATTGCAGGTATCAACAACGAGAACTGGTGCTGGCTGCGCGATGATCCGAGCGACGGCGGCGGGGATCGTGGTCATGCGGCCGACACCTCGTCCTTGTAACTTGAGAGCAGGAGGCAATCGTCAAAAAAACTCAAGTTCAACTCGGCTGCAGATTGCTTTGGCCAACCGTCTCGGACGAGCCAGTTGTGGAATGGCTCATCATCAACAATCGCTCTGGACCGGAACGCGGCGATGACGAACCCATGCCAGAGGTCGGCTTCCGCGCGGTTGAGCGGCAGCGACTTGCGGGCCTGAGTCGAGAATGCTCGGAGTCGATCCCGCACATCGATGGGCAAATCCGCCAGGAAGGCATCCTCAGCGGTGGGTATCTGGATGGTGGCGCCAGCCGCCTTCGTTGCGGGCGCGATCCCTTCATCCAAGAATCGGCTGACTTGATCCCAGGCGACCGGGACGCTGGGCTTGCCGGTCGGCGGATAGGGAGGGCCGGCGAACCACACCCGGCCACCCCTGAGTTCCGATTCCCTCGGCCGGTCGATGCCGAGGACGACCCCGACATGGGCGGAAGTCGTGTCCAGGGCATACCAGCCGGAGCCAGGCTTGATCATCGACGAGTAGGGCAGCAGACCGTCTCCGGTCAGACGCTTCCAGCCCCCGGGCAAGTGGGCGTCGAGGACGCCGAACACCTGCGCGATTGCGCTTGCCGGGCCACTAGCCACCCATCGGTTCCACCGCGCGACGTTTTCAACCGGGTCCATGACTTCCTCGCAGATCAGGTATCTTCGCGGTTCCTTTGGCTACACTCGCTGATCCAACCTGACGGCATCAAACCAAGTCTAGCCCGGCATCTCTCGATCGGACAGACCTTGACCGAGATGCCGGACCGCTCGGGCCAGTCAATCCGAGCCTGAGCGATCCTCGGCCTGAACGCTCGCCCAGAGGTCGCGCAAGCTCTGCTCCCAGCCAATCCGAGGGGACCAGCCCACCTCATTGATCATCCGGCGGATGTCGGCCCGGGAGTCGGCGGGACCGCTCGGGCAGCCGAAGCTCGGGTCCACCTCGATGGAGACCCGCCGCCCGCTCCAGGCGATCAACTGGTCCAACCCATCGCCGACCCCGTGCGATTGCCCGCTCCCGACGTGGTAAACCCGGCCCGACTCGCCCCGACTCGCCAGGGCCAGGATCGCCTCGGCCACGTCGCGGACATCCACGAAGTCGCGGCGGGCGGCAAGGTCGCCGACGGTCAGAGTGAGGTCCCCCGCCCCGTCGGTCAGGGTCCGGGCAAATCGTCCCAACGCCTGCGATGCGGGAAGCCCCGGCCCGATCGGGTTGAACACCCGCGCGACCACCACCTCCAGCGGCGGCCGAGCCGCCAGTCCCGCCGCCGAAGCCAGCCACTTGCTCAGGCCATACGGATCAACCGGGCGACAGGTCCAGGATTCGTCGACCGGAAGGTCCGCGGTCGGGACCGGCCCGAGTTCGCTCGCCGAACCGGCCAGGACGACCCGGACCGCTTGGTTTAGCCCTCGGAGCGCATCGAGCCAGGCGACCGTCGCCAGCGTGTTTCCCCGGTAGAACTCCTCGGGTCGGGCCGGTGGCGTTTGACCCGCCAGGTGGCAGACGACCGCCGGGTGCAAGTCCCCCACCACCCGGCCAATCTGGTCGCCGTCGGCGAAGTCCGCCCGGGCGAACCGGCCCGACCAGCCCGCCGGGCACCGCCGCCCCACGGCGACGACTTCGATCTGTGCTTCAATCCCCAGCCGGGCCAGCAGGTGCGAGCCCAGGAATCCCGAACCTCCCGTGACGACCCAGACCGGCATGGGCGATCCTCGATCTTAAAATGTCCGGTCAGACCGCGAGGGTCCGCTCGCCCAGCGGTTGCCGACCCAGGAGCAGCCGCCGGGCCGCCTCGAAGACCGCGTCGGGGGATAGGTCGCGGAGGCAGCGGTGGTGGGTCTCGGGGCAGACCGATTTCTGGCATGGCCCGCACGGGACGGGGTGGTGGAGGTGGAGCGACTTGGCGTGGTGGGTCAACGTCCAGGCGATGTGGGTTGGGCCGAACAGGCCGAGCGTCGGGACGTCGAACCCGACGCCGAAGTGGCGCGGGCCGCTGTCGGTGGTGACGAGCAAGGCGGCGCGGCGGATACACGCCTTGGTCAGGCCGAGGCTCATCGGCTCGTCCGCCAGGCTGACGACGTTGGGGCAATCGGCGAGTTGGACGATGGCGCGGGCGGCATCGCGCTCGCCGGGGCCGCAGACGACGAGGACACCGCCGATGTCGGCCTCAGCGCTCAGGCGTTGGGCCAGGGTGGCGAAGTGGCCTTCGGGCCAGCTTTTCGCCGGGCCGAACGCCCCACCGGTATTGAACACGACGACCGACCGATCCGTCGGCAAACCGAGCCGGAGCCAGGCCCGGTCGGCGGCGCGGTCGTCGACATCGGTCGTATGGAGATCCAACCGGGGGCCGTCCCCCCCACAACCCAAGGCCCGGGCGAGGGCCAGGTAGGCATCGACGATCGGCGACGGGGTGAAGCGGCCTTGGTCGTCGCGGATCGGTTCGAGCCGGTCAGTCAAGAGCCGGCCTCGCCCCCCCCGGTCGTAGCCGACCCGCCGCTTCGCCCCCGAGCCGAACGCCATCAAGGCCGATCGGACCGAGTTGGGGAACAAGACGGCGATCTCGGCCCGTTCCCAGCGCAATCTGCGGACCACCGCGAGCGACCGCTCCTCGGCCCGCTGCGAGCGGGGATCAAAGCCGATCCGGTCATCAAACCAAGGACCCCCGTCGAGCGTGGCCGCAATCTTCGGCTTGATCACGGCGACGATCCGGGCGGCGGGGAACCCTTGGCGGAGCGCCCGGAACGCCGGGGTCGCCATGACCGTGTCGCCGACCAGGTTGGGGCAAAAGACGAGGAGGGTCATCGGCTGCTCGCCAAGACAATCAAAACGGGCCACGGATGAACACGGATCGGACACGGATCAGATAAGATCGAGATTGAGAGCGTTCTCCTCATCTCATCCGTGTCCGATCCATGTTCATCCGTGGCTCAAAGTGGATTTTTGAGGCGACGGCGGCGTGGAGCAACGGGATCATCAACTCGTGGTGGCCGGTGAGGGCGATCCCTTCGGCGCCGGGGCGCTGGAGGACGTTGAGGAGGCCGCGGTATTGCTGGTTGAAGTCGAGGTTGGCGGTGGTCAGGCCGTCGAGCGACCGGCCGAGGTTGCGGACCATCGCCACCGCCTTGAGGAAGACCTCGGGCAGGACGACCGCACTTCCCAGATTTAGCCAGACGCCGCCCTTCATCCGGGCGATCAGGTTGGCCAGCTTGCGGAAGTCGGCCAGGGTCGCCGCGCCGAGCGACGCGCCGTCGAGGTCGGGGGTCATGTGGACGATGTCGGTCCCGACCGCGACGTGAACCGTCAAGGGGATTTCGGCCCGGCGGGCGGCGACTAGGAGGCTGGCATCCAGCCCCGGCCCACCACACGCGATCACCTCGTCCCCCAGGGCCGAGCCTAAACCGATCCGGTCGCGGGCGGCGCGGTCGCAGGCTTGGGCGAAGAGCGCCGAGGTTTCGCGGGCGAAACCGAAGGTCCCGGCCATGAGGCGGGGGCCGACGTCCTCGCTGGTCCGGCCGCTGATGGCGAGTTCTAGGTCGTGGATCGCCGCCGACCCGTTGAGGGCCAGCCCACCCAGGATGCCGCGGTCAACCCAGTCGATCAGGAACGGAGCGCAGCCGGTCTTGACGACATGCCCACCCAACGCCGCGACCACCGGCGCCCCGGCCAGATGGGCGGCGACGATCGCGTCGCGGAGCCGCTTCAAACCCCGAGCGGCGAGGACGTCGGGCAAGCTGTCGAGCCAGTCAGCCATCCCCAGGTCGGCAGCACCCGGCTTGCCGAGGTGGGCGAGGTGGACCTTACTGGGGCGATCGGCCAGCGGCTCGTAGCGGAGAGCTTCGAGGTCGAGGTCAAAATCGACGCTGGTGCCGCAGTCGAGGGGTGTTGTCAAGGTCGGGGCATCCTTATCCCGGGGGTGCGATCGCGGCGAGCGCCCCTTCGATCACTTCCCGCCCTTCGAGCAAATCCCAGCCAATCCGGAGGGCGCGAAGCGGGACGGGGCCGAGTTCGTTGGCGCGTAACTTCACCAAATCTTTCTGCGTGGTCAAGGCCAGGTCGACGCCGAGGCCGCGGACCCAATCAGTCAGAGCGGCCACATCCGCTCCGGTATATGCGTGGTGGTCGGGGAAAGCTTGAAAGCCAATCACGTTTGTTCCCAGGTTGGCCAGGGTCCGGCGGAACCCCTCGGGGTTGCCGATCCCGCAAAACGCCGCGACCTGGCGATCAGCCAATTCCGCCAACGCGAACGATCCCCCAGCGGCGTCGAGCAGATCGAGCGGGGCATGGCGGGCCTCGGCCCACCGGAGCGGGCCGGCCAACGTCTCGGCCCGGGCGCGGATGGCGGCGCGACTGGAGGCGTCGATCAGGTCGGCCCGCGACAGGATAACCACCCCGGCGCGTCGGAGCGACCCGACCGGCTCGCGCAGCAACCCGCGGGGGAAGATCCGCCCCAGCCCGAACGGGTCCAAGGCATCGAGGAGCACGATATCCAGGTCTCGCCCGAGCCGCCGGTGCTGGAAGCCGTCGTCGAGGATCAAGACCTCGCTGGCCAGTTCCTCTTCGGCGAGCCGGGCCAGCGCGACCCGGTCCTTCCCCTGCAAGTGGGGGACATCCGGCAGGTTGTCTTCGAGGACCCGCCCCTCATCGTTCAAGCCCGACCCGGCGGTGTCGCCATACCCCCGGCTGAGGATCGCCACTCGCTTCCCCCGGGCGCGGAACCAGCGGGCGATCCACTCGACGGCGGGCGTCTTGCCCGTCCCGCCGAGCGTCAGGTTGCCGACCGAGACCACCGGGATACCGACGCGATGGGTGGCCTTCCACCCCCGGTCGAAAGCCAGGTTCCGCGAGACCGCGACCAGCTGGTATGGGACCGCGACCGCGCCCAGCCCCATCCGAGCCGTCGCGGCTAAAATTCCTGTCGTCTCGCCCCGGATCAGCCGGAGGAAATTCGCCTCGTCGATCCGGCTCACGGTCCCAATCCTCGATTCAAACGGACGCGAACCGAACGAGACGGATCGGCAGGCCCGTCCGCTCCACGTCGTTAATGGCTGAGAACAACGCTTCGCGGAGCGAGGAAGCTTTCCGGTTGAAATCCAGGATCATTTGCCCGTCAACGATGCCGAGAAGAGCGTCACCGCAGCCGGCTTCGAAGATGGCGTCTTCCAGTTCGTCGGTCAACTCCGTCGGTCCGCTGTAGACCAGCGTAAACTCGTATGTCTTGTCGATTATTTTGTCAGTGGTGTTCATCAGGATCAACCCGATCAATTAATGGACGCATCTGTTGACGCTACGCCTGATCCGATCGGCATGATTCCACGGGTTCGCGGGAGTCGACCAGACCGAAAGTTGGCACCCGCCCCGCACACCAGAGGGGCAGCGGAGGCGCCCCCAGGCATGACTATTGGAGGATTGGTATGTCCAACCCGCCGCCTCCGCATATTGAACCGCGGCCTCAATCTCTTTGTTCGGATGTCGAGGCCGCGCCTGCTTGGCCACCGTGATTAAGCCTTCATCGCCCGGGTGATCGCCTGGGCCATCTCCATCGTCCCGACGGCGCTGGGGTCGTTTCGGTCGGCCTTCATGTCGTAGGTGACGTCCTTGCCTTCTTTGATCACATGGGCAACGGCGGCTTCGAGCTTCTTGGCGGCATCGAGCTCGCCGAGGTGTTCGAGCATCAAGGCCCCCGACAGGATCAAGGCGACCGGGTTCATCTTCCACTGCCCCTTGTACTTCGGGGCCGAGCCGTGGGTGGCCTCGAACACCGCCCCCGCTTCGCCGACGTTCGCCCCCGGCGCGACTCCCAGGCCGCCGACCAACCCGGCGCAGAGGTCGGAGAGGATGTCGCCGTACAGGTTGGGCAAGACCATGACATCGTACAGTTCGGGCTTCTGGACGAGTTGCATGCACATGTTGTCGACGATCCGGTCCTCGAACTCGATGTCCGGGTACTGCTTGGCGACCTCGCGGCTCACTTCGAGGAACAGGCCGTCGGAATACTTGAGGATGTTCGCCTTGTGGACGGCGGTGACCTTTTGCCGACCGTGCTTCCGGGCGTACTCAAAGGCGTACTTGACGATCCGCTCGGAGCCAAAGACCGAGATCGGCTTGATCGAGATCCCCGAATCCGGGCGGATCTTCTTCTGGTTGAGCTTCTCGATGTCGGCGATCAGCTCGGCGGTGGCCGGCTTGCCGTGCTCGAATTCGCAGCCGATGTACAGGTCCTCGGTGTTCTCGCGGATGATCACGAGGTCCACCTTGGCCTTGTCGAAGTAGGTCCGGACCCCTTCGTAGTGCTTGCAGGGGCGGACGCAGGCGTACAGGTCCAGCGCCTGGCGGAGGTAGACGTTGACCGACCGGAAGCCGGTCCCGACCGGCGTGGTGATCGGCGCTTTGAGGGCGACCTTGGTCCGGCGACACGACTCGATCACACTGTCGGGCACGGGGGTCCCGACCTTGGCCATGATGTCGACGCCCGCCTCCTCGACCTCCCAGTCGATGGCGACGCCGGTGGCCTCGATGCAGAACTTGGTGGCTTCCGCGAGTTCGGGGCCGACACCGTCGCCGGGGATCAACGTCACTTGATGCGCCATCGCCTCACCTCCTCTAGATGTGGTGCCGGCCCGAGTTGCCCGCGAAAATTTCACGGCGAGCGTGCCTGAACAGGCTTGCGGGGACCGAATTTGGTCAGCTATCTTAGTGGTAGCTGCCAGAACGGAAAACCGTAACCGAGGAAGATGGCGTCGTCAAGCAAGCCGCGCCCTTCGCGAGGATCGGTCGACCGACGGTCGGAGATTGCCCCTTTGATTTACACGCCCCAGCCGCCCTCACCGCTGGTCAACGACTGGGTCGAGCGGCACCGCGACCCCCGGAGCTTCGTGCTGCACCTGTTCGGGATTCCGGGCACGATCCTGGGCGTCCTCTTGATCCCCGTCTACCTGATGCTGCTGTCGGTGGCCGTGTTTGGGTTCGCGCTGGCGCTGTTTTTGGGCGGGTTTGTGCTCCAGTTCCTGGGCCACGCCCTCGATGGGACCGAACCAGGCGAGATCAAGGGGCTTCGGGTCTGGTGGTCGCGCCGCCGCGAAGCCCGCGCGGAATCGGGGCGGGTACCAGCCCTTTACTCCGACGCCAAAACCACCCGATCGACCGCTTGAGTTGTCGGCTCGTCCGGGCCAGCCTGATCGCCATCGCGGAAGTTCCGCCGCGATTGCTGGGAATTCGTCGCGTCGGGTCGTCCTTGTTGACTTGGGCGCGATGGTGACTTAGGCGGGACGGTTCGGAATCGAGGATCGGTCGCTTTGGGCTAGCCCGGGGCGGCTGAATCCGTACAATCCGCAAAGTCCCTTCAAGACGTACAACGCGATCCGCCGATAGGGAGGATGAGGAACGATCGGTCGGCCAGCCGAGCGGCGAGCGAAGGATTCGCTCCAGGACGCCGGGGGCTCATCATCCGCGTCGATGGCGGGTGGTGCTCAACAGACCGGACCCAAGGACGGGGAGGGCGTGGTCATCGTGAGGTTCCCAGAACCGACGTGGGCGGCGGCGAGCGCGATCGCCGGGCCAACAACCGATGGAGAGTGGGCCAAGGATCAGGGCCACTCGGGGCGGTCTGATCGGACAAGGCGACCTCGCGTCACGCGGCGGCCCATGGCGATCAATGTCAAGGATGGACTGGCCATGCGATTGTTCAAGCACGCGAACCGGTACACCCTCGCGGCGGCGGTCACCTTGATTGGGTCGGCCGGTTGCCAGCGGGTGCCCTACATCGACCAAGCCAAGTCGGTCCCCCACGACCCCATCGGCGCGATCGCCGAGGAGGACAAGGAGGTCCGCAAGGCGAACTTCACCGGCAACCTCCCGTCCGCCCCGCCGAAGATCGCCAAACCACGGACCACCGAGTCCCCCGAGGCCGACGAGATCTGGCACCTCACCTTGCCCGAGGCGATCCGGATCGGCCTGGACAACTCCGAGGTCGTCCGGGTCATCTCGCTCGGTGCCCAGGGGATTCCAGTCGGCGGCTTCGAGCCGACACCGCTGAACACCGGGGCCGGAGCCGGCGTCTCCAGCTCACTCGGAGCCGGAACGCTGTCGTCGGTCTACGACCCGGCGATCCAGGAAACGCAGATCGCCACCGCCCTGGCCGTCTTCGACGCCAACTTCACCACCAGCATCCTCTGGGGCCACAACACGTCGCCGGTCAACAACTCACTGGCCGCCGGTGTCATCAACACCGGTGCCCGCTATCCCCTGGTGTTCAACCAGGACAACGCCACCTTCCAGAGCACGTTGCAAAAGCGGGCGGCCACCGGGGCCGTCCTCCAGTTGCAGCACAACGTCGCCTACCTCTACTCGAACAGCCCGGCCAACGTCTTCCCGTCGGCCTACACGGTCAATACCCAGCTCTCGATCACCCAGCCCTTGCTGGGCGGCACCGCGCAGAACCCGAGCGGTCTCGAAGCCAACCGGGCCAACATCGTCATCGCCCGGTTGAACGCCGACGCCTCGGTCTGGAACTTCAAGGCCGCCATCATGGCGCAAGTCCGGTCGATCGAGCAGCAGTACTGGGCGTTGTCGCAGCAACAGATCTCGCTCTGGAGCCGCGAAACCGCCGTCCGGCTCGGCGAGGAGATCCTCCGCCGCGAGCGGGCCGAACTTGAAGTCGGTCGGGCCACCACCGCCGATGTCGCTGAGGCTGAGCAGCAGTTGGAGAACTTTAAGCTCAACCTCGTGACCGCCACCTCCGACGTCGTGACCACCGAGCGGCAGTTGCGGAACATCCTCGGCCTCCCCCCGGCGGATAACCGCCGGATCGTCCCCGACACCGCGCCGACGGAAGCCCGCCTCGAACCGGACTGGGAAACCAGCCTCGCCCAGATGCTCGCCTTCCAGCCCGACATCGTCCAGCAGCAGCTCCTGGTCCGGTTGACCGAGTTGCAGCTCCTCCTGGCCCGGAACCAGTTGCTCCCGCAGTTGAACCTGAACGCTCTGTACCAGTTCAACGGTCTTGGGAGCAAGCTCGACGGGGCCGAGGCGGTGTCTTCGGGGGCCGGCTTGCAGGTCATCGACCCGATCGTGAGCTTGAAGAACCGGAGCGCCGGGTTGAACACCCAGCCGCAAACGATCCGTGACTTCAACCAGTGGCAGGTCGGCCTGACGTTCTCGGCGCCGATCGGCTTCCGGGCCCCCTTGGCGAACACCCGCCAGGCGCAGTATCAGCTCCTTCGGCAACGAGCCTTCCTCCAGCAAATCGTCCACCAGTCGACGCACTCTTTGGCCCGGTTCTTCCTCGAAGTCGACGCCAACTACAAGCAATTCCGGACGGCCCAGCGGCTCCGGGCCGCCGCCCAGCTCCGGCTCGAAGCCCAGCGGGCGTTCTACGAGGAAGGGCGGATCACGATCGACCGCTTGCTCGACGCCGTCAGCCAGTACGCCAACGCGATCGCCCAGGAAGCCCAGTACAAGACCAGCTACAACACCTCGATCGCCGCCTTGGAAGAAGCCAAGGGGACGCTCCTGTCCTACGACAACATCGCGGTCGCCGAAGGGCCGTCGCCGCGGAAAGCCTACATCCAGGCCCGCGACCAACGAGCGGGCCACGGCCAGTTCCACGTCCCGCTCGACGGGTCGTACCGGCCGCAGCCGGTCAACGGCCCCCCTCAGCCCGACTCACTGCCCGAGAATGTCCCGCCCAACGTCACCGGCGAAGGCCCCAAGGCCGACTTCCCCCAACCGGTCGGACCGCTGGGGAACCCGCCGACCCCGATCGCCCCGACCGTCCCGGCCGGCGAGCCGAACTTCCTGAGCCAGCGGGGACGGCGGCCGTCGTCCAAGCCGCTGGAGCCGGGCATCATGCGGACCGGAGCCGGCAACT
>JAABUQ010012591.1_pt1 | contig 10466 bp, 9 predicted proteins | sample 5560001 | NCBI WGS metagenome assembly JAABUQ01 (sample SAMN10711888, study PRJNA513371) | rock metagenome | isolation source: Antarctica rocks | place: Antarctica: Victoria Land, Finger Mt nord | collected 2015-12-18 | reverse complement strand
GGCGCTGTTGAGGGTGACGGTGTGCAGCACCCGCCCGTCGCGCGCGTCGAGCATGCTCAACGTGTCGTCGCCGTTGGCGACGAAAACGTGGCCGGCGCGCGCGTCCACCGCGATGGCGCCAGGGTCGGGACCCACGGCCCGCGTGGCAAGGATCGGGCTCACCGACGCGCCACGCGTGACCACGAACGCGCCCGCGCACACGACCGCGAGGATCAGGGGCAGCGCCACGACCGCGAAGACGCGCATAAGAAACTTCTTACGCCTCATAATCGCCTCCTCGTACCACGGATACTACAGTGTGGCACGTCCATGTTGTCTTGTCTATCCCCGTTTGGCGCTAACCCACGGACGGGTTACACTCCAACGCAGTGCGGTCTATCAAGGAGTTGTTAGGGAGTTAACGACCCCACGGCTAAAGCCGGGGGTCTCCTGGAAGTTTGATGAACAGTTATTGCCTGCTGACTACGCTTGTCCTGACGCAGGCGATTCTAGGCGCGCGTGTGCTAGCGCGCATGGCGCGGGGCGCCGGAGGCCGGCGCATTCAAACCGTCCTGGCAGCGCCTGAGAGCGGCGACAGGCTCACGGTGGTCGTGCCCGTGCTCGACGAGCGCAAGCGGCTGTCGCCCTGCCTCGACGGGCTGATCGCCCAGGGGCACGAGGTGTGCGAGATCCTGGTCGTGGACGGCGGCTCGCGCGACGGCACGCCGGACCTCGTCCGGGCGTACAGGGCGCGCGACGCGCGGGTGCGCCTCGTCGATGCCAGCCCGGTCCCCGCCGACTGGAACGGTAAGGCGTGGGGACTGCAGGTCGGCCTGGAGCATGTCGCCCCCGGCGTCCCGTGGGTCCTGACGATCGACGCCGACGTCCGCCCCGGCGCGGCGTTGGCGCGCTCGCTGCTCGCGCACGCGCGCCGGGAGGGCGTGCCGGCATTTAGCGTGGCGACAGGGCAAAGCCTGAGCGGGCCGCTGGAGGCCTTGTTGCACCCGGCGCTGCTATCCACGCTCGTCTATCGCTTCGGCCCGCCGGGCCATGCGGCGCGGCGGGTGCGAGCCGTGCAAGCCAACGGCCAGTGCTTCCTGGCCCGGCGCGACGTGTTGGAGCGCTGCCGCGCCTTCGTTGTGGCGCGGGCCTCCGTGTGCGAAGATGTCACTATCGCACGGTCGCTCGTGGCCGCGGGCTATCCGGTTGGTTTCTACGAGGGGGAGGATCTGGTGTCGGTCGAGATGTACACGGATTGGCGCGACGCCTGGCGCAACTGGCCGCGCTCGCTCCCTCTGCGCGACCAGTACTCCGGCGTGGGCAGCGTCCTCGGACTCTGCGAGGTAACCCTGGCGCAGGCGCTGCCACTGCCCCTCTTCGCCCTACTGCTACTTAAGCGACTCGCCCCTCACCCACCCCTCCTACCCTTCGGGCAGGACACCACCCCTCTCCCTGACGCGGGAGAGGGGGGAGCTTTTTGCATCAGGGTGTGTTACCCCTGTTACCCCTCCGTTTCCTTTCTTGTAACGAAAGGTAATCACAGATGGCTCGACAACGTAAGAAGCGTACCCCGCCGACGCCGGCGGCGCGCCGCCGCATGATTATTATCGGTGCGCTGCTGGTCGCCTTCGCCTGCTTCACCATGATCTACGAGACGCTAGCCTGGGAGAGCGACCGTCTGGTGCCGCTGCTCATCGTGCTCACGATCCTGTTCCTGGTCTTCATCCTGCCCATCATCAGCACGGTGCGGGCGACGCGGCGCAAGGCGTAAGCTGTAGGAACCTGCGACTGCGGTCGCATGGCAAACCACGGCCGACTGCGGTCGGGCGTGGGCTATTCACACGTCGGGGATTTGTAGGGGTGTATCGCCATACGCCCGCGCGATCGCGGATAGTTAGTTGATCATCGCCGCGCGACGACGCCCAAACCGCGCGCCCGCGATCTCTAGGGCGTATGCCATACGCCCCTACCCCCGACCGCTCGCCCTCCGCGTATTGCTACAAACTCCTACAGTTATTCCGCGATGAGCGCCTACGCCGCCGCGTCCGCGGGTTCGCCAGCATAGGCTAGCACGATTTGAGAGCGTGGCACGCCGGCCTGGACGAGGGCATCGACCAGCACTTTGTCATTGAGGTCTTGCTCGATGATGACTTGATCGTCCACGAGGCGCACGATCAAATCCGCCTCCGCGATGTGTTGGTCGCGCACACGCGCCATGGTCACGACCGCGAGAACTTTCCCATCCGCGCTGCTTGTCAAGTAGCTACGGCCGTTCAGTCCGACTCCTGCGTAGTCATCCATGACGTAGCGAAGAGTTTCCTTCAGACGCGTGGTATCCATTGTGTAACCTCCTCTGTCACCGGGTCAAAGACGATGACCTTAATGTCCGCCCTCCGCATTGTCCGCTGCGCTAGCCTTTCGCTCAAGAATCCCTCATAGGCCGCCAATGGGACGGCCATGTATAGCGGTGCGTCGATGGCAACGGATTCCAGGACGCTGAGATACAACACGTATTTGCCGACCGCATCAGCGAGGTAGTCTACCGGCGAGGGCATGCTCTCGAAGCCTTTCACCTCGACCAGTATCGCAAGCCGCTCGGATGCCTTGGCCGCTTGGATATCGATATACAGCCGACGCCCGGCAAACTTGACGAACATCTGCTCGGCCACGATCGTCCAGCCATCCTTGATTAGCGCGCGGACGACGGCATCGTGGTATCGGTCTTTAGCGGGCATGACCTATGATATCACGCTAAATCCGTTCGGCAAGACGCCCAGGTAGGGTCCGTGAATCGTTCGCTCTGGTCAGCCTATCTATCCGCACGCGCCGTGGTTGGCGGGGGTCTGGGGGGAGCCATCCCCCCAGGTTCCCCCGGAGGGGGCGGAGGGGGAGAAGAGCTTGACGACTCTCATGAGCCGTGGACGCGCAGGCATGTGTATTGGGATGTGCGCCGCGCCTTTACATGGGGGAGAGACAGGCTAACAAGACGGAGGGAGGGACCACGCACGCCGCGCGCTCCCTCTCTCCGTCTGTGTCTGTCGACCTGTTAGGACTCGCCCAAATCCTCGGCGAAGTCGAGCGTGTCGGAGCCCAGATCCTCCTCCTCGGTCAGGGTCTCGGTGTCGTCGGCGCCATCCTCGTCCTCGTCGTCGATGCGCTCGTCGCGGATGACGCCGCTGCGCATGTAGGCGCGTACGCTCGAGCCGGTCTCCGGCGGGAACGACACGCGCCCGGCCATCTGCGGCGCCTGGCGCATCTCGCGCACCAACGCCCGCAGCTCGCGCCCTTTCGGGCTGACGGAGATGGCGGCGATGGCGTAGGTGTTGCCGCCCTCGGTCAACTCGGCCAGGCGCACGGAAAGCTTGCCCTCCAGCGGGCCCAGCCGGTCGCCGCCGGACGTGGTGACGATCATGGTGTCGCCCTCGCGGCGCATGCCCAGCATGTCGCCCGCCGCGACCTGCGCCAGGGTCTCCTTCGGCGCGTCGCAGAAGATGCTCGTCGCCGCGGTCTTGCCCGTTTCCTCGATAAAGAAGGCCGGGTCGGCCTGGTGGTGGCTGTCCGCGGGCGCGACCGGCGCCTCGTCCTTGAGCGAGGCCAGACGGGTCACGTTGCGCTGCGCGATGGTGTTGGTCGGGTCGATCTTGAGGGCCGACTCGTAGGCGCCGCGCGCGTCTTTGTTGCGGCCAAGCTGCGCGTAGGCCTTGCCCAGGCGGTTGTAGGCCTCGGCGTCGGGCGTGAACTCCTCGACCAGGCGCGTGTTGGTCTCGATGGCCTGCTGCCACTGCTCGGACATGGCCATATTGATGGCCTGCTCGGCAAGCTGGCGCCGCTTGCGCGTTTTCTCTTCGGACTGCAGATCGTTCAACGGTCGATAACCCCTTGCAGAGCCCATGGGCTCGTTTTGATGATGCGCGCGGGCACGGTCCGGCCGGCCAGCCCCTCGTCCTCGCGCGGTATGAAGACCAATTTGTTGGTGCGCGTGCGCCCACGCCACTGCGGCAGGTCCTGCCGGTGCGACTGGCTGTCCTCGATCAGGACCTCCTGCACGGTGTCCTGCAGGCGCGCGTTGAGGCGCGTCTGCGTCTCCTCCTGCTGGCGCTCCAGGCGGCGGCGGCGCTCCTCTTTCTCTTCCTGCGGCACGTCGTCGTCCCACGATGCGGAAACCGTGCCATGGCGCGGCGAGTAGCAGGCCGCGTGTACCACGTCGAACTGTACCGCGTCCATCAGGTCGAGCGTATGCCGGAACTGCTCCTCGGTCTCGCCGCAGAAGCCCACGATGATGTCGGTGGTGACGGCCACGCCGGGGATCGTGGCGCGGATCTTCTCGACCAGCGCCAGGTAGCGCTCGACGGTGTACTGGCGGCGCATGCGGCGCAGCACCACGTCGTCGCCGGCCTGCACGGGCAGGTGTACCGTCTCCACGATCTTGGGCAGCCGGGCGATGGCCTCGATAAGGCGGTCGTCCATGTCGCGCGGATGGCTGGTCATGAAGCGCAGGCGCTCCAGCCCCTCGACCTCGTGGACGGCCTCCATCAGTTCGGCCAAATGGCTTTTGGGGGACAGGTCGCGGCCGTAGTGGTCGATGATCTGGCCCAGCAGGGTGATCTCTTTGGCCCCGCGGCGCGTCATCATGCGCACGTCGGCCACGACTTCGTCGATGGGCCGGCTGACCTCGCGCCCCCGGCGGTACGGCACGATGCAGTAGGTGCAGAACTTGTTGCAGCCCTGCATGACTGAAACGTAGGTACTGACGGGCGAGGAGTAGCCGCGCAGTCCCATCGCCTCGTGGGGGGCGGCCACGACCTCGTGGGCCTCGAGCTCGGCCAGGAAATGGTCGAGTGCGCCGGGCCGGAAGAAGAAATCGACCATGGGCAGCCGCTGGCCCATGACGTCGAGGTCGGGCTCGACCGAACAGCCGGTCAGCGCGACCATGAGGCCGGGGTCCTCGCGCTTGCGGTGGGCCAGGTTACCCAGGGTGCCCTGCACGCGCTGCTCGGCGCTCTCGCGTACGGTGCATGAGTTGAGCACGACGAGCTCGGCGCCCTCCATAGAGGGGACGTGGGTCAGCCCGCGCTGCCGCAGGGCCGTCGTGACGGCGTCGCTCTCGGCGACGTTCATCTGGCAGCCGATCGTCCAGACGTGGAACGTGCGCGGCGTCGCCGCGCGCCGCACGCCCTCGGGCGCACGGGTTTCTCGCGGCTCGCGCACGAGGCGTTGTGGTTGTAGGAGCATGGGCATAGACCTCCGCGGGTAATGGGGCGGGAAAACGCTTGTCGGCGACGGTTACAGGGGCGTGTCGAGCGCGCGCACAGATGCGTATATATGCGCGCATTCTGATGATGCCAGTAGAGCAGTATACCGCCCGCCCCGCACAGGCGCAAGGGAGATGGTATAATTGTTGCGCACGCACGGGCGAATAGCTCAGTTGGTTAGAGCGTCCGGTTTACACCCGGTAGGTCGGGGGTTCGAGTCCCTCTTCGCCCACCCCCTCCGACTCCAGACAAAGCACAAACAAAAATACACAGAGGCCCTTGACCCTACTCCCCGGCCGGGCCTATACTCTACTTGCGCCGGCATGCCATCCCGCGAGGGACGGCGAGGCGGCGCGGACACCGGCCGGAGTGGCGGAATGGCAGACGCGGCGGTCTCAAACACCGCTGAGGGCAACCTCGTGTGGGTTCGACTCCCACCTCCGGCACCTTTTTAGTGATTAGTGTTGAGTGGCTAGTGACTAGTACGTCGCTGCTACAACCGCCCCTCTAACCACTAAATACTAACCACTAGTCACTCAACACTGGAAGGCGGTCTCGCCATGTCTCGCTTAGGTGTGCTTACGGCCGGGGCGGACTGCCCGGGCCTCAACGCCGCGATCCGCGCCGTCGTCGGGCGCGCCGCCCTCTTCGACTGTACCACCGTCGGTATTATGAACGGCTGGTCCGGCCTGCTCTCGCTCGACGCGCATGTGGTCAATGAGACGACGGTGCGCGATATCCTGCCCCTCGGGGGCACCGTCCTAGGCGCGGGACGCCTCAACCCCGTGCGCGAGGGCGAGGACCGCCTGCCCGAGGTGATGGCCGCCCTCGACACCCTGGAGATCGACGGCCTCATCGTGATCGGCGACAGCGACGGTCTGGCCGCCGCCCACGCTATGGCTAGGCGCGGCGTGCGCGCGGTCGGCGTGCCCGGCACGATGGACAACGACGTGGGCGGGACCGACTACTGCATCGGCTACGACTCGGCCGTCAGCACGGTCGCCGACGCCGTGGACAAGCTGCAGACGACGGCCAGCGCCCACCACCGCGTGATGGTGGTCGAGGCGATGGGCCGCGACACCGGCTGGGTCGCGCTGGCCGGCGCGATCTGTGGGAGCGCGCACATGGTGCTTGTGCCCGAGATCGAGTCCGGCATCGACGACGTAGTGCGGCGGCTGCGCGCGCGTCACGACGCGGGCCACGACTTCACTATCATCGTCGTCGCGGAGGGTACCCGCGTCGCCGGACTGCCGGCGCTGCCCGAGGAGCAGCCCCGGACAACGCTGGCCGCCCGCATGGCGCGGCCCAGTACCGGCGAGATCATCGCGCTGGAGATCGAGGAGCGCACGGGCTTCGAAACGCGAGTCACCGTGCTCGGGCACCTGCAGCGTGGCGGCTCGCCGACCGTCTACGACCGCATGATGGCCACGCGCTTCGGCGTCATGGCCGTCGACCTGGCCCTGGACGGACAGTGGGACCGCATGGTCGCGCTCAAGGGCAACCGCATCATGGCCGTGCCCCTGGCCGAGGCTAAGAAGCGCCGCCCCGCCGACACCGCTCTCTACGAGTTGGCGACGCTGTTCGGGTGAGGGCGCGGACCCTCACCCCGACCCCTCTCCCGTGCGCGGGAGAGGGGAGCCGCAAGCGACCGCGCGTGGCTGCGGGAACATGACAAGGATACTCGCGGCTAACCAATTTTCGAAAAATTCAGCACAGCCGTAGACACGTCAGCATGACTCCCCCTCATCCCGCGCACGGAAGAGGGGGTTGGGGGGTGAGGGCATCCTCACCGCGCGCTGACCGCCACTTCAATCCCCTCGCCAAGCGGCAGGACGCCCTGCTCCCGCAGTACGCGCCGGATGGCGGCATACATGCGGTCGATGGTGAGGTGATGCATACAGTCCCTGTTGCCGTAGGGGCACTCGGCCGTGGCGAGGGCGTTGTAGCAGGGCGAGCAGCCCATATCCATGCGCAGCACGACGGCGGTCTGGCCCGGACGCGGGTACGGCCCGCTGAGGCCGGGGTCGGTCGGCCCATAGACGGAGACCGTAGGGCGGTCTAGGGCCACGGCCATGTGCAGCGGCCCGCTGTCTCCGCTCAGCACGAGGTCGCAGCGCGCGAGCAGCGCGGCAAGCTCGTTCACCGAGGTCCGCCCCGTCAGTACCAGCGGCTTCGTGTCCATCGCCGCCGTCACGGCCTCGGCGATCGGCAGTTCACTCTTGGAGCCGGTCAGCACAACCGTGGCGCCGTACTTCTCTTGCAGACGGTCGGCCAGCGCGGCCCAATGCAGCGCGGGCCAGCGCTTGGCGCTCCCGTTGATCGAGCCGGGGTGGACGCCGATGAGCAGCGTGTCAGGGGTCACGCCATGCCCTTCCAGCAGGCGCGCCACGCGCGCGACCGCGTCGGGTTCCAGGGGGAGGCGCATGTAGCGCGGCTTGCGCTCGGCGCCGGCCAACTCTGCTAGGCGCAAGCACCAGAGGACCTCGTGCTGGCGGTGGTCGTAGCGCATGCCGGGGGGCGTGCGCGTGTGCAGGAGCGGGTAGGCTTCCTTACGATAGCCGATGCGGTGCGTGGCGCCGCTCATGAAAGCCCAGATGCTGGCCGTGAGGCCGAACAGGCTGACGGCGAGGTCGAAGCGCTGCCGGCGCAGCAGCAGGTAGACGCCGAGCCACCGCTTGAGAGTCGCGGGATTCAGGAGCCCGCGCGGCGAGCGGACCTCATTGGTGTCGAGGGTTACCACGCGTGCCACGAAGGGGTAGCGCGCGGGGATGCCAGCCGTGTAGGGGAGCGTCATCATCCAGATCTCGGCCACGGGGTATCGCTCGTGCAGGGCCTCGACCGCCGGCATGGAGAGCAGCACGTCGCCCAGCAGGTCGAGCCGGATGACCAGGATCTTGCGCACCCGGTCCGGCTCGAAGCGTGGGTAAGGCGCTTTGAGCGCGGCGATGCGCCCCCACAGGCCGATGACCCCGAAGAGCACCCACAGTACGGCCTGGATGAAGTGGATAATCGTATCTTTGACCGCGCGGTCCAGCCTCCTCACAACGCCCTCTCTTCCACGTCTAGAGTCTAACCCACGATCGCGGGGGCGAAGCTCGTGCCGGCGGAGAGGGGCGGCAGGCCGAGCAGCGCGGCGACGGTCGCGCCGAGGTCGGCGAAGGTGGCGCGCGTGCCGAGGTCGACCGGCCGCACCCGCTCGCCCACCACGAGCAGGGGCACGTACTCGCGCGTGTGGTCGGTGCCCGGCCCCACGGGGTCGACGCCGTGGTCGCCCGTGATGAACAGTACGTCGCGGGGACTCATCGCTCCCAAGATCGTGGGCAGGGCATCGTCGAACGCGCGTAGGGCGCGCGCGTAGCCGTGCGGGTCCTTGCGGTGGCCGTAGATCATGTCGAACTCGATCAGGTTGGTGAAGATGATGCCGCGCCCCGGCGCCCGCAGGGCGTCGCGCGTGGCCGCGATGCCGTCGGGGTTGTTGAGCACATGCGCCGAGGAGGTGACGGAGCGGCCGGCGAAAATGTCCTGTATCTTACCGATGCCCCGCACCTCCAGGCCGGCCTCCACGGCGAGGTCGAGCAGATGCCCGCGCGGCGGGGGCAGCGCCCAGTCGCGCCGCGCCTCGTTGTCGCGCGTATAGGCGCCGGCGGCGCCGACGAAAGGGCGGGCGATCACGCGCCCGACCGCGTGCGGTCCCTGCAAGAGCGCGCGCGCGCCCTCGCAGACGCGGTAGAGCTCGGGGAGCGGCACGACCTCCTCGTGCGCCGCGATCTGCAGCACCGAGTCGGCCGAGGTATAGACGATCAGTTTGCCGGTGCGCACATGCTCGTCGCCCAACTCGGCGATAATCTCGGTCCCCGAGGCCGGCTTGTTGCCGAGCACGCCGCGCCCGGCCATCCGCTCGAAGGGACCCAGCACCTCGGGCGGGAAGCCGTGCGGGTAGGTCGGCGGGGCCTGCGTGGACACGACGCCGATCATCTCCCAGTGCCCTGTCACGGTGTCCTTGCCCGGCGAGCGCTCGGTCATGCGCCCGAAGGCGCCGCGCGCGTCGCTCGTCGGGTCGATACCCGCGAAGTTACCGATATTACCGAGACCCAGCGCCCGCAGGTGGGGCAGGTCGAGCCCGCCGACAGCCTCGGCGGTGTGGCCGAGCGAGTTGGCCAGCGTGTCGGCCTCGCCGAACTGGGCCGCGTCGGGCGCGGCGCCGACGCCGACGCCGTCCAGCACGATAATGATGGCGCGCTCGATAGGACTCATGACTGTTGTGGCTGCCCTTCGCGGATCACGCCCAGCAATTCGTCGCGCTTCTGCTCCATCAGCCCCTGGTTGTCGGCCTCGACGTTGAGGCGCAGCAGCGGCTCGGTGTTGGAGGGACGCACATTGAACCACCAGGTGGGGTAGGTGATGGTGATGCCGTCGAGTGTGTCGAGCTTGCCGTCCTTGTAGCGATCTTTAAGCTCGTTCTCCTTGGCCTGGGTGTCCGTAACATGCGAGTTGATCTCGCCGCTGCGCACGCGCGAGCACAACTCGCGGATCAACTGCGAGACCGGCTTATTCTCCTCGGAGACGACCTCGAGCACGCTCATCAGCGCGATCAGGCCGGAGTCGGCGAACCAGAAGTCGCGGAAGTAGAAGTGGCCCGAGTGCTCGCCGCCGAAGATAGCGTTGTTCTCGCGCATCCGCGCTTTAATGAAGGAGTGGCCGACGCGCGTGCGGATGGCGTGCCCGCCCATCCGCTCCACCATCTCGGGGACGCAGGTAGAAACGTTGACGTTGTACAGGATCGTGCTGCCGGGGTTCTTCTTGAGCAGCGAGCGGGCCACCAACTGCGTGACCGAACTGCCGTCGACGAGATCGCCCTTCTCGTCGACGATAAAAACGCGGTCGGCGTCGCCGTCGAAGGCGGCGCCCATGTCGGCGCCGGTGTCGCGCACCAGCTTCTGCACGTCGACCATATTCTCCGGCTCGATCGGCGAGGCGGGGTGGTGTGGAAAGTGGCCGTCGGGCTCGAAGTAGAGCGGCTCGAGTGTGATCGGCAGCCCCTTGAAGGCGGCGGGGACGGTGATGCCGGCCATGCCGTTGCCGGCGTCGACGGCGAGCTTGAGCGGGCGCAGCTTGGAGGGGCCGATAAAGGAGCGCACCTCGGCCGCGAAGTCCTGCAGCACGTCGCGGTGCGACACGGGGCCGCGCTCGGCCCTGGGCTTGGGCGGGTTAGTGAGCACGATCTTCTTGATGTCG
>JAABUQ010012589.1_pt1 | contig 10468 bp, 11 predicted proteins | sample 5560001 | NCBI WGS metagenome assembly JAABUQ01 (sample SAMN10711888, study PRJNA513371) | rock metagenome | isolation source: Antarctica rocks | place: Antarctica: Victoria Land, Finger Mt nord | collected 2015-12-18 | reverse complement strand
ATGCGCTCACCCCTTGGCTGGCCGATGCCGAGGACAGCGAGTTGCGCGGCTTCGCCGCCGGCCTGCGTCAGGACGAGCAGGCCGTGCACGCTGCCCTGACGCTGCCCTGGAGCAGCGGCCAAGTCGAAGGCCAAGTCAACCGCTTGAAACTGATTAAATGCCAGGGTTATGGTCGTGCAGGGCTCGACCTGCTCAGGGCGCACTTGATCCATGCGGCATGACAACGATCTGCACCGAGGGTGCGGATGAGCCACTCTTCCACGCTGATTCACACCCGGCCATGACGGGGAAGGAGCTGGAACCCCAAACTGACCCACTACCCGTAGAGCAGGACACGCGACCGGCCAGAACCAACGACTGCGTGTTTGGCCATCAGGGCGGGCATGGATGCCGCCTCGCCATCTCTCGTAAGCTGGGCGACAAATGGCTCAGGTCATCGGCCCGGCCCAGTTGCGCCCGGCCTTCCGGCGACCACTGCGCCGGCTCGACGCTGAGATTGCCGAACGAGCCGTGCACCCGGACGGGGATGTCGAGCGCGAGCGCGCCGGTGGTGTGCGCCTCGCTGCCGACGGTGAGGTCGAACACGCGCCGGTACAGGTCGAAGCGAGCGGACCCTGCGATCACGCCGTCCTCAGCCCGGACCCGCAGGGGCATGATCGTGCCCACGCCCGCGTGCATCTCCAGCCCGGCCAGAAGGCACGAGACCGGGCTCATGCCGCGCGCATCGCGGAAGAGAGCGCGAATGTCGGTCGAGGCCATCTCGATCACCTCCTTGGCGATGCTGCCGCCCCGCATCGCGACAAACCCGTTGATATGCGCCTCCCGAACGGCCCGGTTCAGCGTGGGTGCCGTGGCGTCGGCCAGGAACGCGCCATCCAGCCGGCCAAGGACGGGCACGTTGCCGAAGCCGAGCGCCCGGCGAAGCGTCTGCACGTCGGCGCCCGTGACCCCGACCTCGGCGGTCAGGTGCCCAGCGCCCACGACTTGGCCGCTGGCCCGCACGCGGGTGCCGAACGCAGTCATGGACAGCTCCTCGACCACCAGCTTGCCCGGCGACAGCCGCGCGGCGACCAGGGCGTCCGTCGCCAAGAGGGCGTCGTAAGAGAAATGCCGTGCCGACACCTTGGCCACCCCCACGGTGCCCGGCGCGCTGTCAACGGGCAGTTGCATATCGCCTCCCGATCGCTTGCCCCGGGCTCCCGCACCCAGCAGTTCGTTGAGGTCGAGGTGGTCGAATGCAACCTGGACGGCCAGGTCGTCCGGACCCTGCCCGGCGCCCTCGGCCAGCCGCACCGAACCGCCCGTGAACGGCTGCTCCTCCAGCGCGCCCTTCGCGGCGCTGAGTGACCAGAGCTCATTTGAGTGCTCGAGCGTGCCGGCGAGACGCAGGGACAGGTTCAGCGTGCCCGGCGTGCCCAGGACCGCGAGGAGCGGCGTCAGGGCCGGCGCGTCCAAGGTCATCTGGCCGGTCGCCCCGTCGACGTCCAGCGGGTCGATCATTGTCCCGTCGAATACCAGCGAGGCGTCGCCGGAGCGGAAGCGGAGCATCGTGCCGAACGGCTGGCCGGCGTTCCGGTACTCGCCGATGGATTTCAGGTCCGCCTCGAGCTGCAGGGGCACGCCGTTGTAGGTGCCGGCGCCGCTCAGCCTGACCGGCTGGTCGTCCGCCAGGCTGAGGAAGGCCGCGCCGTCCACCCGCAGGACGCGCCGGCTCCCCTTGCGGCCCAGCAAGACGACCTCGGACGCATGCACGTGCAGCTCCCGGAGCGACGGAAAGGCGGTGCGGTCCCAGGGCGCGGGTGGATGAGGCGGCCCGAACCGCCAGTTCGGTGCGCCGTTCACCTGCTCCAGCAACACGGAGAGGCCCTCGACCGAGGCGCCGCGGATGGCGATGGGGCCGTGCAGCAGCGACGCGAGTTGCACTTCCGCGACTAGATGGCGCACTTCGCCCATGACAGGCTGCGTCCCGCCCTCCAGGTTCGGCACGGACACGCCCTGGACATCGATCGTCAACCACCGGCCGGGCGTCACATGTGCGCTGGCGATCGCGACGGGACGGCCGATCCGGGCGGAGGCTCGGCCAGCGATGAAGGAGCCTAGGTTGACGCTGCCGAGCAGGAACCAGACCGCCACGCCGCCCGTGCCGACGAGCAACAAGACCGTCAGGAGAACGTAGGCCAGGATCTTAGCAGGTCTGCGAATCCCCTTGTCACCGGCCATGGTGATCACCGGTCCTCATGGGTGATCCGTTCGGAGAGGTGGGCCACGACGATCCCGAGGACGCGGATGGTTGCCTGGTTCATGACCGTGCGCCCGTCAGGCTGAAGGTACATCCACTGCTCCATGTGTCCCCCGGCCGGTGTCTTCATCGGGTATCGCAAGTGGAACAGGTCGCCGTAGGCCTCGCCCTCGACAGTTCCTGCTGCATCCGTAAGCGAAGCGGAATACTGGTGCGTCCCGACGCGCCGCATGATCCAGGTCCGCGTCTGCGGAGGGTCACGGTCGAAACCGACCGTCTGCTCCAGGCGAAAGCTGCCGTCTGCGAGCAGCTGCCCGGCACCTCTGACGTGGAAGCGTTGCGTGGGAGCGCCGGCCCTATCCTCAAGCACGCCGCTCGAGCTGGTCGCGCCGGCGAAGAAGGCTTCGGGCAGCATCCCAGGCTGGCCCGCATCGAAGGCGGATGGCGGAAGAGCCGACGTGCAGCCGCCAAGGTTGGCGATCAGGCACGCGAGGATGCAGGACTTGTGTCGGGACATTTAAGCTCCGTTCGTGATCTCGCGAGCATGTCTCGCGACATCCCACCCGGTGAGCTTCCCCGGTGCCAAGTTCACATCCGTGACCAAAGCTTTGAAGTCCGCACCAACCACGTCCAGCATGGAGATGGCTTCTCCGCGCTGCTGGCACATTGGACCGCATAGCCCGCATCCGTCAGAGCCTCATCCACAATAAGCTGGATGGTTGCCTCGTCTTCTACGACGAAAATCAGAACTGATGTGCTCACGCAAACTCCTTGCCTGGTAGGCGGGAGTGCGTGGCCGGTGAGCCGTATCTCTCGGGCGCGTGCAACCAGAAAGGCTCGCGTCATTGCCTGTATGACACGAAAGTCAGGGAATCGTGATCACGTTACCGTATCAATTTGTTAAATGTCGGACAGATGACGGGGAACACCCGAAGGTGCTCCGCGTCATCCAGGACCGGCCTACCCCGGATTGGCTGCCGCCCAGCGCCCGTTCTGCGTACGGCCGCCATAGCCGTATGTGTCCCCATCCACCGCGTGAACGAGCGCATAGCTCTCCTCGTGCAACGGTCCGAGCAGCGCCGCCATGCCGTCAAAGGCGGCCCGCACGAAGGCAGCGGTTTCCTCCTTTGTATTCGTGCCGGCAGTGATCTTGATATCCAGCCAGAATGCGCTCTTGCCCTCTTCCAGCGCCGGCCGGCGACCGGCCACGAACCAGCCTTCCGGGTCCGCCGGCTCAACGAGCACGGCCGTGACGCCTGGGTCCTTGCCGAGACGTTCGGCCCCAAGGCGGGCGGCAAGGGCTGCAATCTCGCCGCGCAACTCGGGCCGCGGCATGGGGGTGACATAGCGGACAGAGATCATCGGCACGGTGGGCCTCCTTCGTTGATGTACTGACGTCCAACTTGACTGACCTAAAGAGCAAGCGGAACGCTATGGTAGTGTGTTCTGACCATAGTGGAGTCTTATGATGCTTGACCTGGAGTCTGTCCGTCTGTTCGTGCTTGCGGCCGAGTTCGGGAATCTCACCCGCGCTGCCGAGGCCGCTGGTACGGTCCAGCCCGTTGTCAGCCAGCGCCTGAAAGCCTTGGAAGCCGCACTCGGACGCCGGCTGCTGGAGCGCACGCCTCGCTTTGTGCGCCCGACGCCGGACGGCGCCGCCTTCTTGGACCGCGCCCGCGCGCTGCTGGCCGCACACGACCAGGCGGTGCAGTTCGCGCCAAGCCCCGCCGTGCGCTTCGCGGTTGGATTGAGCGAACACGCGGTCGGCGTCGGGCTAGAGGGGGTGTTGCGCCGGGTACGCGCCGCCTTGCCGGCCGGCGCCGCGGTCGAGGTGCGGACGGGGCAGTCGCAGCCCCTGCGGGTCGCCTTCGACGCGGGCGAGATCGACGCCGTGGTGATCCGGCGTGAGACGGGCGGGAGTGAGGGCGAGGTACTCGGGACTGATCCGCTCGGTTGGCGTGCCGCAGACAGCGCCCAGCTCCGCCCCGGCGAGCCAGTGCCGCTGGCAACCCTTGGGCCGCCTTGTGGCGTGCGGGCCGCCGCGATCCGCGCCTTGGAGCGCGAACGCATGGCCTGGCACGAGCCTTTTCTAAGCGGGGGGTGTGCGGCGCTGCTTGCGGGAGTGCGCGCGGGTCTCGGTGTCGCGCCAATGGGTCGCGCCGCGTCCGGCGGCGTGCCCGACGCTGGACTAGCACTAGGGCTGCCGCCCTTGCCGATATCGGAAATCGTCCTGCTTGGCCGGGCAAGCTCACCAGGACTGGCCGCGGCACTGCGTGCGCTGGGCGCGGGGGTGCGCGCGGGCCTGTATGAACTCTAAGCCCAGAAATAGAGTGGACAACATACCCGCAAGCGCGTTCCGCAAACGAGGCAATCTCGGAACGCCCCCAACTCTTTACAGAATGCGCCTTTTGCAAAGAGTCTGTCCTGTTTACGAGGCCTACGCGACAGATGCGGAACACATCACCCTAGATGGCCAAAACGCACAGCCTCGCGGTCACTGGGCCTGGTTGCGGGCCGTTGAGGGCGTTGCAGCACCGCAGGCCCAGGCCGCATCGGCTGGGTAGCTGTAGCGGCTTGCACCGACCCGGAGCTGGGTGCGTACGGGCGATGATGCACCCCGTCTGAACGTTCACTTGCTGAAATATGTTGCCGGCTGACGGTAAACGGTGTGCTACAGTACAGTCATCGCTTGCCGAGCACCCCGGGCGCAGGCGGCTGGGAGACGCCATTGCGCTTCCGCCTCCCGCCGCGGAGTGCGTACATCGTGAACTTTATCGCGCCCAAATCCAGCTATAACGAGCTGCTGTCCCTGCTGCCGCCGGCCGAGATGGAACGGCTCCGGCCGCACCTGGTGCGCGTGGGGCTGGTCAACGGCCAGATCCTGCACGAGGCCGGCGAGCGCATCGACCAAGTGATCTTCGTCGGTCGGGGCTACGTCTCCATGGTCGCCGAGGCCGATGGCGACGACAAGGGCACCGAGGTCGGCCTGATCGGGCGCGAGGCCATGGTCGGCCTTCCCATCCTACTGGGTCCGGGAGCGGCGTCCTTCAACCGGGCCATGGTGCAAAGCCCGGGCGATGCCCTCCGCCTGCCGGCGCAGGTGCTGCACGACAACGCCGAGCACCTGCCGGTGCTGCGGCGGCTGTTGTCGCAGGCCCTGGAGGTCCTGATGGCGCAGGTGGCGCAGACAGCGGCCTGCAACAGCCAGCATAACCTGGTGCAGCGCCTGGCGCGCTGGCTGCTGATGGCGCATGACCGGGTGGACGGGGACGAGCTGACGATGACGCAGGAGTTCCTGTCCATCATGCTCGCCGTCCGGCGGTCCGGCGTGACAGTCGCCTCGCAGGCGCTGGTCATAACGGGTGCCATCCGCGTGGGGCGGGGCCGCATGACCGTCTGCGACCGCCTGCCCCTGGAGGCTGCCGCGTGCGGCTGCTATGCCCGCGTGAGGGCGTTCACAGACGAGGTAGCAGCCAGGAACACCTGACCTGTAAAATCCAGTATGCTCATACCGCACGCGCTAGAAACTGCCTTGATGCATTCCGAAGTCCGGCGCAGGGCAAGTAAGCGGAAACGTCGCGCGTCACGTCAGCATGCACTTGTATTTGCCTGACCTGCCAAGAAACCATCTGGTTAATTATCGAGATATTTCCCGGAGCAGCGTCGATGACCTTTGACATGCGCTGTAAAGATACGGTTCTTGTTTCCGTTTCGGAGGTGGACGTACGCTCCTGCGTCCCGCCGTTTGAACGGCTGCCGATCAGCGCAACGGTGTTGCTGGTCGAGGACGACGCCCTGGTGCGTGGCTGCTTGCGCGAGGTGCTTGACGAGCTTGGGGGCTGGGTGAGCGACGCCGCCAGCGCGGCGGAGGCGATGGAGCGGATCGCGGCCGAGGGAGTCCCGGACGTGCTGGTGACCAACCTGCAGCTCGGCCCAGGGCCGGATGGCCTGGCGCTGATCGCCGCCGCCCGGCAGAGATGGCCCGGCGTGCGTGCGGTGCTGATCAGCGGCACCGACATGGCGGAGCCGGTGCTTGATCCCGGCGACTGCTTCCTTCGCAAGCCCTTCGACGTTGACGCCCTGGCCCGGGCTGTTTTCGAGTTGATAGCTAGGCGTGGCGAACCTTGACCATGCCGTCCGCTGGCGATGATCCGGATGTCAGCCTGGTGGCCCTGCAGCAAGCCACCGGCTGTGTGTCTGGCACGACCCTCGCCAGGTCTGCTAGGTCATGCGCCGTGTCGGCGCCAAAACGGCCGGCGTCCTGCATGGGGCCAGGCTGAAACCGCTGCGGCGTCCTGCGGGCTGAACCGGCGAGAGGCGTCAGTCACGCCGCGGCCGAAGAGGCATCCAGCCAACAACACCTGCTTCCATCCATAGACGATGCCGCCATGCCGCCTTGTATGCTAGCCTGCTCTCTCATTTCCGTGATGTTGTTTGAAGTCGGGCACACCTGTCCAACACGGCAATGCGTCACAGCTCAGTGCTACCCAGTACTGTACGGCACGAAACCAAACACTGTGCGCGGCCGTTATCTTACATTTGCGGAGCGAGCGGTATGTTTGTCCGGACCACCTGAGCCATGTGCATCCTGCTCGTTGAGGACGAGTGGCTGATCCGCACTGTAGCGGCCGAGGAGCTGATGGACGGCGGCTTCGTCGTGCGCGAGGCTGAGGACGGCGACCATGCCTCTGTCCTGATCGCGCAGGACCCGACCGCCTTCACCCTGCTTGTGACGGACATCCACATGCCCGGGAGCCTGGACGGTATCGGGGTCGCCTGCCTGGTGAGGGCGCAATGCCCGGACTTCCCGGTCATCTACACGACGGGCCGGCCCGACGCGCTCAACCACCTCCAGCCTCTCGGACCCAAGGCGATCTTGCTGCGGAAGCCGTTCGCGCTGTCCGACCTGGTGGCCGCCGCACGGCTGCTGCTTGGACCAACCCACTAGGGGTTCACCCAACATTCGTGACATCAGCCGCAAAGTAGCGGTTGGCGAGTAGGGCCATGGAGACAATCACCGCCAAGACCTCATACAGGGGTCAGTGGCAGCGCAGGTGCATCCAAGATGGCCGGCGGGAGCGGCTTGAAGCGGTGTGGGCTGGCCTACCTGGGCGACAGGGGGGCGTCGAACCCATAGCGAGCAAGGATGGCCTGCCCTTCGCTCGACAAGACGTAGAGCACATAGGGCAGGGCGGCCCGCGTGTTCGCGGTCCGCAGCACGGTCAGGCCGTAGTCCGCGCCGACCGCCAGTTCCGGCGGCAGCTCCACGACGCTGATGCCGGGCGCCTCCGCCGCTGCCTCCCGTCCCGCGGTGCAGTAGGCCAGGAACAGGTCAGCCCGGCCTTCCAGGACGTGCCAGGCATAGACGCTGCGCCCGTCCGGGGAACGCGGCGAGTCCGGCGCTCCCGTCAGCCTCAGCGCCTTGGCTTCCAGCGCCTGCCGCGCCCCGGGCTGCACCGCTTCGGCCTTGGCGAAGAGCTGCCACGCATAGTCCCCCGCAGGGTCGTTCCGCGGCGTCGAGGTGCCGAGCTTCGTGCCAGGCGCCAACATCGCTGCCAGCACGGTGCCGGGCGTCACCTGTAGGCCCGGCCGCACGATAGCGCACAGCCGGTTGCGGGCGAACAGCACCACCGGACCCGCCCTGCCCGCCTCTGCCAGCGCAAGCGGGTTGCCCATGTCGGCCGAGGCATACACGTCGCCAGCCTCGCCCCGCTCCAGCCGCTCGCGCAGCAGCCCGGACGATCCGAACTGCGCCTCGACTCTGGTGCCGTACGCCCTAGTGAAAGCTTGGCCCAGCTCGGTCAGCGCCGGCCGCAGGCTGCCGGCGGCGTGGAGGCGCACGACGCCCTCCTCCGCGTGCAGGGCCGGGGTGGACGCCACCAGGGCAGCTAGGCCGGCCGCCGCAAGACGGATCGCGCCCGTCACAGGCCGGGCCTGTCCACGTCGGGGAAAAACAGTTGCTCGCCGTTGATCCTGTAGCCGGCGATGGCTGCCTGCCCCTCCGGCGCGATCAGCCAGTCGATGAAGCGCTGCCCAAGGCCGGCCTTCACGGTCGGGTGGCGGGCCGGGTTGACCAGCATGACGCCATACTGGTTGAACAGCCGCCGGTCGCCCTCGACCACCACCACCAGGTCGCGCCGGTTGACGAAGTTGAGCCATGTGCCGCGGTCGGACAGCGTGTAGGCGCCCATGGCGGCGGCCGTGTTCAGCGCCGCGCCCATGCTGCCGCCGATGTCCTTGTACCAGCCCGCGCCCGGGCCGCCGCCGTCGCTGGCCACCTTGGGGTCGATCCCGGCATCACGCCAAAAGCGCAGCTCCGCCGCGTTGGTGCCGCTGTCGCCGCCGCGGGTGATGAACGTCGCGCGGGCGTCCGCGACCTTGTGGAAGGCGGCCACAGCGTCCTTGCTGCCGGCGACGCCAGCCGGGTCCACCTTTGGGCCGACGACGATGAAGTCGTTGTACATCAGGTCGTGCCGGCCGACGCCCCAGCCTTCGGCCACGAACTTCAGCTCCGCCGGGCGGTCATGCACGAATAGCACGTCGGCGTCGCCGCGCTCGCCAATCTTGAGCGCCTGGCCGGTGCCGACGGCCACGACGCGCACCTCGATCCCGGTCGCCTCGCTAAAGGCGAGCAGCAGATGGCCGAACAGGCCGGATTGCTCGGTGGACGTGGTGGACGCGACGGTGATGAACGGTGCCTCGGCCCGGGCAGGACCGGCTGCGAACGGCGCCGCACCGATGGCCGCGGCCAGGGCAGCAAGGACGGGGCGGCGGGCGATCACGGCGGGCCTCCTTCTGGGCGCCTATGGCGGCGGGGGTGGAACGGCACGGTCCTGGCGCCCGGCGAGCGCGAAGGCCGCGGCGCTCACGGCGAAGCTGATGCCCACGAGCACGCTGCCCAACGCCAGCGCGAAGGCGAGGTTGCCCCGGCTGGTCTCCAGCACGATCGAGGTGGTCACGGTGCGGGTGTAGCCGGCAATGTTGCCGCCGACGACCAGGATGGCGCCTACCTCGGAGATCGTGCGCCCGAAGCCCGCAAGCACTGCGGTCAGCATCTCGGCACGCCCGATGGCCAGTACGGTCAGGATGGACTGCAAGGGCGTGGCGCCGCTGATTCGCAGGTCGTCGCCGTAGGTGCTCCAGATCCCGTCCGCAGCGCGGTGGGCGAGGGCTGCGACGATGGGTAGGGCGAGCAGGAGCTGCGCCAGCACCATGGCGGCCGGCGTGAACAGCAGCCCCATGCCCCCGAGCGGCCCCGCGCGCGACAGCAGCAAGTAGAGCGCCAGGCCGACGACGACGGGCGGCAGGCCGAGCAGGGCGTTGGCGAGCAGCACCAGCCCGCGCCGGCCAGGGAAGCGCAGGACGGCGAGCGCGGTCCCGAGCGGTAGCCCAAGCAGGGACGCGGCCGTGGTCGCGCCCAGGCTGATCCCTAGGGACAGCGCGATGACATGCAGGAGTCCGGCATCGAAGCCGAGCACGAGGGCGGCGGCATGGCGGGGAACGTCGAGGAGGTCGGACAATCGGGCGGGGCGATCCGGTATGGGGGTGGAAGGGACAGATCGCCCGGCCTGCCCGAGCCGCGGAAGCAGCGGACAGGCCGCCAGGAAAACGAAGGATAATCTGGCGGTCAGTGAGCGGGACGCTGCGAGGGGTCTGAGCCGTAAGGAAACCCATTCAGGTATTCAACACTCGGATGCCCGCTAGTCAGCGTCTTTCCTGGCGGATGCTGTATGAGAATTTGGCCCGGATCGTCGCCATGGTCCCACGCCGCTGCTGCCTGATCTGCATGACGCCGGCTGCATTGGCGACGGGCGGTGCGGCATCAGGGTCAGCGGCAGGCTTCGGTCGCCTCGAAGGTCGGGGTATCAGCCAACCCTATCGCGCCCGCCCCGCCGTCGCGGGCACCACACACGTCCTCATGGTCCCCGGCCCTGGGATCACGCGTGTAAAGCCGCGGCGGCCAGGAGAGCCGCCACACGGTCGGCGAGGTGTTGGCCCTGAACGGGTTTGCGCAGCAAGGAGAAAGCCCCGCTGATCGCGCCGCCGACGGCGGTCTCCACGGCATCGATGGTGGCGAAGCCGGTGAGCAGGATGGCGGGCAGCCCGGGGCGGCGCCGCTGCGTCTCCTGGATCAGCACCATGCCGTTCATGCCGGGCATCGACAGATCGGACACGATCAGGTCCGCGGCGGCTCCCGCATCGAGCAGAGCCAGCGCTGCGGCACCGGAA
>JAABUQ010012588.1_pt1 | contig 10469 bp, 10 predicted proteins | sample 5560001 | NCBI WGS metagenome assembly JAABUQ01 (sample SAMN10711888, study PRJNA513371) | rock metagenome | isolation source: Antarctica rocks | place: Antarctica: Victoria Land, Finger Mt nord | collected 2015-12-18 | reverse complement strand
GTTGCGATGGTACTGTAAACCGTCTATAATACTGCGAGATAAGACAGATGTTTAAATGCTTGAAACAATGCAGTTGTGACCGTTGATATCTATATACATTGCTATTTGCTAGGACTTACATGAATTACGAGCGAACAACACTACCCAATGGTCTACGCCTACTCACCGCCTCTATGCCCGGAATGCGTTCTGCCAGTATCGCTTTCTTTTTTAAGTGCGGTTCGCGTTATGAACAAGATCGTATCGCGGGCGTATCGCATTTTATTGAACATATGCTTTTTAAAGGCACACGGAACTATCCGACAGCGCGGCTCATCTCAGAGGCAATTGAAGGTGTTGGTGGTGTGTTCAATGGAAGTACAGGGAAAGAGATTACGAGTTATACTGCCCGTGTTCCAGGCGAGGAGCTAGAAGCTGTCATGACCGTCCTGGCAGACATGATACGCTATTCTTCGTTTGACCCCGCGGAGATTGAGAAAGAGCGCAGTGTTATCATTGAGGAATTGAGCGCGACACGAGATGACCCACAAGAATGGGTGAATCTTCTTGTGGATGAGGCGATGTGGCCTGCACTTCCTCTAGGGCGAGATGATGCTGGAACAATCGAATCGGTCACAGAGATACAGCGTCAGGATATGCTCACCTACCTGGAAACACACTACAGCCCGAACACACTTGTGATTAGTGTTGCAGGCAATATTGACCATGAGCAGATTCTTCAGCTTGTCAAGCGTCTTTTTGAGGACTGGAAACCGCGCGAAGTTCCTTCATATACTGAAAGCTTGCCGCCGCGTGGTGTGACACCACTACGTCTTATACAAAAAGATACCGAGCAAACCAACGTGTGTCTGGCGACATTAGGAACTGCATATGCCTCACCTGATTACTACCCGTTGTTGCTGATCAATGCGCTTCTCGGTGATGGGATGAGTTCGCGTCTCTTCCAATCTATACGTGAAGAGCAGGGTTTGGCGTATGATATAGGTAGCTATATCAATAGCTATGCTGAAACGGGAAGTCTTGTGGTAAGTGCAGGTGTTGACCCTTCACAAACAGAGGGGGTAATACGCGCCATTATCGCTGAATTGAAACGCTTATGTGAGGTCCCTGTGCCAGTCGATGAACTGAGACGCACTAAAGCTTATGTGCGAGGGGGCGTTCTGCTCGGTTTGGAAGGGACGCAACAAGTGGCCTCCTGGCTGGGTAGCCAGGAATGTTTACATAATAGTGTGCGCGATATCGACGAGGTGATAGCTCTTGTCGAAGCAGTCACTGCACAAGATATTTTGCGTGTCGCGCAAACCTGCTTTGCTCCTAAATGGCGTCGTCTGGCTATTATTGGACCAGACGATACCAATCAGGCAGACGTATTTAGGAAACTGCTTACAGAAGAGTAAGGCGGGAAGAGGAGATCAAAGTTTTATGGCACAAGTAACGCTTCGTGAGTATTTACAAGAAATAGAAGACACGATTGGTACGGGACATGTTAGTGATGCCGTGAATAAGTGTCAGCAAGTTCTTGCTCAATTTCCAGAGTCTTTAGAGGCCCAACGGCTTCTGGGCGAGGTGTACCTTGCACAAGGCCAGATGGAGGATGCACAGCAGGCACTCGACTGGATATTAACCAATGACCCAGAAAACGTGATTGCTTATTGTGATCGTGCGCTCATCAGTGAGCGTCTCTCAGACTTTGATACTGCCTTAGATTGCTATCAGCAGGCATACGAGTTGAGCCGAGGGAATCGTGATATTCGTCAACAATTTAATATACTAAGCGCGAAGGCGGGACAGCAAGGCTTCATGTTTTCACGTGCAGGACTCGCTCGGCTTTACATGCGTGGTGGACTGTTACCACAAGCTATACAAGAGTGGGATGCTGTGCTCTCTGTAAGTCCTGACCGTCTTGATGCTAGAACAGGACAGATCGAAGCGTACTGGCGGGAAGGGTTGTATGATGAGGCTGAGCAGCTTGCACTGCAAACACTCCAGGATGTGCCGGGATGTGCTAAAGCATTGCTGATCCTTGCTCATATTATTGCTCCCAAAAATATGCAGCAAGCAAAAGAATATGTTCAGCGTGCGGAACTTCTAGACCCTGATCTCATGATGGCGCAAGAACTCTTTGAAGATATGATAATGAGTCAGTCAGGCCACCCTTTCCTCAAGCTCTTAAAAAAGGCTCCGGCCATGCTGGATACTAAACAGGTTTCCACAGGAGCCAACTCTACTCACGCTCCTGCCGAACCAGTATTCGCTCATGTATCAGCGTCACAAGCGGTTCCCGTTGTGTCTGATGTACCCAGTGTACCCATATATGAAATGCCGACCACCGCCAATCTCTTTGAGTGGAGTAACCTGGATTCCTGGAATGGATCGGTAGAAACGCCTGTCAAACTGGAACCGGAAGAGCAAGTAGTTGCGGGTGTCTCCGCACTACCTACATGGTCGCATGATATATTTTCCAGCAACGATGTGTGGACACTCCCTGAACAACCACAGCAAGTACAGGAGCCACAAAAACAGGATACTTCCACTTTTTCTGAGCAAAATCTTGATCGTCTCCGTTCTGACTCTCCGTCACAGTCTGCTTACAACGATGAGTTTACTACTGCTGCACAGCAAGAGGATCAGAAATGGAGTGCTGTAAATCATTTTGCAGAGCTTAGTGGAGATGAGCTGGGTGAGCAAGAAACGAACCATTCTGCCACCACCGAACAATCATGGATGTCATCGAGTACACAAGAAGAAACAGTAGGTGCCCCACCTGCATGGCTTACTATGCTGACTCAAGACGAACTACGTGGACAACGGCAGCCAAGTGGTGAGATGCCTCCTTTAGAACATGAGCAAGAGCAACCTTTGGTAGAGATACCTGAGTTTCCAACGTATGAATCTCCAACTCAGACCACTCCCCTTGAGGATACTCCAGACGCTTCATGGCGCGACGAGCTACAGGCATCGTTGAACACAACAACGGATGAAGAGCCGTTTTTCTTCGGCCCAGAGTGGCTAAAATCGTTGGGTGCAGCAGAAATAGGTTCTGATGTTCAAGAACAACCTGTGTCAGCACCAATAGTTTCTCAAGCTCAACCGGAAGACACTCGACCACTTCCAGAGTCTGTACAAGCATCCTCTATGGAACAAGAGCCACACCATGAGCTATATGAATGGTCCGAGCCTGCCAATTCATCCGTTGAAGAACCGACCTTCGATACCCGCACATGGTCAGGCTACCTCTCTACTGAGCCTCAGCAGATGGAACGCTCTGAGGAAACCGTTGTTAATACGTTAGAAGATTTGGAGCACAGTCTGCTCTCACAAGGCTTTGTGCCTTTAGAGCCGAACTCGTTATCAGCTATCGCGCAATCGCAGGAACCATCATCAACATCTTCTTCGGCTTTGGAACAGCTAGGAAACCTGGCGGCCCCTCATACACAAACGGCGCAGCAAACTCCTGAGCCATTTGTACCAGCGCAGATACCTACGCAACCGTTGGAAGAACCGTTTTGGGTTTCTGGCTTCCGCACCGTTCCTGCACCAGTTCAAGATGCATCTCATGATACATGGCAGGAAGAAACACACTATACTGCGCCAACCCCCATTGAAGCCCCTGGTAGGCAAACATCCGAACCACTTCCTGCTGCCGCAGGCATGGAGACACAAGAGCAACAGTTTACTCTACCTAACCGCGTTGAAGCATTCTCAGGACCGTTTTTTGAACCAGTGCAGGAACCGCAGCGCGTAGATATTCCTGTCGCACCAGTAGCTCGTGTTGACGCTTTTTTTGAGAGCGAACTTGAAACAACGCTGAAACGTCCTGCTGTTCGCTTACAAGCGATGAAACAACCACCGCAAGCGATATCTGCAACACAGTATCAATTAACGGGTAATGGACGTGGTAGTGAGACTAGACCAGGATTCACTAGTGGTAGTGGGAAGGATGGAGCACAACGTTCACGAGAACTGCTGGTGAAGGGTTATCAACATCAGCTTGTTGGTGATTATGATGAAGCGATGCAAGAGTATCGTATTATTATCAAAAGTACGCCAGAACTGCTTGACGAAGTTGTAAGCAATATACGTGCGCTGCTGAAACTCGCGCCCAAGTATTCCATAGGGTATCGTGTGCTTGGCGACGCCTACATGCGGCAAGGAGAATACCTGCAAGCGATGGAGTCGTATAACAAAGCACTTACGATGACAAAGAAGGCAAAAATCTAGAGTGCTGTGAGGAGGAGTCAATCATGGAAACAATTCTGCAACGCTTGACCGATCTGGACGATGTGTATGGGGCGATTATTGTTGGGAAAGACGGCCTTATCGTCTCTGGAACACTACATAGTGAGGATGAGGAAGTGATCGGGGCAATGTCGGCAGCCGCATTTGGCTCCACTACAAATTATACGGCACAGATCAATCAAGGTGAGACGCACCGTGTCATTATTGAGACCAAAAACGGGACCATTCAAATGGAAGAGGCGGGTGATCTCATTCTCGTAGTGACAACGCGTGGTCCTGGTAACATCGGGCGCATCCGCTTGGAAATGAAAAAAGTTTGCCGTCAGATCATACAACTGGTCGCAAGCTATTAAGCAATAACGAAGGAGCTACTAGCTATATGGAACAAACACTTATTATCGTAAAGCCCGAAGGGGTACAGCGAGGCATTGTTGGCAACGTGCTTGCTCGCTTTGAGCAACGTGGACTCAAATTTGCCGCACTCAAACTTATGCATATCACACCAGCCCTCGCCGAAGAACACTATGGCGTACACAAGGGTAAGGGTTTCTATCCTGGGCTTGTGAAGCACATTACCTCTGGCCCTGTTGTTGTTGGTGTGGTAGAAGGTCCAAAGGCCATCAGCGTTGTACGTACAACAATGGGTGCGACCAACGCAGCTGAGGCTATCCCTGGTACAATTCGTGGTGATTATGCTGTTGAGATCGGCTTCAACATCATTCACGGCTCTGACAGCCCAGAGAATGCGGCAAAGGAAATCAGCTTGTTCTTCAAGCCAGAAGAGTTGGTAAACTACTCTGTTGTTACCGAACCCTGGGTTCACGAGTAGCTTCTCGTATTTCTCATAGAGAAGACGCCAGCAGGCATATCTGCTGGCGTCTTCTCTATGAGAACGTTTGATTTATAATGATGCTAGTGGTGTCTCTTCAGGCGAGGTAGTCTGTTTCGCCCGCTTTTTCTCTGCGAGTCGCCAGCAACACGTTTTACTCCGAAAACACTTCTCTTGCTCTTCCTGTGTGACCGGAGGAGTATTTTTTAGACAAAAGACTTGATACATCGGCTCACCTGCGTTAACATCGTTGCAAGGGAACCAACGCTCACGATAGAATGGGCAGGCATTCCTATGCTTACGCCAATTCGAGTTTTCAGATGGATCTGTATCTATTGTGCCCGCCAACCGGATATCCTTCCTAACTGCGTGGTAGTGGTAGTGTATCGCCGACTGTCTGAACGAAGGTGGGTAAACATACGAGCGGCAGTCTAATAATAAAATGACAATGAACGTAGTATACCACATCATCTTTAGAACAATAGAAGTATCACTACAGACAAAGAGACGCCTTTTATGGTATACTTGGATATGGAGAGAGAAACAGTGGTTGAGCAAAAACTAGAGCAGACTCCCTGGACACTACGACAAACACTTCTTGGTACTTTCTTTACCCTTGTCCCCTGGATAATTCTTGCGCTTAGCCTTGCTAGCCTTAATGGAAAGCCAACACAGTCTCATCGTCTTTCACCACAGACAGACCTTGCAAGTGCTATTATCGTTTTCCTCTTCTCGGTCCTGGTTGAGGGAGCTTTTCTTATTGCTCCATTCTACTTCGCGCGTCGCACCGCTCCAACGTTTAACATTGGTGAAGACCAACCTCGCTCAATTTTTTATGAACTTGGCTTCAGACATTTCCAATGGCTGCCTACCTTGGGTATGATTGTTTTGCTTTTCCTTGCCTTTTATCTTGTCAATGGCTTCTACCAATACATCATCACCGTGTTTCACCTGAACTTACAGACAAACGATCAGGTCATTTTGCAACAGAGCAAAGACGCGCCGTTTACAACCTACGCAACGCTGATTGCAAGTGTACTAGTCGCGCCTATTTGTGAGGAGACATTCTTTCGTGGTTTTGTCTTTGCTGGCTTTCTCAATAGGATGCCTGTTGCTATCGCAATCGTTTTGAGTTCATTCCTCTTCGCGATTGCGCACGCTGACCTCGGCTCATTCGCGGTTCTTTTCTTTATTGGACTCGCGCTGGCCTTTGTGCGCTGGCGTACCCGCTCGCTCTGGCCCGGCATCCTGCTTCATCTGCTTAACAACGGCGTAGGCGCAATCGTGATTATACTTGTGATGACGGGAGTACTACGACAGTAACGAGATAACCTTCTCAACGTCATAAAAGGTATCTTTATAAACGTATCAATAGTATATGTTATGGAGAAAGGTAAAGGCTATGAAGAATGTAGAAATCCAGGACAAACGGACGGTTTTTGATGGCAAGTTCAAAATTGAGGAAGCTACACTGCGTTTCCAAAAATTCAACGGTCAGATGAGTGATACCGTACATCGGCTAGTGTTCGAGCGTGGCGATTCGGCGGCGGCATTGCTTCTAAATAAAGATACGCAAAAAGTTCTTTTGATAGAACAGTTCAGGTATCCCGCTTACGAGAAAGGGCCAGGTTGGATACGCGAGGTGATAGCTGGCGTCATTGATGAAAATGAGCTGCCCGAAGAGACTGTCCGACGCGAAATTCGTGAAGAAATTGGCTATGAGGTACGAGAGCCGTTGACTCATATTGCAACGTTCTACGTCTCACCAGGAGGTACGTCTGAGCGCAATATGCTCTACTATAGCGAAGTGAGCGATACGGATCGTGTTTCCGCAGGTGGAGGCAAAGCATCTGAGCATGAGGATATTGAACTGGTAGAACTGACACTTCCCGAACTATGGAAAGCATTGGACAACGGCGATATTGTAGATGCCAAGACTTTGATTGCAGTTCAATGGTTGCGTAATAGAATGGTTAGCTCGTCAGCATCCACGAAATAAGAACTACTTTTTAGACAGAGTTAGGGAGTTCTTTCTGGCGGTACCCTATAGTGCCTCCAAATGTAAACGTTCCATGTTTCCCTTGAAAGAGGGGCGTAACCTCCGCGACTAACCATGCGTGAACATCCTCTGCTTGCTCTTTGCCTTGCTCGATAGACGCAATTGCGTTGCTTTGTGTCATCAGATAGTTTGCTAGCATTTCAGGAGTAAAGAGCACCTCATTACTGTATGACTCTTTACCGATAAAGCGAAATCCATATTGTTCCGCTTCATTTTCTGTCAGGAGTTGATTGTTGCGTGGTGGAATAGGATAACGGGGAATATAGGTATTCCAATTCCAATTCTCAAATGCTGGATTTTCTACCATCGTTCCTGTAAAACCATTGCTGTAAAGTATAAGCCAACCTGATGTATGAAGTACACGAGATGCTTCGGCTAAAAAACGTGGCCTATCGAGCCAATGGAAAGCGGATGCGACAGTAATGAGGTCAAATGAAGCGTCTGGAAATGGTAACTGCTCTGCTGGTGTACAGAGATAATGAATACACGAGTCTAGTTGTGCTTCGTTAAGCATCTCCTGTGAACTATCCGTCCCAACAATTTCGTTGGCTATGCCTTTAAGTGCTATAGTTGATTGCCCAGTTCCACATCCTACATCAAGAGCCTTTGAAAGGAGTTCTTGCAAACCCAGAACTCCTTTGATCTTTTGAATGACGAGCGGATGAAAGTATGGTCGAGCGTTTGCATATCGTTTAGCAGCACTCTGATGTGCAAAATAGTTCATAATATTCTCTTCCAACTATCTTTGCTGTATCTCTCCCTGTAGTACTCTCACAACCCCAAGTAAAATGCAGAGGAGAAGTACCTGCGAGAAAAAGAAATACGCGCTGAAGTCACTTGTATTGAACAGTGGTAGGAGCAGTATCAAAAGAGGAGCTACGCCAAGAAGAAATGTGATACACGGTTGACTTCTCCAACACGAAGGCCGTATCCACCAGGTAGCAACGCATAGGGCGAGGAGAACGGTGATAGTTACGTTGATAAGTACTCTTATGTGATGTGGGTCTGTTCGAGCTAGTACATAGAGTAGTGCAACTGCACTCCCACCTATAAGTGGGGCGAACCAGAAAAATATGCTATCCCAGTGACGAAACTGTATATGATGCGTGGAAAAGCAAATGTACATGGCAAAGAGCGCACACGCCATAGCTGCCTGTAGTTGTAAGATAATAAGCGAATGTCCACTAATACCAAGAAGTGTCATCACGTCACTTGCACCTGTGAAGACCGCCCAGATACATCCAAAGATACACCCAACACGTAGCCATGAGGAACGGCTTTGTACCATAACCGCTACCAAACATGCCAATATAAGTAGTGTGTGAGCGAGAAGGACCCACTCGGCTCGATATGCACCATTGAGCCATCCTTGCGTTAGCAAACTTTCAGCACTCAAGCCGATAACTAGTGTCAAGAAAAAGAGCACGATAAAGCGCGGCGTCCAGATAATGGGTGCGGAAGCTTGTATCGTGTCTGCTCTATCGCTTATCGAGGGTATCATACCCTCTTGTGTTTCCCCAACTATCATTGCTGACGTATTGGGATAACTATTCTCGGATTGTGTAGCAAAATCAGCCATCAGAAGACCGCTCTCTTTATATTTTGTTTGTGCTCTTTCTTTGTAACGAACAGGAATGCACATCAGGTACAGATATATTGCTCTGCTAATTACTATTCTTTATTAACGTATCGGAGGCCAAAGCCACTCGTATCTGGCGGGATGTACTTTCAGTAGGTAGAGGACACGAATGAGTACGACGGTGAGTTGTGTACGCGGCAATCCCCAACGTTGATGACGGCGTGCGGAAGTTTCAACCTCTGAGGTAAGTAGCATAACATTCCCGGCCTTTCCCATGCGTTCGCTATAGTCAACGTCTTCCATGAAAGGCCAATCTTGATAACCGTTTAGTCTCTGAAAAGTGCTTCGTCGTGTGAAAATAGCTTGGTCACCTGTATAGCTCTTTGTACGAAGCGAACGGCGTGTAATGCTTTCACAGATACGATGATAGATGAGGTGTTTATCGTCGAAATGCATCCGAAATGCTCCACCGTCTATGCTCCCATCCTGCATCACTGTTAGCAACTCGTCGATACCTTTGTTCTCAGGAAGTGTATCGGCATGCAAAAAGAGCAGAATATTTCCGTGAGTTGCTGCTACTCCTGCGTTCAGTTGTCCACCACGCCCACGCTTTGTAGTAATAACACGCGCATGCCTGCTAGCAATGGAAACTGTACTGTCGCTACTTCCACCATCGACAACAAGTATTTCGGCGTCGGGAGCATATGCTTGTATAGACACGAGTGTTTGCTCAATACTGCGTTCTTCATCAAATGTTGGGATGATAATAGAAAGTTGAGATGCCACGCCTAAGCCTTTCAGCGAATATCATGGTACATTTGTTGCAAGCGCAAGGGAGATGTGCCGAATGTATAGAGCGTGCGTAGATACCACATAAATAACACGCTACGTAGCAACCCGATCTTCTGATGTCTTCGCGCTGATGTTGTCACATACTGTGGTAATAATACAACATTCCCGATTTTGCGCAACGGGGCGATGATTTCCAGGTCTTCCATCAAGGGCTGGTCAGGGTAGCCGCCGACTGCCCGAAAACTTTCAGTGCGCACAAAGTACGCTTGATCGCCTGTAAATATGTTGCTGAGACGAGAACGTAGGTTTGTAGAAAAGGCGACAAGCTTGTAGGGCAAACTATCGCAATCAAAACGTAACCTGAATGCACCCGCAACAACCTTAGATGATGTCAGCACTTGCTCAATAGCCGCGAAAGCAGTATGTGGTAACAACGTATCAGCATGCAGGAAAAGAAGGACATCGCCTTGTGCTATCTTTGCTCCCATGTTCATTTGTGTTGCACGACCTTTTGCTGAATGAATAACCCTTCCATAGTGTTCTGCTATTGCAACAGTATTGTCCGTACTGCCACCGTCAACGATCAGTAACTCGTACCCATGCTCTTTGCATTGATGTGTAAGAGGGGTAAGAAATTGTTCTACTGTAGCCTCCTCATTCAGCACAGGTATGATAATCGAGATGTGCATATACGAATGGTACCTTTCAAATGAATACTACAGAAGTTTCCTTCTTCTAAGTGTACATATTGAGAGAAAATTCCGTAGCATATTTCTACTTACTCTCTCAACATTTATGTATGTGATTTCCTTTACTCGCATAAACGAATACACACCTCATCTTAACTATTTCTCCACTTGATATCTGTCAGAGTTACCATAAATTCGCCGCTTCCGGCGCATAAATTCGCCAGTTCTTTGAGCTTGAATGGATGAGTCAAATCCGCGTTTTCCGGCGCATAAATTCGCCCA
>JAABUQ010012586.1_pt1 | contig 10471 bp, 13 predicted proteins | sample 5560001 | NCBI WGS metagenome assembly JAABUQ01 (sample SAMN10711888, study PRJNA513371) | rock metagenome | isolation source: Antarctica rocks | place: Antarctica: Victoria Land, Finger Mt nord | collected 2015-12-18 | reverse complement strand
AGGAAGCCCTTGCCCAGGCTTTGACCCTCATCACGACGCAGGATGCTCTCGGCTGGTTTACCCATTGTGGCTATCCGCCTCCTGTTTCAGTAGAAATGGCTCAATCCTTATGAACACCGCTCTAGAAGAAAGGTAGGAACTGAACTTGCGAGCAGAACACCACTGACAACCAGAGGAGCCCAGGTTTGTCCTCTCGCAAGAACGGTCGTCGTCCAGAGAATGAGCATCGTCCGAAAGACGGCATCGCCGATGACGGAGACGGCTTGACCACCCCAGAGGAACGCGAAATTACGATTGATGAAGAACGTTCCTTTTCTTCCGGACTCAGGAGAAGTTTCCCTTGTATGAAGCATCTGCCACCTCGTTCAATTGAGGTCTGACAACGGCGTCAATCGCTCGTGTGTCCATCTTGTTCAAGCATAGATACGTAAGGCAAGAATGTAAAGAGAAAAACAATGCTGAAAGCATATCTTTTTTTCACGATCACCCAAACGTGTTCCAAGAGAGATACCTGTATCAACTTTCTGTGTGCAAGGGGAAGTGATGAGTCATTTCACGACGAGCCCCTTCAGACAGCAAGAGACAGCATTTTTTCTTCGTGGACTCATGGCAAAAAAGTCTGAATAGAATAAGTATTTTGTTACGAGTTACACGTTCGCTCGTCAGTTTCTGTAGATGAGGCAAGCTCAAAACACCTATCAGGAGTGGCAAGCAACGCGGAAATGAGATACGAAAACTCGGAACAAAATACTTTGGAGGGAGAAATGCCAATGTCGTCGTTGTCTGCAGCAGGCGAGGAACAAACACCAGACGAAGAACTTCTGCAAGAATATGAACGCTTTCTTTCTGGCAAGGCGGAAGGAACCATCGACGCATACCTACGTACCGTTCGGCAATTGATGACATGGAGTGCAGATCGTCCCAGCCACGGGCAGTATTTCCTCCCACAGCAGTTGACGAAGACGACAGTAGAAATGTACCTAGCTCACCTGGAGCGCGATGGATACAGCCTGAATCATCGTGCGAGGGTCAAGTCCACGCTCAGCACCTTCGCGCATTTTCTCATTGAGGAGAAAGGGATGTTGCAACGCAATCCGACGAGAGGGGTGGACCTTCCCGCCCAGCAGATGCTCGCTCCAAGACTTCTCTCTGAGGACCAACGCTTTATCCTACGAACACTCGTTGAGCAGGCCAATGACCGACGGGGTGCAGCACTCTTTGCACTGGGCTACTGGGCTGGGTGCCGAGTAAGTGATGTTTCCTGGTTACAGATAACACACGAGACCTCCGCGTAACATACTGGGTCTCCCGAACTTTTGATGATTCCAGGTTGAGGAGCTATGAGAGGATTTTTGACAGTTTTTGCAAACTTCTCTGTTTTGCTCAAGCCGCTCTACAAGCTTACTCAATAGCCCTCCATTTGTCAACAAGCAAGCAGTGTTTTCCTGAATCATCAAAAGTTCGGGAGACCCAACATACTTTACGTAGATGGTAAGTAGAAATTGGCTAACCTGGTCCTGATTCCTTGCAAACTTTCGGGGGATTAGGTACGCTTGAAGCAAGCGTCGTTGCATCGGAAAGCAAGGGGAGATGCCAGGACCGAAACGAGTCCGCCGAGAGCACACCGAGGAGTGGGCGAGTATTGAACAGTGGACGTTGTGGCCAGAGCAGGAACTCTACGAACAAATCCGCCCCATAGTCATGTTCGGACAAACACCAGGGGAGCGTGCAAAGGAAATCAACGCTGCCCAACGTACGTTGTCCCGCAAAGCGGATGAGTTTGAGCAGTATGGGATGCAGAGCCTCTTCTCTTCCCAAGAGCCGCGCGAGCAGGGAGAAACCTCAAGAACGCTTCCCTCCGAGATACGTCAACTTATTGTGAACTTGCACGCTGAACTTCCGAAGATGAGTTGGCGAGAGATCGCAGAGGTGTGCTACATTCGTTATGGCAGGCGACCTGCCCATCAAAGTGTCAAGCATATTGCCACCGCTGGTCAGCCGTCCTCACTTCAAGCCCGGCGCTACCAGCCCTGGTACCTGATTCCCGATCCAGCAGAGCGCAAGCTTGCCGTCATTCGGCTTCACGGCGAAGGTTGGTCAATCACGTCCATTGCTGAGTATATGCAAACAAGTCGGCCCACGATTTACGCGACACTTCAACGCTGGACCGAGGAAGGGGTTGCAGGACTTCCGGAGAAATCTAGAGCACGAAAAAGGCCACGCAAGGCCACGCTTCAGGTCAGAAACGAGATCCGCAAACTCCAGGAGAACTCCCTGCTGGGCGAGTACCGCGTCCATACCGCACTTTTGCGGATAGGGATTGAGGTGAGCCCCGCAACCTGTGGCCGTATCATGGCCGCGAACCGGCAGCTCTATGGCATTGAGAAGCCACAACATCAGCCTCGTGCCAAGCTTGAAATGCCATTCAAAGCATCTCGAAGGCACGAGTTTTGGAGCTGTGATATTCGATATATCGAAGAACACCTGCTGCCTAACCCCAAGCCGGTTTACGTGATTACTGTCTTTGAAAATTTCAGCCGCACGGTTTTGGCCTCTGCCATCTCACAAACGCAAAATCATTGGGACTATCTTGCGGTTCTGGCAAATGCGATTCGTCGCTACGGGACACCAGAAGCTCTTGTGACCGATGGGGGTGGACAGTTCTATTCAACAGTCGCCGTTCAATTCTATGACATGCTGGGTATCCGCAAGGAGCGTATTGATCCCGGTCAGCCTTGGCAGGATTATGCAGAGACCTTGTTCTCAATTATGTGGAATTGCCACTCGTCGATCTTGGGAAAGTCATAGGAATCGAGCGTCAAGTCCACATAATGCAAGTTATGTAAGGAATTTTCCAAATTCCACATAACATACATTCAGCGAAGGCTCGCCGACCATGCGTTCTCCAATGCACGCACCTGGCCGGAGACCCAGCAGGCTCATCAAACGTGGTGGCACAACTACAATATTGAGCACCATTACGCCCATCGGGAGCGCCAGGACGGGCGACACTCGCCATCTGCGGTCTTGCGTGGGATGTTGGGGCGCACCATTCCCGAAGAGGTGCTTTCGCGGGCCTTGTACGCTACGCAGTTTACGCGCCAGATTGATCGCCACGGCTATGTCAAGTTCAAGCACTGGAAATTCTTCGGGGAAAATGGGCTAGCCGCCGGAGAAGAGGTTTCTGTGTGGGTGTATGAGGACACACTGAAAGTGGAGCACCAAGCCACAACCCTCTCGCTCTATTCGGTTCGCCTTTCGCCTGATCAGCAGCAGATCACGGACGTGAAGCATGCCCGCCGTCTGGAGACGCACTTTCGCAGTCCACAACTGGACTTATCAAAAGTAACGAGATAGTGCGTCTTCATAGTCCTTAACATGAAGGACTAGCCCTTTTTTCACAGACTCTTGACGACACAACGAAAGCCCTGTAGGATAGTCTTCAACGTCTACGACATGAGACGGTTCACTGGTTGATGAGGAAGTTGGAAAGGGGAAACCATCATGCGTGTCCAAGAAATAGTCACACCACAACACCATCATAAGCGGTACATTGTTGTTGATGATAGCGGGGATTTGATCGTTCCGGTTGTTCGCTACCTCAAGTATCTCGATGCTATTGGCCGAGCACGAAACACCCTGCGTGCCTACGCTCAAAGCCTCTCGCTGTACTTTACCTACCTTGCTCAACAAGATCTTGATTACCAGGAAGTCACACTCGACGATCTGGGAGGGTTTGTCCTCTGGCTCAAAAATCCTTACCGTTCGCTCAAAGTGCTTCCGGTGCAGCCCGTTGTCCAGGCTCGTGCCAACACCACCATTAATGGATGTATTACTGCCGTTTCAGGATTTTACGATTATCTCTGGCGGCAAGATGACCTGGCCGTCGATCTCAATGAGAAAACACGGACGTATCTGCCAGCCAGAGCAAGGTCCTACAAGAGCTTTCTGCACCATATTGCCAAGGGGAAACTGGTAGAGAAGAACCTCCTGAAACAGCGCGTGCCGAGACGCGGGCCGCCAAAGACGCTCTCAAAAGAGCAGATCGAGACACTCGTGAATGCCTGTGAGAACCCTCGCGATCACTTGCTGCTGACGCTGCTTTACGAGAGTTCTCTCCGTATTGGAGAGTGCCTTGCCTTGTGGATCGAGGATGTGGACGTGGACGGACGCAAAATCCATGTGCGTGATCGTGGCCCTCTTCCTAATGATGCGGAAATCAAAACGCCTGCAAGTTGTCGAAGCGTTGATGTTTCAGACGAGTTGATCAATCAAATCCTTGACTACCTGCTCATCATCCATACTGATGAGGTAGAAACGAATCATTTGTTCATCAAGCTCCGAGGTGCCAATGCTGGCCAGCCACTAGAGTATGCAGATATCAATGATCTTTTTCACCGGCTTAAGCACAAAACAGGCATCGATGCCCACGCCCATCTCTTCCGTCATAGCTCCTTAACAAGTCTGGCGAAACATGGCATGCGTCCAGAGGTACTCCGCGAACGCGCTGGACATGCCCAGTTCCAGTATACCTATCAGCTTTATGTTCATCCCAGCGCGGAAGAAATGCGAGAGGATTGGGAGCAGGCAGAGGAAAAACTCCAACTCAGCCGAACAGCACAAAGGAGGAATGTGCAATGACATCGCCTCTTTCTCTGGTCACAACCCCTCCAATTGAATCCATCGAGCAGGAATTCGCGAAAGATGTCTGGGATGTTCGGCGCATTCCTGGAGCAAGGTACCCTGCACATCGAAGCGACAACACGCTTACCTTTACGCAAGTTCCTCCTGCCTTTCGCGCTGACGTGAAACGATACCTCAGATTCCGGCTCATTCAGCGTTCTTTTTCTGAATGCAGTATCGCATTACGCCATATTCGAATCTTCCTGGCATTCTTTGTCGCCTCTCATCCTACTGCGACTGACCTGCAACACTTAAAACGTGCTGACATTGAGGCGTATCTGCTGCATCTGCAAGGAACCGTTGGAACGACGAATCGTTACGGCAAACTCATCACGCGCAGCTACATGTGGGACGCGGTTGCTCGCCTCCAGTATTTTCTAGAATACCTTGAGCGCACCTCTAGTCCTGGGGCACCACTTTTGCCTGTGGGAAGACTTCTCTGGCTTGACGATAGAGGTAAAAAGGTACACCAGAGGGATCGAGAAATTAAATATATCCCTGAGCATATCCTTTTTCAACTCGAACAACACATGCACCTGTTGCCTCCTCATTACCTTCCAATCGTCGTCATCTTACGCGCCTCTGGTTGGCGTATCTCTGATGTACTTAACCTTCGGTACGATACGTGCTTGGAACACACCAACAACGGATGGTGGCTTCGCGGGGATATTCAGAAAACAGATGTCCTCAACCACAAGGTTCCCATCTCAGATGAGATTGCTGCGCTCGTAACCACTCAATGCTTGCAGATCAAAGAGATGGTTTCTGTACAGGACAATCCTCATCGATATCTCTTCCCTGCTACTACTCAGCAACGAAAAGGGCGTCCATTGGATTTTAGGCGCTGTCAACACGCGCTCAACAAATTGGCCCAAAACCAGGAAATTCGAGATGAGGCAGGAGCTCTTTTTCACTTTAAGAATCACGCTTTTCGTCATACAAAAGCTGTGGAGTTGATCAATGCCGGAATGAGCTTGGTACACGTTCAGAAGTGGATGGCCCACCTCTCGCCTGAGATGACCATGGTCTACGCGAAAATTCTCGACTCAACCATTCGAAAAGAATGGGAACAGGTATTTGCGAAGGGAGCAGTACGCATTGACGCACAAGGCCAGCCAAAGGTTGTGAGTACAGAACAACTCGGCAGTGAACAGGAGATCGAATGGGAGCATATCCGTCACAACCTGGATGCGGTTCGACTTGCCGATGGCTACTGCTTCAAACCGAAAAAGGCGAATTGCCCAACACAAGACTCACCTTGTTACACCTGCCGTCACTTCTGTACCACACCTGATTTCCTGCCTCAATTCGAGAAGCAAGAACGAGAACTCCACGAACTGATTGAGCTTGGAGAGAAAGCCGGAAGCGAGATCTGGGTGGAGCGGAACACGCAAAAGCTTCACCGGGTTCTGCCCCTCATCCAGGTCCTTCGCAATGGGGATCTGCATCACCCGGCTGGCAAGGCCATGCGCGAATACACGCCAGCAGAAAGGGCGAAGCGAGCATGAGCAGAGAAATATCACCCCAACCGAACACACGTGGCCTTCTCGCTTATGCTCAGCGCAAGGCGGCAGAGACACAACATCGTGTTCACCAGACCATTGACCAGCTCCTGCGTCAGCAGCAAACGGTCAATTTCAACACCGTAGCCAAAGCTGCAAACGTGACCAAAGGGTATCTCTACGCTCACCAGGACGTGCGAGAGCGCATAGAAGCGCTCCGCACTCAGCAAGGCCAGGAACGGCTTGAGCGACAGTGGGCAGAACGCCAACAGCACCCGACTCGAACCGACAATACGAAAGATGTGTTGCTGGAGGCCCGTGATCGACGGATCAAGGCGCTTGAAGCGGAGAACCGCAAGCTCAAAGAAGAACTGAAAGTCGCTCGTGGAAAATTGTATGAGCAAGTGTAGATAGCGACGAGCATTGAGTAACTGCTGCGAATGTGAGTTGCCCAATGAGGGGAGATACAGGATGGCACAGGCACGAGAAGCTCGGTTAAATACCGTCATCGAATACTCAGGTGGAGATTCCTACTTTCTTTATGATCCAATCAGCGGACACCAGACCTTTGCCCTTGCTTCGCCTGAATGGTTCGCCTGGCTAAGAACCCTCAGATCGTTTCATTTCAAAGGGAAACTGGGACATTTCACCGGTCGCAGCGAGCGCAAAAAGCACGGTGACATCTACTGGTATGCGTATCGCAAAGCGAATCGGCACCTCTACAAACGCTATCTTGGGACGACCGAGAAGTTAACCCAGGCCAGCTTAGAGGAAACGGCGCGTGTGCTCCGTGAAGAGGTCTTGCGTAACTTGCCTCTCGATCAGTTACGTAATGCGCCTCTCAAGCAGCAGCCGAGCGTCACCGCGCTCGGACTGACCCTTGGCACACTGACGTTTGAATGGAAAGACGATCTGCTCGCGGTTAAGACACCGGGCGAACGGCATTATCTCAACAGGTCACAAACGGTGGAACTGCTCAGCTACTTAGCTGAGCAACGCGAAGCGCTCCTCAGGAAGGAGGGAGGGTAACTTCATGCGTGGGGAGTTACGCAATCACACCGCTCTCATTGGTAAATTGGCTGAAACCTGAGCCAGATTTGAGGGGAAACGTGAGCACGAGGATACATGTTCAGAGGAAAACTGCTCTCGATCTGGTATACTGCTTCTGACACTCCCAATACCGAACCACGATGGGTCAGGATGGCTTCGGACAGGGATGTGGTTGGAGGAGCGAGAGACTGACAGAACACACCATGACACGAACAGGAGGAGAAATATGAGCAAAAAGATCCTACTACTGGGATTCTCGGACAGCGTCCTCACCAACGCACAGCAACAGCTCACGCGCCCCGATCTGGAGGTGTTTCGAGGGAAGAGCATGGAAGATGTGCGGTCCCGACTTTCGCAGACCACCATCGATCACGTCTTCATAGGGGGAAAGCTCGCTGTGGAAACCCACCTGGAGATCGCGTGGGAAGTCCTTCAGGCAAACGACGCGGCGACCGTGCATCTGCAGGATCGATTGGGTCCAGAAGGCTTTCTGCCCTTTGTCCAGGCAGTCCTTCGTGGGCTTGTTCCGGACGAGGGGTAACAGGCTCTTCACGCTCACTTTTGTCCGAACTTTCAGTCAATTTCCCATAAGGGTCTTCACACTCTCTCTATTTACAACATTCAACGCTGTCACACCAGATCTGGTATGGCTTCTTTAAGCTCAGTATCATCAGTGCTCACGTTTCCGGCTTCGGTGCTTACGTTTCCCCTCAAATCTGGCTCAGATTTCAGCCAATTTACCACTCATTTTTTCGGCTTCAGGGGTTTCGCGACACGAACCCATCGCCATATCGTGTGGTGTTCTGTCAAGGCACCCTTCAGGACCCGCCTTGACAGAACACCACACGATATGGCAGACTCAGTGTCCTCGAAACCGAAGCCTGAGAAATGTTTACACGCTTATCGCTTCGAGGACATATCTTCAATGTCATTCGAGCGTACTTTGCCATCGAACTTTAGATAACTCGACCTGTGGCAGCTTTCTGAGACGGAGTGGTTACTTGCACTGCGGAGACCAGAGCCAAGCCCCCGCAAGAAAGCGGGCAAGCTCGTTCCTCTTGCGCGAACCTCTCCCGCTGCCTTTGTTTAGTACGACCGGCTGAGCCGAGAGGAGTTGAGCGGAGCCCGAAGTTCCCATTGCGAAAGCGCGAGGATGTCGCAGGAATGTCCATTTGGGAATGATCTGGGCGCAATCTCTCCAGATCATTCCCAAATGGACACGAGAATACCAGAGCATGTTCCGCAAAACCAGATGGTTATTTTTTGTCCGGCTGGTAGATCAGAGCAAGGGTCCCGAAACTGAGCCTCTTGCTTTCGACAAGCCGCAGCTTCGTCGGAGGCGTCCCGTCTGGGAAGAACCGCCTTCCCCTTCCCATGATGGAGGGCAGGACTAAGAACCGATACTCATCGATAAGATCAGTTCCCATCAGCGATTGGACCAGCGTGGCACTGCCATCGATAATCATGTCTTTGCCCGGCTGCTGTTTCAGTTTGGTGATTTCTTCCACCACATTTCCTCTGATGATGGTGGATTCTTTCCAGGGAGCGGTTTCGAGCGTGGTCGAGACCACATATTTTTTCATGCGGTTGAGGATCGGCCCGGGACCATCGCCGGTCGTCTGTGTGGACCAGCCCGGCCAAAGCATTTCATAGGTGGTCCGTCCCAGCAGGTACACATCGCCTTTCGAGTACTCCTGCACAATGTACTCTAGCCTCCTCGCATAATCCACAGCAGCCTCATCGGCAGGAGGCCACCAGTGATCCATCGTGTCCGCGTCAAAGACCCCATCCAGGGTCATCCACGCCTTCACCCAGAGCTTTCTCATGTTCGTTCTCCTTTCCCATGTATTCTTCTCTCTGTTCGCCTGAAATATGGTTATCTCGTTGCGCATCCCGTGGGAAGATCGGGAGGCTTTCGTGCCTCTCGTGGCTTTTGCTCTAGCCTCGTTCGATGGCACGCTCAACTGCGCTGGGCAGGCGCGTCTCAAAGTCCAGGAGTCCAACCCAGTCTGGACGGATGAAGATGCGCGTCATACGAGGATAGAGGCGAGCTGCTTCCCTGAGCAAAGCCTCTGCGTCTTCCTCGCTCATCGTCCGGCGGATCATTGCGCCATACTCTGGTGCGATACCCTCAACCATGTCGGCACGGACCGTCCCGCGAATGAGGAGAATCTTGGAGGCCGAAAAGTCACGGTCGATGCTCACCGCCACCTTTGAGCCACTCGTGAGCACCTTCGTTTTGGGGGCATCTGCCGCGGTCGCCATCACGATCTCCTGTCCGTTCCAATGAAACCCCATGGGTATGACGCGGGGCGTGCCGTCGCGCCAGTTGTAGGCCAGATGGGCAGGACCCTTCGACTGCAACAATTGCTGGGCGATCGGCTCTTGCAGCAGGCCAACATCTCCTTGTTTACTTGGCATCATGGTCTCCTTTCATGCTTGGGCAGCATTTCCATAACTCTTCTGATGGGTTTCCCTCTTGCTCCTTGCATTTTGCAAGGATACACCTAATGGTCAGAAAAAACTTCTCGCATCTTGCTCTTCTACGAAATGCATACCAGAATGCGTTCCATTCCCGCGCGACAAAGCAATTGCTCAAAGCACCTCTTCGAGGTCACACGCGCCGGTTGGACAAACGAGCGGCCTTTCAATCGTCACGGCTGGAACCGGATACCAGCGTCCTCGCCCGCGAAGCATTACCCTCAATTGCCCACGGCTCCGTCTCACCGCCATCACTTGTGCTGTGCCCCACTGCACCCGTGTACACGGATGAGATGCTTGCTCCCACAGTGCCGCCTTGATCTCTTCAAGATCCGTTGATTGCACAGGTCCCTCCTTGTTCGTCGTCCCGCTCGGCCTCTTGCGTGGTGAGCACAAACAACTGGTGGAAAGGCGCTGGCGGATTGAAGAAAGTGCAGAGGTCTACTTGAATATCAATAGCGAGTGCGGCGGCGCAGGCGGCATGAAAGACGTGGAACCCCGCATCATCGTTCATGATCAAGGGGTACTCTTTCAGCGGTTTGCAACAGTATGAGCAGCGTTTTGAGAGGCTCTTAATCCCTGCCCGGAGACGGTGTTCGTCGTTCACGATGAGCATATGGCATTCTCCTACACCAATCCTTGAAAACCAGCGCGACCCTCGCTAGCTCGCGCTTCCCAAGAACAGTGTAAGCATTGGCCTAGCCGCTGGCAAGAGGGTTAGTCAATTTGATGGCTCCATCCGCGTAAAGCATGTT
>JAABUQ010012585.1_pt1 | contig 10472 bp, 7 predicted proteins | sample 5560001 | NCBI WGS metagenome assembly JAABUQ01 (sample SAMN10711888, study PRJNA513371) | rock metagenome | isolation source: Antarctica rocks | place: Antarctica: Victoria Land, Finger Mt nord | collected 2015-12-18 | reverse complement strand
GTTGCCAGTTGCCAGTTGCCAGTTGCCAGTTGCCAGTTGCCAGTTGCCAGTTGCCAGTTGCCAGTTGCCAGTTGCCAGTTGCCAGTTGCCAGTTGCCAGTTGCCAGTTGCCAGTTGCCAGTTGCCAACGACCAGGATCGCAGTCCTACTGCCTACTAGGTGTGTACGCCGGGTGGGATTCGAACCCACGCTCCCCTTGCTTGAAAGACAGGCATGTTAGACCGCTACACTACCGGCGCAAGTGAATTGTCAGTGGTCAGTTTCCAGTTGTCAGTCGTTGGTTGATCGTCGTTCCTGTTGCGTACTGTGCTTGTTACTATCGCGATGCAGCCACGAGGCCGAAGCGTCGCGCGGTGCCCCTGGTCCGACTCGAACGGACAGTCGCTGCCATATCAGAGCAGTGCTCTCACCAATTGAGCTACAGGGCCGGGATGAGTGACTAGTGGTTAGTGGCCAGTGACTAGCAGTTTCTAGCCACTAACCACTAACCACTAATCACTAGCCACTTGACTGAGGGACAGGGATTCGAACCCCGCTTGACCGAGCCAAAATCGGCCGTCCTACCGCTAGACGATCCCTCATTGGCGAGTTGTCAGTGGTCAGTGGTCAGTGGCCAGTGGCCAGAGGCGCGTACCTTCTGACATCTGGCAACTGGCAACTGACAACGCGCAAGCTGGGGAGCGAGGATTCGAACCCCGCTTGACCGATCCAGATTCGGCCGTCCTACCAACTAAACGACTCCCCATCGTCGGACTTGTCAGCACCCAGTTGCTAGAGCTAATTGGCAGAGAGACAATCCTTCTGGCAACTGCCCACTGCCCACTGCCCACTGCCCACTGCCCACTGCCCACTGACAACTCCGCCAGAGCGCCAGGCGAGACTCGAACTCGCGACGTCCTCGTTGGAAGCGAGGCATTCTAGCCGCTGAATTACTGGCGCAGGGCGCGGTGAACGGGATTCGAACCCGCGATCCTCCGGTCGACAGCCGGGCGCACTTGCCGCTGTGCTACCACCGCATTGTCCTCGCACGAGCCCCGTCCGGTCGTGTATTCGCGGGATCGCGCGAGGAAAGAGCATCAGGAGGGAGTCGAACCCTCGCTTCGACCATGGCGCGGTCGGGTCATAGCCGTTAGACCACTGATGCCTGGCTGCCTACCCAGGACTCGAACCTGGAACGCACTCCTTAACAGGGAGCTGATCTACCATTGATCTAGTAGGCATGGTGAAAGATTGGGGGCGGAACACACGGGAATCGTGGCCCGCTCCAGCCTGACGGCGTTGATGGCAGGGGTCGAACCCGCGGCCTCCAGATTCGGATTCTGGCGCTCTGTCCTCTGAGCTACACCAACGTGTGAGATACACCTTTCGGAAACGATGGAGGGGCAAGTGCTGGCGGCGGGATTCGAACCCGCAGAACCTAACGTCTGAGGCTAGTATGTTTGCCAGTTTCATCACGCCAGCAAGCGTGTGCGAGGTACGGAATGGATAGGACCCAGGGCCAACGGCGGGATTCGGACCCGCATCAACCAGTTTCTAAGACTGGCGCGTCTACCACTTGCGCCACGTCGGCATCCATATAGGTGAGGCGAGTGCCGATGACAGGATTCGAACCTGCACCCTCCTGTCGCTCAGACAGGCGCGTTTGCCATTTACGCCACACCGGCCTGTGTCATACCGTTGGATGCGAGCACGCCTGTGCCCGATCCGCGTGCCGGCAGGAGGCCTCGAACCTCCAACCCCTGCTTTAAGAGAGCATCGCTCTGCCCATTGAGCTATACCGGCCTGTCCGAATAGGCGCCGTACCAGATAAACCGGCCGCGGCGCCGGTCGAGATGGGAGGATTCGCACCTCCGACCTCCAGCCCCCCAGACTGGCGCGCTCGCTCCTGCGCTACACCTCGATTGCCTACTGTCTGGGCGTATGCGATACGCCCCTACTGCCTACTACACGCGTGCTGTGCTGGCGGAGGGACTCGAACCCTCATCATGCAATTTAAAAGAATGCTGATCTACCATTGATCTACGCCAGCTCGCCACGCACGCTCTTCGTCGTGTTTGTATTTATGTCTACTTGGCCTCTGTACCATGGCCACTCCTTGGACGTTTGTACGACGAGACGCCCGTGTGCGTGTCCGGGCGGACGTCTCGCCTATCGCACCGGGAAGTCCTCCGTACGGCACGCGCGGGCTGCGCGAGCGCCGAGAGACTCCCGGTTCAGCATGAACATCATGTTATGTTCGCCATCTTCACTTGTTAAAGATCCGCGCGAGGCACGGCCACGAACGGTATCCGTGGCCCTCTCGGGCGTGCGACGGCGCTCGCCGTCACGGTCGAGGCGGCAGGACTCGAACCTGCGATCTCCTGCATCCGACGCAGGCGCGCTATCGCCGCTACGCTACACCTCGATACGGGTTGCTACCCTGGTACGGTCTCCCAACGTGTCTGTAGGAGACATCCCCGGATACCTCCGGACGCGCACGTCGCCGCACGCGTGGCGCTAACGGCTGGACTCGAACCAGCGACCCCCACCTTCGCAGGGTGGTATTCTGTTCCAACTGAACTACGTTAGCAATGTATGCTGTGTCAGATCCAAAATCGCCTATTCCACCAGCCGACAAGGGCAAATCCGGCAAGCCCATGGACCAACCGGGGCAAAACAGGACGTGCTACCGCCTGATCCCGACCACGACAGGCTCTTGACAGGTACGTCAAAGCCCGCGGCAGGGACCTTCATGGCGCATCATCACACAAGGCCGCAAGGTGGAGCCCTGCCAGGCCGAGCGCGCGACGCTCAGGATTGGATGTGCGTTGGGGAGGGTATTGTCGTGTCAGGTCCGCCATGCCGCGTACAGGGCGATGTCTGCCCGATGAAGGGTGTGACGCCCGGGTTCGGATGCTCTGTCGTCCAGGTCGCCGCGCTACTCGTCGGCCGCGGAGCCGGTTGGGACCGGCTCCTGACTAGAGTAGCGGTTGGCCGAGACGACTACTCGCCGCTGCCGATGCATGATACCCTTTGGTACCACGCCAGCCGCGCTCTATGGAGCTAAAGTTGGGCTGACGATCGGCCGGGACGAGGCGTCGATGGTCCTGCTGGCGCGCCAACCGTTGGGCGGGGATGAGACCGTTCGCGCTCAGGATGCCGGTGATGGCGGGGCGTAGCGCACGCGTGAAGGCGGCCACCGGGTGGCGCTGCACTGTTGCTGTCCTCATCTCACCTCACTCCTCGATCATTAGCGCGTCAGACTCTGCCCGAACAGGCGCGTCCAGCCTTGCGGCGAGAGCTGTGGAGCCTCTCGCCTCGCTCCCTGGCAGGGTACCCGCGCGTGCGGCTCCCTGCGTCGGTAGCGGTTATCGAAACCGTCTTTGTTTTCCGCTCAATTTCGATTACATCCCTAGTATGGCGGACGCCTCGACGTTTGTCAAGGGGTAAAAGCGGGCAAAATGGGGCAAATTCCTAGCAATGTCCAGATTCGCCCCCTACAGCCCGCGGCGACGCACAATTCTCGACCACGGACCCGTGCTGCCGGAGCGATATTAACGGCGACGCACAATTCTCGACTCCTCACCATGCCGCCTCCGCGTAGTCCTTGAGCAGGACGCCGTACCTGCTCTGCCTGGTCGTCAGGCCGGCAAAGATCGGGTCGCAGACGCGGGCCGCGGCGTCGACGAGGTCGAGCGGCAATTGTGGCCGGCTCGACTGCCCCTCCTGCCCCTCTTGCCCCTCTTGCCCCGCGCGTTCGGACGCCTGGTAGGAGACCCAGCCGGGATCGACGCTGGTGACGAAGATGCGGTCGCGCGCATACTCGCCCGCGACCGTGTGCGTGAGCATGTTGAGCGCCGCCTTGGCCATGTTCGTGTGCGGATGCGCCCCGCGCTTGGACTGCGCGAACTGTCCCTCCGCCGCCGCGACGTTGACGACATGCGCGCCCGGTGCGGCCGCCCGCGCCAATAGCCACTTGAGCCGGCCCAGCAGCAAGGCGGGCGCGACGTTATTGACGATCTGCACCTCGAGCAGCTCGACTGCCGACAGGTCCTCCAGCTGCGCCGTCCAGCTATTCCCACCGCTCAGGGCGCTGGCAGAGGATGATTGTCCGTCGCCATCCCGTCGTGGCAGCGCCCCTGGTGGGTCCCTCGTGGGCGGGTCCAGCTCTCGCGGGCGCCACGGGGACGCGGACGGTCGGTCCATGGGATAACCGATCTCCGGCCACTCCTCCTCCGGCGCCAGCAGCGCCTGCACCAGCAGGGGCAACTCGGCGCGCGGCCGCGATTCGAAAGGCAGCAGCTCGGTATAGAACGAGGGGGGACGGCGCACCGTCTGCGCCGCGTTGTTGACCAGGATGTCAAGCCGCGCATAGGCCGCCCCGAGACCGTCCGCGAACGCCTCGACGCCGGGCACGTAGCGCAGGTCCAGGCCACAGATGCGCAGGCGGCCGATCCAGTCCGCGCAGTCCTGCTCTCGCGCAAAGCGCCGGGCAGCGTCGTGCGGAAAGCGCGTGGTCGCCACCACGACGGCCCCCGCGCGCAGCAGCTTAAGCGCCACGGCGTGCCCGATGCCGGTGCGCGCGCCGGTCACGAGCGCGACGCGTCCGCCGAGGTCGGCCGTGGCCACGCGCCGCGCATAGTTCAGGTCGCCGCAGCGCGGACACAGGGACTCGTAGAAGAAGTGGCGCCGGCAGAAGTCCGCCTTGCACACATAGCAGGAGCGCGGCCTCACCAGCTCGGGCAGGCGCGTCAGCCCCGTGTCGTCCGGAGAAAGACATCCTGCGCCCGTCTCCGGACGACGGTAGACCAGACCGTGCCTGAGCGCCCGCACCTCGTCCGGCCGGCAAGGCTCGGATCGCTCGGCAAGGGCACGATGCAACAGGAGGGCGAGGTCCTCGGTCGAGAGGTCCTCGCCCGACGAGCCGGCGCCCCAGCGCCAGAACAGCGCGATGGCGAGAGGATAGCGCCCGCGCCGTGTCTTCGCCGGCGCGGCCCCATCGTCCGCCGCCGGCGCGCCGGGGCGCAAGGTCAGCGCCTTGACGCTGCTAATCGCGTCCAGGGTCCTGTTCAGCGACGCATAGTCATGGTCGAGGCGCAGGTGGAAAGCCGCCAGCACATGGCCGACCCCATAGCGATCGTACGCGCCGTAGACCGTCTCGCGGGCCAGCGTGCGGTCATAGATGACGAGATCGACCGGCTGCGACTCGCCGCCATCGACGCCCACGACCGTCCCGGCGCCCACTCCATAGCTCCCCGGCAGCAAGGCCCGGATCGCGGACGCCAGCGTACCGCGATGTTCCGCCGTCAATTCCGCGACGCCGCCGTCCGCCAGCGCCTGGAGGCGCGCGCCGAGCGCCTTGGCGACCGCCGGTACGTGCCGCTGGATATCGGTCATGCGTCCTTCATGCCCCTGGGTTATCCGCGCGACGGAGACGCACGGGAGTCGAACCCGTGGACCTCATCTTTAGAAGAGATGCGCGTTCCCGCTACGCCACATCCCCGCCGCGCGATGCTCAGTATAACACGATGGGCTCCTACGACTGGTCCCTATCGCGCGCCGCCAACCGCACCGCGCGCTCCCTGTCGCGCGTCAGTATCCGCAGGGACTCCGGTGGGGTGCGCGGATTACGCGCCACGGCGTAGCGCGCGACCCAATCGTCCCGCCCGACTGCCTCCTCCAGTAAAGCGGACTCGATGGCCGGATGCGCCAGGGCAACGGCACGCTGCAAAACATCGTATCGCCCACGGGCGAGTGTTCGCAAGGCGGCAAGGAGCCGTTCGTCGTCCGCGTGCCGCGCCGCCCACCGTCCTACGATGTCGGCATCGGCCTCCATACCCCTGTCCGCTGCCGCGTCCGAAGGCGTCGTCGGACCTGGCACGGGCGGTTGAGCCTGTGGGGTGTCATAAGACGCGACCTCCCGCCCGATCCTCTGCTGAGACAGGGTTGGCGGCGCGGGATAGTGCGCGACGAGATAGCGTACCGCCGGGTCATGGTCGCGCCCGAGTTGTTCGCGCAGGACGGGCGACAGCCCTGGATGCCGCGCCACGGCATAGCGCACCGATCGCTCCCTGTCCGAGGCCAGCATCTCCAGCGCGCCAGGGGGCAGACGCGGGTGTTGCGCCGCGTACCGGCGCACGCGCCATACACCATCGATAGCCAGCGTCGCCAGCGCATCCGGCGACGCGACGGGATGGCGCGCGATCAGCAACCGCACGCTCGGGTGGCTGTCACGCGCCAGGCTCTCCAACGCACGCACAGGTGTGTGGGGACAGCGCGCGACGGCCTGCCGTACCCGCTTGCTCCCATGCAGGACCAACGGCTCCAGCAGCCAGGACGGCACGCCGCCCGCCCGCAGCACAATCAGCAGGTTGTCGTCGACCTGTCCGGGCGTCAACCACCGGATGGCCTCTTCAGCCGCGGCCTCCCACCCGACGCGCGGCTTCTCTGTGGGCGCGCGCCGCCAACCGGCGAGCACCCCTACCAGCTTCTCCCTAATGGCCATGGTTCGTCCCATGGTCAAGAGACGAGAGTGAGATGAAGCCGATAAGCATGCGCATGTCGGCCACGCCCACGACCTGAAAAGCAACGTCCATTGGCAATCCTCCCCTCATAGCTTAGGAGCCGTACAAGAATAACCTCCCCATTGACTTGTGCCCAAGCACGCTTGGTGAGGGCGGATAATTGACTACTTTATTCTTCGACGGACCCTTAAGGGACAGCGTGCATCCGGTGATCATGCGTTGCACGGCACGTCATGGGCCGGCCGCGGGATGATATACTGGTGAGTATGAACATCAGCGACGACCTGCCGATCCAATCGCGCGGCAGTCTCGAACAGATACAGAGGGCGCGCGCCTATTATGACGCGTCGCCCAATTTGTGCGTGCATTGCGACGGTCCCATCCTCTCACGACCAGGCGAAAAGTTATCCGAGACACGCAAGAAAAAGTTTTGCTCGCGCTCCTGCGCCGCCAGTCACAACAACAGTCTCTCCGTCGCCCCAAAGAAAAAACCACGGCCGCGCTACTGCGAATCCTGCGGCGCCCGCGTTAGTTACGATCCACAATCATCCGAAACGCGCCACATACTCTGCCCAACCTGCAGCGAAAAGTCAGCACAGTCACTCGTCACCAGGACAAAGTCACAAAGCAGTCCCGCGGACATACGCAACCACATGCGTAGCGTGCTCGCCGAAAGACCCCACCAATGCCAACAATGTGGCTACGCCCTCCACGCCGAAGCGTGCCACGTCCGCCCCATCGACGACTTCCCCCCCTCCGCCACCCTCACCGAGATCAACCACCCCGACAACCTCGTCCTGCTATGCCCCAATTGCCGCTGGGAGTTTACGCATGGGCTCGTCGCCCTCGTCCCCTCGCCGGCCAATGCGTGGCAAGATACGCAGGTCCAGGGGACACCCGCCGTGGGTACCACGGGGACAGGCAACGACGGACTGGCAGTGCGGCGCCCGATCCAGATTCAGGCCACGACGAAGAAGCGACCGACACACGGTGTGTCGGTCGCTTCTTCATTGCGCCGCGCCAACGGCCGTTAGTAACTCGTCGCGCGATCTATTGCCGGGCCAGAACCGAGGCGCCGGTAACTGCTAAGACCATGGTTGACGGCCTACATATTGCCTACATACAAGGGAAGAGGTGCGGGGAGAGACGGGGAGATGGGCGGGTGCATGATCATCTAAGGTCTGTCGTGGCACGCGCCATCGACGTGTCGCCGTTGGCTATCCAGATTTCGCCTCGCCCTCCGCTCGACCACCAGAGCAATCGCCTCTACGACGTGTGGGCCGATGGGCGCCATCTCATCCTCTAAGGAGTATCTCAAGTCTCAGGAGTTTGCGGAGGCGCCGGCGCGCGAGTTCCGCGCACTCGAGCTCGTGGCGCCGCTCGACATCGCGCCGCGCCCCATCCTCATCCGTGCGGAGCCCGATCCGCCGCTCGGTCCGCTCGTCATCTACGAGTACATGGAGGGCGGCATGTGGGATCGCCAACGCCCCGCGGCTACCGACTTGGCGGCTCTCGCCGAGGTCTGGCTACGCATGCACGCGGTCCAGCACGAGGACCTGTGGCTGTCGCGCGGGTACGAGCGCCCGCTCGCCGTGGTCTGGGCGCACCTGAACACGCGCCTCCACGCGTCCGTCGCCCGGGTCGGCGCGATGTCGGAGGAGGGAAAGGAGGCGGCGAACCTATGCGCCGCCGCACTGGGTAGATGCGGCGTGGCCGTCCGCGAACTAGTCGACCACGACCCACCACTCTGTTTCTGTCGGGCCGATGCCCGCTTCGCGAACGTCATCCGGCGGCCCAACGAGCGGCTGGGGCTCGTGGACTGGGAAGACAGCGGGCTACGGGACCCCGCGCGCGACGTGGTGGACCTCCTGACGCATCCGAACCAGGAAGATGTGCTTTCACCGGCCGAGTGGCAAGCCTTCCTCCATCCCTATCTTGCCAGCCGCGGCGCTGTCGACCCGCGGATACATCGCCGAATACACCTCTACCTGGCCATCTTCCCGCTCTACTGGTTGGCGACGCTGCTCGACCAGGGCATCCATCTGGCCGATGCGGGCCAGTTGACCGGCTGGACCATCAACGAACTCCCGGCCAACGTCAGACTCCGTCGTTACCTTGCTCGTGCTCTCGCATGGCCCGCGACGGACATAACAGACCAACTCGCGGCCCTGGGCGACCTGCGGTTCTTCGTTGACCGCTGATAGAGACTGCACAGCCATCTCTTGCATGTCAACCGGACGAACCTCCACGATGGCGTACGCTATCCTACACCGAATGGAGCGTTGGATGCGATAGAATGGTGGTGGAATGGAGTAGACGCCAATGATCACCGACACCATGCTAGTAGAGCACCAGGAGATTGAGGAAGACGTGGCTGGCGGCGTGCCCGGCGAGATCGGCGCCATCCTCAACTGGCATCTGGCGGCACACGTCTATCCGCAGCGGTTGGGCCGCCTGTTCAATGCTCAGACCGACTTCGACCTCGGCGCGATCGGCAGGCGTCAGCCCGATCTGGCGTTCGTCGCCCTGCACCGGCTCCCGGTCAACGTGCTCGATGCCGTCCCGCTGGCGCCCGACCTCGCGGTAGAGGTCGTGTCCAAAACGGATCGCGCCTACGACGTGGACACCAAGGTGGACGAATACTTGGCGGCCGGTGTCGGCTTGGTCTGGGTCGTCAGGCCGCTGCGCAAGGTCGTCGAGGTCTACTCCCAGGCCCACCCGCTGCTCCGCGTGCGCACACTGGCCGACGACCTCGACGGCGACACCGTCCTGCCGGGCTTCACGCTCAAGGTTGCCACCCTCTTCCCCTAACACTTCCCGCGCCCAACATGCGACCTCCGGCGCTCCGGATCAGGCGGCGAAACACTATACGACACGTCCCACACTCGAGCGCGGTTGGCCCATGACTGACTAGCCCCAGACCCTACCCGCGGGTCCGCTGGTCTAGCCGGGTAGCCGCAGGCCCACTACGCGTCGGCGGTTGCCGCGTGGCAGGCCGCGCTATGCTCCGGGCGTAGCAGGCGCAGCCGCGGCGTCACGCGGGCGCACTCGTCCATGGCCAATGGGCAGCGGGCGCGGAAGCGGCAGCCCTCACCAGGATCGACCACGCGCGGCGGCTCGCCCGTCTCGCCGGCCGGCGCCACGTCGGCCGGCGCCACGTCGGCCGGCGCCACGTCGGCCGGCGCGCGCGGGTCGGGCACGGCCGAGAGCAAGAGCTGCGTATAGGGGTGCCTGGCATGCGCCAGCACGTCCTCCACCGGACCATTCTCCACGACGTGCCCCGCGTACATCACGAACAGCCTATCCGCCACGTAGCGCGCGCTGGCAATGTCGTGCGTGATGTAGAGAAAGGACACGCCCGCCTGGCGGCGCAGTTCGGCCATCAGGTTGAGCACGCCGATGCGGATGGAGACGTCCAGCATCGAGACCGGCTCGTCGGCCAGGATCAACTCGGGGCCGCAGGCCAGCGCCTGGGCGAAGCCGATGCGCTGGCGCTGGCCGCCGCTCATCTCGTGCGGATACTTGCGCAACATCTCCTCGGCCGGGTGCAGGCCAACCGACTCCAGGATCTCCACGGCGCGGCCATGGCGCTCGGCCGCGCCGCGTCCGTAGCGATGGAGCTTGAGCGAGCGCATGATGCCGTGCGACACGGGGTAGACGGGGCTGAGCGAGCTGAAGGGGTCCTGCAGCACCATCTGCACATGGGCGCGATAGGCCAGCAGGTCGCGCCGGCGGCGCAGGTCTCCCAGGGGCTGCCCGTTATAGCGCACCTCCCCACGGGTGGGACGGTAGGCCATGGCTAGCAGGCGGGCCACCGTACTCTTGCCGCTACCGCTCTCTCCGACGAGGGCCACGATCTCGCGCGGATGGAGCGCCAGGTCGACGTCGTCGACGGCGTGCAGGTAGCGGCGCTTGAACGGCCCGCCGACGGGGAAATGCTTGGTTAGCCCCCGCGCTTCCAGCAGCGGGA